>Ga0302118_10001618_pt1 | contig 11196 bp, 10 predicted proteins | sample AG5_331_MG_FD_203126 | JGI IMG/M metagenome (GOLD analysis project Ga0302118, IMG submission 203126) | Marine microbial communities from Western Arctic Ocean, Canada - AG5_33.1 | ecosystem: Environmental > Aquatic > Marine > Oceanic | place: Canada: Western Arctic Ocean | collected 2017-10-01 | reverse complement strand
AGGCCGGTCTGGTGCTGTCGGGCGAGAGCTGCATGGGTCCGCTGCAAGGCACCCAGGGCGTGAAGCTGGAGCAGATGGCCCAGGTCATGTCTGACGGGGTCGAGACGCTGTCCTCCTAGTCCCTCATGGGAGTGCGCCCTGCCGATGCTTAGGCCCGACGAGTGCGACCGCCGCGACCCCGCCGGGTCGGCCGCGCTGGTGGTCTCCGGAGCGGCGACGGCAGCCGAGGTGGCCGCTACCGCGATCGCGGGGATAGCGGAAACTGAACAGCCTCTCAGCGGCGTGATCGCCACCTGCTTCAAGAATGCCCGTCAGGAGTTCGTCGGACGCTCGCCCGACGAACTCGACGTGTGGTTGCTGTGTCGCGCGTCGGTGCGCTAGCAACGCTCCGACGCGGTCGACGACATACGAGGACTGCTGTCCGCCAGCGCCTACCGGCACCTGCGAGCCGCGTCGCAGATGGAGACTGCACCCGCCGAGCTCCACGAGACCCTGGACGAGTTTCGCCTCCGTTACGACCCAGAGGGCGCGGAGGGCTACCAGTCGACACGGGACGGTCCGAATGCGCTGCTAGTCCACGAACTCGGACTGGATGACTTCCTGGCGTCACGGTTCGCCATCGTCGGAACGCCTGGCGAATGTCGCCAACAGGCCAAAGCTCTTGCGGCGACCGGTGTGCGCCGCATCGTCTTCGCTCCTGGCGCCCGGGACTCGGACTCGGCGTACGACAGGATCACTAATGCACTACTGGGTCCGTCGTGCCCCAGACACGGCCGGTACCCATTCCTCCACACGTCTCTCATCAAGTGTTTCTGGCATGCCGGCATTCTCTGTGTCTATGATCATGATTCCTATGGACCTTATTGGGGAGGACCCAGCTATGCATAGAAGTAAAAGGCTCAGTGCGATCTTGAGCATCTTTCTGACGGTAGCGATGTTCGCTAGCGCATGCGGGAGCGACAACGAGGGCACCGCCGCACCAGCGGCTACGACCGCCGCACCAGCGGCTACGACCGCCGCACCAGCGGCTACGACCGCCGCACCAGCGGCTACGACCGCCGCACCAGCGGCTGCACCCAGCGAGGAAGGTGGCACGCTTCGCGTCGGATTGAACTTCGCGCGTAGCGGCAGATACACGCTCGATCAGCGGCTGTACGCGGGCAACAACCACTCGTTCTTCCTTTACATGCTGCACGCTCCCCTGGTGAGGGTGAACCCACTCACTCTCGAGTACACGCCCTACCTGGCCGAGTCCTACGAGGTCGTGAACCCGCAGCAGTTGAGTGTGACGCTGCGAAGCGACGCCCTGTTCCACGACGGCCGCCCGGTCACCTCAGCCGATGCAAAGGCGTCGATCGAGGCGACCAGGGACAATGAGGCAGCCGACCTCAACAACGTCAACGGGGCCATCGCGGGGATCGAATCAGTCGAGGTCGTTGACGACCGGACCTTCCTCATCAACTTCTCGGCTCCGTCGATCCTTACGATGTTCGAGCTGTTGGTCGGGCCTGAGACGCTCATTTCGCCCGCCGATGCCGGCGCCGAGCAGGACACGGCACCGGTCGGCACTGGCCCGTTCAAGTTCGCCTCCTACGAGGAGGGCCAGAGCTTCGGGTTCGAGAAGTTCGAGGAGTTCTTCGACTCCGACAACGTCACCCTCGACGGCATTGAGTACATCAACCTCGAAGAGGGCACCGCCCAGATCACAGCACTCTTGGGCGGCGACATCGACTTTGCCTCCGACACGGGGGTCGAAGGCATGACGGCGCTGGACCGTGACGGCTTCGTGCCCAGCGCGCTAACCGACTCGATCCGGTATCTGTACCTCACGTTCTGTGCGGCTGATGGGTACCTCTGGTCGGATCCGCTCATCCGCCACGCAGTCATGTACGCCACCGACCGCCAACAGATCGTCGACGTGCTCTACGACGGCCTCGGCTCACCCACCGATCAGTGGTTCCCGGTCGAGCATCCCTACTACGACCAGTCGCTTGTGGGTACCTACGATCTCGACATCGACAAGGCGACGGCATTGATCGAGGAAGCCGGCGGTCCCTTCACCGACAAGATGTGGGCGCCCAATCCCATCCCGGAGGCAGTGGATCTGATCCTGCTGCTGAACCAGCAGTGGGGCCCGGCCGGCCTGAACCTCGATGCGCTTGTCGCTGCCGACCTGGTGGGCGACGCGTTGCTCCCGTCGATCGCTCAGCCACCGACGCTCCCCTTTGACGCGGGCAGCATGGTGATCGAGAACACGCGGTCCGGCCTACAGCGGTTGCTGCGACAGATCAAGGCTGGTTCCATCGTCAACAGCTGCACGTACCAAAACCCGGAGATGGACGAGATCGCTGCTGAGCTAGCCGCAACAGCTCCCGACGATCCGAAGGCCGCTGCGCTGTGGCACAGGGCCGACAAAATCCTGCTCGAGGACGTCATGATCATGGTCCTCGCGCAGAAGCCGTCGTTCGTCGGCTACTCCGCCGGCGTTTCCGGAATCGAGGCCGACGACTTCCGTGGTGCCACCGAAGGATCATTCCAGTTCCAGGATTGGACCGTGGGATAGAGCCCCACTAGTTCCGCATCCGACTGCGTCTCGGCCGGGCCTTCGATCCTGAAGGTCCGGTCGAGCAGCCGTCGGGCAAGTTAGACGAGCAACCGTCGGTTAAGTTCGAGTTGGCAGAAAACATCGGGGAGTGATCAAGTGGGCCCAGTTATCCTGCGTCGGCTGCTGTCACTCTTGCCGCTGCTGCTCTTCGTGTCGATCGCTCTGTTTGGTCTCTCGCTGCAGCTCAACCCGGACAAAGCCGCCGCGGCTCGTGCCGGCGGTGTGAATGCCTCATCGATCGACCAGATCGAAAGGATCAAGGAGGAGATGGGGCTCAACGACCCCATCTACGTGCGGTATGGCCGCTGGATAGGCAACGCCGTGCAGCTCGACCTCGGGGAGTCGCTCGTTAAAACCAAGCCGTTCGAGCTCGACAATGGCGACATTGTAATAAGGGGTCGTTCCGTCACCCACGAGATCGTTGTGGCTTTGCCTCGGACCCTTTCTATAGCGGCTGTCGGCCTCGTATTCGGGATCGTGCTCGGCGTGAGCGTCGGGCTGATCGGAGGGCTGCGGCCGGGTTCCATTACCGATCGGGTCAGCGTTCTGTTCACGACCCTTGGCATCGCCGTGCCCAGCTACTGGTTGATCATGCTCCTGATCATCTTCTTCTCGATCGACCACAATTGGCTACCGGCCACTGGTTACGAACGGCTGTCGTCAGGATGGTGGCCATGGCTCAGCCACGTACTGCTCCCCGGCATAGCGGTCGGCACCGCTGTGGCCGCGATCACCGCCCGCCAGCTGCGAGCCTCCCTGATGGACGTCATGGGCGCGGCCTACATCCGTACAGCGTGGGCCAAGGGAAACTCGTCACGGCAGGTGATCACCCGGCATGCACTAAAGAACTCCCTCAGCGCGCCGCTGACCACGTTCGGCACCATGTTCGCCCACATGATCGGCGGCACGATCGTCATCGAGTCGCTGATCGGAATCCAGGGGATCGGTCTGCTCACCGTCAACGCAGTCCGAGCCAACGACATCATAATGTTGCAGGGGATCGTCTTATTCTTTGTTGTCGTCACGGTGGCTGTGAACCTCGTTATCGACCTGGTCTACCTCTACGCCAATCCGCGGGTCAGGCTGTTGTGACGATAATTGATCGCCCAAAGGACGCCGATCCCACGAGCGTCGTAGCCGACGTCGTAACCCTCCCGCGTCGCCCTCATCTCCTTCGTCGCATACTGCGCGACAAGTTCGCAGTGGCAGGACTACTGATTCTGCTGCTTCTGGTCTTCACCGCTATCTTCGCCAAGTTCCTGGCCCCTTTCGACCCCGAACTCCTGTTCACCGGCGGCAAGTTCGAGGGCCGGTCTTGGTCGCACTGGCTCGGCACCGACCATCTCGGTCGGGACAACCTCAGCCGGATCATCTTCGGGACACGTGTCGCTCTCCGCGTCGCTCTGCAGGTCACGCTTATGACGCTCGTCCTCTCCGTGCCGCTCGGTCTGCTGTCGGGCTTCATCGGCGGCCGCTTCGCCGGCATCCTGATGCGGATGATGGACGGCATCCACAGCATCCCGACGCTCATCATGGCTCTGACCTTCGCAACGGCGTTCAACCACAGCTTCGGCTGGGCCCTCTTCGGCATCTCGTTGTCGTTCACGCCGACAATGACCCGTCTCGTTCGGGCCGAAACGTTAAGTGTCAGGGAGGAGACCTACATCGAGGCCTCCCACGCCATCGGTACGCCGCTACAGCGCGTCCTGCGGAAACGGGTTCTCCACAACGTCGCCTCTCCGATCATCGTGCAGACGTCCATCTACGCGGGCGGAGCGATCCTCGTCGAAGCCGGTCTGAGCATCCTCGGGGTCGGCGTCGGTGGCGGGAAGTCCGCCTGGGGCTCGATGCTCAGGGATGCGTTCGACTCGATCCATAGTGATGCCTGGAGCGTTGTGTACCCCGGAGCGGCCATCGCCATCGTCGTGCTCGCGGCCAACATGGCCGGCGACGGGCTTCGCGATGCCCTCGGGCTTGATGCCAGTAGCCGCTATGGCGTCCGAAACCGGATGGGGCTCACCATCGCCCGCCGCGGCGAGATCGAGTCGTCCGACACCGCGGAAGTCGGCGCTGCTACATCACCGGTACTCGAAGTCGACGGGCTCACTGTGAGCGTGCAGACCGCGTCGGGGTCCATCGACGTGATAGAGGACGTCAGCTTCTCGGTGGGCCAGGGAGAGATTCTCGGCCTCGTCGGCGAGTCGGGATCCGGGAAGACGGTGACGTCGCTGTCGATCACCCGTTTGCTCTCCTCCCCCCCGTTCTCGATAACGGGGGGCCGTGTCATTTTCGGTGGTCAGGATCTCCTCAGCGTCCCGATGAGCACAATGCGCGCCATTCGAGGCCAAGACATCGGAATGATCTTCCAGGATCCGATGGCAGCACTGAACCCTTCGGTATCGATCGGCCGTCAGATCGGCGAGGCGGTACGGCTCCACGAGGGCGCCTCTCGTCGGGTCGCCGAGCGACGGGCTCTCGAACTCCTCGACCGGGTCGGCATCCCTGCCGCCCGTTCCCGGCTCTCCAATTACCCGCACGAGTTCTCCGGCGGGATGCGCCAGCGAGTGATGATCGCCGTCGCTCTGTCGTGCTCGCCGAAGTTGTTGATCGCCGACGAGCCGACCACCGCCCTCGACGTCACGATCCAGGCCCAGATCATCGACCTGCTGCGCGAGCTCCGGAGCGATCTGGGGCTGTCGATCCTGTTGGTAACCCATGATCTCGGCGTGGTCGCCGACGCCTGCGATCGCGTCCTCGTGATGTACGCCGGACAGATCGTCGAGCAGGCCGATGTGTACGACCTGTTTGCCACGCCAACCCATCCATACTCGAGCGCCCTCCTTTCCGCAATGCCGAGGATCACCGAACCAGGGAAGCGGCTCTACGCAATCCCCGGTACGGTGCCGGTCGGGACCATGCCTGACGGATGCCGGTTCCATCCCCGCTGCGAGCACGCGATCGATGCGTGTGCGAGCGGCGAGGTCCCTCTGGTCGACGTCGGCGACTCGCTTGCTAGGTGCCTGCGTACGGCCGACCTCGACCTCAGCGGCTCGACGAGTGAGCCGCTGCCGCCGGAGAGCGACTCGTGAGTTCAGCGATGGAATCCGGTTCGCCCACACCGCAAAACGCTGCCCAGGGCGGTACTGCCCTGCACCTGGAAGGCCTCACCAAGCTGTTCCCCCTCCGGTCGCCGCTGCTGCGCCGGGTGACGGGAAACGTCCGCGCCGTCGACGACGTGACGCTCTCGGTGGGACGACGTGAGACGCTCGGTCTGGTCGGCGAGTCGGGCTCGGGCAAGTCGACGCTCGGACGCCTCGCACTGAGGCTGATCGATCCGACATCGGGCCGTATCGTGCTCGCCGGTCACGACATCACTGACCTCCCCGAAGCGAAGCTACGGCCCCACCGGCGCGAGGGCCAGATGATCTTCCAGGATCCTTACTCGTCGCTCGACCCGAGGGCGACAATCGCCAACAACGTCGGGGAACCGCTCGAACGCCACTTCAACATGACCCGCAAGCAGCGCGACCAGCGCGTGGGTGAGCTTCTCGACGAGGTCAGTCTCAGTCACACCCTCATCCACCGGTACCCTCACGAGTTTTCCGGCGGCCAGCTACAACGCATCGCCCTCGCCAGGGCGCTGTCGGTCCGTCCCACACTGCTCGTCGCCGACGAACCGGTCAGCTCGCTCGATGTCTCCACCCAGGCCCAGATCATCGGACTTCTCGACGACGTGCAGAAGGACTTCGACCTGGCCCTACTCTTCATCTCCCATGACCTCTCGGTAGTCCGTAACATCAGCGATCGAATCGCGGTCATGCATCTAGGTGAGCTCGTCGAGATGGGCGGTGCCGATCACGTCACCGAACGACCCAAGCACCCGTACACTGCAGCGCTGCTGTCAGCCGTTCCATTGCCGGATCCCGTCGCCCAGCGCTCACGAAAGCGCATCGTCCTTACTGGCGACCTGGCCAGCCCTCTCGACCTGCCAACGGGGTGCCGCTTCCGAACACGATGTCCGTTCGTTATGGAGGTGTGCAAGGAGGAGGAGCCGACCCCATTCGAAACCTCCGACGGCACTGTCGTCCGCTGTCATCTCCACCACCACGGTCCCCGACTCGATGGGCGCTCGGTTCTCGAGCTTCCAACGCCCGACCCGAACTAGGGGGCGGGCGCCGGAGCGCCACCCGTCGAGGCGCCGCGGCGCATTAGTTGCACACCTACCAGCAAGATTGCGCTCGCTCCGAGGCTGGCGCCCGCTGCCGCCAGCCAGGCCGCAGCGAACGACTGCCCGACAATGAGGCCGAACGCGAGCGGGCCGACCAAGAGACCAACGCAGACGCCGGTCTGGATGATACCGGTGGCCGTGGCCGGTGATCCCGGGTTGGCCTCGGTGATAGCCAGGTGCAAGACGCCGCTCCACCCCCAGGCGGTCACGAATGACAGCGGAACGCCTATCACGAACGCGACGGAGGTCCCGGTCGAGAGCAGCACGAACCCGCCTGCTCCCATAGCCACGAGTAAAGTAGCAACCCTGAATGGACTCCCCCATCCGCGATCGGTCGCGGCGCCAAGGGCAACCCGTGCCGATATCCCCATCAGTGCGCCGACCGCGAAGAGGGCTCCGGCGGCCGACTCGGTCATCCCGCCGTAGTCGACGGCGCCCACCACAGCGAACCCGATGAAGGCCGACGACGAGGCGGAGGCCATCCCGACACCGGCGGCTATCACGATGAGCGGTCCGATCGCGATGTCGCCCTCACGAGTCGGTACCGGGCTAGCGCTCCTTGCTATGGCAGTGCGAGGAACGCTCAGCGTTCCCGCCAAGGCGAGCATGCCGAAAGCGGCGAAGATCCAACGCCAATCCAGAGCGATCGCTATCGTCGGCAGCGCCAGGCCGGCAAGCATGGCCGCGGCGGGACCTCCGGCCTGTTTCACGCCGAAAGCCAGCCCCAATCGGGGCGCTCTGATAGTGCGCACCAACCAGAGGTTCGAAGCCGCCTGCACGACTGTGCTCGCCACGCCAGCGAGAGCGAAGAGGATTGCGTAGGAGAGCCACCCGTCGGCCAGTAACGCGATGGCCAACAGCACTACGCCGGTGGCCACGCTGGCAGCGCGCAGACTCGGGCCGGGTCCGACCCGTTCGACCAACCAGCCCGTAGCCATCGCTGTTGCGGCCGCTCCAACCGCGAACACGGAGAACAGTGCTCCTAGGCCGAACTCGCTGATGTCGAGGTCGGAGCGTAGGCGGACCGCGAGCGTACCGGTGAGGAAGTACGGCATCGACGTGGTGATGCTTTGGACCGTCGGAGCGATCACCGCTCGAGACCAGGCCATCGTCGGCGGGACGCCGGTCGGTGGCTCGTTGCCCGTCTTCGGAGCAAGGGAGCGGCGGGCCGGCGGCTTAATCATCAATCCCGCTCTACCGAGGGTAGGGGACCTGCTAGGACGGGAACCTCAGCAACCTGGCCGAGTCGCCGGACCTCGAGGAGGCTGAGAGTGCCACCGAGCAGTGCGACCATGGAGCCAAGCCCGACAGCGAGTCGAGCATCGAACACATCGACGATCCAGCCGATCAGCAGACCACCGAGGGCGCGAGAACCGACCCCGATCATTGAGATGAGCGCGAGCACCCGCCCTCTCGTCGCTTGGGGCGCGCTGAGCTGCACGGCGGTGATGGCGCCCGTGATAAAGGCCATAGTGGTGGTTCCGACGACGAATGCCGCTGCTGTCGCTATCGCCGTCGTCGGAGCGACGGCCAAAGCCAACAAGGAGAGAGCAGTCCACAGCCCTGTTCCGCCGAGAAATCGGAGATCCGGCGACGACTGACGAGCCACAACGAGCGCCCCGAGGATCGAGCCGGCGCTCAGAGCAGCGAAGAGCAGGGTGAAGATGCCCGCTCCACCGCTCAACACGCGGTCTGCAAATAGCGGGAGCGTCACCGGGAACGCCATCACGAAGATCGAAAGTATCGTGTAGAGAAGAAACACGTTGCGCAGTGTCGGGTCCAGCCACGCCACCGAGAACCCCGCGAGCACGCCACCTTGGTCGGCGGATACATCGGGCGGCTGGAACTTCGGCTTGATCGACAGCATCGAAGCCAACACCGCCAGCGACAACACGAAGTTGGTGGCAAAGGACCACTCGACACCGACCGTGGAAATTAGTACCCCGCCAATCGTCGGTCCGATCACGCGCGACAGGTTCATGGTGGCGGTGTTGAGGCCGACAGCGTTCGGAAGATCCGGTCTCTCGACCAACTCGCCTATAAATGCCATGCGTGCGGGGATGTCGAAGGTCTCCACGATCCCGAAGCAGGCGGCAACGACGAAGTAAGGCCCTGGCGAAGTCGGGTTGTTGAACCCGATGAGCGTGAACAAGACCGCCGATGCGCTGAGCCCAACCTTGGTGGCCAGGAGGATGTTTCGGAGATTGCGTCGGTCGACCAGCAGACCGGCCAGCGGGCTGAGCAGAAGGGCCGGGCCGAACAGGCAGGCGCTGGCGATGCCGGTGGAGACACCGCTGTCGGTGATCTCGAAAACCGCCCAAATGACGCCCAGACGCTGCATCCACGTGCCCGCCTGGCTGAACAGATGACCGAACACGTAGACCCGGTAGTCACGTAACGCGAGGGACCGGAACATATTTGGCATTACTTAGCAAGGCTAACTACACTCGGTAACGATTACAACATTCTTTGAACGCAACAACCTCGGAGAAGGGCGATCCACCCAGAGGGAGTTCCCGTAGGTAGACCCCGGAGGTAAGAACCTGAAATCCGACCCGAGCGATGACGAGCAGGTCGAGTTGGCCATGCGCCTACGGATGGCGATAGCCCGCCTGGCGCGCAACTTGCGCCAGCAATCCGACTCGGAGCTGACTCCGTCCCAACAGATTCTCCTTGCAACAATCCTCGACCACGGCCCGGCGACACCGACCGAACTCGCCGCTCGAGAACAGGTTTCCGCGCCCACGATCAGTCGAGCGCTAGGAGGCTTGGAGGAACAGCGCCTCGTCTCTCGCCGACCCGACGAGACCGATGGTCGCGTGACCAAGGTGTTGATCACCGACGAGGGCAGGACGCAACTCACCCTGGCTCGCACACGACGGAATGCCTGGCTAGCGCGGCGTCTGGGCGATCTAGACAAGAAGGACCTGGAACGGTTGACCGCTGCGTTGAATGTGCTCGAACGACTGACCGAGCGGACCTGCAGCTAGGAGACTGCTCCTAGCCCCCGCCGACCAGCGGGAGGACCTCCTGCGCGATCCGGGCGGCATTTTCCTCACCCGGGTCGGTGGTCGGCACGCGGACAATCACGACCAAGCGGTCCACCCCGGCCGCAATGATCTCGTCGAATCGCTCCGCGCACTCCTTCGCCTCGCCGATGATTGCGAACCGGTCGACGAAGTCGTCCGGTAGCGCGCTGGCCACCGAGAAGTCGGCGGGCTTTGGGACCTTCCGCACGTGGTCCCTGGTGACGTCGAACGCGATCCGAATACCCTCCTCGTCGGTCGGGTCGACGTCGTCGAGGAGCTCGCCCTCGAACGCCGAGAACCGAGCGTGGCGTAGCACCGCTCCGCGTACGATTTCACGGGCGTACGCCCGATCGCCGCCAGGGGCGACTGCTGCCGGGATATAGGCACCGAGCCGGAACCCTTCGAGGTCGAGGCCTGCGTCGCGACGGGCGTCACGAGCCATCTTGACCAGGCTGGCGAGCCGGCGGACGTCAGCGCCCACGGCGAACGTGATGCCGTCGGCGACCTTCGCTGCGGCGCGAATGAGCTGGGGTCCCGTGGCCGACACGTCGACGGGAGCGGGATCGCATGCCAACGACGGGTCGTTGACGAACAGCGTCGCCATGGTCGACGGGAAACCGTCACGATCAACTATCTCACTGTGCAGGTACCCGCGCACTCGCTCGACATAGGTCAGGAAGTCCTTTAGTGATACCGGGCCCCGACCGAGCTGCGCCATTGCCCCATCGCCGCGCCCCAGGCTCAATACCACGCGCCCTCCCGACATGCCCTGCAGGGTGGCTACAGCGCTCGCTGCCAGGAGAGGATCCCGGATCGGCACCGCGACACCGGTTCCGAGTTTCAGCGTCGTGGTCGCGGCAGCCGCCTGGGCGAGATAGACCCATGCCGCCGACAGCAGACCATGGTCCTCACCGACAGCGAGACCATCCCATCCCAGCTCCTCGAAGCGGCGAGCATGGGCGGCCACCTCGGTCGCTGGCGACGGTGTCGCCCCAAATCGCCAGAATTCTGCCAAAGCAGGCCTCCTACATAACGACGCCGCCACCGACGCTCAAATGCTCGCCGGCGACGTGGGCGCCTTCGGTCACAAGATAGCGGACCGCAGCCGCCACTTCTTCGGGCTGGCCGAGCCGCCGCATCGGCACGAGCCGGACCAGCTTCTCGATGGTGGCGTCGGCCGTCTCCTGATCGGGAAAGGCCGCGCGGAGAAGCCGGGTGTCGATCGGTCCCGGGGCGACGCAGTTGGCGCGGATGCCGTCTCGACCGTGCTCGCGGACAATGGTGCGAAGCAGGGCAGCCAACCCGGCTTTGCCGGCCGAGTAGACATCATTAGC
>Ga0302118_10001617_pt1 | contig 11196 bp, 8 predicted proteins | sample AG5_331_MG_FD_203126 | JGI IMG/M metagenome (GOLD analysis project Ga0302118, IMG submission 203126) | Marine microbial communities from Western Arctic Ocean, Canada - AG5_33.1 | ecosystem: Environmental > Aquatic > Marine > Oceanic | place: Canada: Western Arctic Ocean | collected 2017-10-01 | reverse complement strand
AGTATGCGCACGGCTTCGGCGCCAATGCCGTACTCGAACGCGTTACGGCCATACTGCTCTTTACACTCGGCGAGGCGCTCGTCGCTAAGAAGCTCCCCCTGAAGCAGTTCGGTGTCTCCGGGATCGAGGACAACGTGGGCTTCGAAGTAAAGAACCTTTTCGATGTCGCGCAGCGTGATTTCGAGGATGTTGCCGATGCGCGAAGGCAACGACTTCAAGAACCAAATGTGCGCAACCGGCGATGCCAGGGTGATGTGCCCCATGCGCTCGCGGCGAACCTTCGACTGAATCACTTCGACGCCGCACTTTTCGCAGACAACGCCACGATGCTTCATGCGCTTGTACTTGCCGCAGTTGCATTCATAGTCCTTGACCGGACCAAAGATTTTTGCGCAGAACAAGCCATCGCGTTCGGGCTTGAATGTTCTGTAGTTGATGGTCTCAGGCTTCTTCACTTCGCCGAAGGACCATTCCTGGATCTTCTCCGGGGCTGCAAGCGAAATGCGCAGCGCGTTGAATGCGAGAGGATCTTTGGGCTTTTCGAAAAGATTATAGAGATCGCGCAATGTCGTTCTCCCTTCTACAGGTGACGTACGGCTTCACTTAAGTTCGTCGGCTCCGGGCTTTCGCCCGGAGCCTGTATTTACGGCGCGCTTCGCTGCAGTGAATTGCAGCGCGATACGCGCTTCCTAGTTTTGCTCTTCGATGAGTTCGATGTTCAAGGTCAGAGCCTGCAGCTCCTTCACCAAAACGTTGAAGCTCTCGGGCAAGCCCGGCTCGAGCACGTTTTCGCCCTTGACGATGGATTCGTAGATCCGCGTACGTCCAAGGACATCGTCGGACTTCACCGTCAAGAATTCCTGCAGCGTGCACGCCGCGCCGTAAGCCTCCATGGCCCAAACTTCCATCTCGCCGAGGCGCTGTCCACCGAACTGCGCTTTGCCGCCGAGAGGCTGCTGAGTCACAAGGCTGTATGGCCCGATGCTCCGAGCATGGATCTTGTCATCCGCCAAGTGATGGAGCTTGAGCATATAGATGATCCCGACGGTCACGTCTTCGTCGAAGGGTTCACCTGTACGACCATCGAACAGCACTGTCTGGCCGCTGCGCGGCAAGCCTGCACGTTCGAGTTCATCCTTCACCTGCTCTTCGTTCGCGCCATCGAACACTGCGGTGGCCGTATGAATGCCGGTGCCCACGTTCTTCGCCAACGACTGCAGCGTTTCGTGAGAAGCGTCATCGAGCAACACTCCCAACTTGTCATCGCCGTAGATTCGTTTGAGCTCCGTGCGGAGGTTTTCCGGGTCCATTTTGTCTTCTACCATCTTGCGGACGGCATGACCAAGGCCCTGCGCTGCCCAACCGAGATGGGTCTCGAAGACCTGACCAATGTTCATGCGAGAAGGCACGCCGAGCGGGTTCAGCACGATGTCGACCGGCGTACCGTCGGAGAGATACGGCATGTCCTGCTCGGGGAGAATCCGCGAGATGACACCCTTATTTCCGTGACGGCCGGCCATCTTGTCACCGACGCTGAGCTTGCGCTTAATGGCGATGTAGATCTTCACCATCTTAAACACGCCCGGAGGCAGTTCGTCGCCCTTCTTGATTCGCGCGATCTTCTCATCGAACACGGCACGGATAACCGAGGCCTGACCTTCGACGTTCTCGAAGACCCGTTCGATCTGTTCCTGTGCTCGCGAGTCGTCCACCTGGATTTCTCGCCAGCGACGTTCCGGGATCTCGTTCAGGATCTGATCTGTGACTTCGTCGCCACCACCAAGCCAATCCACGCCTCGACGTTCGTCTGAGACACGGGTCGCACTTCGCTTGCCAACCATGAGCTCACGAATCTTCGAGAAGGCACTGGTGCGGATGATGCGGATCTCGTCTTCCTGATCCTTACGCAGCGCGTCGATGTCCTGCTCTTCGAGCACACGAGCGCGTTCGTCCTTTTCAACGCCACGTCGCTGGAACACCTGAGCGCCGATCACCGTACCCGTGACGCCCGGCGGCACGCGCAGCGAGGTATCTCGAACGTCGCCAGCCTTTTCACCGAAGATCGCGCGCAACAGGCGCTCTTCCGGGGACAGCTGGGTTTCGCCCTTCGGCGTGATCTTGCCGACCATGATGTCGTCTTGCTTGACTTCGGCACCAATGCGAACGATGCCCGCTTCGTCGAGGTCGCCAAGTGCTTCCTCACCGACGTTCGGAATATCTCGCGTGATGTCTTCTTTGCCGAGCTTCGTATCACGGGCGATGCACTCGAACTCTTCGATGTGAATCGAGGTGAAGTAATCATCCTTCACGACGCGTTCCGAAATTAGGATCGAGTCCTCGAAGTTATAACCACCCCACGGCATGAAGGCGACGCGCACGTTCACGCCGAGCGCCATCTCACCACGGTCCGTTGCCGGGCCGTCTGCGATCACCTGACCAGCCTGCACACGATCACCAGCGCGCACGATCGGGCGCTGATTGATGCAGGTGTTCTGGTTCGAGCGCTGGTACTTGATCAAACTAATGATATCGACGTTCGAGCCGGTACCGTCGTCGTCGTCGGGCTTGAGGACGATCCGTGCCGCATCGACCGATTCGACCGTGGCGCTGCGCTGGGCAACAACCGTCACGCCCGAGTCGCGGGCCACAACGGCTTCCATCCCAGTACCGACGAGCGGCGCCTGGGTTCGGAGCAACGGAACCGCCTGACGCATCATGTTTGATCCCATGAGTGCGCGGTTGGCGTCATCGTTTTCGAGGAACGGAATCAAGGACGCTGCCACCGACACCATCTGGTTGGGCGACACATCCATGAGGTCGACATCGTCGCGGTGGATGATCTGGAACTCACCCTCTTTCCGCGCCGAGACGTTCTCGGTTACGAACGTGCCATCCTTAGCAACTTCCGCATTGGTCTGTGCAATTGCGGAACGTTCTTCGTCGAGCGCCGTAAAGAAATCGATTTCGTCCGTGAGCTTGCCCTCGGACACCTTTCGATAAGGCGTTTCAATGAAGCCCATGTCGTTGACGCGAGCAAAGGTCGAAAGCGATGCGATCAGACCAATGTTCGGGCCTTCCGGCGTTTCAATCGGACAAATGCGGCCATAGTGACTCGGGTGCACATCGCGCACTTCGAAGCCCGCGCGTTCGCGGGTTAGACCACCTGGGCCAAGCGCCGAAAGACGTCGCTTATGGGTCACCGACGAAAGCGGATTCGTCTGATCCATAAACTGCGACAACTGGCTCGAACCGAAGAACTCCTTGATGACAGCAGATACGGGCTTGCTGTTAATCAAGTCGTGGGGCATGAGGGTTTCGATTTCCTGAAGCGACATGCGCTCCTTGATCGCGCGCTCCATGCGAACCAAGCCGATGCGATACTGGTTCTGAAGCAGCTCACCCACCACGCGAACACGGCGGTTACCAAGGTGATCGATGTCGTCGACCTTCTTGGATACGTCGATGCCGTTCTTCAGGTCAACGAGATATTTGACTGCTGAGAGAATGTCTTCCCGTCGCAAGGTGGGCAGCTCGCCCAACGCGATGGAGTCTTCAACGCCGGTACGACCGGTGGGGAAGAACGGAACGCTCTCGCTGCCGTCAAACTCAAGCTTGTGGTTCACCTTGAGGCGTCCAACCTGAGAAAGGTCGTAGCGCTCGGGGTTGAAGAACAAGTTGTTGAACAAGTTCGTAGCGGTTTCCGACGTCGGCGGATCGCCGGGTCGCAGGCGGCGGTAGATCTCGATCGTCGCTTCGTCCTGGTTTTCGGTCGAGTCCACGAGCAGGGTGTCGCGGATCGCCGTACCCGTAGTAATCGGGTCCAAATACAGAAGCGGGAACTCGTTGATCCCACGTGCCTTTAGGTCATCAAAGTGGGCCTGGGTCATTTCCTCGTTGCATTCGAGGATCACTTCGCCTGTGTTTTCGTCAACGATATCTGTCGGGACAACGCGCTTGACCGCGTCTTCTCGAATGACGTCTTCCGGGGCGACCTGAATCCAATCCATCCCGGCCTCACCCATCCGGCGAACAGCGGCCGCGGTGAACTTCTTGTCTTTCTTGACGAGGACCTTGCCGTCGGGAGCCTTGACTTCCTTCGTGCAGCGCTGGCCGACGAGGAGTTCGGGCACGGACTTCTTGAATACCTTGCGACCGTCGACTTTGATCTCTTCGGCGACATAGAAGAAGCCAAGGATCTCTTCCGGCGTGTAGCCGAGCGCCTTCAGGAGAACCGTCACGTGAATCTTGCGGCGGCGATCGATGCGCGCGAAGAGCAGATCCTTGTGATCGAATTCAAGGTCGAGCCAGGAACCGCGGTACGGAATGATGCGGCAGGAATAGATCTTCTTGCCCGCAGCACTGACCGTGGTGGACAGGGATGAATCGTAGAAAATGCCCGGCGAGCGATGCAGCTGAGACACGATGACGCGCTCGGTTCCGTTGATCACGAAGGTGCCGTTGTCGGTCATGATCGGAATCTCTCCGAAGTAGACCTCCTGCTCCTTCACGTCGCGGATCGTCTGCGAGCCGCCGCCGTCTTCCCACGCGATCAAGCGAATGGTCACCTTGAACGGGGCCGCATAGGTCATGCCGCGTTGCAGACATTCCTGAACGTCATACTTGGGTTGCTCAAGCGTGTATCCAACGAACTCGAGTGAAGCTGTGTCGTTGAAGTCCTTAATCGGGAATACCGAATTAAAGACATCCTGCAGGCCTAGGTTCTCGCGCTTTTCCATCTCGACGTCGAGCTGAAGGAAACGCTCGAACGACTTCTTCTGAATCTCGAGGAGATTCGGAATCCGGACCATCGCCGGGTTGTTCGCGAAATTTTTTCGGACTCGAGGTGCGAACTCGCAGAGATTATATTCATCCACGGCTTAGATCTGCCCTCCCACTTACCACGGCAACACGCTTGCGCGTGTGCGGCGGCAAAATTGAAACTTGCCCACGCCCACTCCACACCTCTCCATAGAGGTGCGACCAGGTGAAGACATCGGGGTGAAGCGCCCGCCGAACTTGCGGCGGGCATTCACCAGTAAAGGCGTCTCTACTTAACGTCGCACTGGCCGCCGACTTCCTCGATCTTCTTCTTGATTTCTTCAGCCTCGTCCTTCTCGATGCCTTCTTTCAGTGTCTTCGGGGCACCTTCCACGAGTTCCTTGGCTTCCTTGAGGCCCAAGCCGGTGATGGCTCGAACTTCCTTGATCACCTGGATCTTCTTGTCACCGAACGAGATCAGGACCGCGTCGAACTCGGTCTGTTCTTCTGCGGCTTCGCCACCGGCAGCGGCTCCGCCACCAGCAGCAACTGCAACAGCAGCGGCGGCGCTAACGCCCCACTTCTCTTCGAGCATGGTTGCGAGCTCTGCTGCTTCCATGACGGTCAAGCTCGAGAGCGATTCTGCGATTTCATTGAGGTCGGCCATTGCGTTCAACCCTTTCTTGGTATTGAGAGTGGTGTTCGTTAATGCGGAACCGGCGATGCGCCGCTTCCTCCCACCCTTAGTTCTCAGTTCAAAACACTTCGGAAACTTTTGTGCTTGGAGCCATTTGGGATCGAATGGTTCTCGATCGTTCGCTCGCTGCTCGAAGGTTCCTTCCGGATCGCACCCTGCTATCCGGCAATCTTTGCGGCAACTGCCACACGTTCACGCGCTGGTCATCCTTCTATCTAAAACGCCCTATCTATAGAACGAGGCCAGCCGCGCTTTACTCTCCCAGCGACTTCGCCCGTGCGTCGACAAGACGCGCGACCTGACCACCGGGTTCTTTGAGCAGGCGCACCAGTTTGGTGGCCGGCGCCTGAATCAAGCCCACGATCTTCCCTCGCAGTTCGAGCAGCGAAGGCAGTGTTGCGAGCTTGCCAACTTCCTTTACGTCGAGCGCCTGGCCGTCGAGGTAGCCGCCCTTCACTTCGAAGTTGTCGAGTTCCTTGCCACACTCGACGAGTACCTTCGCGACACGGACAGGGTCGCCATACGAAATCGCGATGGCGGTCGGTCCCTTGAAGCGATCGGAGATCGCCTCCAATCCAGAGCCCTCAACTGCAAGACGAAGAACTGAGTTCTTGGCCACGCTGTATTCGGAGTCGTCCGGTTCGTCGCCACGCAGGTCTGTGCGAAGCTTGTTCGTTTCGTCCACAGTCAGCCCGCGGAAGTCCGCGACAAAAACGCCGGTTGCGCGGCTGAATTTCTCTTTCAGCACGCTGACTTGTTCTTCTTTCTGAGCACGGGTGAGCACGGTTTGCCCCTATTCCGTTTTCGGATCCATTATGGGATCCGGGTGTCTTTGCCAATCGTTCTTGTCGGCGAGCCAAGATACATTTCGCCGACGTGCTTCTATATATACGTTCTTAATATAAGTTCTTAAGATAAGTTCTTACACAACCGGCGACTTATGCCGGTGCCGGTGCCGATGCCGAGCCGGGCTCGATGACTACCGACGGGCCCATCGTCGTCGAAAGCGCGAGCGTCCTCATGTAGACGCCCTTTGAGGCCGCGGGCTTTGCCTTCACCAGCGCGGTCACCAGCGCACTTGCGTTATCGCGCAGCTGCTCGGCTGTGAACGAATGCTTGCCGATGGCGCAGTGGATGTTGCCGTTCTTGTCGACCCGGTACTCAATCTTGCCTGCCTTCTGCTCTTCAACAGCCTGGCCAACGTTCGGCGTCACTGTCCCGAGCTTCGGGTTGGGCATTAGGCCACGCGGACCAAGCACCTTACCGAGGCGACCCACGACGCCCATCATGTCTGGCGACGCGATGACGCGGTCGAACTCCATCCAACCTTCTTCGGTGATCTTCTTGGCCAGCTCTTCGCCGCCCACGTAGTCGGCGCCGGCTGCCACAGCCTCCGCTTCCTTGTCGCCCTTCGCGAAGACCAAGATGCGCACAGTGCTACCGGTTCCGTGGGGCAACACAATCGCGCCACGCACCATCTGGTCAGCATGCTTCGGATCTACGCCCAAGCGAACCGCAATGTCGACGGTTTCGTCGAACTTGCCCACTGGCATCTTCTTCAAGAGGTCGACGCCTTCGTTGAGGCTGTACTGCTTGCCCTCTTCAAGAAGCTTTGCTGACTCGCGATATCGTTTTCCTCGGCCCATGATTAGCCCTCCACTTCCAGGCCCATAGAGCGTGCGGTGCCTGCAATAATCTGTTTCGCGTTTTCGATGTCGTGCGCGTTCAGATCGGCCATCTTCATTTCGGCGATCTCGGCCAGCTGCGCCTGAGTCACCTTGCCGACCTTGTTACGATTGGGTTCACCTGAGCCCTTCGCGATCTTCGCCGCCTTCTTGAGCAGGACGGATGCCGGTGGGGACTTCAATTCAAACGTGAACGACCGGTCTTGGTAGATCGTAATGACCGAGGGGATGGTCAAACCCGCTTTATCCTGCGTTCGCGCATTGAACGCTTTGCAGAACTCCATGATGTTGACGCCGTGCTGACCTAGCGCGGGACCTACCGGCGGCGAGGGATTCGCCTTACCCGCAGGGCAGTGAAGCTTGACGATTGCCATGACTTTCTTTGCCACGATGTTCTTTCCTTCAACTCGTTGAGCTCAGTCAACTTTGCTTGGCCACCCGTGTGTTCCTGCTTGGGGCGGAGTGTCTGTTTACGCCGTTCGTAAAAATCGTTCCAAAAAGCCCTGACGCTGAGCGCGGCAAGGAGAGATCTTCCTATGCGAGTTCGACGTTCGTGTAGTCGAGCACCACTGGAGTGGCTCGACCGAATACCTGGACCATCACCCGGAGCTTTTCTTTTTCCGGCATGACTTCGTCTACGAAACCTGAGAAGTTTGCGAACGGACCATTGATCACGCGTACGTTCTCGCCTTCCTCGAACGTGATGAGCGGCTTGGGCTTTTCCGCACCGTCCTTCATGCGCTGGGTCATGCGTGCAACTTCTTCGTCCGAAATCGACGGAGGATTCGTGGCGCCGCCAACGAAGCCCGTGATCTTCGGCGTGCCCTTCACGATGTGCCAAGTCTCGTCGTCGAGATCCATCCGCACCATGATGTAGCCGGGGAAGAACTTGCGCTTCATGTTGCGCTTCTGCCCCTTCACCATTTCCACAACGCTTTCTTCCGGGATCAGCACCTCGTCGAAGCGATCTTCAAAGCCGAGTGCTGCTGCGCGCTCGAGGAGACCTTGCTTCGCACGCGCTTCCTGTCCGGAATAGGTGTGCACGATGTACCATTTCTTTGGCTTGCCACTTGCACTACCCGGTGCAGGTGCAGGTGCTGCCGCTACGGTTTCCGAGGCGGGTGTCGTCGGTATCGTCGATGTCGTCGCTTCGGAAGCGGGATTCGTCGAAACTGCTTCGCCCGGGGAATCGCCGGTGGGCGGGACGCTATTTGAGTCGCTCATTGAACCACCATCCGTTTGGATTTCGTTTTCGCACTCAGGTGAACTTACCGCGCATCACCCACTCGCATGACCTGCACGCACCACCTGTGTTAGTTGCCGCGTCGCCGCTTCAATGGAGACACAACGGGGAAAGGCTCACTCGAGCACTTTCTTCATGATCTCAGCCAGCCCGAAATCCACCACGCCAAGTGCGACGGTGATGACGCTGACCACAACTACGACTCCAACCGTGCCCGCTGCCGCTTCTTTGCGCGGCGGCCACGAGATTTTTTGATACTCAACTACCACTTCCTCGAGGTACTGCTTTGCGCTTTGGAACCAATCCACTGGATTCATCGGCTATTCGCTCCACCTTGGGTTCGACCCTGACATGGCATCGATTCTGCTTCTTATCTGACCACGTTCTTCGCAACATCGAGCCTGGCAGGCGCGGAGGGAATCGAACCCCCAACCCCCGGATTTGGAGTCCGGTGCACTACCAGTTGTGCTACGCGCCTAATCGAACTCCATTTCGCTCACCACTTCAGCGCCCCTACCTGTCCACGCCCATCAACCAAGCGCCTACGGCTTCAAGAGCGCTGCCATGCAGCGACTCAAAAAAGATTAAGCAATCACTTCCGTCACCACGCCGGAGCCGACCGTTCGGCCACCTTCGCGGATTGCGAAGCGCAATTCTTTGTCCATCGCGATCGGCGTGATCAACTTCACGACCATCTCGACGTTGTCGCCGGGCATCACCATCTCGGTGCCTTCCGGCAAGTTCGCGACTCCCGTCACATCCGTCGTACGAAAGTAGAACTGAGGACGGTAACCGTTGAAGAACGGAGTGTGTCGACCCCCCTCGTCCTTCGTCAGAATGTAGGCCTGGGCCTTGAACTCTGTGTGCGGCGTAATCGAGCCCGGCTTCGCCAAGACCTGACCGCGTTCCACTTCGTCCTTCGCAGTACCGCGAAGCAAGCAGCCCACGTTGTCGCCCGCCTGACCTTCGTCCAAAAGCTTCCGGAACATCTCAACGCCAGTCACCGTCGTCTTCGTCGTGTCCTTGATCCCGATGATCTCGACTTCGTCACCCGTGTGCACGATCCCCTGCTCAACGCGACCCGTCACAACCGTCCCGCGACCCGTGATCGAAAACACGTCCTCGATCGGCATCAAAAAGTCTCGGTCCAAAGCGCGCTCTGGCTGCGGAATGTGCGAATCGAGCGCATCCATCAGATCGTCGATGCACTTGTTCTTCTCGTCGTCGCTCGAATCTTCACCCGCCGCAAGAGCAGAGCCCATCACGATCGGGATGTTGTCACCATCGAACTCGTAGCTCGACAGAAGTTCGCGAACTTCCATCTCGACCAGTTCAAGTAACTCTTCGTCGTCTACCTGGTCGACCTTGTTCATGAACACGACCAAGTGGGGAACGTTTACCTGCCGTGCGAGAAGCACGTGCTCCCGGGTCTGGGGCATCGGACCATCTGCGGCCGAGACAACCAAAATCGCGCCATCCATCTGCGCGGCTCCCGTGATCATGTTCTTCACGTAATCCGCGTGGCCGGGGCAGTCAACGTGCGCGTAGTGACGAGCTTCCGTCTGGTACTCCACGTGAGCTGTCGCGATCGTGATGCCGCGCTCGCGCTCTTCAGGAGCCTTGTCAATGTTGGCGAAGTCGATCTTGTCCGCGAGGTTCTTGTGTGCCTGACGTGACGTGATCGCGGCCGTCAGCGTCGTCTTACCATGATCTACGTGCCCAATCGTTCCCACGTTTACGTGCGGCTTCGATCGATCGAACTTCTCTTTCGCCATGACTTTCCCCTTAATCCCGGTTGGGAATCGATCTGTGCGCAGCTTGTGGCGCTAAACAGATCCGGTTCTTTTGCTTTTCCCTAACTGCTGTTTCGCTCAAATCCTTACGTTCGTCTTGCCTATCTCTTTCCGAGCTTGCGCTGCCCCTAACTCGCCCCGCTAAACAGCGCCGTAACTTGCCGCGATTTCCTTTGAAACTTGGGCGTAGCGCGAAAACTGCATGGTGTAACTCGCGCGTCCCTGGGTGATCGATCGCAGGTCGCTCACGTAGCCAAACATCTTACTGAGTGGCACTTCGACCTTGAGGACTTGAGTGTTTGCCCGCAAGTCGACGCCCTGAATCTGCCCGTGTCGCGAATTGATGTCGCCCTGCACTGCCCCGACAAACTGTTCCGGCGTAACGATTTCGACGGCCATTACCGGCTCGAGCAGAATCGGCTTTGCCTCGGAAAGTCCGTCGCGCATCGCCAAGGAACCGGCGATCTTGAAGGCGCGGTCCGACGAATCGGCGTCGTGGGTTTCGCCGCCAATCAAGCGTGCCTTCACGTCGACCACCGGAAAGCCTGCGATGACGCCGCTCTCCGAAGCCTCGCGGCAACCTTGCTCGACTGCCTGGACGAAGGCCTTCGGAATCGTGCCCGCACTGACCGTGTTTTCAAAGGTGAAGCCTGCGCCGGGTTCACCGGGCATCACTTCTAGCTTGACGACCGCAAACTCACCCGAGCCACCGGTCTGTCGAACGTGGCGGGTTTCGACGACGGCCTTTGCGGAAATGGTTTCGCGGTAAGAAACTTGAGGGTTACCGACATTGGCGTCGACGTTGAATTCGCGGCGGACGCGGTCGGCGAGGATCTCCAGGTGGAGTTCGCCCATGCCAGAAATAATGGTCTGGCCAGTTTCAGGATCGACGCCCGCGGTAAAAGACGGATCTTCCTGGGCCAAGCGCTCGAGCGCCTGGGAAAGCTTGTCCATGTCGCCCGCCGTGCGGGGTTCGATGGCGACGCTGATGACCGGGGTCGGAAACTCGAGGGTTTCGTA
>Ga0302118_10001612_pt1 | contig 11218 bp, 12 predicted proteins | sample AG5_331_MG_FD_203126 | JGI IMG/M metagenome (GOLD analysis project Ga0302118, IMG submission 203126) | Marine microbial communities from Western Arctic Ocean, Canada - AG5_33.1 | ecosystem: Environmental > Aquatic > Marine > Oceanic | place: Canada: Western Arctic Ocean | collected 2017-10-01 | reverse complement strand
AGGTGTTATATAACCACGCTGCTCTTTGTTCAATACAAGCAAAACTGTTTTATATACTGTATCTACGTTTATTGCCATTTTTGTTTATTTATTATAATACGGGCCCGAGTTAACGAGCCCTATATTAGTATTACATGTTAATTCAAATTTTTCTCTATAGATCTGAAAACTTCCACACCTTCATCGGTTTTGAAGTAAGCAGCCATTGCAGAGTAAGGATTTTCGTCAAAAGGAACTGTCATTAGTTTTCTTCCATTTGATCCCCATAAAAATGTTCTTTGATCTTGAGAAAGTGATATAATCCCTGCTTCAGCAGCTCTAATAGCCGTGTTCCTAAGCTGAACGTTATCATCATTAGCTAAATCAATAAGTAACTTAGGGCTTGTTTTAGCGAACAAAAGTAAATCTCTTCTGATTTCTTTAGAGCTCATAGAGTTAACTGATGATCCTAGTTCTACTCTCATTATAGCCTCTGCTTGGTCAATTTCCATTTCTCTAGCAAATACTAAAGCATCTATTTGTAAGTCTAATTCCTCTAAATCATCTTCAGCTTCTTCTGCTGCACTAAACTCTTCGTATAGTTTACCTTTTAAAGGATGAAAAATTGAAAGTAGTTTTTGTAAGTTTTGTTGGTGCTTAGGCACTTTTAAATCACCATTAGCAAATTGTATGTGTCCTAATGTACATTCTCCTTTTTGTTCGTCTACTAGCGGAGATTCTTGGTTAGTAGCGTATCTTATTTCTCTTTGTTTACCATTTTTTTCGTCAAAGTAAAGTAGCGAATGCTTTCTAGTGTGACGGCATGGTATAGTTAGAGTTAAGGGGCTTTTGTTACCCGTTAAATAATAAATCCTGTCCTTGATTTCCCATGATAAATCAAGTGCAGTAATTGGTTCAGCAGCCTTTATAGGTTGTGCTTTAACTTGAGGTGCTACCTCAACTTTTTTAGCTTGTGCTTTTGTAGCCATAATATGATATAATATAAATGTTTATTTAATGACAATAGCCTGTTACTATAATATATACTAGCTAATGTCGCATAAGAGTAATAGTTACCCCCGTAGTTTCAACGAGGGTAATTACTACATTAATTTTGAATCTTTTAGATTCCTTTGAATAATACAAAGTTGTTAGCAGCTTGAGTTACCAAACATCTTTCAGATAGGAAGTTTACCTCCATTGCATCTAAAGTTGATGTTGAAGCTCCGCCAGCAGAACCAGTTAACCAAGATTTCATACGTCTATCATCAGATGCAGACGCTCTATATCTTACGTGTAAGAAAGGTCTTCTAATGTTAGTTCCTAAAATTTGGTCATATACCGTAGATGTTCCAGCAGGTACTAATACTCCTTCAACAGAAGATATTCCAGTTAAAGCTCCACGTGTAGATGCATCGTTTAAATACTTCCAGTCAGTTTTGTAAAAGTCATAAGAACCTCTTCTAAATCCTGAGAATCCTAAGTTCAAAGCCATTTCTTCTGAGTTTTCGAATAAACCAAAAGCAGTACCTCCAGCAAATCCACCAGAAATTGCAGCTAACATATCGTCAAAATCTAAAGACGTTTGTCTTTGTAAGAATAACATGTTCTCTTCAATCGCTCCTTGTGTATCTAAATTCTTTAAGATAGCATCAAATTCATCTAATCCAGCAGCAGCAGTAAATCCTACTTCTACGTTTCCACGAGTTTGAATAGCAGCAAATAAACCTTGTGATCCAGGGTTTGTTGCAACAGTTGCAGCATTTTGATTGAACTCACCTTCTACCATACTCATTTCTAAATAGTCTTCAAAACGTAATCTTGTTTCAGATTCAGCTTTTAAATACCATAAAAATCCAGATGTTCCGTCTTCAGTTGCAACTTCTACCCATCCAATTTGTGACATATCAGAACCAGAAATAGTATACTGAGATCTTAAGATGATAGGAGAGTTAGAATATTGTGTAAAGCTAGGATTAACAGAAACTCTTGTGTTAGCTGCTTGAGCACCAGCAACGCCTGTACCTGTAGCTATTTGAGAACCTTTTCCGTAATCAGAACCATATACAAATATTTTTAATCCTGCATTAGCAGCACCAAAAGTAGCTACAAGTGTAGCAGCACTATAAGGTTGAACTACAAGAGCTCCAGTAGCTGTGTTAGAAGCTGTTACTAAAGCTTTAGCCTCGTTTCCAGTAGCTGGATCAAGAATAACGATAGTATCATTTAAAGATATAACATTAACAATACCTGCCGCTACCGGGATAGCAAGGTTGTTAGCTGTTCCTCCTGCTGCTCCAGTTACAACGTTGTTGTAAGAAATGTGTAATCTATTTTGCTCAGACCAAATAACTTGATCAGAAGTCATTGGCATTTCAGCACCAACCATTTTTAAGAATCCAGATAACGTTCTGTTTCCATAACGCTCTACTTCTTGTTCATAAATTTCAGGTAAATACTGTTGTGCAAAGTTGTTTGCACCAGCACCAGCTCCGTTAAATTGAAGGTAGTTACTGTTTAATAATTGTTGTCCTTGTGATGGAATAATTGATCCAAATTGTGGAGTTAAACTCATAATAATTGTTTTTAGTTAAATTTGTTCTTTTTAATACTTAATTTTGAAGAATCAGGACTACTAATTGATTTAACTTTAAACCCACCTAAGAAGCCGTCATTACTTTTGGTAGTTCTAGGACTGTCTTTTAGGTTTTTAGATTTGTTAACAACGTCGCGGACAGCGTCAGCTTTACCTTGTTCGTAGAAATGATTTACAATTGCATCTCCATTAGAAGCCATGTACAAAGCCTTGTGATAGCCTTTTGCGTCATTCATAACACCTTCTTTATTTAGGAACTTACCTACAAAGTTGTTGATGTCAGATTGATCGGTTGCAACTTTATTAGAATCTTGTACTCCATACCTAAATTTCTTACCACTGACATCGAAATCAAAACCTTTGAATTCATCAGAAAAGTATTTGTTTGTATTGGACTTAAACTCTAAGTGTTGCTGTTCAGCAGTCTCTTGGTCTTTATTGAATCTGTTAAAAAAGTCTGTAGCTTTTTGCTGCTCTTGAGTAACGCCCGGTCTCAACTTGATCTCGTCGTAATATTTACTCTTTGTGCTTTCTAAAAAGTTTTTAGCTTTTGCAACTTCTTCTTTAAACGCAATCTTCTTTTTGCGTATATCTCTTTCCTCGTCTAGATCTTCATCATATTCGTAATCTTCTAAGATTAAATCTAAGTCTTCAGACTCTAAATAAGGTTTTGTTTTTTTATAATATTCTTTTAATAAAACACTTTCATCAATATTTGAATAATCAGCGTTTAATCTAACGTAATCCTCGACTGTTCCTCCCGTGTCTTCCATAAAGCTAACTAGCTTTTCAACATTTTCTGGTAGTTTTCTACCTAAAACTTTTTCGTCTCTTACAGCTTCTTGAGCTTGCTTGGTTACCTGCTTTATTTCTTCGTCAGTTACTTCTTGTAAAGGCGTGAACTTGGTAATAGCATTTTCAACGGGCCCTTCGTCTCCTTGTCCCACTTCTTGCAATCCCACTTTGGGTTGTTCTGTAAGTAGCACAGGTTCCTCTGTTTCTTGCTTTTGAACGGCATTTTTTTCAGATTTTAATGTGTCGTTAGGAATTACTACTTTAGTAACTTCTTCTTTGTTTTCTAACACAGGCTCTTTAATGCTAACCTTTGTTATAGCCGTAGCTTCTTGACTTAACTGTTTAGGCTTAGTGCTTTTCCCTTTTAAAGAAAACTCACCTTCCTGTTTAGTTGTTTCTTCCATGATATAATATAATTAAATAGTTAATTTTGATAGTGCTAGAAATTCTCTAGCCCGAAACCTCCAAGGGTATCATTTCCGGATGACTCAAAATTTGTTGGTAATGAATCATTTTGTCTTTGTGATATCAACTCTGATTGTTGAGTTGCTTGTATTTTAGTTCTTTCGTCTTTTCTATCCTCCATCTCTTTTTCTTTCGATCCTTCAGAATTAGCTTTGACTTGAGCAAGTTTCATTTGATAACCAAATTCCTCAGCCATTAAACCTCTTTTTATTTCAGCTTCAGCCTGCATTCTTTGTATCTCAAACTGAGACTTAGCTTGCTCAATACTTACTTTTTCAGCGGTTATAGCTTGTTGCTTTTGAACTTCGTTCATTGCTGCTTGCTCTGCTTGTTGAGCGTTTGCTTGCGCTTGTGCTTGTATATTTGCTTGCTTTTGCTTTTGTTCTCTTTCTAGTTTTTGATTTTGTCTAAGCTTTAAAAACTGATTAGCTAATTTTTGGTTTTTAATGTTTCTAATATCTATAGCATCCGACAAAGCTATAACGCCTGTCTGTAAAGCCATTTGAACATTTTGTTCTAGTAAAGCTTTTTCATGCTCCTCAGGTTCAATTTGTATGTATATACCAAAATCATGTATTTGTAAATTCATTAACTCTTCTAAAGTTTTAACGTTAAAAGAACTAATAGAATTCTTTAAAGCGTTATGTAACAGCGGGTTATCTATAACATCTGCAACCTTTAAACTTATGTTTTCGCATACCCTTAAAGTTACATAAAGCATAGAATCCAATAAATGTTTTGTAGCAACATTAGAAGCGTTTGCCGCTAGTTTTTGAACACCAACCAAAGCATCTTTGTCTGTTTGACTACCGTCTCTAGCTTCGTTTAAACCGGTTACATCTCTAATCATCTGTAAGTAATATTGATACGTACCAATAAGACTTTGTATTTTAGCTTGTCCAGAAGAAGAACTTAATTCTTGAATAGGTATTTTACCTGCATTCATACCACCTTCTTGAGTAAGTGATCTACCTACTATAGAACCTGTTTGAAAATACATATTTAAAGCTTCAGCTGGGTTATAGTTAGTACCATTACCTAAATCCACCTCAGCTAAACCATCCATGTCCAAGAATACCCCATCTGGTACTATTCTAGACATCACTTGTTGAAGTTTAAGATGTGTTAGTTGAATCATATCAGCAAAACCTGTTATTCTACTAACTATAGATTCTATTCTACCTCTGTACATTCTAGGAGCAGATATGCAATAATTCATTTCAACTTTTGTTGAGTCAGCTGTCGGCCTTGTCATATTTTCAGCCAACTCCCAATTTAACATATAATTATTACCTAATACTTTTGCTCCTGTATATAAAACCTCTATGGTTCTATAAACTCTTTCAAAGTTGTCATTAGGTGGTGGATTAAATTCATCAGTTTTTTCTAAAGCTTTTTCTAAACCTTGTTCTGTTTTTTTAATCTTAAAAACCTGATTCATGTATGTCTTATATTCAAAGTACATTACTTGAACCGTATTGCCATCGTAATTTCCCCAGTTTTGTAAGTACTGAGAATTACCAGGCATTTTTTGTATTTTTAACAACTCTTCTTCAGGTATATCAGGGAATTGTTTTTTTAATTCAGCTATAGTTATTGATTTAATTTCTCCGGCATAATATATATCTTCAAAATTAGGATCTTCTGTATATGAATAAACCAGATTAGCTGGATCAACATATTCAATTTTTATACCTTCAGTAGGGTCAAATCTAGTTTTTGCAGCAGTAATACCTATTACAGTTAAATCACTAGCTATTCTTTTCTTTGTTTCATCGTACTTATTAGCGGCTAAAACATTTGATATAACTTCTTCCTCAGCTATTTCGATGCTTTGCTTGTAGTTGAGTTGCATGTGTAAATCTAACTCATCCTTACTATCAGGCAAACCAGCTATATCACCTGTAGAAGACAAGTCAATATCCATTTCCTGTTTAAAATTAATTAAAGCTTCTTTAGAGGCTATATCTCTTTCTATAGCTTTAGCATAATCTGTTTTAGCTTTTACAGAAAAAGGATCTTGTGCGTAAGTGGTTATATCGTAAGATTTATTAGACATACCGTTAACAACTATATCAACAAATTTTGATATAACAGGAACTGGTTTCCAGTCTAAATTAAGATAAGACAAATCACCATTTATAGATAATTCATCTTTATACTTTTGAATACTTTGCTCTCCTCTAGCATACTGCCTGAGTTGGTGAAAGCTGTTATAGCTTTGTGTATATCTATTACCAGATCGACCTCCTTGAAACCATTCTTGCTCGATAGCCTGCGCAACTTGCATACCATATTCGTAGCTTGATTTTTCTTCGTCGCTAACTACTTGGCTAGGAAATGAACTGTTACTATTAGTCTGTATTCTCATTTATTGTATCATTTTTGATGATGCGCCTTTATTGTCGTATTTCTTTATACCTAAATTTATACTCCTGTATTCTTTCTTAGCTGATGGTACGTATCTATTCTTGTTACATGCCATTAAAGCTAATCCAGAACTTATAGATGCATCATGCTTTGTTCTATTGTTTATATTAAACCTTGCCCAGTCTTCTAATGTTCTTTGAAAATACATATCACCATAACCTCCATCGGTTTTACCAATACTAGTATTTATATATGTTTCTATAGCCGCTGCGTGAGCTTGCTTTATATCTTCACTAGAGTTAGGTATTCCGCCTATTTCTCTTTCTGTTATTGATAACTTGTTCCAAGCTTTATCAGGTCGATTCATAGAGTAACCCCTATAGCCTCTTCTTTTAAAATGATACAGTAATCTAGGTTTGTTGTTTTCACATAATATTGGCATACCGTAAAATACGCAAGCCATCAATACATCTTCAAAAAATATTTCAGCAGTTTGAGGTCTAGCTATATATTCTAAAAAGAAATGGTTGGGGGGTACATCCTCCATGCTAAACTTAGTTAAACCATGCAAAGATCCATTAGATCCTCTTCCATCAACTGTACCTGATATATCATAACTGTCACAACCAAATGCTCCACAGTGTTCGTTTGCTGGATACTTACTCCCATTCCTTACTATTACGCGGTTTTGTAAATTAACAGGTGGAACCCAAGATATTTTAAACCTACCGTCTTTATTTGGTATAAATATAACGCTTGAATCTAATTTGCCATCTTGCCATTGAAAACTACCTGTAGTAACTATCGCTGTATTTCTAAGGTCTGCATTGTAATCTATTTGCTCGTATATTTTCGTCAGGTTAAATAAAGACTCTTTTGCTTCGTCTCTGAATGCATGCTCTTCAGTTCTTGGAAATTGTCTATAAAATTCATTCAACCCGTCTTGGTCATCTTTTAATCCTTCTACTTCATTCTTCCAAAATTCTACAACACCTAATGTTATTTTATCACCAAATGAATCTAAAACTTCTTTTTTGGGTGTATCGAATACAGGAAACCCATAAGAATCAATGTATCCCTCGTAGTTCCATTCCATAGGTATGAACAGAGAATAGAGTCCTGAGCTAGTCTGCCCGTTGCGGTTTCTCTTTGTAACGTCTGATCCATGGTATAATTTTTTAAAGTTTTCACCACCTTTATCTAAAGCATTTGATGTTGATCCCATCATACACTTTCCAATAATTCTAGAACCTAACCTTAACGTTGTTTTCGTAACCCTCCAGTTGTTGAGGATGTTGTTCGGCCTTTCCCATTTACCCGATTCATCGTGGACGAGTAATTTGAGTTTCTCCCCATCATAGGCGTTATCACCGGTGTTTTTCCAGTCAATCGTCGTGTCAAGGCCTGTGAGCGTCTCGATCTGTGTTTTCGAATCGAGTCCTCTACGGGTAAGCTTGGATGCGGGTACACGATAGGCAAGTTCCGTCTTTGGCCTGTCCATACCGTCTTGTATTGGTTTAAAGAAAAAGGGATAGTTAACACTAATGGGTACAACTTTATCTGTGAACATCTTCTTCGCATCGGCTCCAGATTTGGACAAAATCCCAAACCGTGAATCGCTTGATATGGTTGCCATGTTAACAGCCTCCCCTGACGCCATGAATGAAAATCCCGAACGTCTGTTCTTGAGATATGACATACCATAACATCTTTTGTCTGCCTTGCAAGCCTCCCAGAATAAATAGAATAATCTATTGGACTCTCTAAAATCTGGCTTCCCAATATCAATCTTGGACCATTGCAAGTACATGTACTGAGTACCAGTAATATAAGTAGGCTTGTCTTTGTTAAAAAACCAATAACCTTTTTCACGCCTTTGAAATTCTTCTTCAATATAGTCATACCATTGTTCTTTAAATTGTTCAGAGTAATTCTTCCAATCAAAAACAGTTTTAATATTTTTTAATTCTTTGGGATACTCAGCAGCCACCCATTTGTTACCTTCACTTTTAACTACATTAGTAGCTTTAGGTAAGGCTATTACTAGATTTTGTATTTCATAAATCTCCCCAATTTCACCGGTCTTACTAATAACCACCATTTCATGATCTTCATCATAACCGTATTTCCATTTCTTAAATTTATTATTTCTATTTAAGATCTTGGGTTTAACGTGGTCAGGTAAAATTTTGTATAATGACTGCTCGTACATTATTTAGATCTACCTTCAGCGAATCCTTTAAAAGCTTTTTCTTCTTTAGCTCCCTTAGGTTTCTCGTTAAGAATATTATCTTCTTCATCTATACGTTTAAGTATTTCAAAAGCATCAAATATTGCTAATTTTTTAGTAGCAGCGGCATTTTTAAGTTTGTCTGCTGTTAAATCATCATCTGAATCTACAATAAGTTCTTTAGCTACTTTAACTAATTCCGCTATCGCGATGTGCCCAGCTTGGATTATACTCAACTTGGTTTCCTTGGTGTTCATATTTGATTACAATATCATTAGATTTCATACAGAAAACCCTCTGCTCATCAACGATAAAATCCCATTCACTGTTAGGAGTAAATCCTACAACGTCACCTGGGTTAATATTAAGCGCTTTTAAGGAGTTATTACCATACTTTAGTATACCAATAAGCTTTTGCTCTTTATCGTTCGTTAGAATGTCTTCATTTTTTAGAGGCATTACAAAGCATCTGTCTCCAAATGATTTCCAATCCTCTGTATTTTTATACAAATATATTTGGTCTACAGCACAGAAATATAAATCATCTTTAAAGTATGACCTACTATTTTTCTTTACACCTTTCATGTCGTAGAATACTCTAAAAACATTGTGATGTATTAGCACTATATCTCCTTTTTGTATACTTGTTTTGAATGCTTTTGGTGTTTCCACTACAACGGCTAAGTTGTTAACAGATTTAAAACTTTCTATCTTAGTATTTAAAACTAAAGTTTTGTCACCAATCTTTATCTCGTTTTCATATCTATCACCAAGAGGTTTGATGATGAAGTCGTACAAGCTCTTCATTAATACTCTAAATCGTATTCAACAGATATTGCCATGTTAGAATTAAATTTCTTCCATGGCATTACCTCATCTTCTTTTTTAATGTATATACTGTAAGAGTTTGATTCTTGATCGTGTAGTATAGCTGTAATAGTATGTCCTCCATAAACGTTTTGCCCAACTGCATAGTGCATGGCATCGTTTTTATAGTCAGAACCTATACTGATCTTTCTTACAATAGAGCTCATTAAGCTTTTTCCAATTCACCTCTTGGAGCTTCTTCTTTTTCAACAACAGTATAACTACCATCAGATAAGTCAATATTAACTTGACCATACTCTTCCTCTAGTTCTTTTTTAGTTGCCTCTAAAGCTTCTGCTGCTTGCCCTTGAATGTGTAATGCTTCATGCTTTTTACTTTCAATAAAACCAATATCGATAAATGCTGCTTGCAATTTAGCTTGTTGATCTTTGATTGTTTTTAACTGCTCTTCTGTAATTTTTTGTTTATTACTCATAATTTTAATTTATTAGATTTGATTTATACTTATATAGTTACTTGTTTATTTGCTATTTACCCGCTACTAAGTTAGAAACAGTTGTTGCGTCAGATAAAACATAATCTACAACTACTGAAAACCATTCTCCTTGAACAACATTTGTAAAAGTAATAGCTTGAGCTACTGTTGGTAATCCAGGCGCTGCTTCTACTCTAAATACAGCGTTAGTACCTCCACCCGCTATAGTAATTAAGTCTCCGCTCAAGTATCCCGCGCCAGCTACATTTACTACTACTGTTTGCACAGAACCGCTTGAAGCAGTAATATCAACGGTTAAACCCGTTCCGCTACCTCCTGTTGTTGCAACAGCAGCAGCGTTCGCATATCCAGTTCCTTTTGATCCAACATATCCAGGCGAGGAAAAAGAGCTTACAACGCTTGGCCCTACAGTTCCAACTGGTATCACTTGAATATTGCCAGGAGCACTAGTTCCTACGTATATAATAGAACCGTCTAAGGAGTCAGCCGCGGTTAGATTAGCTGCTAAAACAGGAGTTACTGCTTTAATGTCATTTGTGATAAAATCAGGTTGATTGCCGAATTGTCCCATATCTTTTTATTTATTTTTAATTATTGATTTTGCTTTTTCCCAAGTTCTTCCTACGAAATAAGCCCCGTAAACGGTAACCAATAATGTTTGAAATATTGGTATGTATTCTTTTGCTATTTTAAATTCCCCTATGTTACCATCTGTAAAAGCTAGTAAGCTAAATACAAATGTTAAAAATACTAGAACCAAAGGTCTAATATTCTTAGCCAACCAACTATCAGAATTCATATCTGCATTCCAACGATCTGTTACTTGCTGCTGAGCGTTATTGTCAGCTTCTTCAAAAATAATCTGAAGCTGTCTCTTTGCCTCAAGTCTTTCTTCCTCCGTTGTTGTAAGCTTGTCAATAACATTACCAACTTCTTTGATAACGCCACCTGTAAGCCATGCAAATATCTTTTTCATTTTTTATTGCTTGTTAACAGCTTCTTTAATCTTATCTGAATCACTAAGTTCTTTTTTCTGTTTGTAACCAGGAACTAAAGTTGCACCTTTATAAGTATATTCATTGATTGTTCCTTTACGCTTAACAGCACCAGGATATCTTTTTTGAACGTCATCCTCTCTGCCATCTTTTTCATACAACGGGGACTTCATATCTAAAGGTATACCTGCTCCTGTTTTTGCTTTTGGTGATTTACCACCCATCATTTTAAATCCCATATTTTTATTTTTTATTTACTTTATATGCTTCTCGTTCCCAAGGAAGATTTTTATTACCTTCATCCATTGTAGATCTTGGTATTTTTTTACCTTTCCAATAAACATTGTCATTGTCATAATCAAGATCACCTCTTTCCATTTGGTTTAAGTGAACTTTTTCGTGTTTAATAACATCTTCCTGTTCTAAAGGACTTAAGTTTTTGTTTAATATTATAGAGCCATTTT
>Ga0302118_10001609_pt1 | contig 11223 bp, 11 predicted proteins | sample AG5_331_MG_FD_203126 | JGI IMG/M metagenome (GOLD analysis project Ga0302118, IMG submission 203126) | Marine microbial communities from Western Arctic Ocean, Canada - AG5_33.1 | ecosystem: Environmental > Aquatic > Marine > Oceanic | place: Canada: Western Arctic Ocean | collected 2017-10-01 | reverse complement strand
GCATACGACGTTTTTGATGAATACGAACCAGATCTTTTCATGGGGCAAACCTATAATCTAAATAGGTCTGTTTTTCAATGTATTAAAGAAAGACCGAATCTTAAAGTTGTAATGCGCGCCTCTGACTGGGGAGACATGCAAAAGGAAATAGATCTTGAAAAGTATCCTGTTTTAGTTGCTTCTGAAAAAGAAAAGAAACTTTTAGAGGATCTTAAAAAAGAAACAGGAAAGCCAGACTTCATCCATAATCACTACACCGATAAATGGATGAAGGTTACGCACAATAAATGGCTCGATATTGGCCTTCGTCCTGTCTCCTTGATACACGCTGGTGATGTTTTTCAGTATGGCATAACAGACCCCTCACCTCTTCTTAAGTGTGATGTTGGTTTCATTGGTGGTTATTGGCCTTACAAAGCCCAGAATCTCGATAAGTACTTACTTAGATTGTGCCACCCCGTTGGTAAATACAAGGTTAAAATTTTTGGTAGTTCTGACTGGCCTGTTGTGCAATACATGGGTAAGATTTCCCCACAAAACGCCCCGATTCTTTTTAGGTCGTCTGTGGTTTCCCCAAATATCAGTGAGCCACATTCTCAAGATTTTGGATATGATATTATAGAGAGGCCATTCAAAGTTTTAATGAGTGGAGGTTTTTGTATATCAGATTATGTGAAATCTATGGCTGATGAAATTTTTACAAACGAAGAAGTCATATTTGCAAAGACTCCAAAAGAATTTGAGAAGCTTGTTGATTATTACGTAAGGTATCCAGAAGAAAGAGACAAACACATAGAAGCCGGATTTAAATGTGTTATGTCTAAACATACCTATTTTCACAGGGTTTCAAAAATATTTTCTGAGCTGGGTATGGAGGAAGAATCAGAAAAGTGTTTAGCAAAACTAAAAGAATACATCGGAGAGTAAAATGACGACATTAGTTACAGGGGCTAGTGGTTTTGTTGGAAGAAACCTAATTCAAAAGCTCTACGCTCAGAGAAATGTGTTTGGCGATATTATTTCTGTAACAAGGCAAAACTTCGTATCGCCCTTTGTGTCGAAAAGCTACGCTATTGATTTGGGATTTTCACAAACAGACAAGCCTAACTTCTATGACCTTAAAAGGGTAATGAAGAAACATAGGCCAAAAACCATATTCCATCTAGCCAGCAAGTCCACCGTTAAGATGGAGGGCGATGAAATATTTGAAATTTTACAGGACAACATCTTAAGCACACAAAAGGTTTGTGAATGGTCACCCAAAGGAGCCAAGGTTGTTTTAGCTTCTTCTGTAATTGTTTATGGAGACTGGATTTTTGAACAAGGGTCTTCTGACTTTCCCGGTAGGGAAGCAAGATCATGCACGGAAGAGGATCGAACAGAACCAACTTCTATCTATGGAATGACCAAGCGAGCTTCCGAAGGAATACTTAGATACCACACCAGCACAGGAAGAATTAAAGGCGTGTCGGCTCGTATGTGTGCAACCGTTGGTCGTGGGCTTACCCACGGGGTTATTCATGATTTCATTAGAAAAATCTTAAATAATCCTACACTGCAAGCACTCGGAAGTTCTCCCGGTTCTGTCAAGCCTTATTGTCATATAGATGACTTGATTAGTGCTTTAGTTTTGCTTGGCCTCTCTAACAAAACAGGGGAGTACAACATCGTTCCAGATGACCAAATAAGCATAGAAGAAGTAGCAAAAGCAGTTATGACAGGTCTTAATAATCACAAACGCATAGAATGGCTTGGCGATTCATCAAACTGGCAGGGTGATAATAAAATAATATCCGTTTCCAACAAAAAAATAAAAGACTTGGGATGGAAGCCAAAGTACAACTCAAAGCAAACCATTATAGACATTGTGAGTAAGCTAAGTGAAAATTCTATTTAGCCCCTTAATGCCTAAAGATTTAAAGCCATCTAGCGCTAATATGGTGTCAGACTATCAATCTGACATGCTATTCCACGGATTGGTTAAAAAACTGGGGAAAGATGTTCACACCGATCATGACCTTTGGTGGCATCATAAAGACAAAAAAGAAGAAAACCCCCACCTGTTTAATAAAATATGGGGCAGTGGTTTTACCATGTATGGACTTCTTAACGAAGAAGATTATGAATACAAAGAAGTGGAAAACTTAACTGAGTATGACGCTGTAGTTATGCCCATTCACCACACCATGAACAAACAGGATGGATACCTCCTTAAGGTTATAGAGTTTCTAAGAAACAATGGATTTGAAAAACGGCAGATTATTGTTGTGGATGGGTGGGATCAAGAACATCTGAATGAACACGTAGCCAGTTTGTGTACATACTACAAAAGAGAAATGAAAGATCACCATGAAGAATATGCTAAACCAATTTCATTTGCCATTCCTGAAGAAAAAATAAGAAGTTTAGATGACTCAAAAAGAGATGCCTTCTTTGCTCCCCTAATACCAGTCAATCAATCAATTGACCCCTCTTACATGTCTACGTACATATACAAGACGGAAGAAAGTTATTACGAGATGTATCAAACTGCATATTTCTCATACACTTCAAAAAAGGGAGGCTGGGATACCCTTCGTCATTATGAAATAATAGCAAATGGTTCTGTTCCATTCTTTGTAGACATAGAGGATTGTCCGAAATTTACACTTTGGAATCTTCCCAAAGAGATGCTCATTAAAGCTAAGTATATCTTGGGGGGTGTACCAAACCTTACAGTTGGTCAGTGGGAAAACAAACCCCTTCCTCATTGTGGGGTTATAAACAAAAATGATCCGGGTAAATTTGTTAATTTTAATCTTGGCTTGTGGGAACATTTCAGAGATGAGTTTTATTCGTGGTTGCGTAGAGATGGAACAACCGAAGCCTTGGCAAACTATGTATTAGGAAACGTGTAATGTTTGGAATAAAAAACGCTTACTGTCTATGTCTAGACAAAAGAGAAGAACATTGGCTTGATTTGAAATCACAATGTGAAGGCAAGGGGTTGAAATTTAATCGCTTCTTGGTTGGTAAAGGTGAAATATTTGATTCGGATAGTTACGATAGAATTGACTTAGACGAACCGCCAATTGACCGCTGGAGTTATGGTGGTCATTCATCAAACACAGTAGAAGAAACAAAGATAAAAAGATCGCATCACTGTAACGCCTTTTTGTCTCATCAGGCTATGGCCAAAAAAGCTTTGGAAGGTGAGGATGAAAAAGTTTTGTTTTTAGAAGACGACGCTTATTTTACCAACAGGTTTGATGATGTTGTTTCTCAACTAGAAGATACTATTTTAGAATTAAAATACGACATGCTTTATCTGGGCTGGTGGATGGGAGATGAGGGTGATGAATTTAATAACGAGGTAGAAAAAATCTGGAGTGAAGAAAAGAGTGCTGGCACTGGAGACGTAAGCAGGGTCGGTGGCTTACATGGTGTTATACTTAGTCGAGGGGTTTTAGATGCGATAACAAGACTAGACCCAATCGACCCCATTGATGCCCAATTCAATGCGTTTTTTCATAAGTATATAAAATCATATTTCATTGCTCCAAAGATTATACACGACAAGGGTATTTTTAGTGAGTGCGAGCAAAGCATTACAACAAGGCACAAATTATGAGAGTGGCAGTTTGTTTATCGGGTCAGCTTAGGGATTATAAAGGTTGTTACGAATCCCTTTTTGATAATATTATTTTGCCCACCAATGCCGATTTATATGTTCGTGCGTGGGATTGGTCTTCAAAGAAAAAGGTGGGATTGGCCAAGAAGAAATTCCAGCGGACAGGCGGCATAGTGACTGCCGGACTTGAGTTCCCGCATATCGACGCAAACACTAAATACGCCCACCGACAAACGGTAGATGGAAACAAAGATGAATTTTTACAAATGTATAAGCCACATAAGTATAAATTTGCATCTTGTGAGGATTTTTTAAGTGATAATGATTTCTCATCCCTATATGAGAAGAGGCTGTCCAAATGCGGACTGTATCAAAAGAAGGCTCAAATAAACCGCATGATGTGTATGCTCTACTCCATTTCTAGATGTTTTAATATGTTAAATTTTAGCGAGTATGACATTATTTTTAGATGTAGGACAGAGATTAACTACAAAGAAAAAATTAAAGAAAAATATTTGAACCAAGCCATGAAAGGGAATTTAATAATACCTCACGGCTTAGATTCTGGAGGGTGTCAAGACGCCTTTGCTTTTGGCCCACCAGATCAAATGTGGATTTACTCATCTTTGTATCATTATGTTAAAAAATACTCAGAAATAGATAGTATAAAAAGAGCATGGCCTGAAACCATGTTAAAACATCATTTGACTGTAAACAATGCTAGAATTAAAAGAGTAAAATTTCCCATGACATTAAGAGGCGTAAACTATGATTAAGTTAATTATTTTTGATCTAGATGGAGTTTTGGTAGAAGCTAGAGACATACACTATATGGCTTTAAATGACGCTCTCCGTAAAATGGATGAGTCTTATACTATAAATGAAAAAGAACATCTGTCTAGCTATGATGGCCTACCGACATCCAAAAAATTAATGAAACTTTCTAAGGAAAAAGGACTTCCTCTTTCATTCCATAAGCATGTCTGGAAAGAAAAACAAAAGTCTACGGAGTTAGTAATACCGAGAGTGGTTAAGGCAGAAGACCATAGAGTGATAGCTATGACTTTGAGGAGGTTGAAAGCAGATGGGTATAAAATATACTGTGCTTCAAACTCAATTAGATCTAGTGTCAAATTAATGCTACTAAAAGCTGGATATATGGAATACATTGATGAGTATTTTTCTAATGAAGACGTTAAGAACCCAAAGCCACATTCTGAAATTTATCTAAAATGCATGATTCATGCCGGAGTTAATCCTGAAGAATGTTTGATAGTTGAAGATTCTCATATAGGAAGAGAGGCTGCTGCAAAATCTGGCGCTTCGGTAATGGGTGTTAGAGGTTTACAAGATGTGGTATTAAATAAAATAAAGGAAGAGGTAATAAGGGTGGAAGAAAAACAAACCCCTATTAAGCCAAAGTGGCAGGGTGGAAATATGAAAGTCTTAATTCCAATGGCAGGTGCTGGTTCTCGATTTGCAAAAGCTGGATATACTTTTCCCAAGCCTCTTATTGAGGTTAATGGAAAACCAATGATTCAAGCTATTGTTGAAAATTTAAACATTGAAGCTCAGCACATATTTATTGTTCAAAAAGAGCATTATGAAAAATATAGCTTACAATATCTTCTCAACTTGATTTCTCCAGACTGTGAAATTATTCAGGTCGATGGCATAACCGAAGGGGCTGCCTGCACCACCCTTCTTGCTGAAAAGTTTATTAATAATGATGAACCCTTACTATTGGCAAACTCAGACCAAATTGTTAACTGGAATAGCAATGAGTTTCTCTATTCTATGCAGGCTTCTGCGGTGGATGCCGGTATTCTAACATTTGAGTCTGTGCATCCTAAATGGAGCTTTGCCAAGTTAGGAGAGGATGGCTTTGTCTCTGAGGTAGCTGAAAAGAAACCAATTAGCAATAAGGCTACGGTTGGTATATATTATTGGGCCAAGGGAAGTGACTATGTTAAATATGCCCAACAAATGATAAGAAAAGATAAAAGAGTTAATAATGAGTTTTACGTTTGCCCCGTCTTCAATGAAGCCATAGAAGGTAAAAAGAAGATTAAAATATTCGATGTAGAAAAAATGTGGGGCATTGGAACACCAGAAGATTTGGAGGTATTTTTAAATGAGTCTTAGAATTTTTATCGGGTGGGATAGCAGAGAAGAGCAGGCTTATGATGTTTGTGTCAAGTCTTTAGAAAAGTACACAAGTGAAAGTCTGGACATTAAGCCAATCAAGCGAGAGGATTTAATAGAGAAGAATCTCTATTCTAGAGAGCAGCCAGAAGTTGGGTCTGTAGAGTTTACATACACAAGGTTTCTAGCGCCCTTCCTCTCTAGTTACGATGGATGGTCTTTGTTTATAGATTGTGACTTCTTGTTTACAAAAGATGTGGCGGAACTGTTTGCCCACGCTAATGATGACTATGCACTAATGTGTGTTAAGCATGATTACACTCCTAGAAATTCCATTAAGATGGATGGGGAGAAGCAAGTGTCATACCCTAGAAAGAACTGGTCTAGTTGTGTTCTGTGGAACTGCGCTCATCCATCTAACAAAGTTCTAACGCCAGAAATCGTTAGCACAGAAACTGGAGCTTATCTGCATAGGTTTCAGTTTCTAACTGATGACCTGATTGGTGAAATTCCCCTAGAGTGGAATTGGCTTGAAGGTGAATACGACAAGCCAAAGACTCCACCAGCCGTTATCCATTTCACAAATGGCGGGCCTTGGTTTGAAAATTGGCAAGACGTAGACTATGCAGATTTGTGGAGAAGTTATCTATGAGGGTGGCGGTTTGCGTATCAGGATCTTTGAGGCAGTTTAAAAGCTGTTATGAAAATTTAGTTGAGCATTTGTTTTCAGTGAATGGCTGTGAATATGATTTCTTTCTAAGTAGTTGGGATAGCAAAATCAGGCATCACAAGGTGGATTTTGAAGACGAAGGAACGTTTGAAGAAGCTATAAGTTTATACAAGCCTAAAAAATATAATTACGAAATATATAACAATGAAAAGAGGAAGGAGCTTGCCAATCTTTCTGGACTTATAGAACACCAAAGAAAGTATAGTGGAGGCAAATCTCTGAAAAGACAATTTAAACACAAAGTAACAGGTGGGTGGTATGCTCATAATTATATTGGACAGCTATATAATATATATAAAGCCAACGAGTTAAAAAAAGACTATGAAAAAGAAAACAACTTTAAATACGACCTTTCTATTAGAATAAGATATGATGCTTGGGTAACTACGGGGGGGCTAACAAAAACTATATGCGATAATATAAAAGAAGATGAAATACTTGTTTCAGAATATTTATGGCAAAAACGGTATCCGTGGGCAACCGGGCCAGATGATAAATTTGCCATAGGAACTTCAGAAAGCATGGATATGTTTTCTTCTATGTATACAAACTTCCCAAAGCTTTTAGAACAGCACATGAAAGAACACGAAGCTTTTATAATTACCCACCCTTCAATAGTCCGTATTTGTGAAAACAATAAATTGAAATTAACTAAAGTTGATGTGGGAGTTCAGGTCTACTATAAAGTCATGGGTTACAAATTTAAGGGTGCGAAAAACCCTAATTTAAATGAAGAACTTAAGGCTATAAAATCTGCGACCACGATAGCAAAAGATGAAATCTTTAAGAATAAGATAATAAAAAGAAACAAAAATAAAAGAAAATGATTTTATATGTAACATCTTTTAATGAGCATTTATATCAATCCACTGGGAAAAACATGATAAAGTCTTTTGTCATGTGGAAGACAGAGGGTAGTCTTCTTATTACACATGAGGATGGGGTTCATAAAGATATAGTAAAGCATAGAAAATTTTTATTTCACAATTTGGACAAAGATGATTTTTTACATAAATGGCTAAAGACAAACGAAGACATAATACCAGTAGAGTATGGCGGTTTGTTCACTGGTAAGTTTGAAGACAAGTTTAACAGAAGGGCTGCGTGTTGGTTTAGAAAAATAGCCGCCATAAACGCCGCTTTAAAGTGTGATTACGATAAAATTGTATTTGTTGATAGTGATAGTATCTTTAAAAAACAAATAACTGAAGAATACATGGATCAAATTTTTGATGGCGGTGCAATGTTCTATCACTTGGGTAAATCAAGAACTGAACGCGACATGGGTATAGAATCTGGATTCATAGGGTGGGATTTAAATAATGGTGGAAAAGAATATTTGCAACACGTTATAGACAGTTTCACAAGCGGTGACTTCAAAAAATACCGAAGGTGGGATGATGGGTATGTTTTCCGCATGATCGTTAATGAACACCCAGAAATAAAAACCAGAGATATTGTAGAGAACTTAGAGTTTATGAACGTTGTTGAACCGGGGCCGTTTGGAAAATTTGTAAAACATAACAAAGGTATACACGGTAGGGATTTTAATATATGAAAGTTGCAGTTTGCTACACAAAAGATAATGCATCTGGACATGCTATTTGCAATCACTTCCTAGAGGGGGTAATAGCAAATGGAGATGAGGCAGTTCCGGTATATAGTGTTAACGACCTATCGGCCTTAGAGCATTGCGACGTATCTTTTCAGGTTTGTGAATATCCTGATTTTCTAACTCCTAGTAGTAAAGCTGAGTTGAGATGGAGAGTTCAAGAAAAACAAAAACAGTTAGGAAAACGAAGAATAATAGCTGACGCTGGGTTTGTAGGTCACGAAAGGAAACATGGCGAAAAACAGTTCGGAGCCAGCACCTACTACTCTATTGGTTTTGATTCAGTGAAGGGTCATGCAAATTTTTATAATCAAAACTCACCTAACACAAGATGGGACAAGCTCAAAGTAGAATTAAAGCCTTGGAGAACTGAAGGCGATCATATTTTGGTTCTGGGTCAGAACCTCAAGGGTGTAGGAACAACAAACATGAGAAAAACCCACCCACATCCAGAGCATTGGTTTATTGAAAAAGTCCAAGAACTTGCATTGTTAACAAACAGGAAAATAGTGCTTAGACCTCACCCACTAGAAAAAAAGAGAAGATACAAAGATGACAAAAATGGACTCGGCTGTGCAGAAGTTAGCACAAATTCAAAATTATCAAATGACTTAAAAAATTGCTGGTGTGTTTTTACTGGGACTTCAAACGCAGCAGTAGACGCTATTATTAATGGAGTGCCGGTTGTTTGCGACGATACGCTTTCCGTAGTTTACGACGTGTCAAACCGTCGTCTTTCTGGAAATTTAGAAATGCCAAATAGAACGCAGTGGGCGTGTAATTTAGCTTACGCTCAGTGGAGTTTATTAGAAATGAGCCTTGGTTTGTGTTGGAAACACTTAAGGGAAAAGGTATGAAATTTTTATATGCATTTAGAGAGAAGATTTCTACATTAATACACGAAACAATTCGTTCTAGCTTTCCAAACGTGGATTGTATTAAAATAAAAGATATTAACAAGTCTCTACTCAAAAACTATGATTTTGTTGTCATCTTTGGGGTTGCTTCAAAACGAATTAAGTTTCTAGCAGAAGAGGTTGGTATAAACCTAGTCTTTATAGATAAGAGTCATATAAGAATGTCTCAATTTAGGGACTTAGATCAAAACAGTTTCTTACGAATAACTATAAATTCTTGGAGTCCGTTTAAGCACTACAAAAGATTTGAAGATTGTTTTGAGCGAAGTCGTGCAGTGCGAAGCTATAATAGTCAATATTCTCATGACCTAGTACCATTTAAAAATGGTTCTGGGATTTTGTTTATTGGAAGCTCTGAAAAATATCATAAGTATCACGATCTCCTACCTCCTACGGAATATGCTCGATTCATCATGAAGGAAATAAAAAAACACACAGGCGAGGAGATTACATACAGACCAAAAAGAACTTGGCGTGGTAAGGTTCCTATACATGGCACTCGGTGGGAGGGAAAGAGTAGGCTTTTTCATGACGTGGTTAATCGCGTAAACCCACGTTGTGTAGTCACTCATGGGAGTGGAGCCTGTGTAGACGCTATGTATTTAGGATATCCATCTATAGTTCTAGGAGACGCGGCGACTAAGCCAATATCATCAACTAAAATAGAAGACATTAATAGTCCATACTTAGCAAGCGATCTTGAAAGAAGTAATCTTGCAAATAGTTTGGGGTTTTTCAATTGGAAAATTGGAGAGATGAACGATGGCTTAATGTGGAATAAACTGAGACCGATCTTTGAGGAGGAAATGAAGAATGTCGAAGCATGAATATCAACCCCATTGGGTAAAGGGAAAAATAATAAAAGATGGTCTTAGACAGTCAAGCGATAGATACGAAGCTATAAAAAAGTTTTGCAGTAGCTACAATCGACCGTTCTCTGTTTTAGATATAGGTGCCAACTTTGGTTACTTTTCTTTTAGACTGGCTTCAGACTTTGACTGTCATGTAACAATGGTAGAAAAAGATCCTAAATGTTCTAAGAAATTGCAAGAGCTGTGCATTGAAAATGATCTAGAAAATGTATGCCTTTTGAAACATAAATTTAGTGTAGAATCACTAAAAGCTTTAGCAAGGGTGGAAAGATTCGATGTCATCTTAGCAATGAGTGTTGTTCATTATTTTCCAGATGCAAATGAGATAATGGACATAATGAAATCTATGTGCGACAACCTCCTTGTTGAACTTCCCACAGAAAAGGATGCGGCTAATCCAGATGTAGTTAAAAAAATTGTCGTTCCAAAGAACGCTGTTTTATTGGGTGAGTTTCCAACACATATAAATTCTCACAGGCCTTTCTATTCCATGAGTGGGGTAAAGAAAAAAGCCGAACTTCAAGACAAATACTTTGGAAACCCAAAACCTCCAAAGATCCCAATGAAGATTTATTCAGATTTTGACAATAAATATCTTGTTTATGAGCAACAGCTTAAAAGCAGAACTGAAGAAACACACGAAAAGGATTCTAATGATCCTATATATAAGATATTACACAATGCTTGGAAGAGAAGGCGCGTAAAAGGAAGGTGGACAGGATTGCTTACCTTTGCTTACAAAGAAATGATTCCGGGTATTAACCTCATGACCTACATGAACATGGGTGGGTCTTACCCATTAAAGGAAACGATAGTTGATGACATCAAAGATTTCTCTTCTTATCATGGTGACATTAGACCTTGGAACACCTTGCTTTCAAACATAGGTGCAAAAATTTTTGACCCTAAAAGTGAGTATTATTCAAAGTATAATGACCAACTTAAAGAAATTGATTCACAGAACTTACAAGCAACAATTAACTGGATTTTAGAAACAAGATTAAATAAAAATCCACTTAAACCACTACCCACACTGGGCAAGGGGCGTACATACTACAGAAAACCTACAAAAAAGAGGAGGCTTTGGTTCGGAGATGGGTCATAAAACATTAACAGGCGCAATACAAGGTAAACTTTGGGGAACAACCAGATGTTTCTTTGAAAACTCTACAAGCGAAGTGCATTACATTGAGGCAAACAAAGGGGGCTATTGTTCTCGCCATCATCACGAAAATAAATGGAACAGATTTATTGTGCTAGAAGGTAAACTAAAGGTTATTATATACAAGCAGGATAGTGAAGATGAGACAATCTTAACTGATGGTATGTTTTCAGAT
>Ga0302118_10001605_pt1 | contig 11239 bp, 10 predicted proteins | sample AG5_331_MG_FD_203126 | JGI IMG/M metagenome (GOLD analysis project Ga0302118, IMG submission 203126) | Marine microbial communities from Western Arctic Ocean, Canada - AG5_33.1 | ecosystem: Environmental > Aquatic > Marine > Oceanic | place: Canada: Western Arctic Ocean | collected 2017-10-01 | reverse complement strand
AAATTTTTCATAAATCTACTTTTCACTGCAATATCATGAAACTACTTCAGCTTTTACATCCGTTGTTTTGGGTTGTCTCCTGACCAGTCCTCTGAAGTCCTCCATGACCATATAAAGTACAGGAATCTAAATAAGGATGACAAATGTTGAGAACATGACTCCAAAGGCCAAGCTGATGGCCATTGGAATCAGGAATCTGGCCTGAAGTGATTGTTCAAAAAGCATAGGCAGCAGACCGAAATATGTTGTCAATGTCGTTAATATGATCGGACGAAAACGGGGAACCCCAGATTCAATGATAGCAACAATTATCGGTATGCCTTTATCACGGCTACGGTTGATGAAATCGACTAAAATCAGGGAATCATTCACTACAATTCCAGACAAAGCAACTATTCCTAAAATACTGATAATGCTTAAATTATATCCCATTATCAAGTGCCCAAGTAAAGCACCCGCCATTCCAAACGGAATGGCAGTCATGATGATGATGGGTTGAAAATAACTCCTGAATTGAAGAGCCAACAAACTATAGATCAACAATAAAGCCACAACTCCACCTTGCTGGACTCCTTGCATCGTGTTTGTTTGAGCACGATGTGATCCTTCAAAAGAATATTGTAATTGTGGATTTTGTTTTTTTATCTGGACTAAAAGCTCTTCTTTGAGAGAAGTTTGTATTTGCCCGGTATTGGTCACTTCAGAATCCACCATGGCACGGACACTCACTCTGCGTCGTCCATCAATTCTGCGGATTGCACTGTAAGATTGACGGTATTTCAACTCAGCAACTTCTCTCATTGGTAAAGGTTCTCCCGTTGGAGAAAGAATCACCAAATCCTCCAAGTCCCTCAGGTATCGACGTTCATCAAAGGGTAATCGCAACTTCACACTCACTTCGTCACCATCACGCAATAATTTAAACACTTCAACTCCTTGAAATCCAGGTTGCCCCTGGAATTTGGGAATCTAAATTCAATTTTGCCAAATCCGCTTTTTGCTGGATGGACTCAATCTCATCTGGATCAATTTCAGGATATAAGCCTTCTTTGCTCATCATTTTAAACCAATTTAGCATAGAAGCTGTCACATTCGTTTTGAAATTGTTTTTGTCGTGATGCTGCTTGTTGACATTAAATATTACTTGACTGCTGCAACTGCTACTCATCAAAATCAAAAATATAAAGGTTGAAAAGACTACAATCAATACTCGCATGAAAACCTTTACTTTGCACTAACCACACGTTCTGCACCTGCAATTTTATCGGAACGTAAATGAACCAGAAATTCCACATAGTCTTTTGGTTCTGCAATCAAACCGCCCGGTCCAACAGAAGGTACAACTACCTTGTATTTTGTAAATGATGAAATCAGCTTTCCTTCAAGAAACCAAAAAAGGGAATTAATCGAAATGATAGGGGACAGGTTTTGTTATGATCTCTTGATATTTTAAAAAATCCGTAGTGGGGTAATTACAAACATTATTTTCACAGACATAGGCTGTAGTTTTTTTATCTATCAATTCTTTTCCAAATAAAATTGGTAATGTGTCATTGACTCTAGACTTATCCATCTCTGGTAATCCGAATGCCAGGATTTTGTTAGGGATGAATTGACTTCTTGCAAATTGAATCATTTCCAGCGTGGATTTATTTTCAGGTTCTCCGATGATTACAATTTCCTTAGCTAGGTCAGTCAGATAATCCAGGGCGATCAGCATTTGAGAATAACTGATGGAGGAAGTAATCATTTGTTTGGAATGAGAGGAAATAATCTTAGCCGCACTTTTTTTGTAATCGAACTTTAGTGTAAAATCAGCTAATTGCATTAAATTTAACGCCGATATCGCATTTGCTGAAGGTAAGGAGGCATCATCGCTCAATACTATTTTTCTTTGGATGAGTTTTGCGTCGGAACCATCAGTATAATAATACACTTTGTGTTTGTTATCTAAAAATAATTCATCCTGTAAACTCTGTAGTTCAATGGCCCCGTCAATCCATTTTTTAGAGAAATCAGATTCGTATAAACTAATTAAACTTTGAATAAAGTAAGCATAATCATCCAGATTCGCTCTATGTTTTACAGAACCATTAAGCCATCGTCGAAAAAGCTCACCTTTGGAATTACGCATTTCTTTTAATATAAAAGTGGCCGTTTTAGTGGCGGCAACTAAATATCTCTTCTCATTTAATATAGTGGATGCTTTTGCCAGGGCCGTTATTATTAGAGCGTTCCAGGAAGTAAGAATTTTGTTATCCAACAAGGGTCGAACTCTTTTAGAACGAATTTGTTTTAATTTTTCTCTAGCCATTTTCAAGTATTTATTACTTCCGTCTGGCCTTTCTGTGTCTTTTGTCAGAAAAAAAACATTCACATTATGGATGGACATCAAGCCGGCTGCCTCTTCTAACTTTCGTATTTTTTCAATTGGATTAAAGTTTCCCTGTGCGGTTACATGATAATAATGTTGAACTGCATTAAATTCTTCTCGGGTTAATACTTCTTTCAATTCATTTTCCGACCATACATAGAATTTTCCCTCCGTTTTTTCACTATCAGCATCTTCAGCAGAATAGAACCCACCCCCGGGATGTGCTAAATCTTGGAGAACATAGTCCAGCGTCTCACGAGCAACTTGTGCATACTCTTTTTTATGGGTTACCTGGTAGGCTTCCAAATAAGCCAAAACGATTAAAGCATTCGTATAGAGCATTTTCTCAAAATGGGGAATATGCCACTTCCTATCGGTTGAATAACGATAAAAACCACCACCTAACTGATCAAACAGACCCCCTCTATACATATTATCTAAAGTAGTTGTAACCATATTCAAAGCCGTCACATCATTTGTTCTTTTATAAATCCGAAGTAACATGGACAGTTGAAATGGTTTGGGGAATTTTACCTGGAAACCAAAACCACCAAACTCAGGGTCAAATGACGCTTCGCTGTCAGCCAAATATTTTTGAAATACTTTATCATCAGGAAGGGTAGTATTTGAGAACCCTGTTTTTTCCTCATCTTTGATCCATTCCTGAACACTCAAAGCATTTTGGTTAAGTGTGTCAGGATTCTCTAACCAATTTGAATGTACTTGTTTTAGTAAACTCAAGAAGTTCTTTTTAGGCATAAAAGTAGCCCCAATAACAGGAGTGCCGTCTGGGAGCAAAATCATATTGACAGGCCATCCCCCATTCCCATTCATGGCAACCAGAATATCCATATAAATTCGATCGATATCGGGTCGTTCTTCCCGGTCCACCTTAATAGATATAAAATTTTTATTCAGGAAACTGGCAATCTCGGGGTCTTGAAACGAGTCTCCTTCCATCACATGACACCAATGACAGGAGGAATAACCTATAGATAAATAGATTAGCTGGTTGTTTTTTTTAGCTTTCTCAAAGGCTTTATCCCCCCATGGAAACCACCATATTGAATGATTGGCATGTAACTGCAAATAGGGACTCTGCTCATTGACCAGTCGGTTATAATTTTTGTCATCTCTGAAATTAAAAAACAAAACCACTGTTGTTATTAATAAAACCACAATACTAAAAATAACAATAAATATTAGGGGTTTACTTGACTTCATAGTTCTCTAAGAGAATTGAATTCGGCTTTTCATTGAAATACCTATCCTGCTGGATCCAGAGGACTTATCAGAATCGCAGAGGGGATTACGGGACAAGCCTCACGACACATGGCACACCCGTTACAAACATCGGGGTTAATCTCAGGAGTAGTGAGGTTCAGCTTAATGGCACCGGGAACGGTGCAAATCATTTCACATACACCACATTCGGGACCTAGAAACGGTATACAGGTTGATGTATTGATAGTGATTTTAGAAAACTTCAGATTTTCTAGTTTTATCGGTTTTAACGCCTGGGGTTTGCAAGCTGTAATGCAGGGAAAGTCCTCACATAAGTGACAAGCTTTATGAATCAAATCCAAAGCAGGGGTATTCATTGCTAAACCTAACTTTGGTTCCAGAAGGAAAATAGTTCCATATTGACAGGCAGATACACAATCTCCACAACTTGTGCAAGAAGCCAAAAACTCAATTTCAGTCCCCACTCCTGGCGGGCGTACAAAATAACTGGATATTTTTTTAACTTTACGCTCAACTTCCTCTATGGCTATCTCACTCGTTTTTTCAAAAGCCTTTTTAAAAAAATTTCTTCTTGAATGTGGTTGTTTAGCTTCCAAGCCCGTTTTTTCCATTTTTCCTTAAATGACTCTAATTTTTTTTCTATTTTTTTTTGCTTTCCAAAGAATTCCACCCAGCAGTATTAATCCCAGTATTCCTATTGCATATTTCCATAATACCAAGGGTTGCCCAACTAGTAACTCAAAACTTGTTGAGTAAGCTTTTCCTTTATCTGTAAAACCCATTTTAATTTCATAGGTCCCCTCCCTGGAGAATTCTACCAATTGGATATGACGGTCTTCAATGGGTGTTTTTATCTCTTTTGAAAAAGGACGATCAAGCCCAAAGATGTTGGTACGTACGATATTGAATTCCATTTTTCCTAAAAAAACCATATTGGTCTTCAGGTTTTTAGTATAAGAAATAATTCGCGTTGTTTTATGTGGATCTGGATGACCGGGTAAAACAGTGATATTGACAAAATAATCCCCAATATAAAGTTCCATATTTCCAGGAATTTGAGGACTCTCTGTTATCTTTCCTGTTTGGCTGATCCCTAATACATGATGTGCATATATCTGTTGGTTTAAAAATAATAATAATAAAACTGAAATAATAGATTTCATGAGATCACCGTAGTCGATTGAGGGGAAATTTGAATCGCTTTAAAGGGATGGGGGCAAACTTCAACACATAAACCACAGCCAACACATTTATCTTTTACAAATGGTTTGTAAAAACCTCCAAATTGAAAATCAATTGCACTTTTTCCAATTGGACAGACTATTGCGCAAGCACCACAAATGCCTCCGTCAATCCAGGGGTAACAAGACCTGCGGTCTATTTTAGCTTTCCCCATGGAAACATTCGTCATTTCTATTGGGCGTAAGGCACCACTTGGACATACCTCAGGACATTTCCCACAAAGTGTACATCCCTTGATTTCCGGTTGAATATAAGGGGTGTGGGCAAGTTTTCCGCCTTCATTTCCATAAAATTGAATTGCTTGAACAGGACAACTCTGACCACAATTACCACATTGAATACAAGCTTGTAAAAACCGTTGCTCTGACAAAGCCCCAGGTGGGCGGATGGGATGTTGGTAATCATAACGATTCAGCTTCTTTTCAGCTTTGGTTTGCTGAGAAAAAGCTGTGGGAGATAGTTGTCTTGCCAGACCAAAAGGAACTCCTGCAATAATAAAGGTCATAAGACTTTTTCCAACCTTTCCCAATAAAACACGGCGTTTAATAGGGAACTTCTCCATTAACCCTCTTTTCTTTTGATTTATTTGGTTCAAGGGGTCCCAGAGGAGAATCACTCCATCCCAAACGTATGGTCAGAGCGTCCGTTGGGCATGCGGCAATGCAAGCACCACAGGTATTACAATCCATGCCGGTTAAATCCTGCATGGGTTTCAGCCCTAAACCACAAACATCATTGCATTTGATACATGAAGTACAAACTGATGGTTTTCGCCGTATACGTATCACTCTGAATTTACCCAATAGGGAATACAAAGCTCCTCCAGGGCATAAATAACGACATACCGCTCTTCTTGACACACTAATTTCTATAAATAGTGAGATGAGTAAAAGGGTGATCCCACTGCCGAAACTACCAGTATAAACCAGATAATACCATTCCCGGCTTATTATCGCAGGAGGATAAATCATTGGAAATACCATGCCTCCCAAAACAAAACCAATAATTACCCCCAATACTAATACAATATATTTTGTTAGTGGGGATAACTTGATATTTCTGGGTTTTATACCTGCACGATTCAACAATTGCCTGAAAATATCCCCTATTTCGTAGAGTAAATAACCGGGGCAAATCCAACCACAAAAGATCCGTCCAAAAAGCAGTGTAATTCCAAAAGGAATAAGAGCAGTCAGGATAAACGGCCAATAGAAATGTTTTTCAGAGGTCACTTGCCCTACGACTGCCAAGGGATCACTAATCTTCAAAGTACCTATTTGTGCTGACCATACAGAGCCCTTAACCATATCCAGGTCATTTTTTGGATCGTCTAAAATCAGACGAACTACGTTATCTATCGTCTCGAAGAAAACTTTTTCACTTCCTTGCATCCATTGAATAGCATAAGCCGAGACTTTACTCTGGTATAGACTTAATATAGGCACAATCAGAATAAACAGTACCACAAGAGTTTGTACAAAATAACGAATTTTATTGATATGTTTTATTTTTGTCACGTTTCTTTAAAGGTAGGATTTACTTTAAGGTAGGTACTTATTGAAGTTTGGTTTTTTTCAAGTCTCATTCCAGTATTACTTTTGCATTCAAGTACTAGAAAACATCTTTCCCGTTTAACCAGATCCGGTATATGAAGGGATAATCCGAACAGCCTGCGGTAACTGAATGCAGGATCGTTCACACAAACCACATCCTACACAAGCTGTTGTAACGGTAGGTTGCTCCAGATAACCAATTGTCATAGCGATATCAGGAAAAGGACAAGCACGGTAACAAACCCCGCAAGTTTTCCCCTGATAGGAAAGGCAATGCTCTTCATCTACTTCTGCTTTACCCATTTTGACTTTGGCCAGAAGTGTACTCAACTCATCTTCAATTACCGTAATAGCACCTGTAGGACAAGCATCCCCACATTTCATGCACAAAATACAGGCTTGCTCTCTTGGGATAATATAAGGAGTACCCCAGGAAGAAAAACCATTTTCCATACCAAAGAATTTTATACAATCATTCGGACAGGCTTCACTACATTTATTACAACGAATGCAGCGATCAACGAACTCAGATTCTTCCAATGCCCCGGGAGGTCTTAAATAACGAAAATCAGCCTTCCATTTGAACTCTTTTGCGACCAAAAGCGAATCTGAAGTCATCACAATGGCCGTTACAGATGCAGATTTTTTTAAAAATAACCTGCGTTTCATCACTAGATTTTTTCTATACGAACAGCCAGTTTTTTAAAGTCAACCTGACCGGAAATAGGATCCCAAACTCGGCTGGAAACTCGATTGACAAGCCATTTATTTTTTTCCGGCTCTGCACTATCAGCAACCGATAAATTCCAGGGACTGAACATATAACCTTCAAAGACATTATTTCTACGAGGTAAGACCTTGCTTTTGAAACCGCCTACCTGTGCTCGGGCTTCATAACTACCACGTCTAGAACTGATCTTCACTTTATCGCCATCATTGATCCCATATTTCTTGGCATCATTTTCATGCATTTCCACATAAAGTTCAGGTACTAATTTACGAGTTGTTGCACTACGAATGGTTTTAGCTGTATGAAAATGCTCGTAAACTACTCCTAATCCCAACCATAATGGATACTCATCATCCGGTAAGTCAGGCGTCAATCCCATATCCCTGGCTTTTTTGATAAGATCAATATAATCAATACTATAGTGATCTTTTTTGGCACCAAATTCCATTAGTTTTTTAGTAATTTCCTCTCTCTGACTATAATCCTGCTCACACAGTTTGAAATGGGCTTTCCCATCACTTTTTCGAAACATTCCGTATGGTTTTCCGGGCCAATGTCCCTCTTGTCCCATATATCGTCTTTTGGTTCCACCAGCTATAGCGTGCTCATAAGTAGGAGCCGGCCACTGGATTCCTCGTAATTTACGAATCTGATCATAGGGGGATAGCCCATCTTTTTTTTCTACTTCCAGTATTCCTGTTAAATCCCCATCAGTATTAATACTGGCCTGGCAAATTTCTCTAAAGATTTCTTCTGCATCGTAGAAACCATCTGCTTTTCGTTTCCAGGGAAAGATCACATCTCCATCTAATCCCAATAGATTGGCTATCTTACGTCCTTTATCAATAACCATATCCATATCAGGGATACAATTTTTAGGAGGTTCAGCGGCTTTATCAACCACATGAATTCGCCTTTCACTATTAATATAAACCCCTTGTACTTCTCCCCAAGTTGCTGCGGGTAAAATAACGTCCGCATAAAGATTGTTAGGAGCGTGGCGGTAAATTTCCTGTACAATAGTAAACGTTTTTGTAATAGCTGGGCGAACCAGATTATCTTGATCTGGAAGATCCACATGGGTAGCATAGATAAGAAACATCGCTTTAACTTCATCTTTTAAAGCTCTTTCCATCATTCCCACTGCATAGCCCGGATTTTTGCTGGAAGCGGCTTTTCTTAGGTTTTCTTCTGGTACTCTCCAGAACATAGCGATTTGCTTACGATGTGCCTCATCGTTCAATCCTTTGTTGAAGGGAAGTCTTCCCGTCAATCCACCTGTAAAGCGTTCTCCCATGGCGTTAGGCTGTCCGGTCATTGAGAAAGGACCCGCACCTGGCCGACCGATATTACCCGTTAGAAGATGAAGGTTGATGATTGAGATTACGTTGTGTTGTCCATGGATGTGTTGATTATACCCAATTCCCCAAAATGTTAACACTCCACCTTTACCACGTTGCTTTCCTTTTCGTGTAGCATCGGCGTACATCCCGGCAATTTTTCGGATTAAGTCCGGAGTAATCTCTTTGTTGGCTCGTGGTCCCATGAATTGCATAACCTGCTCGGGACTGTAACGTTCCTGAACCCCTTTTACATATGCATCAAATCCTGTTGTATTATTTTTCAAGAAATTCCAATCAATGACATCAGGATGATCTTTCAATAGAACATGAGCGATGGAATTGAGAAGACTGATATCACCATTCAGAATAGGAACATGAATCGTATTATCAGGGTTAATCTGTTGAAACGCCTTAAGAGTTCCTGTTTCTCTAGGGTCAACTACAACCGTAGGAATATTATTTTTCTTTTTATGATCCGCTACTCGCCAGAACACGATGGGGTGAGATTCACGGGCGTTATGTCCAAAATGGAGCACCATATCGGCTAGTTCTATATCATCATAACAGAGGGGAGGCGTATCAGAACCAAGCGTTGCAAAGTAGGCTGTAACCGCACTGGTCATACACATACGAGCATTAGCCTCGATGGTATTGGAACTCATAACACCTTTCATAAAAATGTTTTCCAGGTATTGTCCTTCCAAGGTAAGTTGTCCGGAACCATAGAGTCCGATACTGTTTCCACCATGTTTTTTTATGAAATAAACGACCTTTTGAGCAATCATTTCCTCAGATTCCTCATAAGAAACAGTCACCCACTTATCTTCATCAAAATTCCCTTTGGTTTTAGAAACAAAGGCTAAATCACCATGACCGGGTTTTTTCCATTCAGCCCATACATCTTTACGGACCAGTACTTTATCCAATCGATCCTGGTAAATCGGTTCAGCAGCCGTTAATCCTTTGATACACTGTAGACCTTTATTTGTTGGGTGATCTTTGTCCGGTTGCATACTGACGATTTTTCCGTTCTCCACCTGAATCAAAGTTCCACAACCTACGCCGCAATAAGGGCACGCCGCCATGACCGATTTCCGACCCGTTTCTTCTTTCGTATTTGGGGCCGCTTCCAATTCAGGATTTTGCCCTGTCAGCATCGAAGCACCCACAGCGACTGTTCCTGCAGTGACAGCACTATTTTTAAAAAATGCTCGTCGACCTATTCCGTGTTGTCTTTTCATAATATTCTTCCAAGTTAATGGGTTAAAGGGGGTAGTTTTTTCTGTTATTTATTTATTTTCCCCAGATAGCGCAGATATATAATTATATCACTCATCCCTTGTTTGTCCAAATGTGCCAGTCCCAGTGAGCCATCAAAAGATCGCATAGCCGTTCCTTCTCTTCCTGAAAGCAAAACCTGTTCAATATAACCATCATCCGCAACACTGAGGAATCCATTTAATCCAACCGCGGGTCCACTGCCTCCCATTACATAACCTTTCCCATTTGCTCCATGACATTGAGCGCAGGCTCCATTAAATAGCTTTTTACCCCGAGTCAGGTCTCCAGTAGCCTTCCAATCATGATTGTATTCCCGTTTTGGATTCTTTTGAAAACTACGTAAGTAAGCTATTATTTCGTTGATTTGGTTATCCTGAAGAAAAGAAAAGGAAATCATGTTGGTACCCGTTCGTCCTTTCTTTATTGTTTGTTTGATAAAGTCATCCGAAACAATAGAGAGAAAATCCTGGTCCGTGATACTGGGAGCAAAGCCCGCTTTTCCTTTTCCGTCCTTTTGATGGCATCCGGCACAAGTTGAATCGTAAGTAGCTTTCCCCTTTGATGCATCAGCTTTCAAGGTAGATGCCTTGGTAAGAGCCTTAGGCCTGTGCTCTAGATTAATATAGGCCATTAAATGGTCAATTTCTGATAATAAATGAGCTTGCGCTGGCATTGTGGTAGTTTCTCGCTTAGGCTTGTAACCCTTAGGATAATGTCTGCCACCTTTTTTCAATCGGATTGTTACTAATTCTTTACTGGAATTCTGAATAGCTGGACCTAAAGGACCTTCATGAGCAGGGTCCACTCCATGGCAGATAAAACAATTCGCTCTATAAATTTCCTTTCCTCGATCCGCATTAGGAGAAATGGTTTGTTGGGATTCCTTTGATGAAATACTGTTCGATTCTTGCCCGTCTTTTTTATCACATGAAGTGACCAATAGACTCACGAACAAAGAAAGACTTAATGCCCAGCAGGATATCCTCATTTTACACAAATAATCTCGCATAGTTAACTCCATTTATTAAAAATGTTTTTTTTGCTTGAAAACGACCTTTTTATAAACAACAGTCTAAGTGTCTAAATTAAATTATTGATTATAGAAGCGTAGAATCTTGAACCTCATAAGATTCTTTACCAACGCAACGGTGTCCGCGAATTATATCTAAAGTAGCTACAAAAGCAGCTATATTGCTCACAATATAGCTGCTAAAACATCTTTTTTAAAAATTTGATTCAAATTTGAATCAATATTTCAGTGTAATAACATTCATTTTAAAAAAGAATATTTTTAAATAAAAAGAAGTTTTAACTTGATTAATTTTCTTGTAAATGAATTATTTCAAATTTATTGTGTAATTTCAATTATTTACAAGGTTTAATTATGAAAAACGAAAGATTAACCGATCTAATCATATATTTAACAAAAAACACAGTTCTGAGAGATTTTATCAAACCAGCTCGTAATGCA
>Ga0302118_10001596_pt1 | contig 11276 bp, 11 predicted proteins | sample AG5_331_MG_FD_203126 | JGI IMG/M metagenome (GOLD analysis project Ga0302118, IMG submission 203126) | Marine microbial communities from Western Arctic Ocean, Canada - AG5_33.1 | ecosystem: Environmental > Aquatic > Marine > Oceanic | place: Canada: Western Arctic Ocean | collected 2017-10-01 | reverse complement strand
GTAAGTCTTGGCTTAAAAGAATATCGTGGCACTGAAGGTGTCACTATCAACGTGGTTGATAATGGGCCCGGAATAGATATAGAGCTTCAAGAAAAAGTATTTGAGGCCTATTACACCAGTAAAAGCTCACAGCAAGGTACGGGCTTAGGGTTAACCCTATGTCGAGATTTCATGCACAATTTAGGTGGGCAATTGACGCTGTCATCTCGCCTGGGAGAAACCACCTTTAGCCTATGGTTGCCAACGGCCACAGGTGAAGAGACATTAAAGTCGCAATGAACATCTTAGTGGCGGTTGATGACGATGTAGCGGGGTCACTGATTTATTGGCTTCACAGTCAAGGCCATCATACCCCCACAAACTCAACAACACCGTGCCAAAAGCTGGTGCTTGATTATTCTCACCTAAAACCATACTTATGGAATAAACAACCTATTCCAGGCCACTGGCCAAGGCCGGAGCATTGGTTATTGCTAGACGCATATCTTCAACACACTCAGCTGATAGCGGTTATACATAAGGGCTGCAGACACATTAGCTTAACCCCAATACATAGAGTGCAGCTTGAACAGTGGTTAACCACACAAGCACAGGTTATCAGCTTGCCATGTGAGTGGCCTGAAGGTCATGAGCCAAAAGCCGAAATAGATCCGCTTTTGCTACCCTTCATTAACTGCATAATGCATAGCATTTGGTCTGAGAAGGAACAGGTTGTGGCTGCTAAAGCCATAGCATGGCGTAATGTTGCTCTGCAATCTAGCCAATACCAACAGCTCAATAAATCGAGCAAATTAGATACTATTGAATTTTCTCAGCTAGCCAACCACACTTTAGCTGGCGGTACCTGGCTAACATACCACGGATTTTCTAAAATGGCCTTGATAGCCTGCCAACATCATGAAAACTGGGATGGTACCGGGTACCCTTTAGCTATTTCTGGTGAATCTATCTGCCTCGAGGCGAGGCTAGCCAAGCTTTATGACAGCTACGTAGGGCTAAGAAGGGAAAAGACTTATGCCGAAGCTTGCGATCACCGTACCAGCATCAAAAAACTAATTTATGGGGATGGTTACCTAAGCCCTCAGCACTTCGATCCGCTCCTGTTAAAGCGGTTCTTAGCTGCTGAAAAAACTATTAAACTACTCTACAACTCAGGCCGCCTAGATAATTGACCTAGGTTGATTGGGCTTAACGGAGGTCGTATGGTCAAAGGTTCTACCTCTGACATCGGCCGCTGTTGGGTGTTGGCTACCAAGTAGGCTAAATTGAACCCGCACTGACGGCCCTGACATGCCCCCATACCTGCTCGGGTGAAACCTTTAAGCTGATTTACACCAGCACACCCTGTTCTAGCTATAGCTGTAATAGCGCCTGCAGTAACCTGCTCACAGCGGCACACGATAGTGTCCGGGGTAGGAGCAGACAGCCAGCTTGCTGGCCGGTATAGACGATCCACTAAGCCCCGGGCCCAGTGCAATTGCTTAACCCTAAGGCACAGCCATAGGGTTATTAATCTTTTTCGCAGTGATAAGGGTACTACCCCACTACTTGCTCGAGTAATGCCTGCAAGTCGGCCCTCAAATTGAGCTACATAAGCGCCCCCAATAGTGCCAGCATCTCCTGCAACCTGCAGTCCAGGTACAGACGTCTGACCAGCAACACCCACTTGTGTCTGCCAACACTGTTGAGTTTCACTCCACACCTGAGTACACCCTAGCAACTGTCCCATTTGGGTCTCAGGAATCAGTCCTTGATGTAACATTATTAAATTACACGCGATGTCATACGCTTTGCCTGCCACGGTGTAACCCACTCCTGTTACACACTCTTCGCCCAGCACTTCAATGTGAGACACTCCAGTGATGTAGGGCGTCTTAATACGCTGCACTAAAGTTAACCACACACCCTTAAACAGCTGCTTGGGTGTTGTTAAACCTGCCACCAGCCACGGTATAGCATACCAATAGTTGGACTTAGGAGTGGTATCAAGCAAGGCAGTAATGGTGACACCTGCGGCACGGTATTGCTGCGCCAAGAGCAGCAACAAGGGACCAGATCCTGCCAAAACAACTTGTTTAGGTAACAAAGCAGAAGTCTTTATTAGAATCTGCCCTGCACCAGCGGTCATTACTCCAGGCTTATGCCAGCCTGCTATAGCCATCGGCCTTTCCATAGCTCCATTAGCTAATAATAGATGGCTAGTGAGATAGGTTATTGATTCACCACGCACCAGAGCTACCACCAAGAAACCTTTTTCATGAGCCTCAATATGCCATAGTTGCGCCATAGGCTGGTAATCACAATTGGCTGCCATAAACTGGGCCAATAAAGGTTTACCGGCTAAATAATCTGAGCCCAATACTTTAGCTTGCTGACTCCCAACCTGACCTAAATTGCGGTAAATTTGGCCACCGGCACTTGCAGCTTGATCCAGCACCAGCACACACAACCCTGCATTACTTGCCTCTATCGCAGCTGCCATACCCGCAGGCCCTGCACCAATCACCAAATAATCATAGACCTTATTCATGGGTTTACACCGACCATCGCAGTATCAATACACATATGCGGCATGACTTGATGCAAACAAGCTCTGCGTTTGTGCTGACCATCAATGCTTACTAAGCATTCAAAACACACTCCCATATGACAAAATGGTGCTCTAGATTCGCCACTAACTGGGTGTTTTCGGATGGCCAGATTGCCTAGATATAACAAGGCCGCTGCTACACTAAGTTGAGCAGGCACCTGGTGTTCAATACCATTAACGACGATGGGGCACTGGGGAGGGTCTTTAATCAAACAACTAAATAGGGAATCGGTCATTGTTCATGGCTTCTATAAGTATTTTCTGGTCCCCATCGAGGGTGTTTAATAACCAGCTAGACAAGGGTCCTGCGTGAGCTGCTGCGAGGCTAACACCACTGTGGCAACACACGCCAAAGGCCCCGCTGTACTTGTGGGAGCGCTGATAAATGGGTGCGCCATCAGGAGACATCACCCGCAGCGCTCCCCAGGTCCGAACCAACTGCAACTGGGCTAAGCCTGGCATCAGAGCGACAGCATCGTCGGCGATGGTTTGCATTATTTCAAGGGTGGAGCGGTCATCTAGACCCGTGTGCTCATGGGAACCGCCGATCTGAATAGTGCCTTCGGCAGTTTGACGTAGCTGTGGTGACGCATATTTAAGAGTGCCCGCAGTTGCCCTCTCAGTAATAAGTATTTGGCCTTTAACAGGACTCACCGGCAAGTGCATGTCTAGCTGCTTACCCAAACGCTGATTATCCAGGCCAGCACAGAGAACGATGTGTTTGGCTGAAAATCCTGCCACTTTAAACCCTTGCGCAACCACCTCAACATTCTCAACTGTACAGCGAGATTGGTATTCCACACCGTGTAACTGGTTTGCCTTATGCAACGCTGATAATAGATATAACGGATTAACCTGCCCATCTTGCGGGCTATACACCGCCCCTGCGACAGCTTCACCAAGGCCTGGCTGCAGAGCTAACGCTGCATCACGGTCGAGTATAATATATTGAAAATCACCCTGAGTATGGTGAGCCATGGCCGCCATTTCTTCACTTAAGGCATTAAGCTGTTGCTGGCTTAGCGCAAACTCCAAACCACCTTGCCTTTGATAAGCTATATCAATTTGGCTTTTGTGGCTTAACTGGCGGGCAAACTGCGGCCACAAGTCTGCACCTTGTAAGCTCCAATTGGCGTATGCAGGAAACTCATAACCCTTACCTTGCACCCAAATAAGGCCAAAATTTCCCACAGATGCACGGTGATCTGTATCCCCTCCATCGAGCACTAGAATGTGCAAGTGAGGCTGCTTTTGGATTAGTCCGTAGGCTATTGATGCGCCAACCAGGCCACCACCAACAATGATCCAGTCATAAGGCGCTGACTGATTATGCTCGGGGTTCAGTGACAACACGATCTTGCAAGTGTCCGCTCATGCGCTTTTCCCACATGCGGAATAAATACACCAAGGCATACGTCATGACTAAATACATAGCGGCGGCTGTGAGGTAAAACTCGTACACCGCAAAAGTTTTAGAGATAAGCTGGCGAGAAATTCCGGTTAAATCCAAAATCGTAATAGTGGACACCAACGACGTGGCTTGTAATAAGAAAATCACTTCATTACCGTAGGCTGGCAAGCCAATACGAAACGCCTTTGGCATGGTGATGCGGCGAAACAGCAGTAACCCCGACATTCCACAAGCCCGGCCAGCTTCTATGTCGTTACGCGGAACAGCACTAATGGCACCACGGAAAATTTCTGCAGAATAAGCCGCTGTGTTTAATACCAAGGCCAAGATGCCACAGAACCATGGGTCACGGAAGAAAGTCCACAAGCCTATGTCTGCTAACTCGTGCCGGAATTGACCACTGCCATAATAAATCAAAAATATTTGCACTAATAAAGGTGTACCGCGAAAGTACAATACAAATAGATAAGCAGGGGATGAAATCAGCGGATTTTTGGCTAAGCGAGCCAGAGCAAGAGGAATGGCAATGGCCAAACCAATAGCCAAACTCACCACTGTAATCCACAAAGTCACCCATGCACCTTCCAGTAACATCGGCAGATACTGCCATACAATAGAGAAATCCATTAGCGTGTCACTCCCTTGTTGGCCCATGTCTCAGCTCGTTTTTGTGCCATCATTGACACCAAGGTAATACCTAAATAAATAAACGATGCCAACAAGTAAAACGTAAAGGGCTCATGGGTAGCATTGGAAGCAATTTTCGTTTTACGCATCAACTCGTCCAATTGAATGATAGATATCAACGAGGTAGCTTTGATAAGCACCATCCAAACATTACCTAAGCCAGGCAAAGCAAACCTCAGCGCTTGGGGTAACAAGATACGTTTGAAAGTCTTCAAGCGGTTCATGCCAATAGCTCTAGCTGCTTCGGCCTGGCCTTTAGGGATGGACTGAAAGGCCCCCCGTAATACTTCTGTGGCAAAAGCACCATAGATAAAACCTATGGTCATAGTGCCTGCGATAAAGGGGTTAATATCAACCCGTATGTCATAGCCCATGCTTGTCGCTATGGACTGAATCAGGGTTGGTGTACCAAAGTACACCAACAATAAAAGAATAAGTTCGGGCACACCACGAACCACAGTAGTATAGGTATTGGCGGCCAAGTTGGCCCACCGATTATTGGTCAGCTTGCCCCAGCCACCCAACAAACCAAGTAATACAGCAACCACCATAGCGCAAAGGCCTACGGCGATCGTTAATTGTAAACCGTCAAATAAGAGCCAGCCGTAGCCATGCAAATCTAACATAAAAAACACTGCCTAAGAGTTAAAAAAAAGGCGGCCTCAGCCGCCCTTTCCAATGGCTAAATTAGCCACCGTAAACGCTAAAACCAAACCACTTGTTGCTGATCGCATCGTAAGTGCCATCGGCTAAGATTTGCGCAAGAGCTTTGTTCATGCGGTCACGTAATTCAGTGTCTTCTTGACGCACGCCGATACCAGCGCCAGCTCCAAAGTACTTAGAATCAGCAATATCAGGGCCAAAGAACTCTCCTTCCATGCCTGCAGCTTTCATCATTTCGTCACCAACAATTACGTCGACAAACAACATGTCTACACGGCCGGCAGCAAAGTCTAAGTTAGCTTCTTCTTGAGCACCGTAAGTACGGATTTCTAAAATGTCACCATATACACCGCGAAGGTAGTTTTCTTGAACAGTAGAGCTTTGAACTCCAACGATCATACCGGAAGTAGCTTCAGTGTTAGAACCAGCTGCACGGATGAAACGGTTAGGAGTGTTGTAGTACTTGTTAGTAAAGTCGATCTTTTGCTTACGCTCATCTGTGATAGACATTGAGGCAAGGATAGTGTCAAACTTCTTAGCTAACAATGCAGGGATAATACCGTCCCAATCTGAGGTAACCCACTCGCAGTCTGCTTTCATAGCAGCACAAATAGCGTCGCCTACTTCAATGTCAAAACCAATTAGGTTGTTGTCACTGTCGTAGTAGTTGTATGGAGGGTATGCACCTTCAGTACCCATCAAGATTGTGTCAGCCGCAACAGCGCCCAAAGACATAGTCAACGCGCCTGCAGTTAGTGCAGCAGCAAGTAGTTTATTCATAAAAAACCTCATCGTTCATTTATTGTGGTTATAGTTAGCCAATAAAGGCTAGGATTTAATAGCTCGAAGCCAAAAACTGGCGGCATCGTTCTGATTTTGGATTCTGAAACACCTCTTCCGGAGCCCCTTGCTCCTCAATCATTCCTTGATGGAGGAAAACAACTTTAGATGACACTTCGCGAGCAAAGGCCATTTCGTGGGTCACTACAATCATGGTGCGGCCTTCTGCTGCCAGCTGACGCATCACCTTAAGCACCTCTCCAACTAATTCAGGGTCTAGTGCAGAAGTTGGCTCGTCAAACAACATGACCTCTGGATCCATCGCTAGAGCGCGGGCAATGGCTGCTCGCTGCTGCTGCCCACCAGACAAGTGGTCTGGGTATTGCAGCGCTTTATCGGAAATACCTACTTTTTCCAACAGTGCCATAGCATTGGCATGGGCTTCAGTTTTACTTTGACCTAAAACGTGTACCGGTGCTTCCATAATGTTTTCTAGAATGGTCATGTGACTCCAAAGATTAAAGCTTTGGAAAACCATGCCCAATTTAGTACGCATGCGATCAACTTGTTTTTGGTCAGCAGGCAAGCGGTTGCCCTTACTATCAGTCTTCATTTCCATCAACTCGCCGTTGAGTCTGACTTCACCACTATTAGGTGTCTCTAACAAGTTAATACAACGCAAGAAGGTGCTTTTACCCGAGCCACTTGCTCCAATTAAAGAGATCACGTCACCCTTATTGGCTTCTAACGACATGCCTTTAATCACTTCGTTTTCATTAAAGCTTTTGTGTAAATCTGTAATGGATAGAGCTAAAGTCATCGTGTATCCGGAACCTGTGGGCTATTTTAAAAAAACCTAAACCATATAGCATGATATTGGCTAACACCCTTAACCTCAAGCGGTTCGCACCACAGGCCTATAACGAGGTCGCTTTGTCTTAACTTTAAGTCCATCTCCCGCAACTTTGAGTCTTAACTCTACCCTATGAGACTCACGTTAGAATTGTTACCATGACAACTACTGTTTACTTGTCGCCTTATGCAGCGTTTACTTATGTCATCTTACCCTATCCAGCAGGCCATTCCCCAAGCCTTAATGCGCACCCAACGGCGGATTACTGAAGCCTGCCAAGCATCTAGCAGAAGCACAAATGATGTAATGTTATTGGCGGTTAGCAAAACCAAACCTTTGAGTGACGTTATAGAGGCCTATGATCATGGCCAACGTCACTTTGGAGAAAATTACCTACAAGATGCTCTGGATAAAATTGATCACTGCCCCAATGATGACATTGAGTGGCATTTTATTGGTGCTATTCAAAGCAATAAAACCAAAACTATCGCGACCCATTTTGATTGGGTTCACACCGTAGATAGAGAGAAGGTCGCACGACTCCTGAACCAACATAGACCAGCCCATTTACCGCCATTAAAGGTACTAATACAAGTTAATATCAGTAAGGAAAGCAATAAAAATGGCGTGGCATTGACGCAGTTATCTGAGCTTGTGGAACAAGTTTCGCAATTACCCAACCTATTATTGTGTGGTTTAATGTGCATACCCGCTGCAGGCCAAACCGAATCTACTCAGCGCCACGCTTTCAATAAAATGGCAGCAGCAAGAGATCATCTTAACCTGACTTACCCCCACATTAAGCAGCTTTCTATGGGTATGTCGGGTGACCTGACTACTGCCATTGCTTGCGGGTCTACCATAGTGCGTATTGGCACAGGTATTTTTGGTGCCCGCAACGAACTTAATCCTAAGCTATAAAACTTATAACAACCAGGACAAAATCATGCCACAGACCCCTCACATTACATTTATTGGCGCCGGTAACATGGCGCAAGCTATCCTTAAAGGGCTGCTTGCAGTTGGCTACCCACAAAGTAAGATTTCTGCCAGCGGCCGCACACAATCTAAATTGGATACATTATCAGCAGATACAGGCATTCACACCAGCACCGATAATTTAGCCCTTTGCCGTCAAGCCGACGTGATCGTATTAGGCGTAAAACCGCACATGATGGGAGATTTGGTACAAAGCATTGCACCTGCAGTAGACGCTTCAAAACAACTCATTGTTTCAGTGGCCGCTGGCATTTTAGCCAGTAGTATAGAAACCTGGCTGGGGCAAAAAGCGCCTATTGTTCGCTGTATGCCCAACACGCCCTCTTTGGTAGGCCAAGGGGCAACAGGATTGTTTGCCACTGACGACGTTTCCGATGTGCAAAAACAAACCGCCAGCACTATTATGCAGTCGGTAGGATTAGCTTTGTGGGTGGAAAGGGAAGCTCATATTGATGCTGTCACGGCTGTTTCAGGCAGTGGACCCGCTTATTACTTTTTGATGATGGAAGCCATGATTGCTGGAGCAGAACAACTAGGGCTAAGTAACGAAGTGGCACAACAGTTGGTGCTTCAAACTGCTCTAGGGGCTGCTCAGATGGCCCAACAAAGTGATCAAACACCCGCGCAATTACGGGTTGCGGTGACCTCGCCCAAAGGCACTACAGAACAAGCTCTCAATACCTTTAATGACGGTGGTTTTAGCGAACTCTGCAGCCAGGCTATGGCTGCAGCTCACGCTAAGTCTAAGGAATTAGCTCAGCTGTTTAAAGCCTAATCACAGTGTTCTATCTGGCCAAACCAATCAGAGCCATATAAAGCGAAGCCGGAGCATCTTAGATACTCCGGCTTCGCTTTATATGGCATAAGTAATAACCTACTTTAAGCCAGTTTTTTATACTTCACTCGCGTAGGCTGGTGATCTTTACCTGTGCGGGTTTTATAGTCTTCGGCATATTCTGAGTAGTTACCTTCAAAGAAGGATGCCTTAGAATCGCCTTCGTAGGCTAGAGTGTGAGTACAAACGCGGTCTAGGAACCAGCGGTCGTGAGAGATCACGATAGCAGCACCAGGGAAAGCCAATAAAGCCTCTTCTAGAGCACGTAAGGTTTCTACGTCTAGGTCGTTGGTCGGTTCGTCTAATAACAACACGTTACCACCCTGTTTAAGCAGCTTAGCTAGATGCAAACGGTTACGTTCACCACCAGACAAGTCTTTCACAAACTTCTGCTGATCATTGCCCTTAAAGTTAAAACGCCCCGCATAAGCACGCGAAGGCACCTGATAATTGCCCACGGTAATAATGTCCTGTCCATCAGACAGTTCTTCCCACACAGTTTTCGTACCATCTAATTGGCGTTCTTGGTCTACATGGGCTAATTCAACGGTATCGCCTATTTCGATGCTGCCCGAATCTGGTTGCTCACTGCCCGTAAGCATTTTGAACAAGGTCGACTTACCAGCGCCGTTACCACCCACAACACCAACAATAGCGCCTTGGGGCATACTGAACTCCAAACCTTCCACTAACATCTTGTCGCCAAAGGCTTTACTTACGCCCTTCACGTCAATGACTTTGTCGCCTAAACGTGGGCCAGGTGGAATATAGATTTCAGAGGTTTCATTTCTTTCTTGGAATTCACGAGAGCTTAATTCTTCAAAACGAGCTAAACGCGATTTTGATTTAGCCTGACGGCCTTTGGCGTTGCTGCGCACCCACTCTAACTCAGACTTCACTGCTTTTTCGTGGGACGCTTGCTGGCGGCCTTCTTGAACCAAGCGCGCTTCTTTTTGCTCTAGCCAAGATGAATAGTTGCCTTCGTAAGGGATACCATGGCCACGGTCTAGCTCTAGAATCCAGCCAGCAGCGTTATCAAGGAAATAACGGTCGTGGGTAATGGCCACAACAGTGCCGTTATAATCCACTAAGAAGCGCTCTAACCAAGCCACAGATTCAGCATCCAAGTGGTTAGTCGGCTCATCCAATAACAACATGTCAGGCTTATTCAATAGCAAACGACACAAGGCTACACGACGGCGTTCACCACCCGACAAATGCTCTACACTTTCATCCCATCCTGGCAAGCGTAAAGCTTCTGCCGCCACTTCTAAAGTGCGTTCTAGGTTATGTGCATCACTGGCTTGAATGATGTCTTCTAGCTTGGCTTGCTCGGCTGCCAAAGCATCAAAATCTGCATCGGGTTCTGCGTAAGCTGCATATACCGCGTCTAATGCTGTTAGGGCATTTTTCGCTTCGGCAACACCTTCCTCAACCACTTCACGCACGGTTTTGGAATCATCCAGCTGCGGTTCCTGCTCTAAATAACCCACATTAATGCCCGGCTGCGGACGTGCTTCACCGTTATATTCTGTATCGACGCCTGCCATGATACGTAACAAGCTGGATTTGCCAGAACCATTTAAGCCCAATACACCAATCTTGGCACCGGGGAAAAAAGACAAAGAGATGTCCTTTAAAATTTCTCGCTTGGGAGGAACCACTTTTCCAACCCGATTCATCGTATATACAAACTGCGCCATGTGATTTCCTGATTAATGCAAAAATATGCCTCCATTATACCCTGAGACGTCAATAAAAGGGGGAAAGCACCTTCCATAGTATTTAGCCATCCGGCCACTTGTGATATGGTTTGCAGCCCCCACTAAAGGGGGATACTATATTTTGATCACCGTTGTTGTTTAAGGAATTTCCGTGCCTACTACACATGTCGCCTCCTCATTGCTGCCTACCCCTTACGGCACTTTCGATATGCATGGCTTTGCTGATAGCGAAACTGGCAAGGAGCATCTCGCCCTAAGCATGGGTAACCTTACTGACGGCACTGCCGTGCTGACGCGTCTGCACTCTGAATGCTTAACAGGTGATGCCTTATTCAGCATGCGTTGCGATTGTGGTTATCAGCTACAAGAAGCTCTAAAGCGCATTGCTAATGAAGGCCGTGGTGTACTTTTGTACTTGCGCCAAGAAGGCCGCGGCATTGGTTTGTTGAATAAAATAAAGGCTTACAACCTACAAGACCAAGGAGCGGACACTGTTGAAGCCAATGAACACTTGGGTTTTGATGCCGACATGCGTAAGTATGATATGACCAAAGATATGCTTGATTACCTACAAATCAAGTCGGTGCAGTTGATGACCAATAATCCACGAAAAATTAAAGCTCTCACAGACCTTGGTATTAAGGTAGAAAAACGCCAAGCACTAGAAGTGGGTGAAAATAGCCATAACAAAGCCTACCTAGCCACAAAGGCCAGCAAGCTAGATCACTTATTCG
>Ga0302118_10001595_pt1 | contig 11283 bp, 10 predicted proteins | sample AG5_331_MG_FD_203126 | JGI IMG/M metagenome (GOLD analysis project Ga0302118, IMG submission 203126) | Marine microbial communities from Western Arctic Ocean, Canada - AG5_33.1 | ecosystem: Environmental > Aquatic > Marine > Oceanic | place: Canada: Western Arctic Ocean | collected 2017-10-01 | reverse complement strand
CTTCACCGGCTGATTTTTTCTGATCTTGCTGTTTCTCGTTTGAGAAAATGTCGATTGATTCTTCTTGGCGGAGCTCCTTTGCGGGATGAATTAGCTGAGGTGGTTAGGTCGGTTTGCCTCCCCGTTGCCTCAACTTACGGCATGACGGAGACTGCGGGTGCTTTGACTTTGCTTCCCTCCGACCGTTTTCTTGCAGGTGAAAACAGTGTGGGCACAGTTCTCCCTCACGCGAACCTTCGCCTTGATAAAGAAATGGGAACTCTTTCCATTCGTGCCAAGAGCATGTGTCTCGGTTACGAAAACCTCGATTTTTCTTCGGGTGAGTGGTTTGAAACTTCTGATCTTGCGGAACACACACCCGAAGGGCATTGGCGGATTTTGGGCCGCCTTGATCGTCTAGTGAACACCGGGGGCGAAAAAGTGAATCCCGTTGAGGTGGAGAACGCTGTTAGAGAAACTACACTTGCTGCGGGTTGTCTCACTATGGGTATTCCCAATCCGGACTGGGGCGAGCGGTTAGTCGCGTTTTGCACCCCTTCAACTATCGATGTTATTCGTTTGCAGAAAGCTCTTCAGACCAAACTGACGGGTGCAGCGATTCCTAAACTGATTGTTCCTGTCGATGAATTACCTATCAACGAGATGGGTAAACCCGATCTGCGGAAGGCTCGAGCAGTGTTAGAGCAAAGAGACTAAACCTTTTCTACGATTTTATCGGCCAAACCGTATTCGATGGCTTCCTGAGCATTCAGATAAAAGTCACGATCAGTATCCAATTGGATTTTTTCCAACGGTTGCCCTGAGGATTTGCTGAGGATGCCGTTCAACTCCTCTCGCAACTTTTCCATTTCCTCGGCTTGGATGTTAATGTCTACTGCCGCTGCCCACATCCTGCCCGAAATTAAAGGTTGATGGATGAGTACGCGAGAATGAGGGTATAAAAGGCGCTGCCCTGGAGATGCTCCGCACAAGAGAATCGAGCCCATGCTCGCTGCCATTCCCGTAACTACGACAGTGATGGAGGAACTGATGAGTTGCATCGTGTCGTAAACAGCCATCCCGGCTGTGATGGAACCTCCCGGAGTGTTGATATAGAAAGTGATATCTTTACCAGGATCGGATGTCTCGAAATAAAGGAATTTTTCAGTGACGTCTCGGGCGGACCGATCACTTACTTCTCCCCAAAGGAAGACTTTTCTCTCTTCAAGAAATTTCTTCTGTATGATTTCAGAGACGGAGTCGTTTTTTTTATCTTTGTCGTCAGTCATTGATGTGGAATATTGTCATTAAAATTCATTGATGGGAAGTCGTTTTCTCGATCATGGATATTCGCCGGGCGTGGCGACCACCTTGGAAAGTGGCGTTAATCCACTCTCGCACTATTGCCACAGCCAATTCCTCGGTGATTAGTCGCTCGCCAAGTGATAGCATGTTTGCGTTGTTGTGCTGCTTTGCGAGTCGAGCGGTTTCTTCGGACCAGCAAAGTGCGCAGCGAATGCCCTCCACCTTGTTGGCCGCCATTGCTTCACCGTTGCCGCTGCCTCCTAATACAACCCCTAAGTCAGCGAGTCCTCTACCAACTGCTTCGGCTGCAGGACGCACGAAGTCTGGGTAGTCAACCGATTCCTCTGAGAAAGTTCCAAAGTCCTTTACTGCGTGGCCTTCGGCAAGCAGGTAAACTTTAATGGTTTCCTTGTGTCTAAAACCCGCGTGATCGCAGCCAAGCGCAAAACTAAATTTTGTTGATTCACTCATCTTATCAAGAGCAGGCGAGCAAAAGACGGTTTAGGCTAGTGACAAGGCAAAAGAGAAAATATTTTTCAAATCATTCCTAATTCCATCTTCCCTGTCTCTGAAATGAGGTCTTGAGTCCAAGGCGGATCCCAAACGATTTCCACATGCGCTTCGTCAATTCCCGAAAGCTTTATGACTTTACCTTTGCAGTCCTCTGCAATGACCGGACCCATACCGCACCCCGGAGCAGTGAGAGTCATGTCGATATTCGCGACTCTCTTTCCTTCCTCGTCCTCGTCAATATTAATTTTATAAATTAGGCCGAGGTCCACGACGTTTACTGGTATTTCGGGGTCAAAGACGGATCGAAGAGCATCGCGAATGCTATCCTCATCGGCGGGTTTGGCGTCGGTGCAATCGTCCTCTGGAGCTTGAGAGTCATCTTCGCCCAGAGAATCAGCGTCTGCTGCAGAGATGCGATACATGCCGTTGAGCGTCATCACGGTGAAGTTGCCGCCAAGCCTGTGCGTTATGGTGACCTTGGCTCCTTTATCCAAGGTGTAGGGATCGCCGTGTGGGATTAAAGTGGCCTGCACGTCTCTTGTGAGTTCTCTTTCCTCGTGATGTGTGGACATAAGAAGTATTAACGGGAAAATTTTCCCTTTAGATGTTCGCGAAGCAAATCAGCAATTTCTTCGTCATTAAGACGTTTGAGAACTTCATCGAGAAAGCCGTTGACGAGAAGTTCCTCGGCTGATGCTTTTGAGATGCCTCGGCTGAGGAGATAAAAAAGCTGCTCATCATCAATTTTCCCAATTGTGGATCCATGGCTACACTTTACTTCGTTGGCCAAGATTTCTAATCCGGGCAAGGAGTCGGCTTCTGCTTCAGGACTTAGAAGCAGATTGCGGTTCGTTTGGTATGCATCGGTTTGTTGTGCTTGTTCCTCAACCTTGATGATACCCGAGAAAACCGCTTTGGACTGATCCAACAGAGCGTTTTTGTATAGAAGGTCTGAACGACCGTTTGGAGCGAGGTGGAGTTGTCTCGTCCGCTGATCGAAAAGTTGTTTCCCTTGGCCTACGCTCAAGCCGAGCAAATCGATTTCGGCGCCTTCCTCGGCGGCGACGGCCAAGTTCTCAAATCGGCTTTGGGCCGAACCTAAGTGGAGAGAGCAACAACGAATACCGGCATCACGACACGCTCGCTTTGTGTCCAGTTGGTAAAAAGACGAATTCCGGTTGAGATCTTGTACTAGAATGCGAGTGGCCCTTGCGCTGGAGTTTGCCACGACGTTTGCGGCAGAGCACACAACGGATGCGTCTTGATTGTTTGGTGAGATAAATGTCTCCAGAAGAGTAGCGTTGGCACCTTCCTCCAGAATCATAATTGTCCGGAAAAACCTAATTTGACCATCGGGCGGGGCAAAGTGACGAACCATGATTGGCTTTTCGAGGATCACTCCCTTTGGTATGTGCAATACGATGCCGTGCCCCGAGAAAGCTTGTGCCAGGAAATGTACGTTGTCTGCTCCGAGGTTGGGTCCTTTTAGCTTGGAAAGACATTCAAGTACGGTTGGGTTGTTTAACAGTACCTCGTCGAAGAGACCGCAGGTGACTCCCTTCTCATTGAGGTTATCTTCCGATGAATCAATTACCGACGCTGTCTCGTCATTCGTTCCACTAGGAGGAGCAAAAGCGGAAAGAGACAGGCGGGCTTGTGGCGAGAAGCGCCATCGTTCGTCCTTGTGGACGGGAGCGCGGTATGCTCGATAACATTCCCAAGATTCTTTTCGTAAATCTACCATCCATTCGGGTTCCCATGACCGATCTTCAGCGAAAGCTCGAAAAAGGCTTTCGTCGGCAAAGGTATCCACTGCATCGGTATTGACCGACGATCCGTTGTCTAGCGCGTTCATTATTCGTCGACGGGAGGTTCAGGTTCAGCCAACGGAACCTTCCATCTCCATGTCGATGAGCCTTTTGAGCTCGACGCTGTACTCCATGGGGAATTCTCGAATCAAGTCGTTCACGAAACCGTTTACGCTTAGGCTCACGGCTTCCGCCTCGGTTAGTCCTCTCTGTCTCATGTAGAAAATTTGTTCAGCGTTCAATTTAGATACGCTTGCCTCGTGTTGCACCGCATTGTCGTTGCCACGGACCGTAATGGCAGGGTAGGTGTCAGTTCGGCTGTTTGCGTTGATCAATAGGGCATCACACTCGGTGTTGTTACGACAATTACTCAGATGTCCGGGTATTTGCACGAGTCCGCGATAAGTGGAACGCCCCTTGCCGATGGAAATTGATTTTGCGATAATGTTACTTGTGGTCTCGTCTGCGGCATGGATCATTTTGGCCCCCGTATCTTGATGTTGTCCATCATTGGCGAGGGCAATGGAAAGAACTTCTCCCCTGGCCTTGCGACCCTTCAAAATGACACCCGGGTACTTCATTGTTAGGCGCGAACCGATGTTGCAGTCTATCCAGCGAACTTCGGCCTCCTCGTGGGCTATCGCTCGTTTTGTTACTAAGTTGAAAACATTGTTCGACCAATTCTGAACAGTGATATACTGAATCTTGGCTCCTGGCATGGCTACCAGTTCCACAACAGCGCTATGTAGAGTCGCTGTCTCGAATTTCGGTGCCGTACAACCCTCCATGTACGTGAGTTCCGCCCCTTCGTCTGCGATGATCAGCGTACGCTCAAACTGGCCGAAGTTTTCAGCATTTATTCTAAAGTAAGCCTGTAACGGCTGGGCAAGTTTAACTCCGGGCGGAATATAAATGAAACTGCCGCCACTGAAAACTGCTGCATTTAATGCGGAAAACTTATTGTCCGATGCGGGGATCACCTTGCCAAACCATTTGCGAAAAATTTCAGGGTAATCTTTCAGCCCATCCGAGGAACCTACGAAGATCACGCCTTCTTTTTCCAGTTCGACTTTCAATCGAGAGTAGGCGGCTTCGCTATCGAACTGAGCCTCTACGCCTGCTAGGAATTTTCTTTCCTGCTCGGGAATACCAAGTCTCTCGAAGGTTTGTTTTACATCGTCGGGAACTTCATCCCATGTGCGGCTGGGCTTTTGACCTTTGGCTAGATAGTAGCGGATTTTGTCGAAATGTATATTTTCTAAATCTTTTGTAGCCCAGTGCGTAGGCATGGGTTTGCGATAGAAGGTGTCCAAGGCTTTTAGCCTGTAATCTCGCACCCATTGGTCTTCACCTTTGACTTCTGAGATATATTGGACGACTTCTTCACGCAAGCCGACCCCCGCATCATATTGGTAGTCGGTTTCGTAGCGGAAGTTGCCCTTGTCCCGATCTATGTCGATTTGAGTTGGCTGAATCATAGGGAAATTATTTAGGGTTTTTAGGAGACCAGTTCTTTGCGAACCCAATCGTAGCCTTTTGCGTCCAGTTTCAATGCCAGTTCCTTGCCGCCCGTTAGTGCAATGGCGCCTTCGCACATAACATGTACTTTATCGGGCACAATGTATTCAAGTAATCTTTGGTAGTGAGTAATGACTAGTATTCCTCGGTCGGGACTGCGCATTTGGTTGACACCGTTTGCGACGACTTTGAGGGCATCGATGTCAAGACCGCTGTCCGTTTCATCTAATATGCAATACTTGGGTTGGAGCATGGACATTTGCAGGATTTCGCAACGTTTTTTCTCTCCACCCGAGAAACCTTCGTTTACGGAGCGTGAGGTAAACTTCCTATCAATGCCCAGTTCGTCCATGCGGGCATACAAATCTTTATAATAACCGACTGCGTCGAGTGTTTCGTTTTCAGCTAAACGTCCCTGAAGCGCAGCTCTTATGAAGTTGGCGATACTTACACCAGGCACCTCGAGCGGATATTGAAACGCAAGGAAAAGCCCCAAGCGAGAAATTGCATCTGGCTCCATTCCCAGTATTTCATCACCGTCAAGCAGTGCAGACCCGCTGGTTACCTCGTAGTCCTCGTGTCCTGAGAGAACTTTGGAAAGCGTACTTTTTCCGCTTCCATTGGGTCCCATGATTGCGTGCACTTCACCTTTCGGGATAGTGAGGTTTAATCCTCGTAGAATTTCTTTTCCTTCGATTTGAGCACGAAGATCTTTGATTTCCAAATAGTTCACTAATTATATGTATGGTTTTGGAAAATAAAGTTACGAAATTGTGTCTGACTTAGGTCCCTGCCCAATGAACGATAGTTCTATTGTGTCTGCCGTAAAACCATCGGGTAGAGTTTTCTCGATGATGGAAAGTCTTTCATCATCCAAGTTGACGTCGTACACTTGGCCAGTAACGCGGCAGTGGAAGTGGGCGTGAGGGTTCCTGTTCGGGCAAAAACGGGTCGGAGCACGGTCCAGGTGGACTTGTTTTACTAACTCGCATTCGACCAACGTGTCTAAACAATTGTAGATAGTGGCTAAAGAAATGCTCGGGAGTTTTTCACGAACGCGGAGATGAATGTCGTCTGCTGTGGGATGATCACGCTTTTCGAGTATAACTCCGTAAACGCAGGTGCGCTGACGAGTGGGACGGCGATTTCGCGACTTTAAGGCGTGCTTCAGTCGATTGCGTTCTGTCTCTGGGAGAGCAAGTTTCATTTCCTTTGTCTTAACGATACTGAGACTCGTTCGCAAGAAATAAATGGAATGATTCTAATTTCTGTGATTACCACAAAAAATCTTTGGGTACTGAAAAAGTATCCCGCAATAGCGGTTAGCTCAATAGTCGGTAAAGGTGAACAGTCCCCACAAAAAAGTGGTTTTGTTACCGCTGAAGTCCCGACGATACCATAATTCGTCGGATTGCAGCCGGATAGTTCCAGTTTCAATGGGAGCAAACGAATCCGGTGAATGAGTAAAGGCACCAGCTAAATTGATGTTCTTTGACAAGTACTTTTTTGATTGGGGAAACATACTACAACCGGAAAAACCGATTGCCGAAATCGTCAAAGTGATGATGATGACAGTCTGTTTGGTTTTTCGTTTCAATGACTTCATTAAACTTAAGAATGGAAGCATTTGAAGATTGGTAAGTCAACTGGCAAAAGCTTCAAAAGTTCCTTCGCTTTCATTCATTCCCACTCATGATGTTTCTGTTGGAATGAGATTTCTTTCATCTGGAATATGCTTGGTTTAGCAGTTCGGCGTTGTACCTCTGGCGAGCATTCATATTGTAGCTTTTTATCTTCAAGAACTTATGAGCAAAGGAAATTCTAAAATGGAGGAAATCGTGGCGTTGTGCAAACGTCGTGGTTTCATTTTTCAGTCTTCCGAAATCTATGGCGGAATCAACGGCTTTTTCGACTACGGTCCTCTAGGGGTTGAACTTCGAAAGAACATAAAGGATGCGTGGTGGGAAGACATGGTTCGTCGTCGCGATGATGTCGTGGGGCTGGACTGTAGCATTATAATGAATCCCGAGGTTTGGCGATCTTCAGGCCATGTCGATGGTTTTTCCGATCCGATGGTGGACTGTCGCGAATCCAAGATGCGGTACCGAGCTGATCAACTTTTTTGCGGTTCTGTTGTTGTGGGAGAGGAAAGCATTGGCTGGATTTCGGTTCTCGAATCTGAAGTCATGCAGGAAGAGGCAGATGGAAAGGCTGTCGAAATGAAGCGCAAGCAGAGCAAGCAAGGCGATTTGGTGCCCGTTTCGTTGCGTTCTTTTGACGAGATGTCTTCCGAAGAACGTTCACTTGCTCCTTCACCTGCTACCGGCAAAGCAGGTTCTCTTACCGAACCTCGGGAATTCAACATGATGTTCGAGACTCATGTTGGTGCGTTACGCGATGCTTCTTCTCTCTGTTATCTCCGTCCCGAGACGGCTCAAGGTATCTTTGCAAATTTCAAGAACGTCCTCGATTCTGGACGAGTGAAGGTTCCCTTTGGTATTGCCCAGATAGGCAAGGCATTTCGTAATGAGATTACTCCCCGAAACTTTATTTTTCGCTCACGCGAGTTCGAGCAAATGGAGATAGAGTACTTTATCCCTCCAGACGAAGAGGCATGGCCAAAGTACCATCGTGAATGGATCGCTACTCGGAAGGCGTGGTTCGCTTCTATCGGCTTGACCGACGAGCATCTCGGAGAGGAAGTGCATCCTAAGGAAAAACTTGCTCACTACGCTCGAGCTTGCACGGACATAACTTTCAAATTCCCTTTTGGCGAACAAGAGCTCGAAGGCATTGCCGCTAGAGGTAATTTTGATCTTTCACGTCATCAGGAATGTTCCGGTAAGTCCTTGGACTATTTCGACGAAGAGCGAAAAGAGCGATATGTCCCGCATGTCATTGAGCCTAGTCTAGGAGTCGACCGCACCTTACTTGCGGTCCTTTGCGCTGCCTATGACGTAGACGAAATTGAAGGAGACAAGCGAACTGTACTTAGGTTTCATCCCCGTGTAGCTCCGATTAAGGTCGGTGTCTTTCCTTTGTTGAAGAACAAACCCGAACTGGTGGAGAGAGCTCGCAAGTTGTACGAACGTCTGCGGCGTAGGTGGAATGTCGTTTATGACCAAGGCGGAGCAATCGGTCGTCGCTATCGCCGCATCGACGAAGCAGGAGCGCCCTTTGGCGTAACAGTAGACTTCGATACGATCGAAGGCGATGGCAGCATCACTTTGAGGAATCGAGACACGACCAAGCAACAAAGACTTTCCGAAGACGAATTGATTGCTTTTCTCGAAGAGCAAATCAACCCATAGGAAGAAAGGCGGCGAGAGGCGTTTATTCTTCGGCTTTTCGCCAGTCGCGCAGAACCATTTGTGGCAGACGTCGTCCGTTCCAGTGGTTCCAGCGAAAACGCAAGGCAAGGTCGAGGGGGTATGAACTGGGCGGTATGTTGTCGCCCATCTGCCAAGCTATGCCTGAAACGGATTCCTCGCCATTGAATATTGAAAACTGAAAATGATCACCCGAACCAACTCGGCGTGGTGGTCCCGATAGTCGAACGCCTCTCAAGGCAAGCGTCGGTTCAGGGTTTTCCTGCCCAAAGGGTGCCAGGTTGTTTATTTCGAGCAGCAGTTCAGGCCGGAGGTCCTCGGGATTGACGGTTGCATTGACGGTGAGATAAGGCTCTGGCAAATTGCCTCCCGTCATCTCTCTAACTGCCAGAATGAAAGCCTCTTGAAATTGAATTAAGTTTTCTTGTGGCAAGTTCATTCCTACGGCTGCAGGATGTCCTCCCCAATGCGTGAGCAATTCCTTGCAGCGAGAGAGGGTTTTAACCATGTCAACTCCAGGGATACTCCGTCCTGAACCTTTGTATTCACTTCCATCTTTAGCCAGAACGATGCAAGGTTTTTGAAGGCTGCTTGCCAGTTTACCTGCTACGATGCCAACAACTCCGGGATTCCAGTGGTCTCCCTCGCCGAATACAACTACGGCAGGTTCATCCGAGAAATTCTCTTCCGCCATCACAACTGCTTCGGCCGTGAGTTCAGACTCTATTGCCCGCCGTTCGAGATTAAAGCCGTCTATTTTGTCCGCGAGAGTTTTGCATGCCTCGCGGTCTTCGCTCAATAACAGTTCCGTCGCAAATTCCGGCATGTTGAGTCTGCCGCATGCATTGATTCGAGGGGCTATGCGAAAGGTAACGTCTTCTGCATCTAACGAGGAGTTGCCGGCAATGCCAGATACGGCAATTAGCGACTCTAGCCCGAACCCTGACTGATGGGCCAGGTGCTTCAGTCCATATCGAGCAAGAATGCGATTTTCACCTTGTAGAGGCACCATGTCGGCAAGAGTGCCGAGCGAGGCTAAGGCCAGGTAATCTTTCGGGCTTATTCCTTTTGCCGCTTCGTGATCATTTTCTCGAAGGCTTTTAATCAGTCCGTGAGAAAGCTTGAAGGTGAGACCTGCAGTGCATAGGTCTCGCCAAGGTTCACCTCCATCTTGGTGCAGGTGTGGATTAAGGAGTATGGCACCATCGGGTGTGTCTGTTTTTGCTTGGTGATGGTCGACTACTAGAAGATCGATCCCCTCGGATTGAAGAAAGGCGTACTCCTCGGAGGAATTCGTTCCGCAATCGAGAGCCACGACTAGGTCGACGTCGCCCATTTGCAGTCCTCGCTCGAGCACTGCGCGAGTCAATCCATATCCCTCTTCTTTTCGTTTTGGCGTAATGTGAGCGGGCTTGTTCCCCAATGCGGAAAGAACGCGACACAGCATTACCGTGGAAGTGATGCCGTCTACATCGTAGTCCCCGACAATAAGCAACGATTCCTTTTTATCCAGAGCCTGTATCAATCGATCTACGGCCTCCTTCATCGACGGAAGGTCGAATGGACTCGCTAAATCCGCTAGGTTTGGCTTTAGAAAAGCACGTGCGGAGTCCGCATCGGTCAATCCCCGAGCTACGAGGAATCGAGAAAGAATTGGAGAGATCGAAAGAGCTCTTGAAAGCCTCTCGGCAGTTTCTTCGGAGACGGAATCCTCAATCCATCGCATGTAGATACCTTTGACCGAAAAAGCTTTTAGTCCTCAAGTCTTGGATGAAGTTTGCCAGTCGTACTTTGGAATGAATTCCCGTTCCTCGACATGCTTGCGGTCACCTTTGTGCCACCAGTAGAAAATGGGGCTAGCGATGAAAATTGAAGAGAAAGTACCTGTTAAAATGCCGATTACGAAAACGAAGGCAAAGTCGTGGATGACTCCCGCGCCGAAAATCCATAGCGATAATGCGGCCATAAGGGTTGTGGCGCTAGTAATGATTGTGCGAGAGAGCACTCGATTGATTGCAATCAGAATGACCTTTCTCAGGTTCGTCACGGGATTCATTAGCAACTCCTCTCGAATTCGATCGAACACGACTATGGTGTCGTTGATGGAGTAACCCACGATCATGAGGATGGAAGCGAGCATTGGTGCGGTAAACTGGCCCGAGCAAAGGCTGCCATCAGAAAGATAACCCATCAGGACAAATAGCCCGACCGTCATCAATACATCGTGAACCGTTGCAATAACTGCACCTACGGCGTAACCGACTTCAAAGCGAAACGCTACGTATAGGAGTATCCCGAGTAGCGCGACCAATACCGATACGATGGCGTCATGTTGTATTTGCTCACTAACCGATCCTCCAATTGTATTTGAACCGACTTCCACTAAGTTGGCTTGAGGATGGGCCTCATTCAGGGCAAGAAGTACGTTGCTTGCATTTGCTTCAGTTTGGAGAACCAGATATTCTCCCTTTTCCCCGGAACCGATTTCGGAGCGGTACACATGCTGCACTTCACCAAGCTTTGAATCTTTAACGACTTTTTCTAGGTCTGCGGTATCTATGCGCTGGTCGAAAGAGGCAATCAGCTCTTCTCCACCCTGAAAATCAATTCCCAAAATGTGATCCTTTTGCTCGTAAACTGCAAATATGCCGATAGCTACAATTATCCAAGAGATGGCAAAAGCCAATCGACGGTGCTTGTGAAAATCGATTGGGTGTCGAGGTTGACCTTTGTCAATAGTCTTGAGGCTGATGAGGTTTTTCACACCGTAGTGAAGGAGCATTTCCATAAGGAATCTGCTAACAACGAGGGCACAAAATATCGAGACCAGT
>Ga0302118_10001594_pt1 | contig 11283 bp, 11 predicted proteins | sample AG5_331_MG_FD_203126 | JGI IMG/M metagenome (GOLD analysis project Ga0302118, IMG submission 203126) | Marine microbial communities from Western Arctic Ocean, Canada - AG5_33.1 | ecosystem: Environmental > Aquatic > Marine > Oceanic | place: Canada: Western Arctic Ocean | collected 2017-10-01 | reverse complement strand
TGGTTCCAAGGCAGGATGGAGTTCGGCCCGCGCGCTCTCGGGGCAAGGTCGATTCTTGGTAATCCGAGCAACGCCGAAACCCAACGCACATTAAATCTAAAAGTAAAGTTCAGAGAGAGTTTTCGACCTTTTGCACCAGCCGTTTTACGAGAAGACGTTAGAGATTGGTTCGACCTCGATGCCGACAGTCCGTACATGCTGATCGTCGCGCCTGTCGAAAACAATCAATGCATACCTTTATCTCGCCTGGACCTGGAGCGACGGGGTATTGACCGCGTCAATGCGCAACGGTCAACCATCCCCGCGGTGACGCACGTTGACTTCTCAGCACGGGTCCAAACGGTTCACCGTGAGACCAATCCGAGATTCCACAGCCTCATCAAAAAATTCAAAGAAAAGACTGGCGTTCCAATCTTGGTGAACACCAGCTTCAACGTACGCGGCGAGCCCATCGTGTGCACGCCTGAGGATGCATTTAGGTGCTTTATGGCAACCGGAATGGACGTATTAATCATTGGTGACTGTGTGCTCTATAAAAACGAGCAAGACCCCAAACTAGCCGAAAGTTACGCAGAATCTTTCGAACTCGATTAAGTATGGGGCGGCAGAGCGATCCGCTCGATACTGTTTAATTTTCCTGGGGCAACTCGCCACCTTTACGGCCAATGGGCGGTAAGAACCGCTCCGCCACCGTCGTCTCTAATAGCCAAGGCGCCCCCAGTTCCCATGACGAGAGATCGTGTCAGGTGAGCCTGAACATTCTGCGCCGTCATCGGCGCGCCACCCGGACTAGAAATAGCAGCCTCCGTGTCCTCACGCAATTTTGAAGTCCTCTCCGTTGTCGTACGGTTAACAACAACGACATCAAGGGCATCGGCGGCAAAGGTCACGGTTAGCGACAGGGTTTCGCAACTATGCATACATTCAAGACCTAAGAGAGCAAGGTTTGAGACTATCTGCGGTCCACTATTGCCTAGACGTTCCGCCACTCGCTCTAAGCCCTCTTGCATCGGCCATTCAAGGGTCGGCGCACCACTTAAGCCAGATGTTGCATAAATGTATCCAATAAGAGTGCGCTCCAAGTCATCGAACTTTGCTGAACCGCCACCAGACCAACCAAACGCCTCGCGAAGAAATTTTAGTTTACGAAACGCCGCGCCTGCACTGCCGGACAGTAGCGAGATAGTTTCGTCATCAATCATTTCAGCACCAATGCCCATCAACTCGACGCCAGCCGAAATTGCACCAATCGGGCCAGCCAAATCATGGCAAAGGCGCGTACATAAAAGATGGGCGATTTTAAGGTCAGTTTTCATTTTTCGTCATATCAGGGAAAATTAATTGATCCATCATAGCAAGACTGTTGGTCGTCGCCCAACAGCCTGTAAACTAGAATAAAATATTATCAGGGTAGGAAAACCGAATGCAATTAGACCATGTCCCTGGGGACCTTGTCCTAAACCCCAACCAGCCTGATTGGGGTTTAGGACAAGTTCAATCTGCCATAGGCACGAAAGTGACTGTGAATTTTGAGAATATAGGAAAAATTGTAGTCAATACCGCGATTATTGAGCTTGAAATCATGGATCGCGACGAATTACCAAGGGATTGAGTTTCGCTGTCGTTATCACCATATGTCCAGCAACACTAAGATTTCTAAAGAAATTAATGCACAGCAATTAACAAATTGACCACCACCATGATAAACAGTCGGCATGATTGACCCATTTGGCAGAGAAGTTACCTATCTTCGTGTTTCGGTTACGGACCGGTGCGATTTGCGGTGTGTGTATTGCATGGCAGAAGATATGGTTTTCCTTCCCAAACGCGACCTTTTGACGCTGGAGGAACTTGATCGCCTTTGCAGCACGTTCGTCGACCTTGGCGTACGCAAGTTGCGCCTAACGGGCGGAGAACCTTTGGTGAGGCGCGACGTTATGTCTCTCATCGAGTCGTTGGCGCGGCACCTCAAGACAGGGGCGCTAGACGAACTAACCTTGACCACCAACGGAACACAACTTGCCAAGTTTGCAGACCGATTGGCAAACGCAGGAGTGAAGCGCATCAACGTGTCACTGGACACATTGAACCCGGATACATTCCGCAAGATTACACGGTGGGGCGATCTAGATAAGGTCTTGGCCGGCCTCGAAGCGGCTAAAAAAGCGGGCCTGGCCATCAAAATCAATACGGTAGCGATGCGAAACGCCAATGAGCACGACATAAACGATATGGTTTCTTGGTGTGGAGACCAAGGGTTTGATCTCACGTTTATAGAAACCATGCCTTTAGGCGATATTGATGGTGACCGCACTGAGCAATACATGCCGCTCAGCATAGTGCGCGCGAATCTCCAAAAAGAATGGACGCTGGAAGATACGGACTATCAGACTGGCGGCCCCGCTCGTTACACAGTCTGCAAAGAGACTGGGCAACGCGTGGGCTTCATAACTCCGATGACCCACAATTTCTGCGAGTCCTGCAACCGAGTTCGTCTCACATGCACCGGCACACTATACATGTGTCTCGGTCAGGATGATGCTGCAGACCTCCGCACCCCGTTAAGACAGAGCGAAAGTAACGAGCCGCTCATTGCTGCAATCCATGAGTCAATAGAACGTAAACCAAAAGGCCATGATTTCATCATCGACCGGAGAAACAACCGTCCGGCAGTATCCCGTCATATGAGTGTAACTGGCGGTTAGGTTCTTCACTGTTCCGCCTATATACTTTTCTACAATCGATTAACCCACGTTATTAACCGTGCACCGGTACGACCATGAGCAAACCAAGCGTTGCCTTCGTAGCCACAGATAGCGAACCCGCACAGGCTGCCCTCCAGAGCCTGCATAAACGATATGGGCAACTGAATCCCAAAGACGCAGACGTCATTGTTGCCCTAGGCGGCGACGGGTACATGCTTGAGGCCTTACATACGTTCCTTCCACTCGCTAAGCCGGTGTTTGGCATGCACCGCGGAACTATCGGTTTCTTGATGAATGACTATTCGGAAGACGGCCTTCCAGCTCGCCTTGCTAAAGCCGAAACCGTTGAGCTGCATCCTCTAAAAATGACGACAATTGATTCCGCCGGAAAGGAGTCATGCGCTCTTGCCATCAACGAAGTGTCCATGTTGAGGGAATCCCGACAAGCAGCGAAACTAAAGGTCTTCGTCAATGATCGCTGCCGCATGGAAGAATTGGTTTGCGACGGCGCGCTTGTGTGCACACCAGCCGGCAGCACAGCGTACAATCTTTCGGTCCACGGCCCAACATTACCGCTGGGCGCTAACCTCCTTGCTGTTACGCCTATTAGCGCCTTCCGCCCACGTCGCTGGCGCGGCGCAATTGTACCGAATAATGCGGTCATAAAATTTCAGGTCTTGGACCCTGACAAGAGACCAGTCAGTGCAGTGGCTGACCGCGCTGAGGTTCGTCACGTCGTTGAGGTCACGATAAAAGAAGATCGCACACAATCCATTAAGTTACTTTTCGACCCCGAACACAATCTGGAAGAGAGAATTCTGGCTGAGCAATTCTCACCGTGAATGGGTCGCCTAACGGCACTCCCTCTTCTTTACCAACTGCAAGTCTCAGAAACATTACCATAGCGCTTGGCCTCGGCAGCACCGGTGGTGCCATATTTTTTGCTTTATCTTTGCCCCTGCCCTGGATGCTCGGCGCCATGGCCGCTACATCAGTGGCCGCTATCAGCGGGGCGCAGTTGGCCATGTCAAAGCACCTCCGCAACTTTATGATCGCGGTGATTGGGGTCCTCCTCGGCAGCGCCTTCACTCCAGACCTTGCCGACCAGATCACTCAATGGGCTGTAAGCTTAGCTATCCTATCGGTCTTCCTCCTACTCCTAGCCATCTTGGTGCCAATGTTTCTGCGAAGGGCTGGCTACGACAGGGCAACGGCATTCTTTTCTGCCTTGCCGGCCGGCCTAACTGAAATGACGGCTGTTGGCTCGGACAATGGGGGCAACCCGCAAACCATCGCACTCACCCATACAGTCCGAGTGTTTATCGTGGCCTTCGCCATTCCGTTTCTTATGGTCACCTTTGCCGGTTATGAACGGCCAGACACAATGAGCGCTGTGCCGCGCAATGTGTCTCTTTGCGATATCGGGCTTCTCTCAGCCTGTTGCATTGCCGGACTTTGGTTTGGATTAAAGATGAAATTTCCAGCGGGCGCCCTTGCTGGACCACTTATGCTCAGCGCTGCGGTTCACGTCAGCGGATTGACTGCTTCGTCCCCGCCAGAAGTCCTCATTGCTTCTGCACAGGTCGTGTTAGGCGCGTCCGTCGGCTCACGTTTTTCTGGCCTCACCCTCGCAACAAGTCGAAAAATACTGGGTTTAGCCGTTGTGGTAACGATTGGAATGATCACCTTAAGCGGTATTGGGGCAATAATCCTTGGCCCTATTGTCGGCATCAATTCCATGGCGCTGCTCTTAGCTTTAGCTCCTGGTGGCGTCACAGAAATGAGCCTCATGGCCTTAGCCTTGGATCAGGACATCGCCTTTGTTACAACGCACCACATTGTGCGCATCGCCTTGATTGTAATGATTGGACCCGTTGTGTTTGCCGCTCTGGAGAAATGGCGCAGGAAAAAGCGAGGTGTTACCAACGAAAACCAGGAATGGCCGCCCAAGGCTCGCGGTCCTGGCGCCTAGCGAGATCAGAGGCTTTCTCTAGATCAGCAGTCTCACCGTAAACAACCCCAAGTGCTTCAGCATGGACCCCACCGGTGCACCAAATCGCTTTTAGCCCAGATGCATTTGCCCCAGCGACATCAGTCTCTAGCGCATCTCCGATAACAGCGATACGATTGAGATCAGTGATACCCAACCGGTCAGCAGCGAGGTGGTACACGGCAGGGTCTGGCTTGCCGCGGTAGATAGCTTTTCCGCCAAGCGCCTCGTATCGACGGGCAATCGCTCCAGCGCAGACAACGCGCTTCCCCTCACGCATTACAACATCATCCGGATTCGCACAGACCATTGGTAGACCATGCGCAAGCGCATCCGCTAGAATTAGTTCATAGGTGTCAAGGCCATGATTCAATTCTACAGGGCCTGTGTTTAAGACGAAGTCAGCCTGCTCCATAATATTAAGCCGCTGAATACCAGTGCCTTCTAGTACACTCACATCGCGCTCTGGTCCGATATGGTAAGCACGGTTCCCCAGACCAGCGAAGAACGGGTCCGTTCTGGATTTAAGCTCCTGCCACGTCGCCTCACCAGATGAGAAAACATCACCATACAGACCTGCATCGATACCCATATTTGTCATGCCGTCGATAAGTAGACGGCTTCGGCGCGGCGCATTCGAAAGCAAGATCGTCTTAATGCCACTCTCTTTGAGGGCAAGAAACGTTTCTACCACGCCCGGGTAGGCCCTAACGCCGTCGTGTATCAAGCCCCAAAGGTCGAGAATAAAGCCGTCGAAGTCTTCTGAAACTTCCGACAATCCTTGCAGCGCCTTCATGCCTTTTCCCTCACCGGTGGTCCGCACCTACGGCATCCATTATGGACGCAAAGCCATCGGCCTTGAGGCTCTCGACAAGACCACTCTTTATCTCTCCTACGAGAGCCGGGCCTTTAAAGACCAGCGCAGAATACAACTGAACTAAACTAGCGCCAGCCCTGATTTTTTCATATGCATCGGCCGAAGACGATACCCCACCCACACCAACAAGAGGGACATTACCCTCAGTCCGAGAGTATATCTCTCTCAACAACTCCGTTGATTTTGAGAGCAAGGGCCGGCCACTTAATCCGCCCGTCTCCGCCTGCGCCGAAGACAGCAACGTTTCTGGTCGATCCACTGTGGTATTTGAGACCACCAGTCCGTCAAAACCCTCTTTAATTGCCAGAGCACAAATATCTTCTATATCTTTCTGTTTAAGGTCGGGGGCTATTTTCACCAGAACCGCCGGCTTCAATGTATCGGGCGCAGACAGCGCAGCCGCTCTCACAGCCTCTACGATGGCCATTAACTTTCTTGGGTCCTGCAACGCTCGAAGACCGGGCGTATTGGGAGACGACACGTTTATAGTTAAAACTTCAGCCAGCGGAGACAACACACGCGCCAGGCCCGCATAGTCAGACGGGGGATTATTGGAGCCTTTATTTAGGCCTAGGTTAACAGCCAGCGGCCCTGGTAATAAACGCCTCCTCTGGTCAACCAATGCCAATGCGACCTTATCAACCCCCACACTGTTCAGACCCATTCGATTAATGACAGCCTCGTCTTCTGACAAACGGAACAATCTTGGCTTTGAGTTTCCAGTTTGTGGCCAGAACGTTACACCGCCCACCTCCACAAAACCGAACCCAAGGCGATAAAGGGCTGAAACAGCCTCCGCGTGCTTATCAAACCCAGCGGCAAGGCCTACCGGGTTGGAAAAAACACGCCCCCAAACCTTTGTTTCCAGGCCAACCGACACGCCTGGCGACGGCAGACTCCAGGCTGGCGCAGCCTTAACAGCCAAAAGCGCCAGTCTATGTGATCTCTCAGCATCCAAGCGCCACAAAAATGGTTTCATCAATGGGTAAAAATTAGGCATATGTGCCAGCCCAGGGTTCAATATCGACCAATACTTTAGAGCTCCGATCCATTCTCACGGATATATTTAGAATAACTAGTAGAAAAACCATGGGTTTTTTGTTCTTCTGCTTAGTGGCTTAAAGCTATAGTTGCCACGTTACCTGGGGGTTTAGCAAAGCGTTTTGTCTATTGTTTGTCCTGATCTAAAATTATCATCCCGTGGGCTAGCCAGGCTCATCGAGAAAGTGGGCAAAGCTTGCCACAATCTTGGCTATACGCCGGGTCTCAACCCGGCGCAATGGGCCGCGTTGCGCTATTCCAAAGAGACCACAGCAGATCGCAGAACCGTTACCGGATTCGCTAATTTCCAAGGCACGACAAAGGGGACAGCCTCACAGACCGTCACGGCTCTGGTTCGTAAGGGCCACTTAGAAAAGGTCGCAGACAAGAATGACCGGCGTGTCCATCGCCTCATGCTCACCCAGACAGGCGAAGAACTATTGATTAACGACCCACTGCAAGCGTTAGCAGATGCGATCGATAAACTCGAAGAACAAGATCGAAGGGCTCTATCTGTTAATATGGAAAAAGTCTTACGGGACCTACTTCGCGCCTAAAGAACAAAGCCATCAAAACCAGTGGCGGCTTTACATGCCCGCACCTGGAGCAATCCTTTCCACGGCCATAACGGCACTAATCGTCTTAAGAGGCTCTTCTTTTTTAAACGACTTATAGATCACCACATTCGCGCCAAAGGTGGCCGAAAAAAGGCGCTATAATAAGGCAGCGGTACATCGAAAAGCCCACCTAAAATGATGGAAACAAGAAACTCGAAGCTAGCTTATTCGTGAAAAGCCGTACCGGAGAAAAGCAGAATCCCCAGAGTTATGAGACATTCGACTGATATCAAATTTATCGCGTCAGCCGAACTTTGAACGGTGTCACTCACATTAGGTGGAAGTTTGGGTGCTGATAGCACCAAATTATTACACCAAAAATGAGGTCTGTAGGATACGCTAAACATCTAGGAAAAACCGATGCAAGCTGAGGCTATTTTACGACCAGAGAAATTCCAGGACCCAGCATTCACAGCCGGTGGTAAGGCGCGCGCGACCATTGCCTTAAATGAGTTGAAGACCCTTTGGGTCAACACCGGCACCCTATGCAACCTCACGTGCCGTAACTGCTATATCGAATCTTCGCCAAAGAACGATGCCCTTGTCTATATTTCTGCCGCCGAAGTCGCGAGCTATCTCGATGAAATAAAAGAGCAAAACTTAGGGACTACCGAAATTGGCTTCACGGGCGGAGAGCCGTTTATGAACCCTGACGCCCTCACAATGATTGAGGACGCTCTTCAGCGTCGCTTCAAAGTCATAATCCTTACCAACGCAATGAAACCCATGCTCAGGTCCGCAGATAAACTAAAATACATTGGCTCACGGTATGGGGGGCAACTGACCATCCGCGTATCGCTCGACCACCACACAAAAGAAGGGCACGAAGCAGAAAGAGGCGCTAGAAGTTGGCAACCTGCTCTAGACGGACTGTCCTGGTTAAACAGTAACGATTTCAATATCAATATTGCTGGCCGAACATTTATTGACGAGGCGGAATCGACAACCAGGGACGGCTATGCCGCGCTTTTCGCATCCTTAGGCTTATCAATTGATGCAAATAACCCTGAAGAGTTGGTCTTATTCCCCGAGATGGACGCGACACTAGATGTGGCCGAGATCACCACTGAATGCTGGGGAATTTTAGATGTCCACCCCGACAGCATTATGTGCGCATCGTCACGCATGGTGGTCAAACGTAATGGGGCAGAAACACCAGCGGTTATTGCGTGCACACTACTTCCATACGACAATGAATTTGAACTTGGCCAAACCCTGAAAGACTCCACCCACCACGTTTCCCTAAATCATCCTCATTGCGCTAGGTTTTGCGTTATTGGCGGTGCTGCATGCTCGTAAGTGATCCATAATGAGCACCAAAAAAACCGCCCGCTCTCAATGTAACGAACGTAAGCGCGACAACTCAGCAGCAAAGCTAAACATCAGCATTAGGACGCCACTCCGTTCTTGAAAAAATTTTAATCGCGACCTTGAGCGTGCTTAGAGCGATCACGCCTTAGGGCTGACACATTTAGTGTCGCTACAACACCACACGGACACTCACCTGACGCTTGGGTCAAAGGCTCTAAATCTGGACCATAGATAACAGCACCCCTTCGGGGACCAGTTGCAGAACGCGATAAGCCCGCAACGAAAGCCCCCCTGGATTCTCTATAATTACCGTCATCGACAATAATGTCCGCACTAAGTTGAGTGGAACCGGCGCATTCAATAGCATTTGAGCGACGAGCCCCCACCGCAATCGCCGCTAGCTCCGTCGCAAAGACTTTGATGCCGTTGCGAGACTCATAAGCATCACACTCACCATTCGGGCCAAGCAGCTTTGGATGTTTCCCCGCTACGGCAACATACCTAGACTTCAGATGTGCCCAAGCGGAGACATCATTCATGCCATTGAAAGAGGCATCAAAATTCCACCCCAGGCATGAAATGAGATCGTATTCGCCGACACGCCGGTCTGCCCACTCTAGCGCCATCTGTAAATTTGAGAGGCCTCCCCCACCGTGAGAAGCCTGAACAACCACCATACGCACATGAGATTTTGGCGCGCCGACGGCCTGCGGCAAAGCAAAGGCCGACCCAGAGATAACGCTGGCCGTTACACTTCCTAACGTAAAAGCCATCACAGAGCGTCTAGAAACACCACCAGATTGACTTACGAAGCTGTGCATAAAAAAATCACTGCCTGTCGTCTCTTTCAATTCAGCAATACGAACGATGCCAGGTATGGCGCTACGCTTATTATTCTGCAGGCGTTTGCCGCGAAATACTGTTTGGATTAGCTTCGTACGGACGCGATGAAACACTGGCGTAGCCGACCTTCTTATTCATCGCCGCAGCAACAAAATAGATGGCAGCATAGGCAACCATTGAAACCACCAAGCCCAGAAGAGACGGAATAAGAATGTCTGGCAGGTCCAGAACGCCATAGGTCACGCCATACGCGACGTAAGCGCCGATTGCGTAGGAAAGGACAGCCGCCCAGTTCCAAGTATGCAGCCGCTTGAGGTCATTGGCGTCATATTGCCTTTTATGCACGACATAATAGTCGACAACGAGCGGTCCGATTAATGGTGGCACGAGGGCGGCCAATAGGCTGATCCAAGCCAAGAAGTATTGGTAAAGGCCCAGGCCGAGAATCGTGCCGAGCACGCCCCAAACGACGACCATCACTCGTTTTGGACGTTTGAAGACAGCGGATGTCTGGATAACTGGCAAGTAGAGGTTGGCATCGCCGGTCGTCCAGAGCGCTAAGCTCATGCCGATAAGTCCGATGCCGCCTATAACCATCCCTTGTTGCAACAAGTACGTCGTGAAATCGGCTGATCCAGACACAACGCCGCCTAGTGCGCCAACGATTTGCAGGAACCACTGCGCAATAATCATCACAATAAAGGGTATCGCGAGCGCGACCCAAACCTTCTTGGCGAAACGCGTGTACTCTGCCATCACAACAGCGCCAACAATCCATGACCCCACGACAAGGTTAACGGCAGTCACAAACGAAATTGGGTTCTGCGCCGCAGTGTCCCGTGACATGGCCAGGAACGCCGCACCACCGCCTGCTTGATCGACGTTCAGATAAATAGCGTAAAGGCCAACCAACACCAGGATAGCAACGGAGGGAACGCTCACGCGCTCAATCCCTTTTACGCCGTAGTACGTTGTAACGGTAAACAAAAGCCCACCGAAAATTGCGACGGCATAGAAGGTTGGGCTATCAAAATCCTGCGCCCATGCGAACCCAAAAGCGCCGACAACGATGGCCTGCCAGCCAGTGGTTAGCAGCGCCAAAAATATAACAGGTAGAAAGACCCCAATTCGCCCATACACAAATTGATAAAGCAAACCTGAGTTGCAAGCCGTCTTGTATCCGATATACGCGACTAAACCGCCAATGACAAAATTGATCGTGTTTCCTACAAGGGTCGCCAGAATCAGATCTGGCCAAAACGCGACGCCAGCCCCGAGCTGACCGCCAGTCAACAAACCTGTGATGAGAAATCCCCAACCAAAGGCCAAAGTTAGCATTGGCAGCGTGTCTTGACGTTGCGCCGGCGTAAGCGGTGCAAACGGATTATCATCGCTTTCGGCTTCGGCCGCTTCGTCTAGCGTCCACCAGTCTTTTAGTTTGTTCATCATCACAGTTCCCCTATAGTCTAAGGCCTTATTAAGACGCACCTTTTTACTAGATTGCAAGACCCAGCAAGACGCCGTGTCACAGAATGTGCCAACAATGCCAGACGTGACGCATCGGGGTATGGTGCCGACGATATACAAAAAGCGTTTAATTTCGACCTCTAGTGACCCTGTATCTGCAGCATTCAAGGGTTTTGGCTTTTTGGGTTAGTCAGGCGTGGCATATTCATTGTTAGTGAGCCTGGCGGTGGACGAATTGTGTTGGCGAGGTAAACTAGGGATGAGAGCTACTTCCAGCCATAAGGGATGATGATGGCGAGACCTCATATTGAATTTATTCATGCTCAAGCGCTCGAGTGGCAATCCGGCGTATTGCCAGCACCTTTCGATACGGTCGAAAGCAAGATATTGAGCCTCGACAAAGAAACAGGCGCTTGCTCAACCTTGCTTAGA
>Ga0302118_10001590_pt1 | contig 11289 bp, 9 predicted proteins | sample AG5_331_MG_FD_203126 | JGI IMG/M metagenome (GOLD analysis project Ga0302118, IMG submission 203126) | Marine microbial communities from Western Arctic Ocean, Canada - AG5_33.1 | ecosystem: Environmental > Aquatic > Marine > Oceanic | place: Canada: Western Arctic Ocean | collected 2017-10-01 | reverse complement strand
ACAAGGCCTACAGTGCCTGCAACCGCAACAATAGCCTGGCTCCAGCATCGTTCTCTAGGTGATTAGTTTGGCGCGACGGCCCCCTGCGCTGCCTTGGTAATTCTCATAGCTGCCCTGCATGCTACGATAATGCTAACCGTATCGTTCTAGTACCATGACAAATCCTGCTGTAGCCTTGTGCTCTGAGGGAACGAAAGGATAAGCCATGACTTACACCCTGACCCGAATTATCGGCGGGATTAGCCTAATACTTTTACTGACCGCTTATGTAGAACCGGAGAAGACGCGTTCGCTCGATATACGGATCGTTGACCGTGAGAATTTCACCTATACAGACAGATATAAAAATGGGTTCAGCTTTAAGGTCCGATTTATTAACAAGACGGATGCGGCACTTGCAAAACCCGAAGCGTTCATCATGGATCATGAACAGCTTTTATTCTCCATCAGCAGCGAACTCTGCCAATGGGAGCATCAATTTCAACACGTAACATTCGGCAAACCAAAAAATCCAGCGAGCCTGGCAAAGACGTCAAACTCAAAAACAACGCCTATTCTCTTGGAATCATGACACAAGAAGAGTGCTCCACCACCCTGAAAACCGCACCGCCCGACGTGTAAGAAGATACATTTGTCGGCAAAGTTTTAGACAATACTCTCATGATGAAAAACAATAAATCACTTGCGATAAGCGGCTTAGGCATAGCAGTGCTTGCACTGGCTATCTATTGGGGAATTGCATGGTGGACAATTGGGCGTCACACAGAAAATACTAACAACGCCTATGTTCGCGCCGACATCACGACGGTAAGCGCGAGAGTTGAAGGCCAGATAGACGAAGTCTTCGTCCAAGACAACCAGCGCGTTTCTAAAGGCGACGTTATGGCTCGGATTCAACAAGGTACCTTTAGAGCGCGCCTTGCCCAAGGGCGAGCTGATCTCGACAAAGCGCGAGCTACACTAAGCGCTTTAGAAAACAAATTAAAATTACAAAGCAGCCTCATTGAGGAAGCGCAGGCCGAATTTGATGCCGTCATTGCAGACCAAGCGCTAGCTAAGGGCGAACTCGATCGAGCCAAGGGGTTGGTCGCTGAGAACGTTACGTCTGCTCAGCGATACGACATAGCGGTGGCCAAAGAACTTCGCGCTAATGCTCGCGTTGCAGGCGCCCGTGCTCACGTAACCGCAACACGGCAAGAACTCGAAATTTTAGAAATGGAACGGCAGGCATTGGCTGCTGAGGCAGCAGAAAAGTCCGCAGCGATTCAACTGCTAGAGATTGATCTCGCATACACCGAGGTCGTAGCACCCGTAGACGGTATCGTCGGCAATAGGTCTGTTAGGACAGGACAGTTCGTCCGTCCTGGCACACACCTCATGGCGCTGGTTCCCACCAACACCCCCTGGGTCGTAGCTAATTTCAAAGAGACCCAGCTCACACGTATGAAACCGGGGCAGATAGCTGAAATTATAGTAGACACCTATCCCGATGTTGTCTTGAACGGGCGCATTGAAAGCCTCTCGCCTGCAAGTGGAGCAGAATTCAGTTTGCTTCCGCCGGAAAATGCCACGGGCAACTTCTCTAAGATTGTTCAACGTATACCGATCAAGATCGTGCTTCCTAACGGTCACGCCTTGAGTGGCCTACTGCGACCAGGCATGTCGGTTATCGTTAACGTCGACACTCGTGAGGACCAACGCGACCCAGGCCCTAGCGCCATCGCCGCAGATACGCGCTGAAATGACCGGGTTAGCCACCCCCACCAATGGCATTAGTGCTTCTGGCAAAGTCATCGGGCCTGCTGCCACCGCAGCAGAAGTGAGTTGGCGACACTGGTTAGGGTTTTCAATTCTTCTGATCGGCCAATTCATGGCCGTCCTCGATATTCAGATTGTTGCCAGTTCTCTGGGCGAACTTCGCGCGAGCCTCGGCGCCACTGTTGAAGAGATTGCACTGATCCAGTCCACTTACTTGGTCGCTGAAGTTATTATGATTCCGCTATCAGCTTGGCTCGCTCGACTGCTCTCTATCCGTATTATGTTCGCCGGTTCCGCTGCCTGCTTTGTATTGGCAAGCCTGCTCTGCGCGTCAGCTTGGAATTTAGAATCCATGCTAGTTTTTCGAGCCTTACAGGGCTTCTGCGCTGGCGCCCTCACACCTTTGTCGTTCGCGACTATATTTTTTATGTTTCCCCGATCCAAGCATGCCATTGGAGTCGCCATTGCAGGCATGATCACAACCACGGGCATCACTTTAGGACCAATCGTTGGCGGTTGGGTGACGCTCACGTTCTCTTGGCACTGGATATTCCTCATGAATGTGGTGCCCGGCCTCATTGTTGTATTTGGTGTGCTCGCGTTAATCGACGTTGATCGACCGCAGCCTCACATTCTGCCGCAAATCGACATCCCGGGCGTTGTCCTTGCGGGGCTTTTCTTAGGCAGCTTAGTCATTCTATTTGACAAGGGGCCAGAAAGTGACTGGTTCGACACCCCTTGGATCGCACGCCTCGCAGTCGTTATGGTTATCAGCGGCGGGTTATTTTTGTGGCGAGAATTAACGTGTAGATATCCGGTCGTCGAACTCCGTCTTTTTAAAGATGGAACATTTTCTGCAGGCTGTATCTGCTCTTTCATATTAGGCGCGGCAATTGTCGGGTCTGCGTATTTGAGCCCAGCGATGTTGTCCACAGTTCGGCGGTTTAACAGCCAACAGATTGGCACCGTAATGATGTTTACGGGCGCAGCCCAAGTGTTCTTAGCCCCACTAGCAAGCTACATGGTACAGCGACTGGCCGCGCGCGTTGTTCTGGGCATAGGGTTATCAATTCTCATCACGTCCCTTGTGCTTCATGGCCAAATGACATCTGAAATGGGGTTAGACCAGCTCGCGCTTCCTCAGTTTCTACGCGGTTTCGGAATCATGATGTGCTTCATGCCGATTACGATAGTCGCCATTGGTAGCGTCCCTCTTTCAGATGTAAGGACAGCTAGCTCGTTATTTAATCTTTTTAGGAGTCTTGGCGGTGCCATTGGCTTAGCGTTAATCACAACGTTCCAGGAATCTCGGTTTAACTTCCACCGCGAACGGTTGATGGCGCAAGTCAGCGAAGGCGGAATTGTAGCGGGACAATGGTTGTCCGGCCTGCAACAGCGCATAGAAGATGCCTATGGAGCAGCGTCTAATCCAGAGGTTGCTGCCATGAAGATCATGAATGGGTTCATAGAACGTGAAGTTTGGGTGCTCACATTTAACGATATGTGGGTCGCGATGGCTATTTACTGCGGCATCGCAGTGCTCATTCTTCCTTTCCTTCCAGACCACGTACAACAGAAATCAGATTGAAGAAGGCGCATTCTCTGAGCAAAATTCGCGATTTCAGGGTTAAGGTTTCTAAATGCTCTAAGAATGTTTGATGAGAAGGTACGACCATGAGCCATACCCACACTTTCCACGACGGGCCATGCGCCCTGTGCGACGCAAGCCCAGAGCAAGATGAAGAACGTCGCCCAACACTAAGCCGGCGCGAGGCCCTTGCTGCAACGGCCGGAGTTTCGGCTTTCGCCTCTGGCGGTTTTTCTGGCACGCCAGTGAATGCTCAATCAACTCGGCCAGAAGTTGTTCCATCCGGTCAGTACGTCATTGAAGCCGGTTGGCTGCTCACCGAAATCGATGGCAGACATGAACTATTACGGGATACGTCAGTGCTCATAGACGGAGATCGGATTGCCAAAATCTCCGCAGACCGCATTACCGGCAACTACACTCGTATTGAAGCTCATAAACACATCGTCACACCGGGTTTCATCAGCGGACACACACATGCCTGCACAGCAACACCCACGCGCGGATTGATAGAAAATGGCCGGCGGCCAAATAATCGGCGCCCCCAAGAACTAGTTGAGCAACTCACCGATACAGAGCTGGACAAACTGACGGCCTACAACGTTGCCGAACTCCTACGCGGGGGAACAACCACACACGTCGAAATGAGTCTGAGCCTGCGACAAGCCAAATCCTATGTGCGCGTTGCCGAAGCTTGGGGCGTGCGTGGATATCCAGGCGGCATGATCCCTGGCACCGCCCGGCTTGGTCCCATTTGGGCGCGCACAGACGATCAAGTGCTGCATGAGTCAGAACAAGGAACGCTAAAAGAAATCGCCGATAATCTCGCCTTCGCTAAAGAAAAAATGGGTGCAGGTGACAATCGAATTCAGCCAATGATGGCGCCACATGCAACTGACACTCACACCCCGGCAACGATGGCAGCAATCGCGGCGGCCGTTAAAGAACTTGGCACAGGCCTTCATATTCATTTGTCACAGTCAGCTTTAGAAACGGAACGCGTGAAACGACTTTGGAACGTCACGCCAACACAATGGCTTGATAGTTTCGGATTGCTCGATGGCACCGTCTTCGGCGCGCATATGGGGGGCTTGGACTGGAATATTGACCCCGCTATTCTTGTTGAACGCGGCGTCGTTCTTGCGCATTGCCCATCTGCTGGAGGAGCCGGGGGCTTTAGCCAGAATTACCCCGAAGCACTGGCGGCAGGAATCGCTGTGAATATCGGCATCGATACACATTCGAATGATTACTTAGAAAACCTAAAGCTAGCTGTCCTCTATGGTCAAGCGCGCTACGCCCTCCTGAAGGGCGGCGAACAGGCTGTTAAATGGCCAACAGTTTGGACCGCATTACGCAACGCCACGACGGTACCAGCCACAGCGCTCAAAAGAGACGACATTGGTCGAATCGTCGAAGGAGCTAAAGCTGACCTGGTCGCGATCGATGTCTCTGGGTTTTTGGTTGGCAGCGGCGCCTTGCCGCCAGAACCTCTGAATAATATGCTTTACGCCAACGGCTTAATGGTCCGCCACGTTATTACTGACGGCTTAGTTCAGGTTTATGACGGTCACCTTGTTGTCGCCGATGAAGACCGCGTCGCCTCAGATGGCGGGCTTATTATGGCCTCCATATACGACCAACTAAGGTTAGAAAACTGGTTCACCCCATTGCCACGAGACTAGGGGCTCCAAATACCTTTGGTTCAGCAGCCTATACGGGCTATGACAAGGTATGAGTTTAGTTTGCTGTTTGACCAATAAGTGAGCCCTGCGTGACCGACACTTCAGATACGATTTACCCCCACCTTTTCTCGCCCATAACCCTCGCTGGTAAGACGCTGCGAAACAGGTTGGTACATGCGTCGATGTCATTGCGTTACGTATCTGACGGCGCTGTGAATGATGAGACGATCACCTACTACAGAAACCGCGCGCAGGGTGGTGTGTCTATGGCCATCACTGAACCGATGGGAACAACGCGCTGGAACATTGCGCCTCGGCGTATTCAGGTCTTTGGCCAAGCAAACGAAGATGGCCTGAAGCGGTTTGCAGATGAAGTTGGCAATGACGGCTGCTTGATGATTGGGCAGCTCCAAGATTCAGGGCGGGGCAATCACGAAGGAGGCCGCAGAGCCAACTCCATCGGCCCCTCACCTCTCCCAGACGATCTAAGCTGGACAGTGCCCCATGCCATGACCACTGAGGAAGTTGAGGTTATGATTTCTGATTTTGCAGAATCCGCCGCTTGGCTGAAACATTGTGGGTGGAGCGGTATAGAGATTTCCGCTGGCCATGGGCACATCTTTCATCAGTTTTTATCTTCCCACTCGAATATTCGAGAGGACAAATTTGGCGGTGACATCGAAGGACGTACACGGCTTATTAGAGACCTTATGTCAGCAATCCGGGACCTCACAGGAAACGACTTCATTATCGGGGTCAAATTACCCGGCGAAGACGGTGTTCCTGGCAGTATAGATTTAGCCGAAGCCAAACGCATTTCTAAACAGGTCGCATCAAACGGCATAGCCAGCTACGTCACCTATTGCTGGGGCTCACATTCAGACACTCTATATTGGCATCTGCCTGATCTTCATGGGGACCGTGCACCATTTGTCGAGAAAATCAAACAGATCTCGGAACCGTTTGGGGATACGCCGGTCGGCGCACTTGGCCTCATCACGGATCCAAACGAAGGCGAGTATGCGGTGAAGTCTGGCCAAGCTGATCTGGTGATGCTCGGCCGCCCATTGGTAACGGACCCCGCCTGGGGCAAGAAGGCTATGGAAGGCCGCGAGGCACAAATACGCTATTGCGTATCGGGCAATACATGCTGGCAAATGATCATCGCCGGGGGACGCCTTCAGTGCGACAATAACCCGAGAGTTGGGCAGCCAGATGAAGTGGATTGGTGGCCATCGCCAGCAGAGACAAAGCGTAAGGTGATCATCGTAGGAGCCGGGGTTGCTGGAATGGAAGCCGCTTGGATTGCAGGCGCCCGCGGCCACGACGTCACAGTATTCGGAACCTCTGGGGAGGTGGGCGGCAAAGCCCGCGTGCACGCAGAGCTTCCTGGCGGCGAGAACCTCTCCAGCATCTATGACTACCAGAAACTCAGCGCAAACAAGGGCGGCGTGAAGTTCGAACTCGGTATAACAGCGTCTTTGAACGACATATCAGGGCTCAGTCCTAACGCGGTGATCTTAGCAACTGGCTCAACAATGTCGTGGCCGTCTTTTCTTCCGGATGAATACAAAGACGAAGGGTTTTTCCCTGACCTGCGCGACGCCATGACGATGCTTCTTGAGCGACCCTCACCCCAGCCAGGCACGGCCGTCATCTATGACCAAGACCACACCAAGATGACATACGCTTCCGCCGAATGGCTAGCAGACAAGTTTGATCGCGTTATCATTGTCACACCGCGTGACAGAATCGCATCCGACGAGGCCCTCGTAAATAGACAAGGGATATACGCTCGTTTGCTCGAGAAAAAAGTTCAGATTGTGACGAGCTGCAACCCATCCCCTGACTCCGCCTTCGAAGAAGGTCAGGTTACCACGCGCAACGTGTTTAATGGGCAAGAGCAGGTCATCGATGACGTAAGCCTATTTACGTATTCCACCTCTCGTATACCGAATCTGGGCCTCGCCCCCGGATTAAGGGATATCGGCGTCGACCTGCATATAATCGGTGATGCCTATGCACCACGCCTTGTCGTGACGGCGACCGCCGACGGTAACAAAGCGGGATTAGCTGTCTAGCCGTTAGATCGGCTTTGGATTACGAGCCTTCATAAAGTCTCGGTAATTATTTCGCACACCCGTCCAGCTATCGAGATCAAACATTTCCGGCAACGTCTCCTGCAATAAGGTAAGCGGTTCTAAAGGAATCTCATCCATGGATAGGAACTTCATGCCGAACCCACGCGACAAAGAGAATCCAGGACGCCCCGCCATTTCCAGCCAGGGCGACCAGGTAACGTTTTCTTGGTAGTGGTTCAGCGCGCGCACTGCATCAAGGTCTGCGTTCTCTATGTCTGCAAGAGAGGCCATGAACAATATAAAGGACTGCCAGGTCGTCGTTTTCCCAGAAGATTCCTTCGGCCATTTCTCCGGCGATACCGGATTGGGAAAAGAAAATTCTGACTGCACCGGCATCCATACCGAGCCACCCATGACGGTCCAATCCATGTTGACCGGTTTAATTGTAGCCTCAGGACCTGTATCTGATCCGTCAGGTGTTACAGAGACTTCAATTGGACCAATAACATAAGGCATTGGCTCCACGTCTTCGCCCGTCAATGGATTGCGAAAAGTCTTTAGAACAGCGAATTCATCGAATGGCGTATAGAGCGCACATTCATGCATCTTGTATGTATGCTCTGTTTCACTGACCCGGTTCCACTGCGTAACATTGTAATTAATCATGCTGTAGAATGGCGTGAACGAGTCGTCATCAGGGTTATACCCATAGACCCAGCCCCTAGAAACCCGGTGAGACGTAACATTATCTTTCAACGTGCCAATCATTTTAACTTTGGCCCGCATTTTAGCGATCGGGTCATCAAGATTGAGTGGCGCTCGAGCCGAGGCAACCCCACCAATTTCTAGCGGTGGAAGGGGTCCAAGCCCAGCTGCCAATCCGGCACCACCAGCAAGCATCGTACGGCGATCAAGAGAAATAGTCATGGCTCAGTCCTCCCCCGCTATTGGTTCGAGGCGTAGTTTTGGTTTCTGATTGCGCAGGTACCATAGGAACTCATTCTGGAAGTCACCCCAATTCTCACGATCGAGCACTTCAGGAACATATTTCTCCATGCGCCTTAACCGGTCGGCAGGAATTTCGTCCCATCTCATCTTTTTGCCGTATCCACGCGCCACCAGTCGACCTGGCCGTTGCCCCATTAGCATCCATGGCTGCCACCTAGTGTTTTCCTGATACCAGCTATGCGCCATTACCTGACTAATCTTAGGGTCAGCCAATTCTTCCAGCTTTGCCGCAAACATAATAAAAGAGTCCCAACCAAAACTTTCCCCAGCCGAAGCGCGCGGCCATATGTCAGGTTGAAGCGGATTCTTGTATGCCACTGACGAATCTGTCGGCATGTAAACAGTGTCACCCATCACCATCCAATTAAGGTGATTGGGCACAATTACACGCTCCGCATTCTCAGCGCCTGCATCCGCACCTGCGGCGCGGGGGTCGTGTGTGGCCAACATTGGACCTATTACATAGTGATGGACCTTCAGCTTTTCATCCGTGAACGGGTTGACCCATTCTTCCATCACTTCATCGGTGCCAAACTTCAAATAAACCGCTACTTCGAACATCCGAGATCGAATAATGCCATCATCATCATGCGTCCATTCTGAAACGTTGTAATTTTCCATTGTGCAAAATGGGTCGAAGCGATGGGTCTCCGGGTGATACATCCAGACATGGCCCGTAGAAAGCCGGTGAACCGTTTCTTCTGTCAGAGTACCCGTTGTTTTCAACCTCGCTTCAAACCGTATGATGGGGTCTTCAAAACTGTTAGGCACGGCGGCGTTCGCTGTTCCGATTATAGGTGAACCGAAACCTCCCAGTGCACCTAACGCTGAACGACGGTTAAAATTATGCTGTTCCATAAAATTAGTTTCCTTACAGCGGCTCAAAAAATTCTAAAAAGATGCCATCTGGCGTTATGACTGAAAATAAAGACACATCTCCGTATGGCAACATAGAGACGGTTGTAGGTTCGGCCATCAGGCGCCCACCTTTCTTCATTATCCCAGCCGCACGGCCTGCTGCATCGGATACTGGAAACCGCAAAGTCAGAATACCAAGGTTAGGCGCTACAGCACGATCAGATAAGTCCCGCCCGTCAAGACCATCCCACTCAACAAATTCCACGCGCCCACTCTCACCTCCGACCGGATGCATAATGGCAGACTTCAGAGGGGTGGACGTTACGAGGTTCGCTGGGAGTCCAAAGTTATTTGCCTCAACACGTGCCGCAGGTGAATTGCCGATGGACATAGATACAAAGCCAAGAACATCTTCGTAGAAGGAAACGGTAGCGTCCCGGTCTTTAATAATCTGCATGGAGTTAAAGGGACGGCTCATTTTCTTGAGGTTAGGCCAACCATACAGCTCAGGAACAACGCGCTCGTACACACCGAAATTAATTCCATCGGGACCGCGCAGCACAACATTGCGGAGCCGCCGCTTTGGTCCAAGAAAAAGGGTTACCGGATCGTTGTAACCAGTCCACTGGTATCGCCGCGCATCTGCAAAATTTTTATCCACTCCTCGCGAACGCAAGAGTAACGACAGGAAGCCACCGGTATCCCATGATTGCGCGCTTGAGCGGATCTGTATTTGTTCCGCTCCATAAAACTGCACTAGCCTTACAAGCCCTTGAGTTTCACCGGGATTGCGCATAACCGTTACAGTCGCAAGGACCTCCCTACTGAGCCCCCACTTTTCCAGTTGGCGCCTATCCATATCCCCTGAGTAAATAGGCTCCCACCCAGCAATATCCTGCAACTGCGTTTGCCATTGCGAAATATTGGAAACACTCAAGACCGCTTCTTGCCAGCCAAGGTCAACCTCCAACGGCCAGTCGGAGGCGGCTTGAACTCTTGCGAACGCCGTCAGCACCCACATAAATACGGACGACAAACTCAATTTCGTAAATTTCATGGTTTTTCAATCCCCTTTGTAAGGCCCCAACCCTTCCTGTCACCGCCCAAACCGCAACATGTTGAGCAGTTTATCTATAGGCCTTGCCTAACCATCCCGTTTTATCGTCCAATCGGACAAGACACAATTAAGGGTACGCATAATCATGATGGAAATCGGCATCTTTCTTCCCATCGCCAAGGGCGGGTTCATCATATCCAAGAATGTTCCACCCACATGGCCGACATGGGCACTCAATAGAGACGTCACGTTAAAATGCGAGGCGCTAAGTTTTGATTTTGCCCTATCCATGGTCAAGTTTCGCGGTTTTGGTGGAGAGACCCAGTACTGGGATCACGCCCTGGATTCTTTCACGCTGACAGCGTCCTTAGCCCCAATTACCAGCACCATCAAACTCATTCCCTCTGTCACCAACTTATCTCTTCACCCAGCCGTAGCCGCACGAATGGCAGCGACAATTGAAGCTGTGTGCCCAAACCGCTTCGGCTTAAACATAGTGTCTGGCTGGTACAAAGAAGAGTTTAATCAGATGGGTTTGTGGCCGGGCGATGAGTTCTTCGCCACCCGCTATGACTACGCAACCGAGTACGTCAAAGTCCTGAAAGAGCTTTGGGAGACTGGAAAATCGAATTTCAAAGGGCGGTTCTTTGAAATGAACGAAGCCGATATTAAACCCATGCCGACGACACCCATACCTTTGGTGTGCGCGGGTCAGTCTGAAAGAGGAATCCAATTCACCGCTGAAATGGGTGATAGGAATTTTGTTATTGCTGGCGGTAATAGTAACGATATTGAGAGCGATATCACTGCGTTCAAGAGCATCACCACTCGACTACAAGGCCATGCAACCAAACTAAAACGAGACGTGGGAACAATTGCGCTATTTAACGTGTTTGCAGCGGAAACAGACGATGATGCTCACAAACGATTCGAGCACATTGTCGAAGGGGCCGATGAAGTGGCAATAGCTAACCTCATAGGTCAAGCAGAACTCGATAAATCTGATGGAATGTCCGAAAGCCTAAAGCGAAAATCAATGTTCATGGGGCTGCCGACACTAGTTGGCTCATACAGCACCGTTGCAAACTATCTAGATCGCATCTATGACGAAGCGGGCGTTGACGCGTGCATGTTCGCCTTCCCTGATTTCGACCACGACATCGACACCTTTGGCGAATATATTTTACCGAAACTTGAGTCTCGGAAACAATGAAAAGAAGTTAGTTTAGAAACTCTTTAGTAATGCGTAGCGCT
>Ga0302118_10001588_pt1 | contig 11291 bp, 20 predicted proteins | sample AG5_331_MG_FD_203126 | JGI IMG/M metagenome (GOLD analysis project Ga0302118, IMG submission 203126) | Marine microbial communities from Western Arctic Ocean, Canada - AG5_33.1 | ecosystem: Environmental > Aquatic > Marine > Oceanic | place: Canada: Western Arctic Ocean | collected 2017-10-01 | reverse complement strand
ATGAACGGTACAGTTCGTAGCTGGATGCACTACATCCAGTTAAGAACAGAAGAAAACACTCAAAAAGAGCACAGAAACGTAGCCAACGCGGTCAAGAACATATTTATTGAACAATTTCCAAACGTAAGTGAAGCGTTAGGGTGGAATCCTCACGAATGGACAGAAGAGGAGCTTGAAATGCTTCAGTGGGATAAGTTCAGGGCCTTTAACAGGAAGCCAGATGAGTCAGCTCATGAATAAGGAAACGATACAAAAAAAGTTTATAAACTTGACTAAAAATAAAGAAATGGTATGTTTTTAGTAGTTATGAGTGACGAATTCAAACATCTCAGCGGCAAACACAAACAACGCTTTGTCCCAACTCTTAATAATCCCGAAGTCGTGAAAAAAACAGACTGGTGGGATGATGTGTGCAAGGCTCACGGGGAAGAGAACCACTGGAAAAAGAAAGTCACTAATAAGCCCAAGCCCAAGGCTAAACCCAACAACAACAACAACAATAATAAATAATTATTTAAATTTATGAACGCCTCAAATAAATACAAATGGGAACTCGTACCTTATTTCAACTGCAAAGGGGAAACAAGGAGTGAGCTTTCAGCGAATTACCTTTACGGAAAGTTTCTTTGTTATACGGAAGAGCGAGATTTTGTTGGGGCTGATTTAGCGAAAAAATTTCTTAAGGACGGTAAAGATAAAAGTCATAAATTTGAATATCACTATGAAAACGCTCGCAAAAATGAAAATTTCCTGTCTCTTAAAGATAAATTTTATAATTCAGTGAAGTGAATGATAACAGCGCAAGACATCATTAAATTTGTTTTGCCAAAAGAAGATTACTCTGGTGTTATTCTTAATTCTCAAAAAGCCGAAATAGGTGGAGTATCCCAAATAAGAGATAAAGAAAGTAGGAAAGAAACACTTTCAGAAGACCAATTAGTTGGACAAGTAACCACTTATGCTGCGTCAGTGGTATTAACTGGTTCTCCAGAAGGATACTGGAAGGCGAGGGAGGTAGCCAACAGGAATCCACACAGAGGAGATGGCGGGGTAGATATAATTGGGTTAAATAATGTTGATATAAAAGGTAGTATGATGAGATACTCTACCGACCCACTGAAATATAAGCTATTAGTTAGACAAAGAGAAAGACATGATGATTGGATATATGTTTTAGCTTTAATTCCTAAACCGATAGATGACCCTTTTGATTTTGATGATGAAAAGTTTTTTGATTCTTGTTTTTTAGTTGGTTGGACAAACGATAAAGATTTACCAGAAGAAACTTACAATGGTTCTATAAAGTCTTTGCACGGTGCTTATGTTGTAGAAGCTAAAGACTTAAATAAAATAAAAGATTTAACACCTGTTAACGTATAAAAATGGGCAAGAAACATAAATGCACAGATAATTGCTCTATCTTTGAGAGTATAGACACCCCAGAAAAAGCTTATTGGTTAGGTTTCTTGGCGGCAGATGGATGCGTCTATCCGCCAGAGTGGAAAGTTAGACTTATGTTAGCTAAAAAAGATAAAGCTCATGTCGAGAAGTTCAAGAGTTTTCTTGGTACGCCCCATAAAGTTGGCTACATTGGCCCTTCCAGCAACGTAGTGAAATCTGGCTCTAGAAAAGGGCGGACGATTCGCGGGAGTGGCGCTTATCAATTTAGCGTGAGGTGCAAAACCCGCGTAAATGATTTAACGAAGAACGGGGTCGGCCCTAACAAAACTTTTACGCATTCGTTTCCTAAAGAAGAACAGGTTCCTGCGCGTTTGCTAAGTCATTATGTAAGGGGGTATTTTGACGGTGATGGATCTATTTATAAAACTGGGAAAATATCCAGCAGAAGACCCGCCAGAAGAATCGCGATTTCAATAATGGGTACAATGGCCTTCGTAGGGGAGCTAGACAAATATTTTTATACAATTTTTAATAACTTCAGTTCTAGTATTTGGAGAGACAAAAGAAACTCCACCCCAATGGACAACTTGAGAGTTCAGTCTTTCCGCTGTTTATTAGACGTATTGGAGTGGATGTACGACGGCTCCTTCGAAGAAATTAGGCTGGGCAGGAAATATGATTTAGTAAAAGAAGCCATTACGTTGATGAGGAAGCGCCTTAAAGATGCAGAAACGTATTTAAATACTAAAATAATCCTTAAACATGATGACGGAACTATAAAAAGCGTAAGGCAAGCAAATTACCTTAAATGGGCGGCTGAAACACTCAACGGAAACCGTCTCGTGCCTCACAGGCTTAGAAAGGGTACAACAAAAAAGACTCAATGCGGTTGGAGAATTACCAATATGGGTGAGCTTCCCGAAGTAACCGGCAAATTTAAGAATTTTAAATGAGAATTGAACCAGAAATAAAGTTAGACTACAAGGACGTTCTAATGCGCCCCAAGCGTTCTACGTTAACTTCCCGAAAGGATGTTGACTTGGTTCGTGAGTTTACTTTTCCTAACGCTGGCGGTGAGGGCAGTGACCCCAAAGCCTATGGTTGGAAAGGCATTCCGATTGTAGCGTCAAACATGGATACGGTTGGAACCTTTGAAATGGCAAAAGCTCTTGCTCAATATCATATGCTTACTTGCGTCAGTAAGCACAACGATATAAAAAGATGGATTCATAAGTTATGCGGCTACGGGGTTTACAAAACTAGAGAGCAGAAGGACGCTAACGAGGGAAGCTGGAAGTACGAACGAGGAGCAAAGGATTGGCAGAGTAGAATTTACGATCACATCTGCCCTTCTATTGGTATTAAATATGACGAGAAAGAATTTGACGATATAGACTACTTAAGAGATATTACTTTTAAATTTCATCATACTAGATTTGTTTGTATTGATGCGGCGAATGGATACACTGCAAGGTTTTGCGATTTTATTAAACGAGTCAGAGAAGAGCACCCAGCATTGATTATCATTGCGGGTAATGTTGTCACTGGTGAAATGACAGAGCAGTTAATTTTAAATGGAGCAGATATTGTTAAGGTTGGTATTGGAAGTGGTTCTGTTTGCACTACTCGCATTCAGACTGGTGTTGGTTATCCCCAATTTAGCGCGGTGGTTGAGTGTGCCGATGCCGCTCATGGCGTTGGTGGGTATATTATGGCTGATGGCGGTTGTACCTGTGCTGGCGACGTTGCCAAGGCTTTTGGTGGAGGTGCTGACTTTGTCATGCTTGGCGGGATGCTGGCTGGACATACGGAGTGCGAAGGACAAGAAGAAGAAATAGATGGTGAAAAATATAAGACTTTTTATGGCATGAGTTCTGATACGGCAATGAAAAAACATAATGGCGGCGTGGCGAGCTACCGTAGCTCGGAAGGTAAGACTGTTAGAGTTAAGCATAGGGGGCTTGTTAAAAACACGCTAGAGAGCATTCTAGGAGGCGTCCGTTCAGCTTGCACTTACATTGGAGCAAGAAGGTTGAAAGATATGCCAAAATGTGCAACCTTCATTAGAACAACACAACAGTCAAACGAGGTCTTTGGGAAAAACGTATGAGCAAAGTTAATGTAAGTGACTTTTTTTTAGAATGGTTCAAGCAAACCAATACTCATTTATTTGAAAAGAAGATAACTAGAAAAAAATTAAATAAAGAAATAGAAGAATATATTAATGACGTTTTAGAGGAGCACATGGAAGCTATGTCAAGCTATGACTTGCCAGACGTTAACGATGATGAAAAATAATGGTAGGAAAACATACATACGGCTTAGGAAAATGTGCGACTGTGACGGGGGGGCCGAGTAGACTAGGGCTAGTTGTTGCCGAGGACGGTTTGTTCAGGTCGCCATTCAGTTCTGATATAAAAGCTAACGGAGATTACGCAAAATTAATTGTTGGGGCTTTCTGTTCCCTAGCTGACCCAAAAATTTTTCTAGGTGGTAATCACCACGCAGAATGGGTTAGCACATATCCCTTTGGTGGCAGAACTGACTCGCCTTTTAAGTTGGCGTACACAAATAAAGACGCTGGAGACGTTATCATTGGGAGCGACGTATGGGTTGCTCAAGGAGTAACGATAATGTCTGGCGTAAATATTGGAGACGGAGCAGTTGTGGCGGCTAATTCGCACGTTGTTAAAGATGTGGAGCCGTACGGCATTGTTGGCGGTAATCCCGCTAAACTAATAAAGTATCGTTTTAACGAAGAACAAATCGAAAAGTTGTTAGAAATAAAATGGTGGGATTGGAGCGATGAAAGAATTGAGAAAAATTTAAGCTTGCTATGTCAGCCCGATATTGATAAATTTATAAATTACCATTCTTAATAATGAAAAAAGATCACTTACCAATCTGGCCCTCTGACACAAATAAAGGGGGAGCTAAAAGCATAGAAGTTTTTTACCTAAAAAACCCAATCGAGTATCGTGTTGTCGATGACGCAGGATGCGATGTTGATTCTGGTAAATACGTTGGTGGGCCGCCCCTTGAGCTAGGGGAACTAGGCGAACTAGGCGAACTAGGGGAACTAGGGGAACTAGACGTAAACGAAAATTCTGCTGGTGAGGGTATGCACGGTCTTCAATGGCACGAACTATCCGCTGAAGTCATGAAGGAGGATTGGCGCGAACAAACGTGCCATGTTGGACATAAGGGCGAAACGGGGCCAAGAGGATATGAAGAAGGTAATATTTATAAATTAATATTAGGGTCTTTGGATAAAGCCTTACCTGACGCTAAAGAGTCCTTCCGTGAGGTTGTAGCAGACGGAATAGCAAAAAAAATAACCAAACATATGAACGGGGAAGAATAAGTGCCCGTTTTTTCTTCAAAATAAAGAATCTCACTTTCTTATCGGGTTTTTCTTCTTGCCTTTAAATAAAAAAGTCCCATAATCATAGTATGGACATACTTGAAAAAACTAGGACTTATTTAGTAGGTCATATGCAATACGCTGAAGGGAGAGATTGGCGTGAGTATGTTGAAGGAGAACTAGAACCCCTTGATATTAGGATTTTCAATCCCTATAAAAAGCCCTTTGTAAAGGACGTCAAGGAAGACGAGGAGGCGCGTGATAAAATCCGAAACGACATGGAGGAGGGTCATTACGGTGATGTTTCAGCCAGAATGAAGCAGATAAGAAGCTATGACCTTAACCTCGTAGACAGGTCTGATTTCATAATAGCTCACCTTTTGCCAGAAGTTGCCAGTTGGGGTAGCGCAGAAGAAATTGTTACAGCGGTAAGAATGAAGAAGCCAATTTTTATAAGCATGGAAGGCGGAAAAGTAAAAACTCCGCTTTGGATGATGGGTATGTTGCCGCACCACTATATTTATGACTCAATAGAAGATGTTGTGGATATGATTAAAAAAATTGATAACGGGGAAAAAGAAATAGACAGCGATAGGTGGAGGCTTTTAAGGAAGGATTTAAGATGATTATCGAAGAAACAGAAACGCCATTAAAGATTCATAATGCGGCGGGGATAATTCCCATTGCGATTGAGAATGAAGAAATAAAGTTTTTATTGCTTAAAAATAGCCTTGGGTGGGAGTTTCCCAAAGGTCATGTGGAAGAAGGAGAAACTCATTTAGAAGCAGCAATAAGAGAAACCAAAGAAGAAACAGGTCTTACGTTAAAAAATGTTGATCCATCTTTTAAGTATGTGTCGAAATATTTTATAAAAAAGAATTACTCCACAGGAGAGAAGTTGCGAGTATTAGAACCGAAAACTGTTACATATTTTTTAGGTCAAGTAGATTCTAAAGACGTAAAACTATCTTTTGAACATGATGCTTACGGTTGGTTTACCCCAAGCGAGGCGTTAAGCAAATTATTCTTTGGCTCAAAAAAGTACGTTCTAAAATTGGCATTACATTTTTTAAATAATGAAAACAAATAACTACATATCAGAAGAAGCGGATGACACTATACAAAAGTATTACTCTCACGTTGGGAAATTCCCACTCTTAAAGAGAAGGGAGGAGATAGAGCTTTTTGAAATGATGCAGAAATGGTCAAAGAATACGCGTAAAGCAGGGCAGAGAACAAGAATAAACGGCAAAGCAGCAAGAGAAAAAATTATAAACAGCAACCTTCGTTTAGTTATTAAAATGTGCAAAGAATATACGGGTCTTGGATTACCTTTGCTAGATTTGATTTCCGAAGGAAACATTGGCCTTATGCGAGCAGTTGAAAAATACGAACTAGATAAGGGTGCTAAATTTTCTACCTACGCTTCTTTTTGGATTAAGCAGGGCATTTTTAGGTCTTTAGACAACAAAGCAAGGTTGATTCGCGTACCCAGTGACGCGAATAGAAAGTACCCCAAAATAATTAAATACATTAACGAACAAGAAGAAATTACAGGAGAAAAGCCCACGATTCAAGAACTCGCGAAGAAGTTCAAAACCGCCGAACATCGCGTCATGTCAATAATGGAGGCGAGGCAGAGTATGACTTCTTTTGACTCTAAAATAGGCGACGATAGCGAAGGAGACTCTCAAACTTGGGGAGATGTAATTTCAGACTCCGTAAATGATTCTCCAGACATTAAAGCTGAACTTACAAATAACAAAAATACGTTAAATAAATTATTAAATAAATTAACACCACGGGAGAGAAGTATAATCATAAAACGCTTTGGTATTAACGATAAAGACTACGAAACGCTTGAGAATATTGGAGACGGCGTTGGCGTAACCCGTGAGCGTATTCGTCAAATAGAAGAAAAAGCGATAAGGAAGCTGAGGATGCTTGTTAGGGACGAGTTTGAAATAAAGTCAGACGAAAAACAAAGTGTCTTTATGTTTAAGTTCTAGAAGTAAATAAAAGTGAGGATTTTTTAAAGTGCTTTACCCGCTCGAAAGCGAAACCTCTTGCACTCCTTGGGCTGCGTTCCAGATTTGGTCGCATTTAGTTGTCACCCAAGCCGCATTAGCAATGGAAGAAACCAATGCAGTTATACAATAATAACTACCCACCACAGAAAATACAAATTTTTTTAACGGTTAATTAAGTTATTTAACTATTCTTAATGTCCCTCACTTCTTTGCCTGTGTAATTATTTACATGGTAGAAGTTGGGGTATATTTAAGCGTGATTGCTGGTTGTTTTGCTGGCATAGCTTTTATTGTGCATAAAATCATACAAGAAGAAAAAGAAAAGAAAGAAAAACTAGCTTTTCAGAAGGCTTTTTCCGCAATATCTAATAGGAAGGGTTGCCCTAATTGTGGATGCTTACCTTGTCAGTGCGGCTCCTAAACAGAAGTAACTAAACCGCTTCTTTCTTGCTGTTGCTGCTTCATAATAGCGGCTTTTACCTCGGAAGCTTTTCTCAATAAAAAAGTTCTATCTTCTTCGTCCGTAATCTTGCATGATTCACTCCAAGGGATTTGAAGTATTGTCATTAGCTCCCAGTTTTCTTCTTGTCTTGTCATCATTTTTTACCTTTTTTCGAGACTGCTTTTTTCCTACTTTTTATTGATCCTTTAGCTGGCTTTTTGAGAAGCCTCTCTTGATCTTTTCTGGCTTTATCGTTTTCCTTCTTTTGAAGGATTCTTTCCTTAACGATCCCCGTTATAGTGGAGTAAGCGATCCACCCAAATACTACCATGAAAATGACAAATAACCAGTAAGAAATTAATTCATCCCAGTCAATTAAAGACCTTTCTTCACATGGGCCAGCGATCTCTGGGTCTTCAGTCCCACATCGCCATCCGTCTGGCTTACCCGTTGTTCCCTTGCTGTTATCATTAGGCGTTAGCTTAATAACATTAACTAACTTTGCGGGAGGAGCGTTTCGGTTGGAGTGAGTTGGAGCAAATGGCTTTTGTTCTCCCGCCGCCTTGGGGTTAACGATAACAGGATTAGCGTCAACCGACTTACTCTCCAAAAAAGGAGCAGACCGTGCTGCTTTTACGGGAGCAACAGGGGTTAATTTCGGATGAGCGACAGAAATAGGGGGTAGCTCAAGCGGTGGTAGCTCAAGCCGTGGTAGCTCAAGAGGAGGCAAGACCACCTTTGGGTGGGGCCGCTTGTTACGTTCATTTATTTCTTGAGGGGTTTGGGGGATGATGACTGTACCAGCGGAGCCTTTGCCTAAAGACCTACCACCTCGACAAGAGCTACATAAAAAGACTATAATGACAATAACGGCTACCCATAGCGATATTGGAATTAATCTTGGAGTTTCACCCATATCTTATGTTTTAGCGGCGGCACTCGCATTTCCAAAATAAAATCCTACGATTGCTGTGAGAGTCTGCCTAACTTCTGGAACCATCAAATATCCTTCTAGTTCGACAAATAATACCTCTGTGCCTCCCCCAAATAAACCAAACAACCATTCTGACTTTGTTGTTTCAATCTCCACGACAGTTGAGTATCCTAATAATGATAAAATGAACGGTGCGAGTATTACGCCAAATAAGACACACATAACGATAGCTCTCCTGACCCATTTGCCAACGTCGATAGGCACTCTTTTAGCGGCTTTATCCGCGCTAGTATCTTCAGCCTCTTTCCACGCGATTGCTCTTTTGAAGATTTCATGGCGTTCTTTCGCCCTTTCTGCCATGTATCTGAAGATAAAGCCTACGATTGTTCCACCAATCATCGTTATAAGTTCTAAACTCATGTTAATGATTACACCCCAAATAAGCGTTGACTTATTTAAAAAAACAGATATAATTAAGAAATGAAAGAAGTCTTACTAGCCAAAGAAGAAGGATTAAGGATAGCAATTTCAATTTTGAGCGGTAAACAGACAAATAAAGACTTCGGGAGCGCGTCTTTACGAGAAGCTCAATATATATTAAAAAATATACTGGAGACAATAGAGGTAGAAAAGGAGATGATGGCAAAATCGCCAGTTGAGCCAAAAAAGCCAAATAAGAAACGGGCACTAACCCCAGCACAAAAGAAAGACCTTAAAATAGCGGAGAATCTGATGGCTGATTGGAAGAAAATGACAATCTTGGAGATTGAAGAAGGTAAAAAATAACCATTACAACGAGGAAAACGAACAATGGAGCAACTAAAAGAAAAAAAAGCTACGGTCAGGATTGGTTTACCCCCGAAACCGAGCGGTAAGGAAACCATAAGGATTCAGTTATCTCCACAGCAAGAAAAAAGTTTGGAAATAGCCGAACAGGAGAGACAAACAAAGTTGCCCCCATTCACGGGAGCAGGTTCTCCACCATCCGCAGTTGTAAACCCTGTTCCGCCTACCCAACGTGATGTATCGACTCAACAAGCGGTTCCAGTTGCACCTCAACCCGTTGCACCTCAACCAGTTGCACCTCAACCCGTTGCACCTCAACCCGTTGCACCTCAACCCGTTGCACCTCAACCCGTTGCACCTCAACCCGTTGCACCTCAACCCGTTGCACCTCAACCAGTTGCACCTCAACCAGTTGCACCTCAACCTGTTGCGCCTCAACCTGTTGCGCCTCAACCTGTTGCGCTAGTTGCGCCACTTGTTCATGCGCCAGAAGAAGCTCTTACACAACCGCCCGTCCCCCCGCAAGGAGTCTCAACAGACCGTCCTGCTCCAATGCCAGAACCGATTTCTCCTTCTGACAGCATAAAAACAAGCGAGAAGCGGCCAACCACGAACCAAGAAGCCCCGACCAAGAAAAGAGAAGTGGTAGAATTGGTTTTAGCGTCTGTATGCCTTGTGGTTAACTTGGTATTAGTAATAATATTAGCTTCAATAAAATTTAATTAATAATTATTTAAAAAACCTCTTGACTTTATTAAAAAAGGTGTTATATTAGAGACATGATTGAACAGTGGTACGAAGTAAGAGTGGACGGAGATAAGGTTGCAGCCTTTGGCCCGTCCGAAACGCAAGGTTCCCTTAAGGAATCGTTAGAACAGGCACACAAACTAGCAAATAGCACACGTTATGACTTATATAAGGGTAAAGTTATGACGATTGTTGCTTGCGGGGAGGTTGAATAATTATGAATATTAAATGGGAGAAAAATAGCAGAGTCAATCGGCTTCTTGCCGAGTCCAAAATTAGCGAAAACGATGTCATCGCTCACTGTAAGACAGATGAGTTCCCGCCAGAGATGGCGACAGTGAGGATTCAAAGAGTTAGAGACAAGACCCCTACCGTCACTATTCACATTCGTGGTAAATCAAAACCGCGAAAGGTGTGGAATGGTAATACTTACGAGTGTGCAACTACTTGCAGAGTAAACATTTCAAATTATTGGAAAACTGGCACGATGAGTTCAAACGGTGACCTTGATGAAGATTATGATTGGCAAGATGTTCACGAGGTAGTAACCAGAGTGAAAGAGGCAATGAATTTTTAAAAAACCTCTTGACTTTCTTAAAAAACCTGTTATATTAGAGATATGTTAGATTATACGAAGATAGACGATGTGGTGGTTGAGAATATTGATACAAGTGATTATCCAGATTTTTGTGACGCATACATTATGCGGGCAATGTACAATGACCCCAAGACGGGCGAATACAGAGAGTTGACAGAAGATGAACTGGAGAACCTTGATGGTGATTGGGTACACGAACAGGTAAATGATTGGATTCACTAATATGAGTAGATATTTTAAAATTGATTGCGATAAAGAAGGTAACGCGGATGAGGCTACTTGCGTCGAGATTTACCCCCCGAACCTTTATTACACCCCACTCTCCACCTTTTCGGTAGGAATTTTAGTAGGTGTGGTTGTAGCAATATTATTCCGATAAGATGAGAAACTACGAACTAATTAAAGCGATTTACGATAGATGCCCTGATATGGCGAAGTTCCCCAAGCAACTTACCATTGACCAGATATTTGACCGTACTCAAGACATTATAGATATGATTGAGCGCGAAAGACCACAGCTTAAAAGAGAGAGCCGTCACCCTGACCAGCAGGAAGCGGGAATGGATTATTAATTATGAAACTACCTACACTATATAAACGGACAACCACAGGAGCAACACAGTCTTGGAAAATAGAAATCGAGGAAAATAAATTCCGCACAATCTCTGGACAGCTAGACGGTAAGAAGATTACAAACAACTGGACTACCTGCGAAGGTAAGAATGTTGGAAAGAAAAACGAAACCTCTGGAGCAGAACAGGCAACCAAGGAAGCGGAAGCAAAGCACCAGAAGAAGCGAGACAAAGGTTACAGGCTTGATGTAGACAATATCGACAAGAAGAAATTCTATGAGCCTATGCTCGCACAGGATTTTAAGAATAAACTGCGAAAGAAAACCGTTATGAACCATTTGAGTGGTGACGCTAGTTTTCATCCAGCAGTTTTTTCTCAACCCAAGCTGGATGGCATACGTTGTATCGCTATGCGTG
>Ga0302118_10001587_pt1 | contig 11291 bp, 10 predicted proteins | sample AG5_331_MG_FD_203126 | JGI IMG/M metagenome (GOLD analysis project Ga0302118, IMG submission 203126) | Marine microbial communities from Western Arctic Ocean, Canada - AG5_33.1 | ecosystem: Environmental > Aquatic > Marine > Oceanic | place: Canada: Western Arctic Ocean | collected 2017-10-01 | reverse complement strand
CGCGCTGTCTTGAGTTGATAAAGGCAGGGGGATTTCTGCCTCATCGCCGTACACGTTTGCTTGAAGAACTTGAAATGAACGAAAAAGAGGGTGTGGCAATGCTCAAATCAGCGGTACATTCCAAACGGCTTGTGCGTGTCACGGAGGACCTGTATTATGCTCCGGAACAAACAACTGAAATCTTAACTAGTTTGAGGAAATATTTACAGGATAATCAAAGTATTACTGTGATCCAATTCAAAGAATTATTGAACATTTCTCGCAAACACGCTATTGATTTGCTAGAGTATTTTGACAGTCAGCACCTCACGATTCGGGAAGATAATCACCGTGTTCCTGGTTCAATTTTAGCTTTCAACGAATAAAGGAAAGATTGGATAATAAAGTGATTTTACGTCGAATTTCAACTTTCCCGCTCATTTTATTTGTTCTGCTGAGTCTCTTGTATTTGCTGACATTTTCCGGAAATGCATTAGCCCAAAGTTTATTGAGTGATCGTGAGTGGTTGGAGCAAAATACTGAGGTTACGGACGAAACCGAAACCGTGTTTAGGATAGAACCGGCTGGGCAATTAACGCCCCTGTTGCCTTCAGATCTGTTGTCTGCACCTACGAAACTCCTTGAGGCGGAAACGGCTCAAACTGAAAGCAGTGTTCCAAACATCTCAACTTCTTCGTTAACCCCTCCAATCCCTACTCTTCCTTTCCCTACTCTTCCTTTGATAGAAGCGGAAGAAGATGACAGAAGTTTTTCCAGCTCATTTTTCAGCAAATTATTCCCGTGGTTTTCAGAAAGCGATCAAGATTCTTCCAATAATGCCGCCAATGACTCTGTTGCAGAAAAGGAACCGGTTGAAACACAACCGGAATGGGCGGACACGGAATTTTCTGGAATTTTTATGCTGGTAGCAGAAATTGAAAGGCTGCTTATATCAAATCCGGATGCAGCGAGGGAAAGGTATCAGGAAATTGAATACCAATTGGAAATTGAAGAACGCACTCGTCTCAAAGTTCAACTACTTTATCAACTAAATGAATGGTCATCCGCAGAAATATTGGCAGACGCTTTTTTGAGTGAACGACAGCAAAGCCCTCTTACGCCTTTAATTTTTTATTATTTGAACAAGGCTCTCCAGTCTCAAAATAAAGCACTCAGCCAAAATCTGGTTCTGCGGGAACGGACCGCTAAAACTCTGGAACCAAATCTGCGCAGCGATTATTTGCGGATGCTCAGTGATGAAGCGCTGCTTCAGGGAGATCTTTTCACCGCAATTCAATATAGACTTGATGAGCTGAGTAATGTTGAAACCTCAAAAATGGCTGATCTGAAAAAACTGCTCCGGTTGCTGAAAGAAGTTCAGTTTGTTGAAGAAATAGATAATTTGTCTGTGAATTTTCCAAATTTAACTTGGCTGCAGGAGCAAATACCATCGCTGAAACTCGAACTACTGGTCAAACAAAAACATTACCGAGAAGCTCTTGAACTTGTGGACCGGCGACTTGAGTTGGCCCGAGAAACTACTGACTTGGAACAGATTGAACTACTTGAACAAATGCAGAGCAGTCTCACCACAGCCCTTAATCTTAATCCTCGCCGAATAGGTGTAATTCTGCCTTTGAGCAGTTCCAGCGCAAAAGTAGCAGGACTGGCACAGGAAACACTGAATGGTTTGTGGCTGGCTTTGCGTGCCAATGAAAATACGGTTGTGAACGATAATATCAGCGACAATACAACTTCTGAAACAATTATAATTAGCGGTAATTTACTACTGACAGACAATGTAACAACTGTCCCGCAACCAAAGAAAATTGGAGACTCATGGGAACTTGTGGTCAGAGACTCACATTTGGATCCTGAGAAAACAAAAAACGCAATCCGTGAACTTGTGGAGACAGAAGGTGTGATTGCCATCATTGGTCCTCTTGCCAGGAAAACTTCGGAAGCGGCCGCGGAAGAAGCGGAGAGGTTGCGTGTTCCATTAATTTCCCTGTCATTAACTGCCGGTATTCCGGAATTGGGAGACTACATTTTTCGCAATAATCAAAGTTGGAAACAGGAAGTTCAGGAATTGCTGGATTATGCAGTGAGTGAACTTCAGGCTTGCCGCTTCCTGATTCTTTACGCTAAAACTAGAGAGGGTCGACAAAAGATGCGGCTTTTTTGGGAGGCCGCTGTGCTTAAAGGTTGTGAAGTAGTCGCGGTTGAAGGTTTTAAAAATGTAGGTCAAAAAAGCCTGGTGAATGAGTTTGATACTTTCACAGGCAAAAGAAAACGCATCAGTGCAACAGAAAAAAGTATTTTAAAGGAAATCAAAGAAAAGGAAGTTCCAATCCACAACTTTGACGCCGTGTTCGTAGCCGTAGGCTCAGGTGGTGTGAATAATTTGAGACTTATTTTTCCTTATAGTGCTGTTTACAAAATGGAAAATACAACTTTTCTGGGAGACAGCGGTTGGAATGATGCAGCACTCCCGTTTGCTCCAGGATTACGCGGTGTTAAAAAACCGGTTTTTGTGGACAGCTTCTTTCCGCAGGCTAAAACGCCTGCCATGCAACAGTTGCTGAGACTACACGAAAGAATTCTATATCGACATCAAAATTATCTGGGGCCATCCCACTATACTGCTTATGCCTATGATACCTTGATGATCTTAATGAAACTACTTAAAGAAGAGAGAAACCAAAGTCACAGGGATCTGCGGAATGCACTGGGAAACATGCAGATTTTTCCAGGTGTTACAGGTAATTTACGCTTTGATGAAAAAGGAGAAGTTCAACGGGAAATGCAGCTTCTGACTCTGAGTAGAGGCAAAATTCAGCTGTTGAAAAAATGATACTTAAAGGCTGAATTTTTGTAGGCTGCAGATTCTACAGCCTGACGGGCTTATGGTTATTTGACGAAGAGAGACTCCAGATCTTTAAAAGGAACCTGTTCAGGCCGTACCTTTTGAAGAGGTTGAATTACTTCACCAGAATTTTTGGCGATGTCTAGGAGTGAAGACTCTGGGTAAGAAGCATTTTGACTGCCATCAGACATGCTGTCACCAGTACTGTTCAAACGTTTTTCGGGCCGGATTTCTGCGTGGAAATTACGTTTGGCCTGTACTTTCATCTGTAAATTATGATCCTCAAGAGGCTCCTCAACGAGATCCGCTACTTGACGCAAACGGTAACTGTATTGACGGCTGACTTCAAAAAGTCGCCCACCCGGAATGCACTCAGGACTGTCCTGGAATGTACCAAAATCATCTACAATAACTGTGTGTTTTAGTGCTTCTGGACTTAAGTAAACTAAAACAGGTGATGTTTCAGCTTCCGTTATTTCCTCTTCCTGAGGTTCGAATTTGAACCATTTCATATTACCTCTTCTCAAAAACTATACATGGAAAGTTTTGCAATTGTTTATATCTTTGCGAAAAATATGCCAACTATCCTCTTATTTCTAAAACATTATGTGGCTTCTTTACACTAAAATATATGCTATAATAATCACTCAGTTTTTGTGCTAATATTGTTAATAATATTAGCCAGATAACTTATCTATGTCAGCGCTGTAAATTTACGAGTATAACTCAGGATTTAAATTATTTTAATAACTGATTAGTGACATTTACCTAAAATTCAGTAATATACTCAGCGGCTACATCAGCAATTATGAAATGCAAATAATATGCAGAGCCTCTTCCTTAGCAGAAGATATTTTGAGAGTTGGGAGAGGAAAAATTATATTAATAACGCCCCTAAATGCAAAATATCTGGCTTCATTCAATTTAACTCGAATTTATGTATTTTTGAGTAGATCAAATTAATTCCTAATCTGGCTGGATTTCTTTATATTTGTATATTAAGATATATGTAAATTATAGGAGGTAATAATGAGAGGTTATAATGGAAAAAAAGTAAGCAAAAACGAAGCGTTAAAATGTGACCTCGTCGAGTTATTCGGCGAACAGGAAGAAAATATTGAGATAGCAGCCCAGAGTCTAAAGGTTCTGTCTCACCCGGCACGTTTGCGTATAATGTGTGCTTTACGCGATGGTGAACAAACTGTGCAGAATTTGGAATACTACACAGGCATCAGGCAAACAACACTTTCTCAGCACTTGTCTTTACTGAAAAGTCGCGGAGTTTTGGTTTCACGACGTGAAGCAACATATTCTTTTTATCGGATTTCAAATAAAAAAATAATCGATTTATTTGACATGATAAAAGACGTTTACTGTACTTGAAAACAAAATATATATGAATAATACTGATGAGTCAACTTACGTATTTCGACAATTATTTGATAAAGATACCGGAACTTTCACCTACTTGATGTTTGATTCTTCCACTATGGAGGGATTGATCATTGATCCGGTCAAGGAGCAGTTTGACCGGAGTCTGCAGTTCATCGAAGAACTTGGCGTTGAGCTCAAGTATGTGATAGACACACATGTCCACGCGGATCATGTAACATCTTCCTGTATGCTGCGTGATGCGACCGGAGCAAAAAGCGCATTTGGAGAAAATTCCGCAGTTCAGTGCGCGGATATTCTGCTCTGTGATGGAGATGAGTTGGAATTTGGTCGATTTAAACTCAAAGCAATTTCGACTCCAGGACACACCGATGCCTGCACAAGTTTCTATACAGAAGGCAGACTTTTCACCGGAGATTCTTTGTTGATTCGCGGCTGTGGAAGAACTGATTTTCAACAAGGTGATCCCGAAAAACTGTTTAATAGTATTACGCAGAAATTATACGCTTATCCGGACAGTACCCTCGTCTATCCTGGACATGATTATCTTGGCCGAACAGCTTCCTGTATCAGGGAAGAAAAATCATTTAACTCCAGAATCGGCAGTGGACAAACCCTGGAAAAATTTGTCCAAATCATGAACAATCTTAATTTACCTAAACCTAAAAGAATTGATGAAGCAGTTCCGCAAAATATGAAATGCGGATATTCACTGGAAATTGGTCATGTCAATGAAGATAATTTCACGATGCATGATTTACATCAGATGCTGGACAAACTTAACCCCACGGAGAGGGTTATTGATGTCCGGATGCCTAGTGAGTACAATAAGGGGCATGTGCCAGGAAGTTTGAATATTCCCATGGGAAATGAGCAGGCGTTTATTGACGAAATCCGCGGTTATGACAGAGTATTTTTACATTGTCATTCCGGACGCAGGGCGCAAACGGTCTACACTATGCTCAGTATGCAGGGCTTAGAAAATCTGGTTTGTATAAACAGTTCCGGTATGGCTGACTGGCAGCAGGCAGCTTTTCCCGTGGAACAGTGAAGGTGGTTCAATGAAGCAAAATATTTTGTGCAAATTAATTTTATCGTTGACAATCTTTTTGCTCCCGTCAATCCTGTTGGCCGGAACTTCTGTTGAATTCATTATGCCATGGTGGGGTTGGCCGACAATCTTGTTTTTTACAACTTTTTTGATAGGCATTTTTGGTGTAATGGCAGGCATAGGCGGTGGAGTTTTGTTCGTTCCTTTAGCCACCAGTTTTTTTCCGTTTCATATTGATTTTGTCCGCGGTACCGGACTTTTCATTGCACTTGGAAGTTCTTTAGCAGCGGCTCCGCATCTGCTTGAAAAAAATCTGGCGAGCTTAAAACTTGCTATGCCTTCCGCTTTGGTTGCTTCTACCTTTGCGATTATCGGTGCCTTTCTGGGACTCTGGCTTTCCGCCTTAAATCCGGCTTATATTCAGGGCAGTTTGGGTGTTACGATTATCAGTATCGTCTTTATCATGCTCTTTGCGAAAAACTCGGAAAATCCGTCCGTTACTCACGGTAATTATTTAACTCAACTCCTGCAGATAAACGGAATTTATACTGAAGAAACTACCGGAAAAGAAGTTCGCTGGACTGTGCACAATACCACCAAAGGCATGTTTGGTTTTGTAATTGTGGGATTGTTGGCTGGCATTTTCGGTCTAGGAGCAGGCTGGGCGAATGTAGCAATTTTAAATCTGGTAATGGGTGCCCCGGTTAAGGTCGCAGTCGCAACGAGTAGTTTTGCACTGTCCATTACAGACAGTACAGCAGCCTGGATTTACATGAACAAAGGCGCGGTTTTGCCTATGCTTACTGTACCTTCGATGGTAGGCATAATGCTAGGCGCAAAAATTGGTTCGAAGCTGCTACCGAAAGTTAAGCCCTCGGTGATACGTAACATGGTAATCGGAGTCCTCTTCTTTGCGGGTGTCCGATCCTTAATGAAAGCATTTGGAATTTGAACATAAAATGAGCTCTTTAATGGAAGAAACTTCAGCCTTTGAAAACGCGTCCGAACAGCAATTATACGCAAGAATAGTTTACCACATGAACCATCTTGGTTTGTTTGTTCTTGTCGTGGGTTTTGTTTTGTATTTGACGGGAATGCTAGCACCTCATGTTCCACTGGAAGATCTACATAAATACTGGTCTCTCCCATTGGATCAATATTTGGAAAAAACAGGAGCGCCTACAGGTTGGCAGTGGATTTCAGAATTGGGTTACGGTGATGCGGCACCACTGTTAGGGGTTGCTGTTTTAGCATCAATAACTATTGTTTGTTATCTTGTTTTGTTTTTTAAATTCCTACAAAGAGGCATCAGACCTCTAGTTGCGATCACTGTGATAGAGTTGTTTTTAATGCTACTCTCCGCCTCAAATCTGATTCAGATTGCCCACTGATTCTACTCATGCAGAAAAATACCGATAGGTAAACATTTCAGTTTTTTAATTTCCGCTCTCATTTAAGCGGCTTTGATACGTGGACATCCAGGCATCCCGGTATTGAGGCAGTTTTTCCAGACGTTTTTCAATGCTTATTTGTTCTGTTTGCGTACGCATAGTGAGATGTAAGGTGTAACGCAGAATGTCCTGCGGCTTTTGGACACAGTAAAGCAAAAACGGTAGAGGATCTGTCCCTTTTTTCTCATAAACCAGCCAGAGGAGCTTGACGATGTGGAAATGGTTTATTCCACGTGAACATTGCCGGTCAACAAATTTCAAAATGGACTTCAGGTAATTCTCAGTCCGGAAGCCTTGCGGGAGAGTTGCTGATGCTGAAGACTGCTGATAATAAAGCATGCTCAAAATAGACGAGATAAAATAGCTCCAGGCTTTGCTAAAATCATCCAGAGGCACCAACTGCCGATGATTCTCATTATCTGTAGTTTTTGGAGCAGATTGCTCGCTGAGGTCCAGCAATACTCCAAGCGTACTCTGCAAACCTTTAATCGCGGGAGCTCTATACTTCAAAACCGGCAGCAGCTTTTTTAAGCGCTGACCATCCGCACTTTCTTTAAAAGAATCACTCCTTTTTTCTTGAAACGCAAGTGTCCATTCACTCAAACTGTGCAGAGCGGCATAAAGTTTTGAATAGATCGATTCGATATAATATTTTTCAAGTCGTTTTATTTCTTTTGACCACTCTTTCAGTGGAGTTCCTGAGGGTAGCATTTTTATCAGGCTCAGCGGAAATCTTTGCCGGATGCGCTTCAATTCTGGGTTTTGCGGCAACTCCGGAACATAAAACTGAATGACTTTCTTATCCCTGCGAAGTTCCTTCATACGTGATCTTATTTGAGCACCGACTCCTTCAATATCCGTGGCTTCCGGAGCTTGATTTAAGAGGTTCTGCAGTTCCTCAATAAATCCGGATAGTGCGGATATTTCTTCCAGTTTGTTTTTTACTGAGCGGATGTAATGGGGGAAGCGTTTTTGATTGAAATTTTCATAAGCTCGTCGTTCATGCGGTAAAATGAAATGCAGTTGTGTGTTGAGTTGCTCGATCCGTTCAACCAGTGACTGATTAAACTTTTCCGGATTTGTGCGGAAAGTCTGTTTGATTTCGCTAAATATAGCATCCAGAGTGTGCTGTTCCTCCGTCGACAGAGACTGAGATACCCACTTTTCCCGCCACTCCGAAATTAATTGTTTGCGGATTTTGGCACCTTCTTTTTTCAGGTCCAGACGGTATGACTTAGCCACACTTTCGCAAAATGACAGCAAACTTTTTGAGGGAACGTTAAGTTCTTCTACCAAGAACAGTATTTCCGGAATTGCGGCACTGACTTGTTTTTGCCCTTGGGCACTATGTTGGTAAAATTCGAGAGGCAGTATTTGCTCATAGAAGAAAATATTTCCGCATAACTTTGAAAACAAATTACGTGTAATGTTTACAATCAGCTCCGCGGTATTCAATTCTCTGGGCAGAATGATCGTCACTTCGTATGAACGTGCAGTATTGATGATTTTCAAACGTGATGCGGGAAGCGTGACCGTTTTCGGTAGTGCTGTGCCAATTTCGCTCTCATATGTTTGTTGATCGATGAAACGCAGCACATGGTTGGCATGAGGGATTTGCAGGCCAAATTTTTCAGAAAAATCCAGGATACTTGGAAGTTTTCCCTTCAAAAAAATTTTAGTCTCTTCAGGAATTGATGTTGAAAATTCTATGCGGAAAAATTTTGAAGGCGGTATGTGCTCTTTTTGACTGTCATAATTTTGGAGTTGGGTTACTCCGATCGAACGCAGTTTAGGATCAAAACGCTCCTCAAAAGATTTGTCGATGCTGTCTAAAGACTTCATGAATAATTACCCCTGAAGGGTGTGGTTCACCAACAGTGATCAATGCTTACGTACAGAAGCTATATCTTCGTTCCATTCTCTGAGTTGATGCGGACCTTCGAGGGAGTTTTTTAGATTGATCAACTCCATAAATTTTTTTTCTCTCAAATCGACATTGGGATACCTTCTTCTCAAATATCCCCAGAGATTCAAATAGTTTTCCTCTATTTGCCAGTCATCACTCTTTGGCATTTGCTCTGTCTTTGAGCGATCAATAAAAGGGTAGAAAACCTTGCTCATGTTTTTTCTCGAAAACTCTGTTTGTTAATATTTCTAAATTATTAGCAGTTATGCTCTAATTTGGATTTTCGAATTTGTCACTGATGCCCTTGATTTATTTTACGGGCTTATACTACATGTAGCAAAATTGTGGCCTGAAAACAAAATCAGTGATGATTTATTTGTTTGATCGTTATAAAAACAAAGTTATGAGACTGTTTATATTGAATTATATATTTTTAAAGAAAGTAATATAATTTTTTAGTTTGATGCCGAAATAGTTTCAACAAACTGAGCATCCTCTCAAAATTATTATTGAATTATGCGGGGGGATTTGTTCTTAGTAAGACTGGAAGGTGGGTTGTAAAATAGCTAAATATCTTTAGTTTTCTTCGTTCCTTAAAAAGTAGCTCAGGATTTTCAGAAGTGGAGCGGATGGAAATTCCTTGTGAAGCTTTTTGTTAGCCATTTTTTCTAATATTGACTCTTATATCTTCAAGTCTTTGCATGCAGTTCTTTTAAAACACGTTGATTTTCATCTGCCATTGATATCAGTTTTTTTTAAGTTTTTCGTTCATGATTTTGATGTCTCAGGTCAAGTTAATCCTTACTGGCCGGCACCGAGAGGAATGGCGAAGCACTGGAACTAACTTGAACTCTTTGTTATGCACATTTGATTTGTATCGATTTAGCTGTTAAGGTCTTCTCTATCTGGAATAGTCATCAATGTTCCAGTCATTGTTGCAACAAGTTTTCTCTGATTATTACTAACAGCGAAAAGATCACCAACACATACTGTGATAGTCCTGCCAGCTTTTTTTACTTTACCGATAGCAATGAACTTCTCTCCTTGTGCTGGTGAGAGTAAATTAATTTTGAATTCAATTGTTAATACGGATGTATCTTTAGGCATTAGTGAAAAAGCGGCATAACCACATGCACTATCTAAAACCGTTGAAATAATTCCTGCGTGAATGAAGCCATGCTGCTGAGTTAGTTTTGTATGATAACCAAATTCTAACTCTACTTGACCAGGCATGATTCCAAGAACTCTCGCACCGACTGTCTTCATCACCTGTTGGCACTCAAAGCTGTCTTTAACTTTTGCTTCATACTGTGTATCTTTTGGAATAAAGCTACTCATACATTTTCCTTTTATTTTTTTATTGGGATTGTTTCGGCGCATAACGTCCTGAATAACTAATTTCAAGGGGTTTTTTGCGCTCCTTGAAATCCATGTTCATCTATTTGTTGGCCTATAAAATGTTTATATGCATATTGTATAGGCAGTTTTAAATTCTTCATTTTTCTCTAGTTGCATAATACCGTGCTTCTTTGTTAATTCATTATCTGAAGAAATGCTATCATCATAACTGTACCAAGGTTCAAGACATACGAAAGGAGCACCTGCTTTAGCCCATATAGCTAAATGGGGGGCCTAGCCGGTGTCAAGCAAAAGCCGAGAATGAGCCCAACATATTTCAGAGGGGAAAACATTCGACATTTTGTATATCTCTGCATAATTCCCCGTTAATTATATTGAATAAGATTATTCATATTAGAATGATATTTCGTGGTCTTGAACTTTTTATAGTTTCTAATTCGATATGTGAATCGGGCGAGGTGCTCTCTAGAATAGAGATCTTTCGCAAGTTGTCTTCTAAAGTTATTCATGGTGTTTCGTGCAACACTTTCTGTAAATAAATTTACAACCCAGGGAGGAATAGCGCCATTTGGATCAGCATAGGTAATCATGGTGATCTTCGTTCCTTGACCTGTATCTTCTAATTTAATTGAACTTTCATATATACTGGCTCGAACCCCTCTTTTATATTTATCCGCTTTGGGATGTTCAGTGGATTCGCCAAAAAAATAAATCGTTTTGAAATCCGCAGAAACAACTACTTTTATTTTTGCAACGGAAGTTCTGTCAGAAAACCAAAGAGGCAGAACAACTCTCGTGTATTCCACTTGATCATATAAGGTTGTTTTTTCCAATAGATGACTTTCCTGAAACCTTTTGGCCCACTCTTTACGCCTTTTTTTATCATCGAAGACAGCGATGACTTCCTCTACAGAGTCGAGAACCGTCATCTCTCCTCTCAGGGGAACGATATCTTTAGGTGGTTTTTTATGAGAATATAATTTGATCCCATCCCTATCAGACTCTAATGTCCAAATATTGTCATGATATATCAAACCATCATTCCCATAGGATACAAATGATAGCTTGAGCATGAGGATCAATATTAATAGGAATCTCAAACAGTGTCTCCTATGTGAACAAAGCGATCAAACTTTTCATAAGCATTAAATTTTTTCTTCCTTAGATTAGCTGCTGAATAGCGATACTTCTCATAAAAGAATTCTCTGAGAAGCCATAAAGTTGGTAATTCCCCAAAGAAATGTCTTCGATATTCAGTAGTACCAAGTATCCCTCCTTTGTTTTTAA
>Ga0302118_10001584_pt1 | contig 11300 bp, 10 predicted proteins | sample AG5_331_MG_FD_203126 | JGI IMG/M metagenome (GOLD analysis project Ga0302118, IMG submission 203126) | Marine microbial communities from Western Arctic Ocean, Canada - AG5_33.1 | ecosystem: Environmental > Aquatic > Marine > Oceanic | place: Canada: Western Arctic Ocean | collected 2017-10-01 | reverse complement strand
GGACCTGCCGCTGGAGTTACTCGTGGTCGAAGAAGAGGAGGAATGATGAAAGGGAGCACTGCGCTTCTCCTGCTCATCTGCTGGCTGCTGCTGCTGGGATCTCCTGCGATCGGCCCCGCCCAGACCACCGATGACTCCGCTCAATCCTCGCAAGAAAAGCGATCAGAAGCCCTCGAACGGTGGGAATCACTGTCGGACGAGAGGCGCTTGGCTCTGGCTCGTGTCCACTCGTCTCTGCAGAAGATGCCCGCAGCACAGCGAAAAAAGTTGATTCAGAGATTGAGACAGTTGCCACCGCAAGAGGCGCCCAAGGTGGTGAATCGACTTCGCCAGTTCATGAAGTCATCCGATGCCGATCGAAAAGATGTCCGTCAACGACGAACCGCTCTACGGTTGTGGGATTTCCAACTCTCCACAGAAGACCGTCAACGCTTTCGTCAGTGCTCCACAGCGGAGAAGAAGGCCTTTCTCGACGAGCAGATCAACCTGCGGATGCCACAACTTCTCTCCGCTCTTCCCCCAGCGGAGCGACAGAAGATCGAGAGTCTCCCTCTACATGAGCAACGTCGGGTGTTGGGACGAAGAATCCATCGCTCGCTCTCTCTCTCCAAGCATGGGCATCGTGTCATGTATCTGGCTCGCCACCTCACTCGGGCACAGATGAATCACTTCATCAAAACTGGGGAAGTGGAGGAGAGTCACCCGCAACTGCAAGAAGCCGTCGCACAGTTGAGTGATGAGATGAAGCAACGAATCCAGAAACTGTTGCGAAAAGGACTTGATCGACGCTCCAGGACGAAGGGAGCCTTTCGGCCACTAGGGCCAGGAGGCCAGGATCGAAGACCTCCACCACCTCCGGGAGCCCGGGGGCGCAATCAGCCGCCTGACGCCGCCGACCAAGAACGAAGAACCCCACCAGGGGGTGGGCCACGCAGAATGCGACCGGATGGCACAGATCGACGGCCCCCTCGGGAACCCAGACGGGGAAAGTCCCTCGAAGGACCGCCTCTGCGAGTTTTCAGGGCCCTGGGAGAATCGATCACCGTACCTCAAAATCGCAATCCATGGGCCCTGGAAGGCCTTCACCGCTCCCTGGAAGACCTCGGGGCGCTCGACCACAATTCCTGAATCCAGGATCGATGATGCCGCTCCACTCTCGCCTGGGGCCCTTTCTGACCTCCCCCCGCTCACAGATCCTACGAATCCACTGCCTCCTCTCCCTTGACCCGATTTCTCTGCTTGCTAGGATTTCTGATTCCTGAACGAACACGAGAGGATCCGATGGCCAAGCGCAGTAAACCCGCCGCACGAAAAAATAGACGCGGCGGATCCAGTAAGAAGAACACTCCCAAGTTAGTCCAAGCGGCGCCCACTTCTGGTGGCATTCCGGTGGTCTGTAGCGAGTGCTACTCCGACTTCCTGTTCATGCAAAACACCTCCAGCACATCTGCAAACTGTCCTGTCTGCATGCACAGCGGACAGGTGCCAGACTCTGGAGAGGTCGCGCGCATCTCGATGGCAAAAGCGAGTGAACAGAAGGCGCTCATCGCCGCTTCCGTTCCAGGTGTATTGTTCGTCTTGATCGGACTCTTCTACATGATGCAGTTGAACTCTGCTGGTTCACCCGCAGAACTCGGTCCGGCGCTGAACTACTCGCTTCTGGGCGGCACCATTCTGTTGTTCCTGATCACCCTCGTCTTCGCCGCTCGTTATGAGAAGAGTCGCAGCGAGATCTACTTCTAGACCAGCGCTGCACCACTGCCTCAACGCTCGACGAAGGTTCCGTGATTCTCCTCGGCCAGCAATCTCATCAATTGGGATGCGGCAGGATCCAGATGGAATCCAATGGTGTGGATCTTGACTTTGCGCTGCTGATTGCGGGCACGAATCGCGGCCAGAATCCCACCAGGCTCAACTATTTTTCCCATCGTGGGAGATCCGTCACTGAGAAAGTAGATGGTGTTGACTTCCGGGTCATCGAGAGCCGAAACCAAGGTGTCATAGACATTGGTCATCCCTCGAGGCCCCAGCGATCTTACGTAGTCCATCGCATCGGAGCGAATCTCATCCTCCATCTCGACGAGACCCGGTCGCCAGGGGGTAAAAGTGCTCTCAAATGCGATGATGTTGAACTGGGTACCGTCCGGGATCCCGTCGAGAACTCTCAACAGTTCGCGGCGTGCGACCTCGATCTTGGCCATCTTCTCTCTCTTGCGAGTCTTGCCGGATGAGCCTTCATCGACACCGGTTCCGCCACGCTGGATTCGTCCTCCGGGTAGTTTGACCGTATCGACCTCGTAGGGCTCTTCCATGCTCCCGGAAATATCGACGATGAAGGTGACGAAGCGACTGAGCACTCGCAGTCCATAATAGGTACCGGTGGTGCTCTCCGAAGACTCCTCACGGATTCGCTCGTACTCCTCGCGGGAAATCCCGCGGATCTCTGCATCTTTTCCTTCTCGATCCCACCAGGAGGTCCAGGAAACTTCACTGGGGCCATAGTCCTGGCCCGTCAACCAGACCAGCGCGTCGCAGATATCATCGAGAACTCGACCCTCATGCTTTCCAACCCGCTTGACCAGAGCTTCGGCCACCTCCTTGCCGCCGATTTTCCGTAGCGCCTGAACCGTCGACACCTGCACCTCGACAAATTCGTCCTTCAGCATCGGGAGCAAGATTTTGATCACCTCGGGGTCGTGAGTATCCCCGAAGATATCAACCGCGCAGGCTCGTACGGTCCAGTGCTTACTTTTCAGCGCCTTGTGAAAGGTACGGCTCTGATCATCCGCTTCCAGCTGCTGGAGAGCCTGAAGCACGGCCACCTGCAACTTGGCATCGTTGACCCTGAACAACTTGCCCAGTTTCTTCTTGGAAGACTCAACCCGGTGCATGCGGATCAGGTCGACGATCAACGCCTGGTTGTGCGGGGGGATTTTGCGATTCCCCAGAATTTTAGCAGCGGACTCACCCGCCACAGAATTGTCGGCACGAAGAGCTATGGAGAGAAGGATATTCTGCGACTCGACATCGAGTGCCGGGGTCCTGAGGATCCCCTTCTCGGCGATGTAATCGGACTCTCCTTGACTCAGATCTCGGTCCCAGCAGTCTCTCACCACCCAGTAGGAACGGGTGGGGAGAATTGTAAGGCCAGTTTCGATTACCGCCTCCAGTCCCACGGAATGGCGATGAAGAGCCACAAGGCGGATAGCGGATTCGATGATCGATGTCTTTTCAGTTCGATCCCCGATGATCTTGGCGAGAAATTCTGAAGCTTCCAGAGAGTCGATTTCTCCGATCTTCTGGATCGCGTCGATCCGTTCCAGAACCTCAAGATTTTTTTGCTGCCGGAACTGTTCCTTCCAGTGTTCCAATCCTTGGGCCTCCACCTCGGGCGAGGAAAAGAGCACAAAGATCGAGCACCAGAGGAGCATCTGGCAGATTCCAGCACACCGAGAAGCATTGAACATCAATACACCTTTCCGAGGAGTCGGATGCCACTGCTCTCGAATCGGTTGAGAGGCACCAATGCTGTCGGTACCGAGTCTCGCCACTCGATGGAACCGACTCGAACCTGTTATCCTGTCCATCTCCAACGAACAGCGATGATGTGATTCTGGCCGCAGGAACTGCTCATGTCCATCCCCCGATCGTCTCTCATTCTGGACACACGAGGTGATAGTTGAAATCTGGCCCCCTACTGTCCATGGCTCCGATCCTGCTGCTGGGATTAATTTTCATCTCTCTTCCACAGATGGGCAGTACTGAAACTCGCCAGCGAGGCGGTCAAGTAGCACACCCTGCGACGGCAGAACAACACTGGCCCAAACCAACAGGAATAACGATTCTCCTGATGGGAGAAGATCCCACCGAGAGATTCTCCGCTAACTTGCAGTGGGCTCAACAAATCGGCTTTCGCTGGATCCAGATCACATTCCCCGCCTACCAGAGTCGATTCGATTCTTCTTCATTACCGGTAGAGGACCACAGAAGCCCATCCTTGACGCAAATCTCCCGAGCGATAGATGATGCCAGGCATGCGGGGATGCAGGTGGCCTTGCAACCACTGCTGTTGCTCCAGGACCCACACGACCCTCACTGGCGCGGCCAGTTGGAACCGGTCCAGCCAAAGAGGTGGTTCCGTCACTACCGGCAGTGGATCCTGAGTCTTGCCCAGTTGGCTCAACGACATCAGGTCGCCCTGTTCTTCGTCGGTAGCGAGTTATCCTCACTGGAACACGACAGCGAAAGTTGGCTTCGCATCATCAAAGATGTACGTCACTCCTTTTCCGGCTGGGTCAGTTACTCTGCCAACTGGGATCATTGGCAACAGATCGGATTTGCCAGCCACCTCGATGCGCTGGGACTCAACGGTTATATCCCTCTGGCGACAGCCGATGACGACCGTGACGAGGCTCTGGTATCTCGTTGGTTACCATTTCGGTCGAGGATTCACCGCTGGACCCGCGACTCCGGCATTCCGGTATTCTTCAGTGAATTGGGCTTCCCCTCCCACTCCCTGGGATTGAAGGAACCGTGGAATCACGCCGTAGTGGCTGCAGCAGACCCCGTCATACAGGCCCGAGGCTATCAGTCATTCCTCGACACTTTTTCGACAGATCCCCTGCTACAGGGGGTTTTCTTCTATGCACTTCACATGGATGGCGGCGAGCATGACCCGAGTTACACTCCAGCAGGGAAACCTGCTGAGGAATTGCTCCGAGCCCATCTCCAGAGAGGAACCGGGGAACCCAGATGACCAGAATGCTGATCTTCTGCGCCCTGTTGGTGACAGCGGTGCTCTTTCAAGCGCTCCAGGCTCGTCCACCGTTGATCAAGTTCAGCGAGAAGATCACTTCCCCTTCCACGGAGTCTTTGGCCGCAAATCCATCCCTCGATTCCACTGCACCCGTGGAGAACTCAGACTCGCAGCAACGAACCCGCTGGTCCACCGAACAAAAACGCTCCATCGAGGAACGTCTGACACGCTGGTCCCCCATCGAAATCAGCGAACTCGATCTAGCGGGGCCGTCTCCAGAGGATCAACTACTGCTCCTCGAGTCGATCTGTCAGCAGGAGTTGACACGCCTCGGCCAGAAGGACTCTGCAGCCACTGTTCCACTGCTGACGATGCGCCTGAAGGGCGGATCGACTCTCGCCTATCGATCTCTTCAGATCCGAGCCGCCACAGCAGAAACGGTACTCCCCAGTGGACTATCGATCCGCATTCCGACTTCTCGCATCGAAGCGACTCAGGTGGCCATGACAGTTCCACCCGCAGCCACTTCTCCTTCGGGCAGTCTCATCGACACCATTTCCATCGTAGATAGCATCCGCCGACAGGAACCGATCAATCCGATTCGCTGGCACTCCTGGCTCGAACAAGGTGGGCCCGAGATGCTGGCACGATTGATTCCTACCGATCGTTCGAAACCGTTGCAGCAGTTGACCCGAAGCGCCTGGAAGTCATTGCCTTCAGAGTCGCCAGAGGTCGCAGGTAAGTCTGCGGTACAGTTGAATCAGTGGATCGGCTCGATCCGAACCCGTTTACGAGAAGGTTTCCCCACTGAGCAACGACAGGAAACGCTGGAGCAACTCGACCAGTGGCAAAAGTGGCTCGATATTCATGCCTCCGACGGCTACACATTACAGACTCGATACCAGCAGATGAGTCAACAACTTCGGCTACTGAAGCTGGACATCGTCAAGAGCACAGGTTTTTGATCGAGGAGATCCCGGATGAAGAAAGAACGAATCGCCGTCGTTGGGTTGGGACAGTTTGGTTCATCCCTGGTTCGCGAACTCGCTCACATGAATGTCGAAATCCTCGCCATCGACAAGGATTCGCAGAGGGTGATGGAGATCGCCGAGTCGTGTGACGACGCACTGACTCTAGACATCCTCGATGAAGAGGCGATTCGTGAACACCTGATCGAGGTCAAGACAGTGGTGGTTTGCATCGGCGAGAGTCCGCTGCCCGGGATCCTCCTGACAACCATCGCCAAGGAATTGAAGATCCCCAGGGTTCATGTTCGAGCACATGGAGATACTGCTCGAAAGATCCTTCTCAAACTGGGGGCGGACGATGTCTATTCGCCGGAGAAAAAAGCGGCCCGCAGGATGGCGCTAAAATTGACGGTCCCCAACATCGTGGACTCTCTTCCGATGGGGAAAGATCAGGCGATTGTTGAGATTCCAGTTCCCAATCGCTGGATCGGAAAAACCATCGGCGAACTCGAGATCCGTCAGAATTACGCCGTAAATTTAATCTGTATCTGGCGAGCGGATGCCGATGTCGCGGACTTCAGCCCCGCAGTCGATGTTCCTTTTCAGAAGACCGACAAGGTGTTCCTGCTGGGGTCGAAGGATCGACTGGCAGACCTCAAACCTTCCGACTCCTAGCGGCGGCTAGCCGAGCATCACGCGGCCCGGAGGGCGCTCCCCTCGTGGAGCGGAACTGGAGATGGAAGCCATCGCAAGGACCAGCGCCAGCGGCCCCAGTCGACCGCAGATCATCGCCACTTCGAGGATGGTGCGCCCGGTTTCGCTCAAGGTCGATGTCACACCGCAACTCAATCCGACGGTGGCCAGTGCGCTGGTCACCTCGAAGGCGTAATCGATGAACTGATACTTCCCTGAAGAACCATCCACCACCAGAAGCAACCCCAGCAAGATCCCCCACAGCAACATGCCAATCACCGCCAGCACCGCAGCGGTTCGGATCACCGGATCGGGAATCACTCGGTTCCACGCCACCACCTGACCGCCACCACGCAGTTCAGACCAGGTCGCGAGAAATAACACCCCGACGGTGGTGGTCTTCAAACCACCGCCAGTCGATCCGGGAGAGGCTCCGATACTCATCAAAACCATCAGCACCAGGGTGCTGGCCCATGGAAGAGCCGAAGTTGCGGAAGTGCTGAAGCCTGCGGTCCGCGCCGTGACACTCCAGAACCACGAATCGCTCCCGGCTCCGCTCCAATAGAGTAGCCATCCCCCCGAAATCAGTAATACGAGACTGACCACCAGGGTCAGTCGGGTCTGGAGTGGGAATCGCTGACGGCCATTCGAACGAAACTTCCGCCACAGATCGAGAAGAACAGGGAAACCCAGTCCGCCGACGATGATCAGCATCGTCATCACCAACCGAGCAGCAGTGGAGTACCCTTCCAGCGATGAGGCGTGGAGGGAGAATCCGGCGTTACAGAAGGCACTGACGGCGTGGAATAGCGCATCGAAAAATCCACCCTCGCTGTCGGCCACCCAGATCAGAAACAAGGTTCCGATCGACTCCACCAGCAAGGTGGAGATGACGATCACACCGAGCAAGTTTCTCAGTTCAGAGATGCCCACTCCAGCGAGGGCCTCTCGCAGCGCCTTGCCCTGACGGATGCCAAGACCCTCCCCCAGCACCAGGGCAAAGAAGGCGAAGAGACTGATCACTCCCAGGCCACCGAGTTGGATCAGACCCAGCAAAACCCACTGTCCTTCGATCGACAGCCGAGAGCCGACATCGATAACGGTCAGTCCGGTGACGGTCACCGCACTGATGGCGGTAAAGAGAGCATCTGAAAAGGTCAAAGGATCGATCGAACTCTCGATCGATTGACAACGTGGCATCGTCATGAGGGCGGTTCCTACCACCACTGGTGCCAGGAAGAAGAGGATCATTACCAGCGCTCCACCTCGCCGAATTTGCTCCAGTAAGGTCGAAAACAAATCCATCAAGGTAAAGCCGAGGGCCAGCAGAGCACTGAAGATCACCAGGAACTGCTGATTCCAGCCGCACCCGGTCAGGCAGAGCAGCAGCACTGTCAATCCAGGGAGAGCACTGCGTTCCCGCTGAGAACGCAGTTGCAGGACCAGATCGCTGAAGGCAAGCAGAGCCAGCAGGAGGGGTACGGTGGTCCACCCCTCGACCGGCATGCTGCCCGCTGGACTGAGGAACCAGGGCCCCATCACCAGCAATGCAGTGAGCCCCAGCAAAGCACGGATCGAGTGAGAAAAGAGGTCCATGGCGATTGATTGTGCCGGAACTGCGCTGCTGAGGCCAGTGCGTCTGGATTCCAGTCGGCGGATCTGCTAAAAAACGGGTCGCATGCGGGGTCCAGTCCAGTCGAAGGACCCCTGTTTCCCTGTTACCAGGGCCCTGTAGCTCAGTGGATAGAGCACCGGCCTCCGAAGCCGGGTGTCGCACGTTCGAATCGTGCCAGGGTCGTTCAAATCGGCGCCGGGAGTCCTATCTCCCGGCGCTGGCTTCGTTGCAGGAGGAGTTCTGAACTCACTGAATACAACTCAGGACCAGCCAGACACCTGGGTCATCGGAGATGTTCACGGCTGTCACGCCACCCTCTCCCTGCTGCTCGAATCGTTGCAGAAAAGCGCTCCAGCGTGCCACTTCGTCTTCGTCGGCGACCTGGTGGGCAAGGGCCCCTCGAGCCTCGAGGTGCTGAAGACGGTTCATTCCCTCGGAGATCGTGCCGAGGTGATCCTGGGTAATCATGATCTCCATCTACTGGCGATTCACGCCCAGGTCGCCACAGCACGTGCTGGAGACCGCCTGGAAGAGTGCTTACAACACACCGCTATCGCACAGCCGGAGCCGTGGGACTGGCCTCGCTGGCTGGCGCAGAAGCCTCTGGCACTGCTCGTCTCCGAACCCGCCGGAACACCCTGGCTGGTGGTTCACGCCGGGCTTCACCCGCAGTGGAGTGTCGCCGAGGTGATGACTCGAGCCATCCGCCTCTCTCAGAGGATTCGCAGTGGCGACTGGTCCTGGTATCGCAATCCGACCGATCCGGATGGAGTCACTGCAGCCTACTTGACCCGGGTCCGAGGATTGAAGAAAGACCTGTCACTGGCAGATCAGTGGACCGGTGCGCTCGATACCTGTCCGCCGACCGTGACTCCGTGGTTCCAGGTCGAGGATCGTGCGACACGCGAACACGCCACCATCACTGGCCATTGGGCTGCTCTTGGGCTGGTTCGACATCAGAAGCATATCAGCATCGATACCGGCTGCGTTTATGGAGGAGCACTGGTAGCACTCTCGCTGCAAAGCGGGGTGACCCAACAAATAGAATGCCTGCCAGAAGATCGAATCGTGACCGACTAGACCTCGTCTTCGAGTAACTCATCGATGATGTAGGTGCCACTTCTCTGGTCCTTGTGGACACTGATCAACTTGTGTTTCTCGGCATCGACGAGCAACTTGGAGAAGTGTGTGTAACCGTGATATTCCTCGCTGAAGGTCGGCTGCTTGCGCTTCATCGTTTGCTTGACCATCGAGGCCCAGATCACCTCGTAGTTCTCTCGTTGCAGTGCAGCGATGGAACTGATGAGCAGGGAGAATGCGGCGTCCTGATCCTTGCTCAACTTGCGTGAGACTTTCTTGGTCGTCTTACGGGTTCTCTTCTTGCGAGTTCGAACCAGATCTTCATAGAAGATGAACTCATCACAGTTATCGATAAGCAGGTTACTGGACGAGTGCTTGACACCGAGACCGATGATCTTCTTGTTATTCTCTCGCAACTGGGAAACCAGTGGAGAGAAATCGCTATCACCGGAGATCAACACGAAGGTATCCACGTGTGGCTTCGAGTAGGAAAGTTCGAGGGCGTCGACCACCATTTTGATATCGGCGCTATTCTTTCCCGACATCTTGCGCTCCGGAATATCGATCAGCTCGATGGCGCACTCATGGAAGGGCCGCTTGTAGTGGGTCCAGTTGGACCAGTCGGCGTAGGCCCTCTTGACCGTGATCTTGCCCTTCTCGACCAGACGATCGAGAATCTTGACGATATCCAGCTTGGCGATCTTGGCTTCCCTGACACCGATGGCGATGTTGTCGAGGTCGACAAACACGGCGATCTGGTGCTCCTGGTCGACGTTACTATTGTTCAATTCAGTCCCCCTTCGATCGGGGTACCGGCTCGTCCGCCATTCCTGAAAACAGAAGAGGACGCCAGTTCATCTGGAGAAATCAGTCCTTCAGCGATTCCCTGAAGGGAATCCACTGCTGGACCTGGGGTCGATCCCCGACCGAGGATCGACGCACTGCTTCCCCGAAGGGAAGCGGACCTGCGCATCATGGCATGTGAGACCCTGTCGATGCAACCCCGCTCGGGCGTCGATCTGACGAAGATCGACGCCGAAATGCTCAGAGGGCGCAGGGGAATCCCTGTGCAGGCGATGGATCGGGGCCGTATTCGGGAAACGGGGCCGCCGGAGCAGGTCCCGCAGAAAAGACGAAATCAAGGATCCGGATCGGATCGCCCAGCGTCAGGCGCGAGTCATCATCGACATCTAGCGCCTCTAGGCAGGGGCTCGTCTCCACTCCAAACAGCACCAGTAGTTCATGAATCGCATCGGTCAGATCGACCACTCCATCTCGGTTGGTATCGCCGCGAATAAAGATCGCCGGAACCGAGCTGGCATCGAGCGGATTGAATCCGAACTGAGCCTCCTCGAGATTGGAGACCCCGTCGAGATCCTGGTCTCCGAGCGGATCCGCCAGCAACGCTCGCTGAAGCCCGGTCAGGTCTCCGTGCCCATTGGGGTTGCTGACCAGATCGACCGAGACAATCGCGAAATCAGGTGAGATTCTGACCAGCGAAGAGCCATCTCGACAAACCACCGTGACGGAGCCATCGCCATTGGCAGCGATTCCGAGGGGTCGATCAGGAACGTCGATCACTGATTCCACTCCCTGATCTCCCACTACCACCACTTCGTTGCTGGTTTGACAGCAAAACCACGCTCGTCCCTGCAAATCCGTGGTCACTGCGATGGGAAAGGTTCCGACCGTCGAACTCCACACCACTTCTCCGGTCGACGACAATCTGGTCAAGCCGCCCTTTTCAGCGACCCAAACCCCTCCAGCAGGAGCGGCACTGATCCCGGTGGGGAAGAAACCGACCGGATAGGTCGCAAGCCACTCGCCGGAGTCATCGAGTCGATAGACCTGATTGGCGTAGGAGCAACTGACCCAGATGTGTCCCTCGGCATCGATGGAGATGCCATAAGGAACCGAGCCGACCGGATGAGTGGAGACGATTCCGGCACCCGATTCGATCCGGATCACATCATCGAGCCCCGGTCGAGTTCCCCACAGCTGTCCACTGGCGGCGATGGCCAGTGACTGAACGCCCACCACCGTATCGATGACCTCGATGACCGCACCACTGGGATCGACATGAATCACCTGGTTGTTTTCCTCGATGGCGATCCAGCCTCCGCCACTGGCGGTGCGTGCAATGGCTCTCAGATCGGTGGACAGATTCACGATGGGAGTGGAACCCGAC
>Ga0302118_10001582_pt1 | contig 11314 bp, 15 predicted proteins | sample AG5_331_MG_FD_203126 | JGI IMG/M metagenome (GOLD analysis project Ga0302118, IMG submission 203126) | Marine microbial communities from Western Arctic Ocean, Canada - AG5_33.1 | ecosystem: Environmental > Aquatic > Marine > Oceanic | place: Canada: Western Arctic Ocean | collected 2017-10-01 | reverse complement strand
CTCTGAACTGCCTACCTCAATGTCCTCGCTCTCTAATTGTGCGTCAAGCTCTTTCTTAATTTCTTCTCTGTATTCGTTTAGTCGCATTCCGTATAAATATGCATTTACTGCATTGCCAAGCTCGCTGAGTACTGGAACTCTATACCCAGTTTCTTCTCTAAGCCTTACTCCTGTTCGGTCGCCTTGATATTCAGGCAATTCAGCCCTAAAATTATCTAACCTTGGATCTCGATCTTCGTAATTTGCGTCTAATGAAGAACTAGCACCGCCAATTGCGCCGCCTGCTGGTGGCCTTCTAAGACTTCTTAAATCAGGTAACGCTGCCATTATGTATCCCCTGCCGATAATTCACGAGCTAGGATTCTTAGCGTCTCAGCGAAACCCTTATCTAGCTCCTTAGCTGCCTTTGCAAACTTCTTTGGACTTATATCGTCACTATCTAACCCTCGACGCTCTAAGAAGCTCTTGGCGGCCCTAATTTCGGCCTGTGCTACCTTTTTAATTGCTGTCTTACTCGTCATAATACCTCACCACGCCTTACACGACCAATATCGTGCTTTTGTTTTAGGGCCAGGAGCATCGCAGTTATGTCTCGCCCTGAAATTACTCCTGCGACCTTTTTGGTTTACTTTTATCCGCATATTAGGATCGCCAAAGGTAACGCGCTTTACTTTATCGCCATCTGAGACATATACAACCGACTTTTTCTTGCCGTAACTTGTCTCACCCTTCGCAATGCGTCTGGGATTGTTTAGTTTTACACTTCTACCCTTGTACGTTGCCATTACGCTCTAGCTCTTTTCTTAGCTGTAGCCGACAGGTCTTTCATGTGAACAAGATACTTGCTACTCGCAGTGTGCTTTGCCCCAGACATAACCTTACCCTTCGCATCCTTGTGGGTCGCGCCCTTATGCTCACTGCCAGACTTGAAGTAATGCTTTACACCTGCCGCCATTATGCTCTCATCTTCTTAGGTTTAGCTATCTTTGTAAAAATACCCTTAGCAGGCGCACCCTTGTCACCCTTTTTACGCATCTTCTCTCCAGAGCCAGCTTTAATTCTAGCTTTTTTCTTGCGTATATTATCATACAAACTCATTACTGCACTCCTTTCGGTAATGCACCAAGTCCAAGGTTGTCTAATTGAATATCAGTAAGGTTTTTTAATCGTTCTGTATCAGTTCCAATTCTATTGGACTGACTACTTCCGTTATCATTTCGTAGATTCCGACTATCTCGTCCTCCGTCACCTTCTCCACTGATCCTCTTTTCTCCAGACGACGAAGAAGAGCGTTGTCCATAAGCCTTCGTTGACGGGCCGTTGTTGACTGAAGCCTTTGATCCCCCAAAGCCTTCCCAACTTTTATCGAGTACTCGTCTTGTTGCATCAATTCTCTCCTTATCTGTTCCTGTCCATTTCATTGCGACAACGTCAGGCAGACCCATGCTCTCATCCCACCCTTCAATCTTCCACTGACGAATAAGATCATCGTAGGCGGCTCGCCCTCTTTCATTTATATAGTATTTGCTATCAAATGCAATACTTTTGATTGGTTTAAATCCGTATTCCTCATAAGTTTCTGGTAAAAAACCATCTGGATATTTTTTAGATTTAACTGCAAAAGCGTTTAAAACTGTTGCGCCTTCCTCAATAGCCTTACCTAATACCGCAGGTGACGCAACACCTTTTGCTCCAAGCTCATTGCTAACAACCCCAACAAGATCAACTTCCTTAGGGCCGAGTTCTATTCCCATCCAAGAATAATCAGGATTTTTATTTAAAGCAAATTGAATACTACTATCATCGCCAAGTCCGTATGCTTTAAATTTTCCAGATTTAACCATTTCATTAATATAGCTAGGACTGTAAAGCTCCAATGAAGGAGATGACGCACTGTTCTTTAAATTTCTTGAGAATTGTATGGTGCTAAAACCGCCTTCTTTTACAGGAACTCCAGAAGTTCTCCACCTATTATTTAAACCATCCCGAAGTAATAAAGCCTTTCTCGGCCCTAATCCTTCGTAGTCAGTCGTTCTTGTAATAAGCTCGGCTTTGTTTTTAGTCATAAGCTCTGTAGGCAAAACTCTTTCAAAAGTATATTGAAATTGATTTAATGGTCGAGGTAAGCCTTTTAAAACTCCATATTTTTCACGAAATTCTGGGTTCATAGTTCGCCAATTTACAGGCTGATTAAATCTTCCTATTATCTCACCACCAATGCCGTGGGAATACGCCCTATTTGTGGGTAGCCCTTCCTTAGCTAAATTTACAAATTTATTATCAGGCTTTATAAGTAATAAAGAATCCATTGGATTAACACCTGCAAATTCTTTTTGCATTGTTTCATCTAAAATTCTTCCGATATTCGGAACGCCTAATTTTTGCATACCAGGTTGAGCTAACTTATCTACTAAAATTTTTCTAGCATCAAAACTTAATGCATCCATATATTCATCTATATTTTCTGATTGAAAGCCAGGAAAGTCAGCAAGACGTTGAGCGTCTTTATTCTTAGACATTTTCCCTAAGTTTGAAATTTCAGCATTAATAGATTTTAATGCCTTTGGGTCTATACGGCCAGTATCCATATAGGCTTCTATTGTTCCTAATACATTGTCCATTGTAATAAGGTTAGACCTATGGGTTCCTTGCCCCATTGCCGATACAGAATATAAATCTGCGCCAGCTCTAGGAGCCTTACCTTCAGAGGCAAAAGCTAGTCCTGCGTCTACATTCCTTGGCAAAGCACCGTAAAGAGGGCCGCCTGTTAATTCTGAGAATCTACTAGTCCCTGCCGCATCAATTCCTTTATAAATATCGCCAGTCTTTAAAAGATCGGCAGGCAGTGTTCCTATTTTTGCTCCAACTAAATCTTTAGGATCAATAATAGGAATATCTTTGTATTTAATTTCTGGCTGTTCAAAGTATCTTTTTACAACATCCTTTAGAGTCGTTCCTAAATCCTTAAAACGCCTACCTGCGGATGCAGACTTTGAAACATCTCCAAATAAGGAACCTATTCCCATTTACTGTGTACCTTTTAAACCTGTCTAGGGTAAAATATGCGCTTACTTCTTTGCTTCCTCTGAGAGAATCAGGCCAAGTATGGCACAACCCAAACCGACAAAAACTAACTCACCGATGCCTGTAATCGTTCCTATAGCAATTACACCAACGCCAATAGCACCCCAAGATGATGGCTCAGATAATCTTTTTAAAATCCATGTCATGTTGTCTTCCTTCTTTTTGGTTTATAGCCAGACGCATAAATAGCTTTGCCCTGACTCTCTGCTTGCTTCTTCGTTTTGTAGACCTTACCTGAGCTTCCCCATCGATAACCGCCCTTAACCTTCTTAACTGGCATTACCCACCAAGAATCTTATTCATCATTTCATGGACATCGCCACCGCCAAGCTTCATTACCTTGACCTTAACGTCCTTGCCTTCATCCATGTCTTCCTCTTCGTACTCTTCGTCGTCAGACACATCATACTGATCATGGTGACACAGCAATAGGAAGTTCACAAGCTGATCGTCAGTCATATCTAAACCATCCGCAGTGTGAGCAAATCCCATTTTCTCTTCGAAGAGTTGTGCATTCTCTTCCATATTCTCTACATTTACTTCAGCCATTTTATTCTCCTTACCTTGTTATACTGTCCATGAGCATTTGCTCTCTTCGTCTTTTTTCTGGTGGGTCTAATTGCCTTTGCTCATACTCAATCTGGTCTAGAATTTTTCTTCCTTCAGATACAGGTGGAATATCGTTGGATAAATCCATTTGCTCTGAAGGTATTGATCCAACCCCGCCCAACGCGCCCAATCCAGAAGGCTCACGACCTCCACCAAAAAGTTCGCTAACCATTCCCTCAAGACCGCCCTGAAGGGCTATTGTCATAAGTTCGTCAGGAGTCGCAAGGTCTGGAAACTCATTCATAATCATTGCAATCGCATCATACTGATCGTCAGTAATTTCTGGTGCTAAATTATCATCCAAAACGCTATATCCAGTGGTTCCTCCGCTTATAAGGCTGTCCATTTGTGTTCTCACGTCGTTCTCTGCCATTTTGTTTTCCTTTTAATTAAACATTTAACTAGTGTAGGGGGTTGGTGCATATCCCCTAATCCAACCACCAGTAGCTGAATACCCTCCAGTTGGGGCATCCCAATATTGGCCTGTCGTTGGGTTATACCAAGGGTCTATGGCTGTAGTAGCGGGGCCAATCGGCGCAGTAAAACCAGAGGGCATATTTGAACCCGCAACTATAGCCTCTCCAGTCCCAACGCCACTACTGTATTTTCCGCTTCCCCAACTTGATGGCCCTCTATAAACGGGAGAAGTAAACGACCAAGGGGAATAACCCATTGACGCACTGTTCTCTACGTCAATAACCTCAACTGGCTGTACAAGTTTTTTAATTTCAGAGGCATATGGTGAGTCATTGTTATTACCGTGATATTTAATTGTACTCGGCTGACGTTGATTTTCGTAAATAATTTTAGCTCTACCCAACATGTCTCCACCAAGCCTTACTTTATATTGGGTCATAAATTGCGCTTGTTCATTTGGGGTCAAATCTGACCAAGGCTTACTAAAATCAGAAAATGCATTTGCTTCTGTCTTAACTATGGGTTCTACTGTTGAAGTGCCAACATTGGGTAAAGCTCCAAGTGCATCTTCTATTGCATTTTTGGTGGATTTATCGATTAAAGATATTCCGCTACCAGAAGTGGCAAATTGTGTTGGTAAATTAGGGCCAATAGGAGAACTGTAATTTGGTTGCTCCCCACCTTTAAGAGCGTCTGGAATAAAACCCATCTTATCTAACTTTTGAGCCGCCAAAGGTATTCCACCACCTGGTATCAAAAGACTCGCTAAAGGTATTCCAGCCTTTTGCATAAATGAACCAAAGTAGGTCTTGTTCGTATCCACTGGGCTATTCGGATCTAACTGAGGAATACCCCTGTACCCTTCAGCTAAAGAAGGATTGTAAATCGCTGGCTGGCCACCGCCCCCAGATCCATCGGCAGAACCAATGCCATAGACAACACCGAAATTATCAGTGGACGTAAACATACTACCATCGCCATCCCTATCCATAGGGTTCTTAGCTTTATTCGCATCCCTAATTGACTTAATTCCAGCAGCATCCTTGCCCACAAATTGTCTGGATTGCTCTCCGTATTTCTCTTCTCTTCTTATGTTTTGCTCATAGAGCTGTGGCGTTACTAAACCTGTGGCAACACCCATATCATCTTTTGCGCCTGCGCCAAGAACAGACATAATATCCGTACCTCCCCACAAACCGCCACTCTTATTAACACCGCCAATAGTACCCACGATAGCCCCAGTCTTAGGGTCAGTCCTCATTATGGAATTACCGCTGGCACTAAGTGTGGCATTGCCAATCTTCGCCAAAACTTCTTTTATGTCATCTCGCTTGCCTAAAATATTCTCAGGCTTTATGCTTCCATCCGCAAAATTACCCTTACCATAAGCAACCGATTGAGCAACTAAATTACCTTGCTCGTCCTCACTATGGAATATTGATTTATTATTATTCGCAGCGCGTCCAGAGGCTGGGTTTTCCTGCTCTCTAAAATACGCCCTAGTCTGAGACGCTGGGATTCCTGCCCTGCTATGCGCCCGTCTTGTCTCTCCGTCTTCAGCACTTGAACTCCCGCCCTGATTGCCACCTGATCCACCGAAACACATAATTAAACTCCTCTTCCTTGTGGTTGAGCCATCGCAGCCATAACGCCGCCCAATGCGCCCCTGCCAATACCGCCTCGTATCTCCGCAACTTTATCTAATAAGTATTGGCTCATTATATCGTTGCCCTGTGGATCACCGCCCTGTGGAGCAGGCATCTGACCTTGCTGCATAATAGGACCAAACGCCTGTGGATTAATCGGTGCAATCGACGCCAAAACATCATAGGCCATCTTTCATAGCCTCCATTTGCAACTCAGCCGCGTTCTTCTCACGCTGTAATTGTATATTCGCCGCATTCTTCTCTCGCTCTAGCTGTAATTCAGCCTCTAGCTTCTGAACCTTAGACTGTAAATCTGCCTGAGCCTTCATTTGCTCGATTTTCATCTTCTGCTCTGCCTCAGCCTGCTTGATCTGAATGTTAGATTGAGCCTTGGCCTGATCGCCCTGTATCTGAGCCTGCGTCCTAGCTTGCAGTGCCTGAGTTTCAAGCTCGGCAAGTTGCTGTGCGTACTGTAGCGGATTGCCCTGCTGACCCTGCTGCATCGCAGCTTGTAATGCAGGAATAGGTTGCATTTGTGGAGATGCCTGAACAACCTGAGCCGCCCTCTGGCTAATCAACTTATCTAATTCAGGATTAATATCATTAAATTTAAACTCAGGATCTTTAAAGTCTGGAAGTGGTGGCATTTCCATTCCAATACCAGCCTCCATACGAACCCTATACAGTAACGCAATATGTTCAGCTAAGTGAGCAACTAATATCGGTTGCATTTGAGCAGCCCCAGGATTACCAGCTAAAGACGGATCTTGCAGAAATTGTATGTGAACCGCAATGTGAGAAGCATGGTCTTGCTCAGGAAATGCCCGAATAGGCTTCCCGTACATCACAGACATATTCTCGTCAATCGGATCCATCTGCACTGCCTCTTCAGGCTTCTTCAGAATCTCGTCAATGTTCGGTATGCGTATCGCCTCATACATCCGCTTATACGCATTGTATAAATTATGAAACTGAGGAGCCGCCTGAGCCATTTGTAAAATAGCCTGAGCCTGAGCAATCCTCTGAGCCGTGGAAAATATGTTGGGGTCACTGACAGGGAGGATATCAATGCGATCATTAAAATCAGCCGCGAATATCTGTTCGCTTCTTCCAGATAATGAAAATGTAAACGATTCAGGCAGATTCTCAGCATTAAGTTCAGCTAATAGCTTAAACTCTTGCCCCTGAGCGTAGTGCAACCTCTTGTGAATGGCCGAAAAAGCTTTACTGCCTTGCTCTATCAAAGCCAACGTCGAACCAACAGGCGCATTCGGGTTTACATCCCCAACATTTAAATCAGCCGTACTCGCAAATCGCTGACCCGCCTGAACAATAAATCCAAGCAAATTAAAGAGCGACTGACTTGGCTCCTTAAAGGGCAACGGCATAATCGCTTTATTAACGTCATCTACCGTTGCGTCTAAGTCTACAAACTCGCCAGGATTAACCTGAACTTCGCCACCGCTAACTCTACCCCTGAGCTTAAAACCGCCCTGCATATTAGCAAATGCCGCTGAATCCAGTAACGCCCTCAATGATCCTGTGGCCGCCTTACCTAAGCCGCCAATAAGGTGATACAGGCCAAAACCCATAAATCCTAAACCTGGTAGGAACTTGTAAGACACAAACCAATCTCTCCTGAGTTTGCGCTCGTCATCTTCTCTCCAGTTTCTCCTGACGCTAACCACCTGATCACTATCGTAATCAATCGTAACAACGTATGGGTAGTGGACTAAATTGTCGTCCTCATCGTCATCCTCGTCGTAATCATTAACGCCATTAAAACGCTCATAAACATGCATCTCAAGCAGTGTAACCACATGATCTTGGGCGTCATCACCGTACTGGTCAACACCCTCGATCTCTCCAATCGTATCTCCAGATGGATCAAAATCACCGCCCTGATTCTCAACAGGTAAATAATATCCCGCCTGAACGTATCGGTTGTAATCATTTTTAGGAAGTCGAATAACCTGAGTATATCTAGGAGATGTATACAAGTCTCTCGATTCTGGAGCCACGACAAAGTCTTCAGCCCTTACAAACTGAGCGCATTGCCTGTCCAAATTCGCATCCCACCATACCTTCTTGAACGTCTGCCCAACCAAAGGTAGGTGGAATAGCATTTGATCTAAATCTGGGAAATACTCAGGCATCTCCTGAGTAATTTGGTAATTCATAAATTCTCTGACACGCCTCGATTGATCCTCTAATTCCTCAGTAGGATCACCGACAATCACTGTCTTAACTGGGCCTCCAGATGGGTACAGTTCTGCAATCGCTCTGGCGTTAAATTGAGTCGCAGCCTCAGCTATCATTGGATGTACAACTGTGGATAGGCCACGGGCTGCACGTTCATCTTCTGATTCATCCATGCCACCGTCTGGGTCAACAGTCTTCAGGCCATCCTTGTATCGCTCTTCCCACTCAGATCGAGATTCTCTGTCTGTCTCATAATACGAAATAAGAGTCTGACCTTTTCTGGATAACTCTTCCTCGTCGATTAATTCTGCTAAGTTAGAATCAAAGTCGTTCGTTACATCTTCCATCCCGACATCTAACTGAGGATCTCCAATCAGAACTTCGTCTTCTGATATTTCTTCAACTTGGAAATCATCTGCTGGAGCTGCCTCCGCGAATGGTGCTAATTCTTTAGTAATTGAAATTGGTGACCTAGCCATACAGCGTCATCCTTTTTGCTTGAATAAATTCATCATCTTCGTAATCTTCAGTGTGACCGACAAACCAACCTTTTCGCAACCTTAGCCATGCTTGCGTACATGTGTCAACTATGTCGTCATTACCACCTGCTGGGAAAGCCGCACAAATATCAATTAAATCTTTAGCCCATTTTTTATCTGAGGGATAGTAAATTCTTCCGTCTTCTAACAATGCGGAACTTGCATGCGCCCTCGCTTGCTTATCTCGATCAGGAGAATACTCCAATACAGGTATACCAGCCAAGCGCAAATCTTGCAGCAGACTTTGGCCTGAAGCCTTTTTTTCTATAAGAACAGCGTCAGGTTGCCACTCCTCGTAAGAATCTTGGGCAATACGTCTTAGGTCAGGATAGCTGACCCTATCGAACCACATATCCAGCACCATGATATTCATCATGCCGTCATGCCTAAATACACCCCAGGTTGTTCGAGCTGAGTAATCTGCGGATTCTTTAGTGCTGAATGCAGTGTCGTAACTCTGCAAAACATACTCAATATTGTTTGGCAAGTCTTGACTCTCCCAAGGAACCCACCACTTGGCCTTTAAAATACCACCGCCCTTCGGCGCAGGTCGTTGCTGGAGCTGCCCAGCACTTGCGTAACTTCCAAGGCTTCGCTCTAGGTCTTCTAAGGTTTTCTCATCGACTCTCTCTGGCCAAATCAAATCACCCTCAGCAGTTCTGGGATCAGTGAACCCTAGACTTGAACTTGTGGGAGTTGGGTGACCAATCTCGTATCGTGCAGGTAGACACAGATGATCCCACTCATTTCCCATTTCATTAGCCAGAATATGACCTGTCAAGTCATTTTCGTGTACTCTCTGCATAATTATAATAAATGCGCCTGTTCTGGGGTCATTCAGTCTAGTTTGCATCGCCTGATCCCACCAATCAAGAACACCTTGCCTGACAAGAGAAGAATCACTCTCCCTCACATTATGTGGGTCATCAATGATGATTATATCGCCACCCTCACCAGTTAATGCCCCGTCAACAGACGTAGCAATCCTCGCACCAGTCTTATTGTTCTCAAAGCGTTGCTTTTGGTTTTGGTCAGAGGTTAAATCAAATGCATCGCTAAAATGATCTTGATACCACTTACTGTCGATCAACCTACGACACTTAACGCTATCCCTAACCGACAGAGAGCTTGCGTAAGAGGCATAGAGGAACTTCTTCTCAGGTTGCTTAGTCCAAGTCCAAGCAGGCAGTGCCACGGCCACAGAAATAGATTTCATATGTCTGGGAGGCACATTTATGATCAGACGCTTAATGTCGCCCTCCACAACAGCCTGTAGGTGGTCAGAGATAGCATCTATGTGCCAATTGTTTATGAAGGGCTGTGCAGGCTCAATAGAGGGCCAACTAGCCTTCGTAAACGCTCTCAATGACCTGCGATATTGCTCCGCCCTCACCTGCTCCAGTGTCAATCCTGCTAAATGATGCTTCAATTGATTCAAGTTGGTCATCTGGTATCCTTGTTAAATCTATGATATGTTTCTGCTCGATTGTGGCTGCAATCTCCTGCCTGTTCGACCAGTTGTCTTTGTCCCTGTTGTTTAGGTAATAAATTATAGCGACATTGTCGCCTTTGACAGCAGCATTTTCAAATAGCTTATTGGTTACTTTACTGAGGCCAATTGCCTGTCCTTTTTTTATAGTATCCGAAAACTCCGAAAACTCAGACTGTTTAAGATAGAAGGTTGATGGTGAAATACCTAAGCAGGAAGCGATTTGGCTGACGGTTAATCCACGTCCTGCCATCTCTTCGACTTCTTGCAGAACTTCTGGAGTTATCTCAAATCTTGGTCTGCCTAATTTTCTTTTTTCGTCATTCATCTTTCTAATTCCCAGATAAGGTCTTCAACATCACGAATAACTCTTCGTATTCCTTGAGCCTTTCCAATTTGCATTACAACATTTGAATTGGGAACTGCTGTCGTAAAACTTCTTGCCTTCGCTTCAATTTTTCCAGATTCTTCAGACCAATATTTAACTATGTCTTTAAAGTATTTATATTTATAATCATCGTTGTCCATATTATTTTCTCCCTTACCTTTTCTAATATACACGTTATTTCACAAAAAAAAAGCCCCACCGAAGTGAGGCTGATTTTGTTTAAATTTTATCTATTTCTATTATGTGATAATCTAAACTGAACATTGATTTAATTTTTTGTTTACCACTAGCAAGAATTTTTAAATATGTGTAACTACCTTGAGTATTGTTTTTTTCCAAAAGTATTACTAAAAATTTTTTCATTTTATTTCTCCCTTGTTTGTTTCTATAAATAATAAGTACTAGCAATCACTATCACTGTCAATCATTAAATGTAAAATAAAAAAAGCCCCACCGAAGTGAGGCTGATTTTATTTATTTATGGAAATAATATTATAAGAAAAACAAGTATAAAATTTATTAAATTAATGTCCATTTTTATCGACCTCCTTTAATAAGTTTATCATTTGAGCCAGCACTCTTTTTCTATTTGAATCGGAGTAGCTCTGATGGAATGCGTCATACGTCAGGATCATTGCCCTAATTCTAGATTCTAATGGTGGCCTGACGACTGGTATATCATACATATCGTTACGCCGCCATTTTCTGGCTATACCCGTAAATTCTGCTTGTGAGAGAATGTGTTACATTGGTATTTGCGGTAATGAACTGCCTAGATAATTTTGATCTTACGGCTTTCATATCTAGAGTTTCACGAGTGACTTCTGAAATAACCAAGTAATGTTCTGTGCCTTGGTAAGTTCCAGCACCTTGAGCTTTTAATTGCTCCGTAAGACTTTTTTCTTCCTTACTTAATTTAGCAATTTCAGCCTTTAAAGTT
>Ga0302118_10001580_pt1 | contig 11321 bp, 12 predicted proteins | sample AG5_331_MG_FD_203126 | JGI IMG/M metagenome (GOLD analysis project Ga0302118, IMG submission 203126) | Marine microbial communities from Western Arctic Ocean, Canada - AG5_33.1 | ecosystem: Environmental > Aquatic > Marine > Oceanic | place: Canada: Western Arctic Ocean | collected 2017-10-01 | reverse complement strand
CCAGTTGGGCAACCATCCATCTATGCGGCCTACCTGGAAGTGTCAACGAACGGACCGCTCTCTCCCTGTTTGGCCTTGCTCCGGATGGGGTTTGCCTAGCCAGCCAAGTTGCCTTGGCTGCTGGTGCGCTCTTACCGCACCGTTTCACCCTTACCTGTGCTCGTTTTCCCAAGCGAACCTGGGGCCGAGCCATCGGCGGTCTGTTCTCTGTGGCACTTTCCTGCGGGTCACCCCGACTGGCTGTTAGCCAGCATCCTGTCCTGTGGAGCCCCGACCTTCCTCAACAAAGCAAGCTCTGCTGCGGTTACCTGGCCGACTCACCATCACGCTAAGTGTGGCCTAAGCCAAGAGTTTCCGCAACAGCGCGGGCGGTTTTGCTCAACTATTTGAAGTGGCCCGAAAAAGAGTTTTCGTTGTCCTCTTGCGCTGCCGTCAAATTGGGTGTAGCACTAGCAGGCAAGATGCAGAAACAAGTTACTTTCACTAATGGTTCTTTAGCTTGGAAACAAGCCGGGGCTTGCCGCGGGCTTGATGCCGCTATTTTTCATCCGGACCCGACAAAAGGCCAATCGGCGAGCCAAGCTTTGGCGGTATGTGGCGAGTGCGTTATTCAAAAAAAATGCTTAGATTTCGCTTTGTCGGCCCGTGAAGACGTAGGAGTGTGGGGTGGAACGACCGAACGAGAACGCCGGCGCATCCGTCGGCAACGCCGCCAGTTATCCTAAGGGACTATGCCAACGGATAAAAAGCAGTCATTGGAAACTCACGGAGGATGGCCGACGCTCTTAGGCCGCCTTTGTAAGGGAGAGGCCCTTTCGGCCGATGAGACCGAAGCCATCTTGAGCGAGATTCTTTCTGGTGAGGCTGACCCCGTGCAGATCGCCGCCTTTTTAGTAGCGCTCAAAATAAAAGGCGAAACGGTAGAAGAAACCACCGGTTTGGTGCGGGCTATGGTGGCCAATGCGGTGCCGCTGAATCTGCCAGAAGGCACCATCGACATTGTGGGTACCGGGGGAGGGCAACGCCGCCAAGAAGCTGCCTTGAACGTTTCTACTATGGCCTGTTTCGTGGCTGCGGCGGCCGGAGCCACGGTGTGCAAGCACGGCAACCGTAAAGCGTCATCTACTTCAGGGGCTTTTGACTTGCTCGATGAGTTGGGTCTTGAGGTGGAGTTAACCCCGGCTGAACTCGAAGCACAGGTGGCCGAACAGGGCTTGGGTTTTGCTTTTGCTCGCACTTTTCACCCGGCCATGCGTTTTGCTGGGCCGGTGCGGGCTGGTTTGGGTATACCCACTGTCTTTAACGTGCTGGGCCCGTTGTCTCACCCCGGCCGAGTGCGTCGCCAAGTTATTGGCACCACGGAGTCTGCCGTTGCCGAGCGCTTGGTTGAAGTATTTCGCGCCAACGATTCGCTGCACACTTGGGTAGTCAACGGCCACCTTGATGTTGATGAGATCGCCGTAACCGGCCCTACCCAGGTGCTTGAATTGAAGCACGGGCGAATTAGCGAGTGGACGCTCAACCCTGAAGACTTTGGTATTGCTTTGGCCGACCCAGATTCCCTGCTGGGCGGTGGGCCAAAAGAAAATGCTGCTATTGCTCGAGCTATTTTTGCTGGTCAAGACCTCGGTCCGCGTCGCGACATGGTGGTAATCAACGCCGCCGCCGGCTTAGTAGTGGCTGGTTTAGTTGATGACCTCACGGCCGGAATATCCCAAGCGCAAGACGCTATTGACAACGGGCAAACGGCCGCCAAGCTGAGAGAGATCAGCGGCAATTAACGAAAGGCCGTAAAAAGGCGAGTTCTGCCGGGTTTTTGGCCATTGTCACACCCCTCTGACAACATTTAGGTCATGGACATACATGATGAAAACTCGTTAACTATTGACTGTGCCACCTGCACGGCACAAAACTCGCCAACTTGTGAAGACTGTGTGGTGACCTTTCTTTGCCTCAGGGAACCCGGTGATGCGGTAGTGATCGACCTGGCCGAAGCCCGAGCACTGCGGGTATTAACCGAGACAGGCTTGGCCCCACCGGTTCGCTACCGGGGTGTATCAGCGAGGTAGGGTTCGGCTCATGCACCTAAAAAAATTGACGGTTTTGTTGGTGTGTTCGTTGGTGGCGGGGGCGTGTTCGGCTAGTGGTGAGGTTGCTAACTCGGTACCAGACCCCGCGGTAACCACGTTGGTTGTCTCGTCGGAAACGGGTGACACTCCCACGGCTACCGTGGCGCCTAGTACAGCGGTTCCTTTGTTGCCTACCAGCACGCTTCTGTCTGAGCCGGTAGATGATGCACCGGATGACTTGGATTCAGGCGAGGCTCTTGAACCAGCAGAAGGCAAAGAGTGGTTTCCGGGGGTCTACTTGCCGCGACACTGTGGGCTTAGCGGTACAGAGTTTGTTGACCTCACCGATATATCTGGCGAAGAATACGGGTGTCGTGCCGACCTCATGATGGAATGGGGGGTAACCGGTGATGTGGGCCGCGACGAGAGCACTTCAACTGAAGTATTTGGCATTTCTCAGTATCTTCGAGTGTTTGAAATCTACGAGCGCTACCCCGACACTGGCCAATTCGGCACTTGGGGTCAATGGATGCAATCAGACGGTGCACACCCAAATGGCGCTTTCAACTCGATAGAGGGTGGGCTTTTTGTAAACGACAAAATGGGGCGGAGTCGCTTTCCCAAATACATGGCTTCAGCAGCAACCCACCTTTATTCTCCAGACAGCGACACGGCAGGAGGCTGGGGTTTTTGGGAGCGGCGTATTGATTGTTCGCTAATGGGGCGGCTTACTCTCTCGAATCGCATGATGGTGCCCCCCAACTTGATTGCTTTTGATGAAAACCAAAACACTTATGATGACGAAGGGGGAATTTATGTGGGCACCTCGTGGGTAGCTCTGCCCCTCATCGGAGGAGCAGAGCGCCACGAAGGCCAAGCTCGTAGCACCGAAAATGGGCTCCTAACTTGGACATTTGTTATTGATGCCGCTAACTACAGCGGCCCGCTCATTGCTTATGCGCCACAGCACTGGTTTCGGCGCAGTGATAGGTGGAGTGCCTTTGAGGTGCTGGACGCATATTGGGAAGAGTATGTGGAGGAGGACAATGCAGAACTCCTCGATAGCCCGGTAGGGCTTGCCCTCGCTGATTTCGTTCATGGGGACTTAAGCGAAGAAGAACTTCATGCGGCTATAGAAAACGAAGAATGGTACGAGTCTTCCCAAGATAACTGGGAGCCTGGTGACATGAACTGGATTAAACCAGAAAATACTTTGGGGTTTGCCCCGGCACAGGGTTATGTACCAGTGGGGGTAGAAATGCCACCCATCCCATCATTTATGGTCGAGCAAGATGGCCGAACGTTTATAAAAATATTTCCCCCCCAACTACCGAATGTCTCAGAAGATGAGGGGTACGCCTTGAATGTGCAAACATTTGATGTAGATATCTACAACAAATTTTTGGATGTGTTTTCTTTTGGCGCAGACCTATCAGCAGTAGACACTTCTTTCAATGGATTAGGGAACCCTATGCAAGTGGATGGATGGGAAGTCGAATATTCAGGTGACAGTTGGCGAGAGATTGAAGTTGGGAGCCTTAAACAACTCGAAGACTCTTATGAATCGAACATTGATCTCCATGTTCCTTCTGGAGGTTCACAGGTAAACGACGAAACTAACGTGCTCATTGAATGGGGCTCCGTTGATGCTGATCAGCGAGGATGGAGCACATATTACGAGATGGTAGATGGTGCAGCAGTTCCTGTGGAGGCGAGCGAGGTACCGGCAGAGTTGCTCGAATTGGAATACGAAACCCGGCAATACCCCATATCAATTGCTTCGCACGATGAAGATGTCGGGTTAGATTTTTCTTGCTGGACCTGTGACGACCCGGCTTCGTGCGATGACACCGTGCACGTAGCGGTGCTTGACGACGACAGTCGGGTTTCTTACCAGTGGTACCGGTTTGCTGATCAGCCTGCGTTTAAAAGCCTAAAAGAGGAGTACCCCGAGTTTTACTCAATGGCCGCAATGAACGACCTTCAAGCAACGATTGAAAGCATGCACCGCGACTGGGGGTCCACCCAAGAGTTTCTCGAGCAACCAACCAGTATCGAACAACTTCATTTAGCTGAAGTGGACCACGGCCTTCTTGTGGAACCTCCCGATGGCAAAGAGGTTGGTTGGGTCCCCATTGTGACGCAGGTAGAACTACCTGATGGTGAGTGGCAAGAGGAAGTCGACTTTCGCGAATCCATGTTCGGCATCACCATCCGTTAATGCAAATTGGGAGTTCTCAGAGAGGGCTTGGTAGGTCCGCCGCTGACGCGGTGAAAAAATTGAACTCAAGATGAGCAGCTTTGTTTACTTGGCAAAGGTTCTGGTGGCCAAGTAAGAGCCTAAGGAAGTATTTCTACGAGGACATCAACGGGTTGGGCCATGAATTCATCAAACTCCACAATGAAGTCGGCTGAGTTCATGCCATAGGCATTAGCGAAAGCCCCTTCCCAGCCCAGTTCGTTCAAACCGGGATAAAAGGTATCAAGCAGCACGTCTGGACCGAACTTAAAGGCCAAGTAGGCGTGCGCCCAAGCGCCGTAACTGTAAGCGACTTGGCCGTCGTCGCCGTAACCGATAGTCGAAGGACTCTGACCAGGATTATCGCTCATCCACTCCTGGACATCCCAAATCATCCAGCCAAAACGCTCAGGTAAAGGCGCCCATTCTGAAGCGGTCAATACCCCGGAATTTCGCATTTCTTGTGACCCAACTTGAGCCATGTATTCGGCGCCGCCTTCGCTCCACCAAATGTTCTCTCGATGCATTAACTCATCGCGAAGATCCCAATTTGCCGTAGCAATAAACGCATGCTGCACGGCATGGAAGTATTCATGAAAGACAGTTTTTTGATCATCGGCAAAAGGGCAGATGCTTGGTTCGGCAAAACAAATGGGGTAAGACGAAGAGTAAAGATGCAGCCCCCATTGGCGGTTACCGTTTCGACCTGCGTTGCCGCCGCCCCAACCGTTGACAATGCGCTCAGAAGAATCAATGGCTCTTTCCACAAAGAAATTTGGGGTGTGGTCCCATTCAAGGCAATCGGCAACGCTGCTGAGGTTTCCTAACTCAACGCGCTTTGCGCAGAACTGGTCACCAAGGTCCTCGGCCGCGGCGACATCTAAGCCCGCTACCCAATATTCGAGCGGGCCGTAATTGCCCCAGAGGGCGGTTGCGGCAAGCAGAGCTTCTTCAAGAAGGCTTCGACTATATTCTGGGACGTCACTGGCGTAAAAGAACTCCGGTGAAGTGCTGACCGTGGCTCCCCAAGAAGCATCAAGATCGGCAGCAGTTTCTCGCCGTACCGCGATGTCATCTATGCAAGCAGTGAGCGCAGTCTCGTCTTCCACGGAGAGAGGATTGTCTAAATACTCGTCCGGGGCCATGTCTAAAAGCGACCACGCTGCATCTATGCCGACTGCTTCTACTGTGCAATTAATAAAAACATTGTCGCCTTGCTCCACTGCCAACGCAGCATTTTCTAGGCCATTAATGAATTTACCTTCATCGGACAACGTGGTGGTAGTAGGTGCAGCGGTAGTCGCCGGTGCGGCAGTAGTGGCGGGCACAGCAGTAGTTTCGACTACACCGGCATCAGGCGCAGCGGTCGTAGTAGCGGGAGCGGCGAGTTCTCCGCCACTGGATGAACAGCCAGCAACCAGCGAAAAAGCCAAGAAAATAGAGATTAATAGAGAGATGTTTTTAAGCATTTAGCCACCCTAGTCGTATAGAGGGCGGGCCTCACAGGTCCTCAGTGGGGGAGTGAGGGGTGGACTCGGTGGCTTCTTCTGCGACGATGAGGGAGTGAACACGCAATCTCAAACCCTCGCTGCTTTGGCCGAACGCTGCCAAGCGGCCGGTCTTGCCGCCGGTCTAGATGCCGTGGGGGTTTGTGCTGCCACCCCATTTTCTGACGTGAAGGTTCTGTTAGAAGAACGCCGCACCGCTGGATTAGCGGCCAACATGCAATTCACCTACCGCAACCCGGCCCGCTCCACCACCCCGCAGCGGATACTTGAAAACGCCCAAACCTTGGTGGTGGCTGCCCTACGCACCCCCGCCCCCCGCTTAAACCCCGCCGAACCTGGGCAAACCCGCATCGCCGCCTACGCCCGGACCGACCATTACACAGAACTAAAAACCGGCCTTGAGGTAATCGCCGAAGAACTCCGTCAGGCGGGCTGGCAGGCTCGAGTGGTGGCTGACGACAATGCTTTGGTGGACCGTGCCGCCGCCGTGCGGGCCGGCCTGGGCTGGTACGGAAAAAACGCCAACGTGCTACTCCCCGGCCGCGGTAGCTGGTTCGTCTTGGGCTCGGTAGTTACCGACGCTCCGCTACCGGTAAACCAAGAACCCGTGCCCGACGGTTGCGGCACCTGTGATAAATGCATAACCGGGTGCCCCACCGGAGCCATCGTGAAACCCGGGGTGGTTGATGCCCGCCGCTGCATTGCCTGGCTGGTACAAGCCCCCGGGCCTATACCCGTTGAATTTCGAGAAGCTATGGGCGACCGTATCTATGGTTGCGACGAATGCCAAGAGGTTTGCCCAGTGGGCCGCCCCGAGCGGACCAGCGAAGGCAATAGCGACCCCACGGCCGACCTTGATGCCTTAGGGATACTCAACGCCACCGACCAAGAGCTTTTAGACAACTACGGCCGTTGGTACATAGCGGAAAGAGATCCCAAGTATCTTCGCCGAAATGCGTTGGTGGTCTTAGGCAACGCCCAGGGCGAGAACGCACAAATTGACCGATGCTTAGAATATTATCTTGACCATTACGACCCGCTATTACACGAACACGCCAAATGGGCGATAAACCAACGAGCAAGCCTATGAGACGACATCTGCTGGTCACCAATGACTATCCCCCCAAAGTAGGGGGCATCCAGTCGTACCTGTGGGAACTCTGGCACCGGCTTCCCGCTGATGATGTCGCCGTGCACACCACGCCCTATGCCGGTAGCGAAGACTTTGATGCACAACAGAGCTACACCCTTACGCGGTCTAAAGAACCTGTATTGTTGCCTCACCGTTGGGTGCGGCGACGGGCGGCAAAGTTGGCTGCCCAGCACCAAGCAGAAATGATTATTTGGGACCCGGCCCTTCCAGCAGGCCTAGCCGCACCCCGGGTAAAACTTCCTTACGCCGTGGTCCTCCATGGCGCAGAGGTAACCATTCCCGGCCGACTGCCTATCACCCGGCAACTCTTGGCCCGAGTGCTGCGCCGAGCATCCCTAGTTATCTGTGCCGGGCAATATGCCGCCGACGAAGCCCAACGCGCCGCAAAACAAGAACTCCCCACGGTGATTATTCCCCCCGGAGTAGACACCGAACGCTTTAAACCACTGGACCAAGATCAACGGCGAGCGGTACGCCAAAAACTTGGCTTAGACGAGACTGCCCCCTTGGTGGTCAGCGTCAGTCGCCTGGTGCCCCGCAAAGGCATGGACACTCTCATCAAAGCTTCGCTAGAAATTCAAAAAACTATTCCCGACGTGACGGTGGCTATAGCGGGCACCGGTCGAGACGAAAAACGGTTAAAAAAACTTATCGAAACCACCGGTGCCCCCGTAAAAATGCTCGGCCGAGTAGACGACGATTTGTTGCCCGGTCTGTACGGAGCCGGCGATGTGTTCGCCATGTTGTGCCGCACCCGGTGGGCAGGCCTAGAACAAGAAGGCTTCGGTATTGTTTTTGTAGAAGCGGCCGCCGCCGGAGTGCCCCAAGTAGCCGGCCAAAGCGGGGGAGCGGCCGAAGCAGTAAGCCACGGCGAAACCGGCCTGGTAGTCGACCCACCAGACGACCCAAAAAAAGCGGCAGCAGCGTTGGTCAAAATATTAAACAACCCTCAACAGCGAGAAACCATGGCCCAAGCATCACGCCAACGTGCCGTAAAAGAGTTCTCTTACCAAGTGTTAGCCGACCGATTGCAGACCAGTATCAACCAAGCAGTTTTACGAGAAACAAAGTGAACCCATGATAAACCCTGGCCAAAACATTATCAGAGCATCTCGGTTAGGAACCCTTGGCTTCACGCTTATGGCGGTGCTTTCCGTCCTGTATGCCGGCCCCCTACGCGCCCTTGGCTTGCTGGTTAACCTCGGCTTATTCTTGGCCGGTTGCGTGACGTTTCTGCTGGCCTTTTTTCGCGCCGTTGGGCGAAGCCGAACCGAAAACATCGGAGTAGGTGGACTGTATTTTTTGGCCGGATGCGCCCCGCAGGTAGTACGACGTCAACTCATGGGGGCACTAAGCATCCAAGTAATGGTGGCCTTTACCGCAGCATCTTTTCGGCCCTTTACCACTGTGGCCTCTACCGTGTTGGTTCCGGTTTTTGGTTTAGGTTTGGCCGGGCTCTGGGGCTCCCGTCATGGCAATTTTGGCCCGCGATAAATATTTTCACCCGATCAATATTTAGTATCCCCTCCGGCACGCTTCTTGCTCCGGTATGGTCAAGACAGGGAGAGACCAATGACTGATCACGCAAGCCAACACGTTCTCATTCAAGCTTCGCCGCAAGAGTGTTTTGCTGCCGCCCTTGATGTAGAGCGCTACCCCGACTGGGCCGACGATATTAAAGAAGCCACCGTGGTTACTCGAGACGACGAAGGGCGCGTCGGTGATGCGGCTTTTCGCGCTGCCGCCATGGGGCGAAGCACCACCTACACCCTGCGTTACAGCTACGGTTCTAACCCTCTACGTATGGCTTGGCGACTGCTCGACGGTGACGTAATGCGTCGTATGGATGGAGAATACGAGTTCACCGCAGTAGAGGGCAGCCCCGACGTAACTAAAGTGCATTATCACCTCGAAGTAGACCTCTTGGTTCGGTTACCAGGTTTTGTAAAGCGTCGCCTCGAAGCAAAAATCGTTCACACCGCAGTAGATGACCTCAAAACTCGTATTGAGTCAGGCATTAACCAGCGGTAAGGGTTTTGGCAACCGTTATTGCGACGGTTGTTCCCATTGGCGACTGCGATCAACGGCTTGTAGCCAGCGTTGATGCAAAACATTTACCTTGCTGCGATCCGCAGTGGGCAATGCTGTGCGGCCCGCTTGCCAAAGGTCAGAAAGTTCATCAAGGGAACCCCATACCCCCTCGGCAAGTCCGGCCAGCCACGCCGCCCCCAAAGCAGTCGCTTCAGTAGTAGCCGAACGAGTTACCGGAATATTCAGTTGGTCGGCTTGCAGATCAAGCAAAAGTTCCATAACCGCCGCCCCGCCATCTATACGCAAATCGGCAATGGCCAGACCTTCTCGAGACATGGCATCAATAACATCTCGAGTCTGGAACACCATGGCTTCTACTACCGCACGAGCCATCTCAGCTCGGCCGGTTCCTCGAGTCAGCCCCACCAAGGTTCCACGCGCCCAAGGGTCCCACCAGGGGCTTCCCAAACCATTAAAAGCCGGAACCAAGAAAACATCCCCGGTATCGGGCACGCTTTGCGCCAGACCTTCAAGGTCGGAAGCGTGATCAATGATGCCCAAGCCGTCGCGCAACCACTGGACCGCCGAACCAGCGGAAAAAATTGACCCCTCCCGGGCGTAAGTCAACGGGCCGTCTTTTTCTCGTTGCCAAGCCACGGTGGTCAACAAGCCATTAGCCGGGGCTGGCAAATCATCACCGATGTTCGCTAATAAAAAACATCCCGTGCCGTAAGTGTTTTTGGCCTGCCCAGCGGCAAAACAAGCCTGACCAAAAAGCGCCGCCTGCTGGTCACCCGCCATGCCGCTAATGGGTACCCCGGGGCCCACCGGGCTGGCCGCATCGGTTACCCCGAAACGCCCCGACGAAGGGAAAATCTCGGGTAAGGCCGCTAGAGGAACGCCCAGAAGGTCACAAAGTTCCTTTGACCAGCATCCGCTCCTTAGGTCAAAAAGCATGGTGCGACTGGCATTAGAAGGCTAGGTTGCGTGGACCTTTCCGCCCGTGAGCTTCCACAACAGCCAAGAATCAATAGTGCCGAGACGCAGATCAGCATCTGCGGAGACATTCCCCTCGCCAAGCAGCCACGCCATCTTGGTGCCAGAAAAATAAGGATCAAGAACGAGCCCAGTGGCTTCTCGTATAAAAGGAAGATGCCCGCCTTGAGTAAGTTCTTGGCACCGGTCGGCAGTACGGCGATCTTGCCAAACAATGGCTCGATGCTGCGGCAAACCAGTGGCCGCATGCCAAGCCACCACGGTTTCCCGTTGGTTGGCAATGGCGATCGACGCCACTGGTTGAGTTAGGCGTTCAGCCACTTCGGTAAGGGTTTTTTGGGCGGCCTCCCAAATTTCTTGAGCATCGTGTTCCACCCACCCCGGCTGCGGAAAATACTGCGGAAACTCCTGCTGGGCCTGATCAACAATTTCCCCCCGCTCGTTTATCGCCAAAGTGCGCACGCTGGTGGTGCCCGCATCAAGAGAAAGAATTATCGCCATAGAAAGAGACTAATCAACGGGGTCTACCGGCAGGTCATTGGTAACGCCCTCAATCAAATCTGGCGGCAAAAATGAGACATAGTTTTCGCAGCGCACCGGTGCCCCTTCGGCCGGCGGTTCGCCGTCACTTATGGGAGCATTGACCGAAGCAAGCAAGCCGTCTTGTTTAACGAGCACCAAAACTTGCTCGACTTCGATACCGGCAATCAACTCGGTGGCCGTGCAGACCAGCATGGCGAAAGCCAGTTGGTTGCTGTACGAGTCGTCAATAGGGAACCCATCCAAACTGTTCAGTTGCACTTGCAAAACATCACCGTCGAGCACCGTCCCCACCAAGATGCTCCCCTCGGCTAACGGGGAAATAAACCCTTGTTCTTGTTCCTTGCTCGTCGGACCCACCAGCACTTGGGCCAAAATGGTGTTGACCGAACCGTCGGGTTCAATCTGGCGCTCCATGGTTTGCAGCACCATGACCCCGTCGCCTGAATCTTGGGCTAAAAAGATTTCTACTGTTTCTAATACCGCGGGGGGAGCGGTAGTGGTGATTGCTCCTTCGATGAGGGTGTCCGGGAGTTCAGCCGAGAGGCCTCGAGGTGAGCTTTCTAAAGGAATCCCGCAAGAAAATAGAGAGAGGCTGAGCAAGAAAGCAAACGACCGAAAGAGTAAACGCAACATTACAAGTCCTCCAAGTCAGGGCTGAAGCGGGGGAGTTCTACGACAAAACGAGCCCCCACGTTGCCGTCTGGTCGATCCTCGGCCCAGACCCGGCCGCCATGCAGGCGAACATCTTCTCGTACCATGCTGAGACCCAATCCGCTTCCGGG
>Ga0302118_10001577_pt1 | contig 11327 bp, 8 predicted proteins | sample AG5_331_MG_FD_203126 | JGI IMG/M metagenome (GOLD analysis project Ga0302118, IMG submission 203126) | Marine microbial communities from Western Arctic Ocean, Canada - AG5_33.1 | ecosystem: Environmental > Aquatic > Marine > Oceanic | place: Canada: Western Arctic Ocean | collected 2017-10-01 | reverse complement strand
GGGTTCGACTCCCGCCCCCGGCACTCTTGGTGCCGTACGTCTGGCATGAAGCCCGGACGTTACGGCAGTCCTGACCTGGACTCAGATGCTACGACTCATCGACTGCTCGCTGCCGGTATTTTGCGCGCTGTTGCTTGTCGTTGGGACGACCGGGCCGGAACACGCGGCGGCGCAATCCGTTCGCGGATTGGTATTCGACGCCGTCACGGACGAGGCGATACCGCTTGCGACCGTAACGCTCGTCTCCGAGTCAGGAGAACGGGTCGCATCTGCGCTGACGACGGAAGATGGATTCTTTTCGCTCGATGCGCCGGATAATGGAATCTATGTGGTACGAGGCGTCGTGTTGGGTTATCGGCCGGGCCGCGCTGGACCTGTCCAACTCGTGAACGATGGGCTCCAGGTGGTGGAACTGCGACTTGAGACAGCTCCGGTCGAGCTCGAAGGCCTGACCGTCGAGGGTGAGTCGGTCACAGGGGTCGGCAACAGCCTCACGCGACGCGGCTTCTGGGAGCGGTATGAGGCGGGCAGGGGGCAGTTTCTCTCCCCCGGGGATATCGCTGCGAGCGATGCCGCCTTCACTCCGCATCTCCTGCGTCCTCTCAACCATGTGATCGCGCAACATGGGTCGGCGCCATGGGCTATCTGGCCTCAACTTCGCCGGGCGACGGGGAGCGAGCGCGGGCCCTGTGAGCCCTACGTTTATGTAGACAACGTCTGGGTCAATCGACCCATCAATGGGCTTCAGAGCGCGGACTTCGGGCTGGAGGACATCGTGCCGATCGACATTGTCGAGGCAATCGAGGTGTACTGGGGTCCGTTCCAGGCACCGATGCGCTACCAAGGCTCCCCGTATGAGAACGAATGCGGCGTAATTCTGGTGTGGACCCGGTAGCGATCGCGTGTCCACTCGGGCTGTGCGGGCGAAAGGCTGAATTGACATCTTCGCACGAGCCCTTACTACCGATATAATTAAATGCTGTTCAGCCTAGGCATAAGCTGGCTCGCCCCGCTATGCGATCCGGTCGAAATGGAGAGAAAATGGGAAAGAACGGGAGCGAGGGGCAGGAGACCCTCTCCATCCGCGATAACCGGACTGGAAAGAACTACGAGGTCGACATTCACAGTGGCGACATCATCCGGGCGATGGACCTGCGTCAGATCAAGGTCAACGACGACGATTTCGGTATGATGGCCTACGATCCTGGCTTCACGAATACCGCGTCGACCAAGAGTTCTGTCACGTTCATCGATGGTGGCAAGGGTATTCTGCGTTACCGCGGGTATCCGATCGATCAGCTTGCGGAGCACAGCACCCACCTCGAGGTGGCCTACCTCCTGTTGAAAGGCGAACTGCCTGCCCAGTCGGAGCTGGACGACTTCGTCCACGAGGTCACGTTCCACACCTACGTGCACGAGAACATCACGGAGCTCTTCTCCGGCTTCCGCTACGATGCGCATGCCATGGGCATGGTCATGAGCGGCGTTGCAGCGCTCTCGTCGTTCTACCCTGAGGCTAAGGACATCGAGAACTCTGCTGCCCGTTCGCAGCAGATCATCCGCCTCATCGCGAAGATGCCGACGCTTTCGGCCTATGCGTATCGTCATCATCGCGGACTCCCGTACGTCTATCCTGATAACGAGCTCGACTACACCGCCAACTTCCGCAACATGCTGTTCCGGATTGGCTCGCGGGAATACGAGCCGAACCCAGTGCTCGAGCGAGCACTCGACATCTTGTTCATTCTGCATGCAGATCACGAGCAGAACTGCTCGGCTACTGCAATGCGTGTGATCGGTTCTGCGAACTCCGATCCGTATTCGGCGATGGCCGGAGCGATGGGGGCTTTGTACGGCCCGTTGCATGGCGGGGCGAACGAGGCGGTGCTCCGCATGCTGACGCGCATCGGGAGCGTTGATAACATCCCGGCGTTCATGGAAGGCGTGAAGAAGCGGGAAGAGCGCCTGATGGGCTTTGGGCACCGTGTCTACAAGGCCTACGATCCTCGCGCCGCGATCATCAAGCGGACTGCGGACGAGGTCTTCGATGTCACGGGACGCAACCCGCTCCTCGACATCGCCTTGGAGCTCGAGAGGATCGCGCTGAACGAGGACTTCTTCGTTGAGCGGAACCTCTACCCGAACGTCGACTTCTACTCGGGCCTGATCTATCAGGCGATGGGTTTCCCGGTAGAGATGTTCCCGGTTCTGTTCGCCATCCCGCGGACGGTCGGCTGGCTCGCTCAGTGGCAGGAGATGCTGGAGGATCCAGAGCTACGGATTGCCCGGCCCCGCCAGGTGTTCACTGGCTCGGACGAGCGCAATTTCGTTCCGATCGGTGATCGCGGCTGAAGCCGGATTGCCGACGAAGCGGCATAGTTTGAAAGGAAGGGGCGTCCGCGATGCGGACGCCCCTTTTCGTTGACCCTATGGAGTGTGTATGAACGATCACATCTGTATCGACCTCGAGCATCTCGATCTCCCGGGTGCGATCTGCTGCTACGTCGTGGATGGCATTGAGCCAACGATTATCGATCCTGGCCCAACGACCACGCTTGAGGGCCTCCTCGAGTCGCTCTCGCAGTATGGGATCACGGGTGGAGAGCTCCGACACGTCCTGCTGACCCACATCCACCTGGATCACGCCGGTAGCACGGGGTTCCTCTTGGATCATTTTCCCAATGCGGTTGTGCACGTTCATGAAGATGGGGCGTCACATATGGTGGATCCGGATCGGCTCGTATCGAGCACGAGGCGGACGTTCGGGGAGCTACACGACACACTGTGGGGTGATGTGAAGCCAGTGGAGGCGAATCGGATCAGGGCATGGCGGCCCGGGGGGGCTGGCCCGTGGAGCGGGCTTCGTCCCATATCCACACCCGGACACATATCACATCATATCTCGTGGCTTGACGAGTCGGATGGGACGCTTTTTTCCGGTGATTCCATGGGAATCGTGCTCGGCGGCGGGCCGCAGCATCCACCAACGCCTCCGCCCGCGGTAAATCTCCCGGACTGGGCTCGTACTTTGGAAGAGATCGGGCAGATCGGGCCGGAACGCTTCGGTGCGACCCACTTCGGGATTCATGGAGAAGTGGAGGCGCGTCGTCAGCAGCTCGCAGAACGATTGGACGCACTAGAAGCTCGTGTGCGGGCTGCGATTGCGGTCGGGATCGACGAGGAAGTGGAGGATGCGGCCCGGTTCGAGACCGAGGTGCGCACCGAATTGGCGCCATTCATGGGCGAAGAGCGGGTGAACCGCTACTTCGACATGTTCCCGGCTGCGACGGACTGGGCAGGCGTCGCCTTTTACGCGAAACGCAATCCCTGAGGGGATCGATGATGCAATCAGCAATAGATAGATGGGTTGTGGCGGCTGTGCTTCTCGCATCGCTTGTCGTGGGTGCCCCGGGATCGGCTCTTTCGGCCCAGGAAAGGGAAACCAGGCCGGTTCCGTCTGCCACCGTGCCGCCCGGCGAGTTCGAGCGCGCTATGGAGCGCGCCTGGCGTACCGAGGACGGATCACCGGGCTCTGGCTACTGGCAGCAGTGGGTTGGCTACGACATCCGCGCGACTCTGGACCCGGAGACGGCGAAGCTCCAGGGGACCGCCCAGATCCTCTATTTTCATGATGCGCCGGCCAACCTAGCCTCTGTGTTTGTTCACCTGCACCAGAACATCCACAAGGAAGGGTCACCCCGATACGCGTCTCAAGAGATTACCGGTGGGGTAACGATTACGCGCTTGGCCGCGGACGGGGAAGAACTGAGCGAGGGACCCCTCGCAGCCGGTCCGGGCTGGGAAGTCGACGGCACGCTTATGCAGGTACGCCCGTCGATCCGACTCGAGCGAGGCGACACCCTGCAGCTCGATATCGACTGGGAGGTCACGCTTCCCCAAAAGGGTGCGGGCCGCATGGGTCACTCAGGCAATGAGGTCTATTTCGTCGGGTACTGGTTCCCGAAAATCGGGATGTTCGACAACCTCCGCGGCTGGAGCGCGCAGCCATACCTCGGAAATGCAGAGTTCTACGATGAGTTCGGGGACTACAACGTCGAATTGACGGTGCCCGCCGGTTGGACGGTGATGGCGACCGGAGATCTCCAGAACCCCGAGGAAGTCTACTCCGAGAGGACTCTGGACCTTCTCGCTGTCGCTGCGGAGGCAGACACACTGGTCACGATTGCAGATTCGGCTGCGCGTGAGGCTGCCAGCGTGACTACCGAGGGCGTCGAGGGGCTGCTGACGTATCACTTCACGGCGGAGAACGTCAGGGACTTTGCCTGGACGACGTCCAACATCCAACAGTGGGATGCCACCTCTGCCCTCGTGGGGCCGCTGGCTGAACCCTGGGTGAACCCATCTGCTCTCGAAATGTCAGACGACGAAGACGACTCGAGAGACGAGGAGAGAGCGGAAACTGTCTTGACTGAAGCCACGGACGTGGATCCCGGGGCAGACCGCCGCATCCTCATTAACTCTTTCTGGAGAGAAAGTCGGGCTCCTCTGTGGTCACAGCAGTGGGAGTACGGCAAGCAGTCAATCGAGCACCACTCGGAGTACACCGGATTTCCATACCCGTGGTCTCACATGACTTCAGTCGAAGGGGCCGACATCATCGACGGGGGCATGGAGTTCCCGATGATGACGGTCATTGGCCCGTACGAAGGTGGGGAGCCGACGGACGTTTTCAACACCACGTCACACGAGATCGGCCACATGTGGGTGCCGATGATCGTGGGAACGGACGAGAAGCGACACGCCTGGCTCGACGAAGGCTCGACGTCGTTTCTTGAGCAGGAGAGTCGGATGGCGCTTTGGCCCGGAGTCAATCACCATCGGGTGGAAGCTATTCTATACCTTCAGGTTGCGGCCGCTGGTCTCGAGCAAAGCATGATGCGGCATGGTGACTTTTACGAACCCGGTCCGGGCTACGGTGTCGCGTCGTATCCGAAGCCTGCAACGCTGCTTGGTGCGCTACGTTCGGTGATCGGCGAAGACACCTTCCGTGCCGCGTACCAGGCCTTTATCTCGGAGTGGGCGTACAAGCATCCGTCGCCGTGGGACTTCTTCAATACCTTCGAGCGATTCGCGGAAGAGGACCTGGACTGGTTCTGGACGTCGTTCTATTACAACACCTGGACGTTGGACCACGCGGTTGGGTCCGTGCAGCCCAAGCCGACAGGTGGTGCGATTGTGACGATCGAGGACCGCAGCCTTGCGGTCTTCCCGGCCACCGTCCGTATCCGGACGCGAAACGGCATGGACTTCGTGCATGAGATTCCCGTCAGCCATTGGCTGGCAGGCAACACGAGCTACGAAATCGACATCGCCTCGACAGCCGGAGCGGTGAGCCGGATTGAAATTGATCCAGCTGGATCAGCCCCTGACGTGGACCGGAGCAACAACATCTGGCCCCAGGGGCGCTGACCCCGCGCTGCCGCACCTGTGATGGGCGGATCGGGCCTCAGGTCTGATCCGCCTTTTTGGTGACCTGCGATCTTCTGCAGCATGGCGAAGTGTGCGGTGCGATCGGGAGGCGTCGTGGCGAGAAGCGTGAAGCCCAGCCGTCGATTCAGAACGGCAGGCCTAGCATCAGCCGAAACTTTTGATGCCTGGCGGGCTCTGTCGCAAGGCGGTGAGGTACTGGTATGGGTTGGTGACAGGCTTCTCGTCCGGATCCACCCACGTTTCGAGTGGCTCGGGCAGGGACGTGTGGAGTGAGGTGCTGTTGGGGGGAGCCATGAGGCCCTCGGTCGACTCTGACTGGGTGTCTGCATCATCTGGCGAGGCGAGTTCTCGCACGGCAGCTGTTTCTGGCCGGCGACCGTCCCGGTAGGACCTGGACATACCTCGTCTCCGAACCGGTGTCCCAGGCACTCTCAGTGCTTCGACCTCGAAGGCAATCACGTTGAGTGTGTCACCGTCTTTCTGAAGGCGCCCGCGTACAGTGAGGAACGGCTCCATGCGTACCGACGATTGGTCACGCTTATAGATGTCGGGCTTCACAATTACGTTGATAGGACCGTGCTCATCTTCCATTAGGACAAAGACATAGCCTTTTGCTGTTCCCGGTCGCTGTCGTGTCGTGACCAAGCCTGCGACCCGCACGGTGCTGCCCTGTTCGAGGTGCGGAAGGCGGTCTGAACCGACAGTTCCCTCCGGCAGCGCGTGCTGCAGCAGTGCGAGCGGATGCAGGTTCGCGGAGAATCGGAGCATGCGGTATTCCGCAATCATCTGGTCGTGCTCCCCAAGGTCCGGAAACGCCATGCCTGCGTAGGGGTCGTCGAGCGCCAGTTCAGTTTGTGCATGGTCTTCGCGGCCACCGCTGCTGTCGCCGTCTGTCTCCGGGCCGAGCCAGAGCCCGGCCTGCCAGAGCAATTCGCGTCGGGTAAGGCCAAAATCACCGAATCCACCGACCCAGATCAGGTTTTCGATGGCAGGACGCTTGAGTGCGGCAGGGGTGCGTCGCAGGAATTCGACAATCGACCGGTACGGGCCGTTGTTCAGACGTTCGTTGACGACCCGCTCGGCGACTTCTGAGCCCCAGCCTCGCACGAACCCCAGGCCCACGCGCAGGTCGTCACCCTCGGCCGTGCATTCGACGCCGCTGTGGTTTACGTCGGGCAGAAGGGTTCTGATTCCGTTCCTGCGGGCGTCTCGGCCTAGGGTATCGAGCGAGTAGAAACCCATGGGCTGGTTGTTGAACAGCCCCACATAGAACTCAATTGGGTAGTAGTGCCGCATCCAGGCCGATTGATACGCCAGCAGGCCGAAGGCTGCGGCGTGTGATTTCGGGAAGCCGAATTCCGAGAACGCGGTGACTTGTGTGAAGATCTCCCGGGCCGTGGTCTTGTCGACGCCGTTGGCCATGGCTCCTTCTCGGAAGTCATCCCAGTGGGCCGTCAGCGCCTCTCTGGAGCGTTTCCGGCTCATGGCACGCCGCAGGGACTCCGCCTGGCCGTCGGAGAAGTTCGCGAGGGCCTGACAGACCTTTAGGACCTGATCCTGGAAGATGATCACCCCCAGCGTTTCTCCTAGGGCCTCCTCGAGGAGCGGGTGGGGGTAGGGGACCTCGTAGTCTGGGCTCTCGCGCAGCATCTCTCGACGGCGCACATAGGGGTTCACCGCGCCGCCGACGATTGGCCCCGGGCGCACGATCGCGACCTGAACGAAAAGATCGTCCAGGTTTCGGGGTCGCGTGCGCCGGAGCATCTGGATCTGAGCCCGACTTTCGATCTGGAAGAGCCCCACCGTGTCCCCGGAGCAGATCCGGTCGTAAATGACCTCGTCCTCGAAGTCGATTCGGGAGAGATCGGGAGCTTCCCCGTGCCGCTCGGCAATCAGATCGATGCTTTCCTCGACCAGGGACAGCATTCCGAGGGCTAGGAAGTCGATTTTGATAAAGCCGGCGTCCTCGCACGAATCCTTGTCCCACTGACATAGGACGCGGCCCTCCCAGGCGGCCGGCTCGAGTGGGACGATTTCGACCAAGGGGCGACTCGAGATGATCATGCCGCCGACGTGCTGCGAAATGTGGCGTGGAAGTCCAGACACGTCTTCGGCCAGCTCTCCGAGCAATTTCCAGAGGTGGCCATCGGCACGGTCCTTGAACTCCGGCAGGGAAGCGATCTCGTCCGCGAGCCCTGATGCGGACCGGTGTTCGGCGAGCTTCGAAAGCTTCTCCAACTCGCCGAGGGGAAGGTCCAGGACCTTGCCGATCTCACGCACTGCAGACTTCAGTCGGTACGTTGGGAAAGTACAGACGAGTCCCGTATGTTCATGTCCGTACTTGTTATACACGCGTAAAATCAACTTTTCTCTTATGTCCCTTGGGAAATCGAGATCAATGTCCGGGACGCTGCGCAGTGCTTCGTTCAGGAAGCGACCGAGGAAGAGATTGTTCTTGACCGGGTCAATATGGGACAGGCCGATCAGATAGCAGATGATCGAGGAAACGGATGATCCACGTCCGCGTCCGGCCGGCAGCCCGGAACTGGCCCGGGGCGCTTCTCCGCGTACTTCCCGAGCGACTTCGCCGGCCAGCTTCATGATGTCACGGTAGACCAGGAAGAACCCGGCGAGGCCATGCAGGTCGACGAGGCACAATTCGGTGTGAAGCCGCTCTTCGGCATCGCGCTCCTCTTCGCTTCCCGGCTCGTAGAGCTGGCTGATCTTGCCGAGGCACATGGCAGCGAGCGATTCGATGCCCCCGTCGCGCTCTGACCCAGCGAAATCGGGAAATTCGTAGCCTAGGTCCTCAGTCAGATCGAATTGTGCGCACCGTTCGGCGATCAGGAGCGTGTTCGTGACTGCCTCAGGACGGCTCTGGAAGCGATGGCGCATCTCCCAGGCGTCGGGGAGGTGAAAGAGTCGGTTGGCCCTTCTGGCGCCGTGTGCGCCGTCTAAAGTGGCCCGGCTACGGATCGAAACGAGTACGTCCTGCAGGCGATGCCGCTCGGGGCGGTGGTAGTGCACGTTCCCCGTGGCGACCACACCAAGGCCCATGCGCCCTGCGAGCCGCCCCAGGCCCTTGTTTCGGGCTCTGTCGCCTTTCACTGCGTTGTCCTGCAACTCCATGAAGACGTTTCCGGGTCCGAACGCTGAGATCAGTCTGCCCGTGAACGCCTCCGCGTCGGCTACGGATGAGTCGAGTGCAGCGGCAACAGGGCTTTTTAGGCATCCGGTGAGGAGAATCAGCCCTTCCGGGAGGCGGAGGAGGGACTCCAGTGGGAGCCGGGCATCACCCCGCTCCGAGTGCATGTGCGTTTCGGTCAGGAGGCGACAGAGGTTCGCGTAGCCTTGTGGGGTTTCAGCGAGCAGTGTGACATGATGCCCGCCCTCCGGCTCGTCGACACCTGTAAAGCATTCGCGCAATGTGACTTCGGCGCCGGTGATCGGCTGCAGGTTCGCCTGTCGGGCGGCCTGGGCGAACTCCATTGAGCCGTACAGGCCATTGTGGTCAGTCAGTGCGAGAGCCGGGTAGCCCAGCTCGACGGCCCGCATGACGAGCTCTTCCGGGTGGGACGCGCCGTCCAGGAAGGAGAATCCTGAATGGCAGTGCAGCTCGACGTAGGGAATCGTCATCGTGGTGGTGTCTCGGCCCGCGCATCACGTCCTCATCCGATCCCGGGACGTGCCGTGATCACGCCTGGGCCACGCCGAAGGCGGCCACTCGAGCCCCTCGCTCCCTGCTGGAACGCGGACACCGAATATAAGCCGAAGACTTGGGGAATGCAATAATCTTGAGGTCTTTCGCTGATTCGTCTTTCCGCTGGAGTGGAATCGCCTTACCATCGGCGTCCATTTCATGAGGAGTCCCATGTTAGATACCGTGTACACGGCCGACATCCGGATCGACCGGATCGCAGGCCCTTTCCGACGCGCCTATCTCCCGGCCCACGATGGCCCGGTCGAGTTCGGCGTTCACGGAGCGATCAAGGAGCACTATGGTGCCGATCCCGACCGTGAAATCACTACGACGCTCGACTATGTCATGGCGTCGACCGGCGGCTGACTGACCGGAACCTTCGGAGGCGCGCTGGAGGCGCGCGGGATCAGTGCTGGAGAAGGCTACCTCAGCGGATATGTACGTGGAGAGGTCGGAAAGGACGATGGTATCCTGGTGATCCGTCGCATCCACGTCACATACAAGCTGAAGGCCGATGAGGAGCATAGGGAGACGGTCGAGCGAGTGCATGCGATGCACGCGGACCGGTGTCCGGTCTACAAGACGCTGAAGAGCGCGATCGAGATCACGACGGAGTACGAACTCGAGCAGGCAGGGTAGACTCAGTCACTGGTGACTGGGCGGCTATACCGGCTGCCAGGCTCCGGGTACGGCGACTTGTCTTAATACAGAAAGGGCATGAGGGGATTCTCTCATGTCCTTTCTGTGTATTTACTTGTGTCCTCGACGACCTTGGCGATGACTCGCTTCTAGGTCTGTCCGAACAGCGACTTGCCATCGCTCAATAGGTCATTACACGCGATAGCCACGCGCTCTGACATGCTCTGCTCACTCTTCTTCAGATACGAGCGCGGGTCGTACAATTTCTTGTTGCCGATCTCGCCATCGACCTTCAGCACCGCCTCATAGTTCGTCAGCATGTGGTCGACGATGGGCCGGGTGAACGCGTACTGGGCATCGGTATCGACGTTCATCTTGATTACCCCGTACGCGATCGTCTCCCGGATCTCTTCGAGGAGGCTGCCTGAGCCGCCGTGGAACACCAGGTCCATCTGAGCATCGGCGCCGTGCTTCCTGGTAACCGCGGCCTGGCCATCCTTGAGGATATGGGGTCGAAGCTTCACGGCGCCGGGCTTGTAGTGCCCATGCACGTTCCCGAATGTGGCCGCGAATGTGAAGCGCCCCAGCTCGTGGAGCGCCTCAAAGATCGCGACCATGTCATCCGGAGTCGTATACAGCTTGTCTTCGGGCATGTCCTCCGTGCCAGCAGAGCCATCTTCTTCGCCCCCGACGACACCAGCCTCAACTTCGAGAATGATCTCTTGCTCGGCGCAAAGTGTCAGATATTCCTTTGAAATTGAGATATTCTCGTCGAGCGGCAGAATCGACGCATCAAGCATGTGGTTCTGAAACAGGTTCGTTTCACCCCGGGCGCGCCGCTCCGCGGTAGCCTCGATGAGCGGCTTCAGAAACCCCGCGGCCTTCTCAGGCTGGCAGTGGTCGGTGTTCAGGGCGATCAGCACATCGTACTGCTCGGCGAGCCGATGAGCGGCCTCGGCGAGCAAGATGCAGCCGTACGCCGCATCTTTGTGGTTCAATCCCGAGGCGAACTGGCCCGCCCCCGTCGAAAACTGAATAATTCCGTCGGATTTCGAGTCGGCAAACCCCTTCATCGCCGCGTTGAGCGTGAGAATGGAGGTGCAGTTGATGGCCGGGTAGGCGTAGTCGCCGGCCTGGGCCGAATCGAGCATCTTGGCGAACTGCGCGGGGGTGGCGATGGGCATGGGTCTGAGCGTGCGGAGGGTACATGCTGTAGGTGAGGCGCGATCCATAGCGCCGCGGGGTTTGAGAACCTGTTCTTAAATATATAGAGATTTCCGAAGGGGGCACCTAGCGCGAACCCCACTGATTCGACAGCCTTGGTGCGCAATCCATGAAACGGTCCATTCGGCCCGCGTTCTAACACACCATCTCAGCTCCAGAAAAAACCGATGAGTCTTGAAATCACCGGAAAAGTCATCGAAATCCTCGAAGAGAAGTCAGGCGAGGGTAAGAACGGGACTTGGCGAAAGCAGGAATTCGTCCTCGAGATCCCGGGTCAGTACCCAAAGCCTGTCTGCCTCGTGGTCTGGGGTGA
>Ga0302118_10001574_pt1 | contig 11336 bp, 13 predicted proteins | sample AG5_331_MG_FD_203126 | JGI IMG/M metagenome (GOLD analysis project Ga0302118, IMG submission 203126) | Marine microbial communities from Western Arctic Ocean, Canada - AG5_33.1 | ecosystem: Environmental > Aquatic > Marine > Oceanic | place: Canada: Western Arctic Ocean | collected 2017-10-01 | reverse complement strand
GCAAGGGTATCATCACCGGGCTGCAACGGATCAGCAAACCCGGGTTGCGCCACTACACCTCGGCTAATGACATTCCGCTCGTGCTGGGCGGCATGGGCATTGCGGTGGTGAGCACCCCACAGGGCCTAATGAGCGGGCACGATGCACGCCGCAAAAACCTCGGGGGAGAACTGCTGTTCAAGGTCTGGTAACAGAACGAAAAAAGATGTCACGAGTTGGGAGCAAATTGATAGAGGTGCCGGACAAGGTCAAGGTGGCCATCGCCGACAATCACGTCGCGGTGGAGGGCCCCAAGGGCAAGCTGGAGATGGACATGCCCGGCCGCACGAGCATTTCCCAGGAGGGAAATATGCTGACGGTGGCTCGCGACGGGGATGACCGGGAAGCCCGGGCGATGCATGGCCTGGGCCGCTCGCTGCTCAACAACATGGTGGTGGGCGTGTCCGAGGGATACGTCAAGAAACTCGAGATTAACGGGGTTGGCTTCAAGGCACTGGTCAACGGCAACACCGTCACAATGAACCTCGGTTACTCACATCCCATCAAGTACAATTTGCCCGACCAGGTGAAAGTGACCGTGGACAAGGACACCAACGTCACCATCGAGGGGCCCGACAAGCAGAAGGTTGGAATGGTGGCTGCCGAGTTGCGCGGGTTCTACCCTGTGGAGCCGTACAAGGGCAAGGGCGTGAAATACGTCGACGAGCGCGTCCGCCGCAAAGAAGGCAAAACGGTACAATAATTTTTGAGACGCCGCGGTTTAGCCGGGGCAGGTGAAATGAGAGCTGATAAAAAACGTGATTTAATGAAACGCCGCCGGTGGCGCATCCGCAAAAAAATTGTGGGCACCGTCGAGCGTCCCCGCATGAGCGTGCGTTTCACCAACAAGAACATCTACGTCCAGTTCATCGACGACGATGCGGGCAACACGATTGCTTCCGTATCCACCCGGGCCAAGTCGACCAACGGTCTGCTCGCCAACGCGGCCGGTGCGGTCGAGATCGGCAAACTGGCGGGTGAAGCGGCCAAATCGGCCGGCATCGAGACAGCCGTGTTCGACCGCAGCGGCGCCCATTTTCACGGGAAAGTCAAGGCCTTGGCCGAAGCGGCTCGCGAAGCAGGATTAAAACTATAAGGACAACCGTGGCAGAAGAACCCAAGCAAAACGAGAACGCTCCCTCCGCCGAGGCACCGCAGGCACCGGCCGAGGCGAAACCGGCGGAGGCGAAACCGGCCGAGGCGAAACCCGCCACAAAAGCCGTGGGCCAAAGGCAGGGAGGCGGCAGCCGTTTCGGAGGCCCCGGCCAGGGCGGCGGCGCTCGTTTCGGGGGCCCCGGCCAGCGTCAGGGTGGCGGTGGCGGTCGTTTCGGTGGCCCCGGCCAGCAGCGCCAAGGCGGCGGTGGCCAGCGCGGCCGTTTCGGCGGGCACGATAAGCCGGATGACGGCTTCTCCGAGAAAGTGCTTAGCATCAACCGTTCGGCCAAGGTGGTCAAGGGCGGTCGCCGGTTCGGCTTCAGTGCAGTGGTGATTGTGGGCGACAAAAAAGGTAAGGTTGGCATGGGGCAGGGGAAAGCCAATCAGGTCCCCGATTGCATTCGCAAGGCGAGCGAAAATGCCCGAGCACAACTGGTGAGCGTGGTTCTCCGTGACACCACCATCCCGCACGAAGTCCTCAGCCGATACGACGGAGCCAAGGTGCTGCTCCGCCCGGCCTCCGCCGGTACCGGCCTCATCGCCGGCAAGACCGTTCGGGCCGTCTGCGAACTGGCCGGCGTGCGCAACATGTTGAGCAAGTCGCTTGGCTCGAACAACCCCCTGAACCTGGCCAAGGCCACGCTCGCCGGCCTCTTGGAGTTGCGCGACCGAAACGAAGTCATGAAAGCCCGGGGCAAATACGTACCGGAGCCTGAAGCACCCGCCGCCGCCGAGCCGGTGGCCGCGGAAGAACCGGCTGTTGCCGCGGAATAAAAACCATTTACGAGACATGCGACTGCACGATTTAAAACCAGCCACCGGATCCAAGCACCGCCGCAAGCGGATTGGTCGGGGCCCAGGCAGTGGCCGAGGAGGTCACACCAGCACCCGCGGCCAAAAGGGCCAGGGCTCGCGTTCCGGCTCATCTACCCGGCCCGGTTTTGAGGGTGGCCAGTTGCCGCTGGCCCGCCGCCTGCCCAAGCGGGGGTTCAACAACAAGCGTTTTGCCACCATTTACATCCCGGTCAACCTCGACAGCCTCAACCAGTTTGAGGAAGGCGCGCGGGTGGATGAGGCAGAGCTTCGCAAGGTCGGCCTGGTCAACGGCCGCGGCAATGGAGTCAAGATTCTCGCCCGAGGCAAATTGGAAAAAAAGCTTACCGTTTGTGCGGCCGCCTTCAGTGCAGGCGCCAAGGCAGCCATCGAGGAAAAGGGAGGCTCCTGCGAGCAGGTAACCAAGGGCAGCGCGGCATCTTCCCGGAAATAATTTTAATATCTGATCGCTCGATAAAAACAATCCATGGCAAGTGACAACCACATAACCCGCATGATTGCCGGCTTCCGGAATTGCTTCAAAATTCCGGAGCTAAAGGAGCGGATTATATTCACGCTACTCGTGCTGGGTGTCTGTCGGTTGATCGCTTGGGTGCCCATTCCCGGGCTGGACGGGGTGGAGTTGCAAAACTACTTCAACCAACTGCGCGAGAAGCAAAGCGAGGGTGGGATTGGTTTTATGGGCATGTACAGCATGTTCACCGGCGGCGCTTGGGAGCGGTGCTCCATTGGCGGTCTGGGCATCATGCCCTACATAAGTGCTACAATTATTCTGCAGTTGATGAGCCCGATAATCCCTAAGCTATCCCGCCTCTCACGCGAGGAGGGTGGCCGGGTGAAGATCATGCAGATTGGCCGAGTGATGACACTGTTTCTCTGCCTTGGCCAAGGCTATGTCATGTCGCTTGGCTGGCTGAGTCCCGCGACTGTGTTTGGGGGAGGCTGGACCGGTGGGGCTTTGGTTCTTAACCCCGGTTTTTGGTACCATTTACAGACCATGATGGCGCTCACCTGCGGGACGCTGCTGCTGATGTGGTTGGGCGAGCAGATCACCGAGCGGGGCATTGGGAATGGCGTGTCGCTTGTGATCATGATCGGCATCGTGGCGGATTTGCCACGGGCGTTGCCGATGATTTGGGACATGTTTGGGGCGCAAGTCATCAATTACATAAACGTGGTCGCAGGGTGGCTTGGTCAAGGCGCAGAGTATTTTCCTTGGAGCGGCGCTGCTGAGGGACGAAACATTTTTGAGGGAGTTTTCCTTGTGCTCCTTTTGCTGGCGGTTGTCGCTGGCGTGGTCGCGGTGACTCAAGCCCAGCGCAAAGTGCCGGTCCAGCACGCGCAACGCGCCGTGGGCCGCAAGGTGTACGCCGGCGGGAGTTCCTTCATGCCGCTGCGCGTCAACTACTCCGGCGTGATGCCGCTGATTTTTGCCCAGGCTATCCTGATGTTCCCCGGCATGGTGTTAAACGCCTTGAGTCCGTACGGTGACTTCTTTGTACGGGCGGCGGCTTGGTTTCAACCCGGGCATCCGTTCTATTATTTCACCTACGGGATGATGATCATGTTTTTCGCCTATTTCTGGGTGGCGACGACCTTCAACGAGATTGAGATCGCCGATAACCTGAAGAAAAACGGCGGCTACATTCCCGGCATCCGGCCGGGCAAAGCGACCAGTGACTTTTTGCACAGGACGATGAGCCGCATCACCTTTGCCGGCGCCTCGTTTCTGGTTATCATCGCCCTCATCCCAATGCTGCTGGGCCAATGGCGAGGCATCCCGTACCAGGTGACCCAGTTCTTTGGCGGGACGAGTATTTTAATTGCCGTGGGTGTCACGATCGACACCATGCGGCAGATGGAGTCGTATCTTTTGATGCGGCATTACGATGGATTTTTACGGAAGGGCCGCGTGCGTGGTCGCTTCTGACGCTGGTGGTGAAACAAGCCCCCAGCGGTTTGTTCCTTGATAGAAACCGGCCAAGCCGCGGCTTGGCTCTGGATCGGGTGCGAAGGTGCCCGGAGACAACATGATCCACTTGAAGAAAGATCATGAGATAGCGGCCATGCGCTTGGCCGGCGGGGTTTCCTCGACCGTTCTGCGCGAAGCGGCCGCCTTTGTTCAGCCGGGTATCAGCACACTGGAGATTGACCAGTATGCCGGAGAGCGCATCAGCCACTACGGTGGCAAGAGTGCCTTTCTTGGCTACAGGAATTATCCCTGCCAAATCTGCATCTCCGTCAACGAGGAGGTCGTACACGGCTTGGCCTCTGGGCGGTGCCTGCAGTTTGGTGACATCGTCAGCCTCGACGTCGGGGTGCGCTACGATGGCTACATTGGCGACAACGCCACAACAGTGGCCGTTGGCGGATGCGACCCTGCAGTTCAGCGGATGATGGAAGTAACCGAGAAATCGCTGTACGAAGGGCTTGGTCAAGCGCTACCCGGCAATAAGGTCGTGGATATTTCACGGGCGATCCAGAGTTGTGTTGAGGCCAACGGATACAGCATCGTGCGGGAATTTGTCGGGCACGGCGTGGGCAAAAAAGTCCACGAGGACCCGCAAATAGCAAATTTTGATGATGGCAGTCGTCGCTCCCCGGTTTTGAAACCGGGGATGACCCTGGCCATCGAACCGATGGTCAATCTTGGCCAACGACACGTGGAGGTGCTGGAGGATGACTGGACGGTGGTTGCCCGGGACGGGTTGCCATCTGCTCATTACGAGCACACCATCCTCGTGACCGACGGTGAGCCGGAGATTTTGACATGCCCGGAAAATTTGCCATCCGAGCCGAGGGAATAGTGAGGGAACACCGCCCTCCGGCGACCTTCGTGGTGGAGTTGGCCAATGGCCATCGGGTGTTTGCCCGGGTGTTGTCGAGAGAACGGGAACAAGTGTCAGGCGTCAAGCTTGGCGACAGGTTGAATTTGGAAATCTCGCCTGCTGATTTCAGCAACGGCGTGGTAGTTTTTGAGAATGAATAGTAACGAGTTTATAAAATGAAAGTACGCGCATCAGTAAAGCGACTTTGCGAGCACTGCCGGATCATACGCCGGAAGGGCGTAGTCCGTGTCATTTGCACATCCAACCCCCGGCACAAACAGCGTCAGGGCTGATAGAAAGAACCAGACCATGCCAAGAATCATTGGAGTCGACATCCCCCCAAACAAGCGCATCGACATTGCGTTGCGATACGTCTACGGCATCGGGCCGAAGATCGCCACGGAGATCGTTGAGAAAACCGGCATCAAGCCCGCCACCCGTGCCAAGGACCTCGACGAGGCAGAACTGTCCAAGATCGTTCACGTCATTCAGGAGGGCGATTACCTCGTGGAAGGCGATCTGCGCCGCGAGCGCAGCCTGAACCTCAAGCGATTGCAGAACATCAAGTCCTACCGCGGTCTGCGCCATGCGCGCGGCCTGCCAGTTCGGGGCCAGCGCACCTCAACCAACGCTCGCACCCGCAAAGGCAAAAAGAAAACCGTGGGCGCGCAACGCAATCCAAATGCCAAGACCGGCATTCATTGATTTTATAGCTGACCATTATGGCTGAAGAAGAAAACAAATCTCAACAACCCGAGGAGGAAGCCAAGCAGGAAACCCCTGCTGCCGCCCCGGCAGAGGAAACCCCGGCACCCAAGGCCAAGGCCAAGGCCAAGCCCAAAGCCAAGGCCAAAGCTAAGGCCAAGGCTAAAGCCAAGCCCGAGGCCAAGGACGAAGCTAAACCAGAGGCCAAGGCCAAGGACGAAGCTAAACCAGAGGCCAAGGCCAAGGACGAAGCTAAACCAGAGGCCAAGGCCAAGGACGAAGCTAAACCAGAGGCCAAGGCTAAGGACGAAGCTAAACCAGAGGCCAAGGCCAAGCCCGAAGACAAGGACGAACCTAAGCCCGAGGCCAAAGACGAAGCTAAGGCTAAGAAAAAAACCAAGGCCAAGGGCAAAAAGGATGATTCAGATTCTGAACAGGAAGAGGACACCAGTGTGGCTGCGCCTTCTGCCAAGGAACTGTTGACCAGCGATGACCCGTCTCCGCAGAAGGTCGTCAAGGCTAAAAAGTCGAAAAACGTTCACTCGGGCATCGCCACCATTCTGGCCACTTTCAACAACACACACGTCTCACTCACCGACAAGCAGGGCAACCTGATTGCCTGGTCCACAGCCGGTAAAAACGGCTTCCGGGGCTCTCGAAAGAGCACCTCCTATGCTGCTCAAAAAGTCGCGCAGGACGCCGCTCGCCGGGCTATGGCTCACGGACTGAAAGAGATCGAGGTTCGAGTGAAGGGGCCCGGCTCGGGTCGTGAATCCGCCATCCGCGCCTTGCAGGCTGTTGGATTGGAGATCACGTCTATCCGGGACGTCACCCCGATACCGCACAATGGATGCCGCCCGAAGAAGCGGCGCAGAGTTTAACCAAGAATTTAAGGCATGGCACGATACACAGGTCCACGCGTAAAGATCAGCAGGCGATTCGGCGTTCCCATTTTTGGGCCGTCGAAGTACCTCGAGCGCAAGAATTATCCGCCGGGCACCCACGGGCCCCGTGCGCGACGTAAGTACACCGACTATGCTTTGGCATTGATGGAGAAGCAGAAGCTCCGCTTCTACTACGGGTTGATGGAAAAGCAGTTCCGCTCCATCTACGACAAGGCCCACCGGCACCGGGGTGTCACGGGTGAGATCATGCTTCAACTGCTTGAGTCCCGCCTGGACAACGTCATTTACCGCCTCGGCTTCGGGGCCACCCGTGCCCAGGCGCGGCAAATGGTTTGCCACGGTCACGTGATGGTGAATGGCGGCAAGATGACCATTCCCTCCTACACGGCCAAGATCAACGATGTGGTCGAGGTGAAGGACACGAGTGGCTCACGGCAGTTGGCCACGCGCAACCTGGAGTACTCCACGAGCCGGGTGGTGCCCGAGTGGCTGCAACTGGAGAAGGATGCATTCAAGGGCACCATGCTGCGGGTGCCCACACGTGATGAGATACAGCCCATCGCGGATGAACAAACTATTGTAGAATTTTATTCCCGCTAAACTTCCGACCTCTTGCGAGGCTGGATAAGCAATTATATGGGCCCCGCATTAGCGGGAATAATCGTTACGGGGCCAGGTTAAAATTGCTCTAAAAATAAAAAACATATGCCAATAAGACTGGGTCATTTCGAGAAACCAAACAAGCTGAAGAAGTCGGACGATTCGACCGGCACCTTCGCCAAGTACGAGGCGGAGCCGTTTGAAACCGGCTACGGCCACACCATTGGAAACTGCCTCCGGCGGGTGCTTTTGTCCTCGCTCGAGGGAGCAGCCATCACCTCTGTGAAGATAGAGGGGGCGGATCACGAGTTCACCACCGTGCCGGGGGTCGTCGAGGACGTCACCGACATCGTCCTGAACCTCAAGAAAGTCAAGTTTCGCCACACCAGCCGTGAAACCCAGGAAGTTCGCCTGAGCGTCACCGCCGAGGGCAAAGTCACCGCCGGCGACCTGGAACTGCCTCCGGGCCTGAAGGTGGTCAACAAGAAACAGATCATCTGCACCACCGACAAGAAAAAGAAGGTCGACATGGTGATGGAGGTTATGGTGGGCCGCGGCTTCTTTCCGGGCGACGCCAACAAGAAACCGGATCAGGCCATCGGCGTGATCCCGATCGATTCCATCTTTTCGCCGGTTACCCGCGTGCGGTACGCGATCGAGGCTGCGCGTGTCGGGCAGCGCACCGACTACGACAAATTGGTGCTTGAAGTCTTCACCGACGGCCGCTTGACCCCGGACGAGGCATTGAAGCAGAGCTCCGAAATCTTGGCGCACCATCTAAACGTCTTCACCGGGATCAACGATGAGACTTTCGAGTTTGAGCAGGACGCCAAGGCCAAGGACGAGGATCGCGAAGCCTCGCGCAAGCTGCTCAACACTAGCGTCAACGAGATCGAGTTGAGCGTCCGCGCGGCAAACTGCCTCAACAACGCCAACATCACCACTCTGGGCCACCTTGCGATGAAGTCCGAATCCGAGATGCTCAAGTACCGCAACTTCGGCAAAAAATCGCTCACCGAGATCAAGGAGAAGCTCAAGGAATACGAGCTCGCCCTCGGCGAAAAGATTGACCCGTCCCTTCTCGACACCCTGCCCACGGCAGCCCCGCCGGAAGCGTTCGAGGATCCCCCGTTCGAGGATCCCCCGTTGGAGGAGAAAGAATAACCCACAACCCGCCAAGCCGTAAGCCATGCGACATAGAATAAGAACCGCCAAGTTGGGCCGCACCGGGGAGCACCGCAACGCGATGCTCGCCAATTTGGTGTGCAGCCTTATCAAAAAACGTCAAATCAAAACCACTCTGGCCAAGGCCAAGGCGGCACGTGTTGTTGCCGAAAAGATGGTGACCCTTGGTAAAAAAGGCACCCTGCACCATCGTCGCCTGGCTGCCGCACGGTTGAGGGCGCCTCAGCGAAAGTTTTTCCACGGAACCAACACGACTCCAGGCAAAGGCTCCGGCGCGAAAGCGACTAAAGGCAAGGATCTACGGGAGAAGTGGAGAGAGGAACACGATGTGGTCCACAAATTGTTTGATGAGATCGCCCCGGAGTTTAAGGATCGCATGGGCGGATACACCCGTATCGTCAAGATCGCCGGCGCCCGCAAGGGGGATGCCGCGCAGATGGCCATCCTGATGTGGGTCGAAGAGTCCCTTGAGGACAAGGCCAAGCCGAAACCCGCGCAGGATAAGGCCGGGGATTCGCCTGAAACGCCGGAGGCTTCAGGAACCGAGGAAGAGGTTCCCGCTGCCGAGGAAGCCAGCGGAGAAACTCCCGCCGAAGCCTCTGCCGAGAAACCGGCCGAAGCCCCTGCCGAGGAATCAGCCGAAGCTCCTGCCGAGGAATCAGCCGAAGCTCCCGTCGAGGAATCAGCCGAAGCTCCTGCCGAGGAATCAGCCGATACCGGCGAATCCAAAGAGGAAAAGTAACTTTATCTTTCAACTTTTTTTAAGGCCCGTTGGTTGACGGGCCTTTTTTTGTCGCTTGGCCAAGCGTGGTTTTTCACTTGAGCCGTTTTTGGCAAGGGATACTCTCACGGCGTGGCAACGCTTCGCAACCATGCAGCCCGCATCGGGCTTGGCTTGGCCGGGTTGTTCCTGGGCGTTCACCCGGCCATGGCGCAACCCACCGATCCCAATAGGGCGGAGACCTTGGCCAACCGCCTTGGCCAAGGCGCTCGACTGGGTCAAGAAGGCCGACAATCAGGGCGAGCCGGGAGCTGCCGAAAAAGTCACCGCCATCACGAAAATTATGAAGAGCGGCAAAAAATAAACACTGTTATATGAAACCAACACAACACCCAAAAACATCAGCGCTCCTTTTCGGCGTCGTGCTTTTTCAGGCGCTGACTCTACAGGCCGGAAATGTTCGAGAGGAACTGGCCGGCAGCAAGTTCAGTCTCGTCCACGAGGTTTACGCGAACAACAACTGGGAGCTGTTCGTCACGTCGGCTGACGGCAAGTCGTCGGCCAACCTCACAAACACGCCCGACGTCAACGAGTTGTATCCACAGGCGTCGCCGGACGGCGCGAAGATATGTTTCCTCGTCGATTCCGGCAAGGGCCGCGCCACGGTTCGCAGCCTTTGGGTGATGAACTCCGACGGCACCGGCCGCAAAAAAGTGGCCGACCGCGCACGCCAGCAATGCTGGGCGCCCGACAGCGAGACCATCGCCTTCCTGCCACAGGAATATCCGAAGTTCAACGTGACAGATTATTACACCAAGGGTATTAGCTTTCATCATTTGCCGAGCGGCAACACACGCGAGCACGTCAACACGAAGCCGTTGCATCACCTTTACAACATCAGCTACGCGCCCAACGGCAAATGGATCGTCGCCACCGTTCACGCCGGCATGGGGCACCGCCACACCAACCTGTTGATCGAGGCCAACGGCAGCAAAGTCATCAACCTCGGCATCGACGGCTGCCGCCCGACCTTCAGCCCAGACGGCAAACACATCGCATGGGGCGCGGGCGATCACGAGTTGGCCGTCGTGCCAATCGACATTGAGTCCGACAACCCGAAGCTCGGTAAAAAGATTTTTCAAGTCTTCGACAAGCAAAACAAGATTTACCACGTGGACTGGTCGCCCGACGGCCGGTTCCTCTCATTTAGTCGGGGCCCGAATGGTAAGGGTGACATCACCAAGCCCGGCACCTACGAGGCCGCCTGCGAGATCGTCGGCGTCCACGCCAAGGGTTGGGACATTTTCGCAGTGAAAGTGGCCAGGGGCGGCTCGGTCACCATCGGTCACAAGCCGGTTTACGACTGGCAGCCACTCACTCGCAATGGCAACAGCAACAAGGAGTCCGACTGGTTTCTGCCGCTGAGCAAATGACCCTGCAGCAGTTTACCGGTGCGCTTGGCCTGCTCGCGCTCGGCTTGGCCAACGGCTGTGGCCCGGCCCAGTCATCACCGGCCAAGCCGCAGTCGGTCACCACCGCCAGCGGCGTGTCTATGATCGTCATCCCAGCCGGCTCATTCCAGATGGGCTCCGACGAGCACGAGGCCGACGAACGTCCGCGCCACGAGGTGCGACTGGGCACATTCCTGATGGATCAGTTCGAGGTCACTCATGACTTGTTCGTCAAGGCGCAGTTGCCGAACCCTTCCCGCTGGCAGGATGACAGCCGCAAGCCGGTCGAGCGTGTGCGCTGGCGCGAAGCCAAACTCTACTGCAACGAACGCTCGCTGATGGAGGAACTCACGCCGTGCTATGACGAGGCCAAGCCGGGCTGGCCCTGCGACTCCACCGCCAACGGCTATCGGTTGCCCACCGAGGCCGAGTGGGAGTACGCCGCCCGTGCCGGCTCGAGCCGGTTGTACAGCTTCGGCGACGTGGCCAAGCTCAAGGCCAATGGCTGGTTTGCCGACAACGCGGGAAAGCGCACGCATGTTGTTGGCACCCGCAGACCCAACGCGTGGGGGCTGCACGACCTGTACGGCAACGTTTCCGAGTGGTGCCAGGACGTTTACGATCCGGACTATTACAAAAGCAGTCCCGCCCACGATCCGCTTGGCCCGGCGGAGGGCATCGCTGACACCAAGCGTGTGATGAAAGGCGGTTCGTGGAAGGCCTCGGCCTCTATGTGCCGCGCCTCGTTTCGCAAGGGGCAGCGCACAGGCGACACCGACGCCTGTTTCTTCACCGACTACTGCGGCTTCCGCTGCGTGCGCCGCGTGACGGCTGCCGAAGTTGAGTCGCCTCCGGAAAAGTAGACCATGCTTTTCCACACCTGGACGTGTTTCATTTTTTTCATCGTGACGAT
>Ga0302118_10001570_pt1 | contig 11356 bp, 8 predicted proteins | sample AG5_331_MG_FD_203126 | JGI IMG/M metagenome (GOLD analysis project Ga0302118, IMG submission 203126) | Marine microbial communities from Western Arctic Ocean, Canada - AG5_33.1 | ecosystem: Environmental > Aquatic > Marine > Oceanic | place: Canada: Western Arctic Ocean | collected 2017-10-01 | reverse complement strand
TCCGAGCTGCATAACGTTCAAGCTCGGTACGGTCTGAGCCAAATCCGGCACGACGAAGCAAATGTGCCATCAAAGAGAGGTCAGTAGATGCGACTGTTGTCATTTCGTTCCTTATGTATTCACGGCATTTACGATATGAAATGCACTGTACTCCAATCCATTCCATTCAGCATTTGCAATTCAGTCGAAATTCGTTGTTATCCTCCACATCACGTATCGATTTGTACATCGGGCGGTTATATTTCGTGCGACCAGTAATCCTTCTATATCAATTACATCACTGCAAAACTGGAAACTAATTTGAAAAGTCCTATCGAATTCGCCACTAACCTTGCCATTCATTACGGTCACAAGCTCGAACGGCCCGTTGTGTACACACAAGGAGTGTCGCTTAGCGGTCGGATTCGACTTCACGAATTGCTTCCAGATTCTGAAGATCCCACAAATGACATCACCGCGCTGGTCTCCGGGTACGCTGGCGATCCGTCAGCTATATTCTCCGATTCCGATGGCACCGCAAACTATGCTGGAATCTGTTGGGCCGACGAACTAGCGAACGCAACTGATGACAACAAATATCTCGATCTACTCACTTCGACATCCGGTCTGTTTGGTTCTTCGGTGGAAGAAGGACCGCTAGATCCCGATATCAGAGTTGAAGACTTCTTCTTTGCCGCAACAATACTGGGTCGAAATTTTCTGAGCACGAGCGACACAAAGTACATCGACATGCTCGCCGAATTCCTCTTGTCGGCCGATACGTTGCAATCAAACGGACTCTGGTGGCACTGCAAGTCTTCACCATTCTTCTGGGGCCGTGGCAACGCATTCGCAGCACTCGGCTTTGCAGAGGCGCTCACCTATCTACCCGAAGATCACCCTTCACGTGACGAGCTACTTCACACACACCTGCTTCATCTTAAAGGCCTCATAAAGCACCAAGACGAATCAGGAATGTGGCATCAAGTAGTCGATATACCCGGCACCTACCTCGAATTCAGCGCAACAGCGATGATCGGCTATTCGATCGCCCGTGGAATACGCGAAGGTTGGCTCGATGAAGAGTGGCGACCCATTGTCGAGAAAACATGGAACGCCATAGCTCAACGAATATCTGAACAAGGCGAACTCGAGCACGTATGTGTCGGAACAGGACCTTTAAATACTCTCAACGAGTACATCATTCGCCCTTACACCGACGGACTCGACGATCGAGGCGGTGCGATGGCTCTGTGGTTTGCGGTTGAAATGGCACGACTCGAAATTGGCGTTTAACGAAACGAAAGAAACCAATAATTGATTTACGACACGATCATCGTTGGAGCAGGCGCAGGCGGTGCAATATTGGCGGCGAGGCTTTCGGAAGACTCCTCTCGCAACGTTTTGCTGCTTGAACCGGGTCCCGACTACCCAGATTTCAAAACGCTTCCTGATGATCTAAAGTTTGGCATCAGCGGAGCATCGACCGGGGCCGAAAATCCGCATGACTGGGATTACCGAGCCATTGGCACAGATAGCTCTGAGCCGATACCTGTTCCGAGAGGTCGAGCCATGGGCGGTTCGACGGCTACGAATGCTCAAATATTCCTCCGAGGGGCTCCTGAAGACTACGACTCATGGGCAGCAACAGGACTCGACCAATGGTCGTACAAAAAACTTCTGCCGGCATTCAGGCGGTCGGAAAACGATCTCGATTACAGTGGGGATTTTCACGGCAAGAGTGGTCCAATCAGTTGCGTTCGAGCCAAGCCTGATGAATTGCTGCCAATGCAATCGGCTTTCTACGATGCGTGCCGAGCTACCGGAATATCCGACTGTCCAGACCACAACTTACCCGACTCAACCGGAGTCGGACCGCTTCCGTTCAACAATATCGACGGTGTAAGAATCAGTACTGCGCTCGGGTATCTTTCAGACGTTCGTCACAGGCTAAATCTGACGATACGAGCTGGCGCTTTGGTCCACCGGGTCATTATTGAAAACAACCGTGCGGTTGGAGTCATGGTCGAATCGGCCGAAGAAATATTCAAGATACGTTCAAACGAAGTCATAGTTTCAGCCGGAGCTGTTGTATCACCTCAATTGTTGATGCTTTCTGGAATTGGACCAGCCGAACATCTTAAAGAGCATGGCATCGATGTAGTCGTCGACCTGCCTGGCGTCGGACAAAATCTTCAAGACCATCCGATGACTCCGATGATCTGGAACACGAAACCTGACTACGAATTCCGTTCGGACATCAAGCGAATGCAGATCGGTCTGCGATACACCGCTGACGGATCGGATAATCGTAACGACATGATCGTTTACGTCAGTTCGTTTGGAACCGAGCGTCCCGATCGTGGTGGCGGCAGACACATTCCTATCGGAGTTCAATTGAACGTCACGCTAAACATGGCGTATAGCCGCGGTAATATTCGACTCGCATCAGCAAACATAGACGATCAACCGATCATCGACTTCAACTACTTCGATGAACCGCGGGATCTGACTCGAATGCGCGAAGGTGTGCGCAAAATGTCATCGTTAGTCGAACGACCTGAGTTCCGAGATATTGTGAGCAACCCTGCATACCCAACCAACGATATTGTTGGCGACGACGAAGCGTTAGATGACTGGATTCGTCGTGACGTCACTACAGGACATCACATTTCAGGAAGCAACAAAATGGGCGTCGATTCCGACCCTATGGCGGTTGTCGGCCAACTCGGCAAAGTACGTGGCGTTGAAGGCCTCAGAGTGGTCGATGCTTCGATAATGCCCACCTGCGTCCGCGCCAACATCAACGCTACGGTGATCGCAATGGCAGAACGCATGGCGGAGTTGATCACCCAGTAATCAGAGCCTAACACCACTAGAACAGTAGCTCACTCACTTACTAGTCGGCAGCAAACCGTGCCAACCCGAACTGTCCAATCTTAAGATCCGTTTCGCCATTCATTACTAGATCAGCAATCGCTTTACCAATCACCGGCCCCATCAATATTCCCTTGCCACCAGTGCCTGTCGCAATGAACACTCCGTCTTTGCCGGGGACTTTACCAAGAATCGGATCTCCATCGGGCGTAACCGGACGCATACACGCCGTTTGTAGCAACAGTTGATGCGATTCCAGCTCTGGAAACATTCGCATCCCACGTAGCGACAACGATTCTGACGCCTCACTCGATGGAGTGACGTCGAATCCAGTACCGTCCTTCGCAGTTGCTGCCAACCAAGTTGCGCCATCGGCTTTTTGAACGACAGAGCATGAGCTACCGAGTGTGTTTCCGTGAAAATGAACTCCGAGCGGTGGGTTCAATCCTTCAACACGAATAATCTCGCCTTTTTGCGGAACAATCGGCACGTTGATATCCAACCACAAACTTGATGTGCCTGACCACGGCCCAAGTGCAAGAACTACAGCATCGCAATCAATCTGACCGTCGCCGAGGTTCACGCCAACAGCTCGGCCATTTTTATAAATAATCCCGGTCACCTCGCCCAGCACAACCTCAACGCCATACGATTCAGCCGCCTGAGCGGTCGCGAGCGTTAATTTGTAGCTGTCGAGGATTATTATGTCTTCGACAAGCGTTCCACCGTACAACTCGTCAGTAATACGTGGTTCTATCTTTCGAATTTCATCTGGTTCCAACCATGTCGATTTGAACTCTGAGAATTCGTTTATTCGATCAACTTCGCTCTTCAGATAGGGAATCTCTGATTCGTCCAAGGCAAGTTCGAGGTGCGGCATGGTGAGCACCTGCGCATCAACTCCCGATTCTTCTTGGATCACGTCCAACATATCTTTATGCATAGTGAACGAAAGATGGTTCAGAGATTCGATATTGCCGGTTTCATTCGTTGGATTCAGCAATCCAAGTGCGTAACCCGAGGCGTGATTTCCAATCGAATCACGTTCGAAAACGGTCACACTCTTTCCCTCACTCGCCAGCCTGTAAGCGATTGAAGAACCAATAATCCCTCCACCGATAACAACTACATCCCTGCGAGAATTCATCGAAGCTTTTCCTGTGATTTCAACCAGTCAACAACAATTCCGCGGTCATGTTCGAAAGCCAATTCTGGTAGCTCATCAACTTTGAATATTTGAACATCAAGCGTTTCGTGATCCGCAGATTCCATCTTGCCGCCGATCACTCGTGCCTCATACACAGCCAGCACTATCGGGTTTCCTTCTTCTGAATACAACCCCACAATATCTCCGACAACAACCTCTAGCCCGCACTCTTCGAGAACCTCGCGTTCAACTGCACGTTCAAGTTTCTCGCCTCGGTTAACGTATCCAGAAGGAAAACTCCATTTGCCTATCGCAGGTTCGATAGCCCTCTGAACCATCACGATTCCGCCGTCCATTGGCACAATCGCAGCACCGGCAATTTTAGGATCATTCCATATAGTTCGACCACAGTCGGTGCAAACCGGATGCCCGTGGGGACCCTGTTGAAGATCGGGGAGTTCGTGATTATGCGTATCCGACAAGTTAAGTGATTTTCTATTAGTAGTACATGCCCCGTTCAAACAGAATCGGAGATGATATTCAACGGATGTTGCGACTGTAACAGAGCGGGGTAGAGGCGGTGAACTCGCATTTATGATGAACCCATCACTTGAATACCAACACCACGAAGATTTTTTACTTGGACAGTGTAATTGACGAACAATTAGATGAGCGTATTTAAGCCCTGACTTGGTAGTTTCTCACTACTAAGCAACACCTAATCACAGTCCATATCATCAGAGAATCCCAGCGGCGAACGAAGTGACAGTAACGGTTCAGGCGCTCGGTTGGTGGGCAGACAAAATGTTCCAGCCACTGATAGAGGAGATCAACTTTGTAGTATTCTGGTACCGAACTCAGCCGCAAGTTTCCGTTATTGAAGAACCCAGCCCTGAGGGTGGGAGCCTCGGGCGCGAACCAAATGGTATTAGGGCGGATAGACTCTATTCCTAAGAGTTAGTTAAATCGTCGTGAGTGAAAATATTAGAAGCAAAATTATTCGATTCGTCTTAGCACCAGTTGTTGCACTAGTGATCTTGGTTATCATTGGTGGAGGCTGGTATTTCTCGAGCGTACTTGAGGAAGACGGATTCCGAGTCGATAACTCTGAGCCCGAAAATACTGTGTCCGTAATTGATCTTTCCGACAGTAGAATCACGCTTCAAATATTGCCAGAAGCCCAAGAAGACAATCTTACTATATCGGCGAGATGGGGTATCAGTGACGGTATAAATTACGGTCGACTGGGTAACGTCTTATCGAAAACCAAAATTCAAGTAACTCGAGAGTTCGAACCTGTCCTTGGAAGTTTCCAGATCGGCGATCATCTCTACTTGGATCGAACGTCGTTCCCGCACGACCCTGCAGCCGAAGGTCTTGACTACGAAGAAGTCGTGATACCAAGCAGTTTCGGTGATTTTGAAGCATGGCGTTTAGGGTTCACTTCTCAAGTCACGTATCTCGATGAAACCTCCGACGTATGGGCGATATTCGTTCACGGTCGAACCAGCAACAAAGAAACTTCGATGAAGTTGTTCAATCTTCCCGGAGTAAATTCGCTAGCCATCGACTACCGCAACGACGAGGGTGCGCCTGCGAGCAAATCTGGATACTACGATTTCGGTACTACCGAATGGGAAGATGTCGAAGCTGCGGTTCAGTATGCCCTCGATCAAGGTGCCAAGAAAATCGTCCTCGTTGGCTTCTCAATGGGCGGAGGCGTGGTTGTCAATTACCAGCTGAAGTCCGAGCTTGCCAATCACACAGTTGGAATAGTTCTCGATTCACCAATGCTTAACTTCAGTAAAACTGTCGATAAGGGAGCTGAAGAACGAGGTGTTCCGGCGCCGATAACTTTCGCAGCAAAAGCAATTGCCACGATACGGTTCGGCATCGATTGGAAAGCTTTAGATTTCTCCGCCAAAGCCGATGACATCAATGTGCCTGTTCTTCTTATCCACGGCGAAGAAGACAAAATTGTTCCTATCGAAACAAGTTTCCTATTTGCGAGCGCAAACCCAGAGATGATTTCGATGATTACTTTCGAAAACGCTGGGCACGTAGCGGCATGGAACTGGCACCCAATCCAGTACCGAGGACTCGTTCAAGAATTCGTCGAAAGAGTTCGTTAATCTCATCACACGTCGAATAGTATTAGAACCAACAACCATCCTAAACCACTGATGGCAGCGACCTATTCACATAGCTGTCCGCTCGTACTCGGAACAAGAAATTTTGGCATCGGCAACAAACAACTTATTTTCAGAAGGCGATTTCTTCGCCGTGCCGCTGAAGTCCGGCGGCTACGGAATCGGAATCGGAATTTGCGTTGGAGCCAAAGGAACAGTGGTTGCGAGATTTTTCGCACCCGTTCAAGATTCGTTACCAACGTTAGATCAGCTAAATCGTTACGACGAACGTGACTCGGTTCACATCGAGCATTTCCGTGATGGCAGTCTGAGAGACGGCACGTGGGAGATCATCGGCCAGCATCCCCGTTGGGATAGCTACGAATGGCCAATCCCTAAATTTGGTGCGTATCAGCCGAATGCCAACGACTCTACTGGTCAGGCGTTCGAGGTTGAGCTCGACGAAGATCTCAAAGCCTTCCGTCAAAAGAAAGTAACTGTCGAGCACTTCAGAACACTGCCGCTAGAGATGATTTCTAGTTCCAAAGCAGCTCAGATAACGATCACTCTGGCGCTGACTCGCCCCGGATGGAAACGCAGCGTTCCCGGTCTCGACTAGACGACTATCTGCCAATATACATTCGGCAGAACCATGAAAAAACCATCTACTCGGCTGAACGAGTAAGTTCGTGGAGTGGTCGTCGTAGGAAGCTGATGAACGACGATACAATGCCGAACAATCCGGCTGCTGCTGCAATAATTAGAATCGTCAATACCGGCCACCAACTCGTTTGAAGAATGAACGGTGGCAGCAATTCACGACCGGACTCAGAGTAGGCGATGGCTCCAACTGCGATCCTGCTTCCAACGAGCCCTGCGGCAACCCCAACAGCGATTCCGACTAAAGCGACGATGCCATGTTCAATTAGCGCACTTCGCATGAAGCCAGTCTTTGCTAGACCCATCACTCGCAAATAGGCTGAATCATGGATCGTCCGGCTCGAATGCGCTACCAAATACGTCACGTACCCAAGCACAAGCGCTAGTCCGCCTATAATCGATGAAACGATACCCATTCCACGCCAGCCAGCAACTGTAAGCGGATCGATCACAGAATTCTGAACGCGCGCTTCTCGGTCTAGTAATGATCCACCACGGAATATCTTTCGGATATCCGAGGTAATTCGTGCGTGATCGCTCGGATCGATATCTACGAATACTTCGTTTGCGGAGATGGCTGTAAGGCCCTGCAATTCAGCAAACGCCAGCAGAGATTGCACATCGAGCACCATAAACGGGTCACTTTCAGGATCGAGCGTAGGAAATAGTTTCACTGACCCCACTGGTCTCACTGGTATGTATGAACCTGAAATCTCAACGACTGCGGATTCTCCGATAGAAATACCTGTTAGCACGAGAAATTCTTCAGAAACAATGACAGGAATCGGTTCGCCGTCTGAACTTCTGTAAGCCCCGCGACCTCCAGCAATATTTCCTCTATCAAGATTCATCTGCCCTACGCCTTGACCAGGATCGCCCACACCCGCAGGCTCATCGACATCGTAGTAAGTAATATCAATCCCATTGGAAGTAGGAAGTGGCGTCCATAGACCATCCGATTCGAAATCTAGCATCGTCTCTTCGAAGCCAAGCCCAATCGCTTTAACATCATCGACCATCCACGTAGTCGGTGTCGCACCATCTGGCCCGCCCTGCATAAACGTCTGTATCGATATGATTTCGATTGGTTCAATGAGATTTTGCTGAATATCCAATGAAACCTGTTTCGCCCAATCCTGTCCGATCTGACCAAGCGTCACAACAGATGTACGGCCTTCGGCGCCCTTAATTTTTATCCAGAAGAAGTGATTAGATACATATGGATCCTGCTTAGACCATGCCGTTATATTCGTGGTTCCAGTTGGCAAATATATCGGTTCAGGTTTAGCTGGTACACCCAACCGATTTAACAACAGTTCGAGAGACTCCTCGGAAAAATCACCACGGAACCAACCGATATCGTCGAATTTATCGATTTCAACAGCTAAGACGTCGAATGACTGGCCCAAACCGGTCGTTCCGAAATTCGCATTCTGACGAATCGCCAAGGTCGCTTCATTCACACCGTCGATCATCAAAAGATCATCTATCTCTTGCTGCCCAACGTCGATACGAACACCTCCTGGGAGTATTCGCATATTCGTTCCGTTTTGATAGAAAATTTGCTCTAGATCGCTGCGTTCCAAGGTCGAGCCTAGCGTTCCAACCATTACGCCTAGACCTGTGCCCAAAATAATCAGTAACACAGGCCATGCGTACCAGTAAGGACTTCTACCCAAACGCCAGAACCCAATTGCCATTGGAGCCGACGTGAACCGTGTGGCGATCCATGCAGAAGTTTTTGTAATTACAGGGAACGCACGCAGCATTATCAAAGCAACCGATATCAACAGCATCAACGGTGCAAATAGCAAGGTCGGATCAGTAACAATCGCGCCGTCCCTATCCGTAGAAGCCACCCCGCGAGTCGACATCTCCCACAGGAACAATCCGCCGAGAATGATGATTATCAGATCAAAATAAAGTCGCTGAAAAGCAGGGGGGGTATCCGGTCGTGCACGAGTTCGATCTAAGTTTGATATCCCAGACCGAGCGGATAGCAACGGAGGAATAAGCACAATCAGGAACGACAAAAATGCCGCAGACGCTGCCCAAACCCATGCTGTAACCGAAAGCTCGACCGGAAAGTTTGAACCATCAGTAAGCGATTCAAATACCGGCAAGCGACCTGCCAGCCCAATGGCACCAAAAGCAATCAACGGCGCAATAGCGGCGGGCAGTCCAACAGTCACCAACCCCTCAATGAGTTGCACACGAATCAATTGGGAGGTTGAAACACCGCGTGACTTCAGCATCACCGTTTCAAGTTCACGCTTACGTGCAATCAACCCTGATACCAAGCACAAATAATAACCAACAACTGAAACCGCTAGTGCCGCAAGCAGCAAAGCTGGTAACCGCAGGAATAGCATCTTCTGCTCCATACGTTTCGTCGCAGTTCTGGCACCCAATAACACTGTACTGCGAGGAAGCCCCTGTCCAAGACGCTCTTCAAATTCGTTCATAGCATCTACAAGAACACCCGGTTTAGAATCAGAAATAAGATCAGGGTCTGTGAACAAAACCCGGGTGTATTCGATGGGTAACCCAGAGTTTGAAGGACCAACACCAGCCGTAATTGTGTTCTCAGCGGTGAATAAAATAAGAGGTAAATCTTGACCACCGAATATCTCGTCAGATGGCTGTGGTTCAAGGATTGCCGTCGGGCTTCCAAGCCAGAATTCATCTCGAAGATCGGTCGCAACGAATATTCCAACCACTTCGGCTTTGACAATTCCTGCCTTTCTTGCAATCGAACTAGCGTGGAAAATATCTCCTACTTCATGATCAATTAGCCCGTCTATATGACGGATGTTCTTAGAGCGCTTTTTATAAATTCCAACTTCGACGATGAAATTCCCATCGGCATCTTCTTGAATACCCGAACTGGGAGAACGGCCTTCAACGTAGTTGACCGCGGAGGCAATACCTTCCATTTGATGGAAGTAGCCACGTGAAGCTAGCGGACCACGTGACAACAATGTTTCTGTTTCAGGATCGTCGTCTTCTTTGCCCCAGAAATGAGCTCGAGATTTTATCCGCGTGGAACCGTACTTAATAAGTGGTTGAAGATCGTCATTTACCGCCGCATTCACCACTAAATCAGCGTTTTCTATCTCTGCTGCTTCTAGTGGTAACCAGCTGGTATACGCTCCGATATTCTTGTTGTAACGACCGATGTTGTCCACAACATCAGCCATACCAACCTTCTCTAGTGAGCGAAGGTATATGGGGCCGCCAGCCATCACTGTTGCCGCAAGGAATACGGCGACCAAAACGCTAGGGAATAAAAAAAGTTCGCCCCGAGCGCGACGTTGAACTAACCGAGAAAAATTCAATTTAGAATATCGTCATCGTAGTTGGCTTTTCGAGGTGTTACGTTGTTATAGCCAGCAAGTAAATCAAGCAAACGCATTCTATATGAAGGATTTCGCCAAATGCAGGTTGAGTTGAGTTCATGCAATTATCTACCTAATTTAATTCGGGCACTATCCAGTCATAACAACAACAATCATCTACTGTTTAACAGCTGTGACTTTGTCTATGCTGATAGACGGCATCATTTTCGATCGTAACGAACACAGGGGAGACAGCCACGATTGGTTGTTCGTCCAGTTCTCATTGGTGTCGTTGAGATCGATAGAGTTAACCAACAACACCGCCGAAAAGGCGGTGAATTGTGTTCATATGGTGGGCCTGGGAAGACTCGAACTTCCGACCTCTACTTTATCAGAGTAGCGCTCTAACCGGCTGAGCTACAGGCCCTTATGACATGCCCCGATTGCTATGAAGCAACCGAGTTACAGGCATAAATTCTACTACTGATAGTCTGTGATTGCGTAGTCAATTTTGATGAATTCTAGAGAGATCGTAGAGAGCGATTGGATCTAGTCGTTTTACCGCAATGAGTAGGAACTTATCGATGCCTAGTGCCCTCAATCAAATGGAAAACTAGAGTCTCTACCAGGCATTTCAACCGGTGAACCCTATATTGAGGCTACTTTGTGATGCGGTTCCAAGTGATAAGCCCAGAAAACACGAAATATCGCCGGACGCGAAAAGACCCCGGTGTACCGGGGTCTCGTTCAGAGCATCTTAGCAACTGAACAGTGAACAGAAAGAATGTCTAAGTTTTTCGAAGTTTTGAGACTCTGAAAAGAGTCTATGATTTTGGTGCATTAAGCTTTTTTGTGATTAGAAGTTCAAACTAACGAGCCACTTCCACTCCCCCAGGATACAGCAGATAAATCTGCTGCACGCCAAGTTCAGGAATCTCGCTCAAGAAAGTTCTCTCGTCTAACCGCCTAATGGTCGACCTAGGTAGCCTCGTTATGACACTAAATTGTCCTGGATACTTATTGTCGTGTGCCCACCGCTGGGTACTAACAATAAACATTATTTCCAGTCCAAGTCATAAGAGGATCTCCTTAGAAAGGAGGTGATCCAGGCGCAGCTTCCGCTACACCTACCTTGTTACGACTTCGTCCCAGTCATCGATCCTACTCTCGGCACCTGTGCCCCAAATAAATGGGTTCACCCAGCGACTTCAAGTATTACCAACTTC
>Ga0302118_10001561_pt1 | contig 11375 bp, 8 predicted proteins | sample AG5_331_MG_FD_203126 | JGI IMG/M metagenome (GOLD analysis project Ga0302118, IMG submission 203126) | Marine microbial communities from Western Arctic Ocean, Canada - AG5_33.1 | ecosystem: Environmental > Aquatic > Marine > Oceanic | place: Canada: Western Arctic Ocean | collected 2017-10-01 | reverse complement strand
AATTATTCAAGATGCCTTGAAAAAATTGCTTGAAGGCAGAACTGCACTGGTTATTGCTCATCGTTTGTCCACGATCAGGAACTCAAATCAAATCATCGTGGTTCGAGACGGCGAGATTGTTGAAAAAGGCACCCACGATGAACTAGTTAGCTCGAGTGGGTTGTACTCACAACTTTGGCAGACAAACTACACGTCATTCGACGACGTTGCAGACAATGCCGACTATATGACGGGTTTACCAGCTAGTAGTACCTAGCAACCCTATTCATATTTCTTAGAAACCAACGGCATAAGCAGCCGAGACGCCATTTCTGAATCATGGAAAACGGTCTGCTTTGCAATCATGAGTTCCGTGTCAGACCAGAAATCTTTGCCAGTATTATGATTTCGATCGAAGTTTGGAAAGTCTGAACTCGATACATCGAGACGCAAACATTGACCTGGTTGAATTTCGATTCCCACAGGGTTGAGTTTGATGGTGAATTTATTGGGAACATCAGGGTCTAAAAATTCTTCATGATCGAATCCCGATCGATATCGTGCTCTCATGATTCCATAGGTGAGGTTTACGGCTAGTCCGCTCTCTTCGACAAGAATAAGCTTCGCTGTCCAATCTGTGTCGATAGCATCGGAAGCTGCCCATAATTCGAGTTCCACGGGACCTACAAATCGAGTCGGAGATTCGAACGGTTCTGTCTGGTAAACAAGAACATCTTTTCGACCATTCAAAGGCTTTTGATCTCGCGGCATCGCTTGTGCGTCGATGTCCATGACACTCATAACGGGGTCGCTAGGATCGTATGAGTAGGTGTCGGGTGTTTCTCCAGTAGGTTGATAGTACGACAGGCTTCCATCTCCGTATGGAGTGTTCGCTAAACCATCACTGTGAAGATAGATCGGCACTGTTTCTGCCCGCTTGATAGGCCATTCATTCTCAAATGTCCATTCGTTGGCACCAAGAATGAAAAGTTTTACTCCTGGTTCAGAACCAATTCCTTCGTCGATTCCTTTGAACTGGTAGTCGTACCATCGAAGTATTAAATTCTCCCATGTCTCTTCTGCTTTAGATCCATAATCGATAGGACCAAGATTTCGATTTAAAGTCGTCATCATGTGTGACCATGGTCCAACAACAAGCCTGTGCTGTCCTTTCAGATGTTCAGGTCCGTTCTGTTCGAGTCCTGTGTACTGTTTGACTGTGCCGATTACTCGATCCCACCAGCCGGTAAACATTCCTACCGGTATATTTACCTTTGGATGAACATTGTCGAAATTCCACATCTCAACATTTTGTTCTTTGTAATAAGCCTTCAGTTGCGGTGTGAGGGTCGAAAATATTTCATCAGGTATGTTCTCAAACGGCAAATACCAAATCCATTTGCCACGCTCAATCGCTCGCCACTGATTCACTGCTTCGACGGGTGAGTGTGGTCCGTGTTTAACCCCGGATCGCCGACGCATATCCGCAGCCATCATGTAGGTCCATTCGAGACGGCGACCTGTTTCGAAGATCCCAAAGTTCATATCAAGCGACTCCGTCCCCATGCCGCTAGCGTGGATCGCTTTTAATGCTGGTGGTTGGAGCTCTGCCATCCGCCAAGAGGTCCAACCATCGTAGGAATGACCCCAAGTCCCGATTTGGCCGTCAGAGTGCTTTAGATTGGAAGCCCACTCGACAGTGTCATAACCATCTTCAGCGTCACCTGTAAGAGAGTTTTCCATGAACTGCCACAGAAATTTTCCTTCCGAATCGTATCTGCCACGCATGTCTTGGCAAATAATCGTGTAGCCGCGTGCAGCTAGATTACGAGCGGTCTTGATGTATCGAGAATTGAGTTTCCAGTACGGCGTACGAAGTAAAAGTGTCGGATGATCACCGCCATCGTCGGGTCGGTAGATATCTGCTTTGAGAACAGTGCCATCTCTCATCTCGGCTGAGACGTTTTCTTCACATTTAATTGATGGCAATCTAGTACTCCTGTCGCGGCGCTATAATTTGTTTCAAACCGTATCGGACGTTGGGTTGATATGGGAACTTACCTGTTTTTTGCAATTCAGGTTCATGTCGTTCTAAAACTTGGCGGAAGCGCACAATGAATTGTCAGCGACGCATTGAACTGCGGAGTTAGTTCTGTGACGAACCTAGTGCTATTGGCTACCAGACGATCACACGTCGTCAGGCCAGAATCGCTGCCAGCGTGATGATCTGATTATTGGATTCTGACGAGAAAACAACCGTCGAAATCGTCCTTGTTTTCAGTCTCAGGAAATTGGCTTAAGAAAAACACCGCCCGAGTGTAAGCATTCAGGCGGTGTTGCTTAGTTAGGAAGCCTTACGTGGGCTACCTGCCAAAGAACGACTTCCGTGACTCGTAGTTCGATTTCACGTCAATCAATACTGTCTTGCCGTCATCATTTAGCTGGCGAGCCTTGAGAATGGCTGGACCGAGTTCTTCTGGCTGAGAAACCGGAATACCTACCCCCCCCATACCTTCAGTGATCTTCGCATAATCACCTTCCATAAAAGAAACGTCGTAGTTCTCTCGAGCGGTAGGGAACGCACCTGGGTATGTAGCCATTCCGCCGTTGTTCAATAGAACCGTGGTGATAGGCAAACCCATTCGTGCAGCAGCAGCGGTATCCGTACCTGACATCCCCCAGGCACCGTCACCCATGTAATTGAGGCAGAACTTGCTTGGGTCAGCAAGCTTTGCGCCAATCATCAGAGGGATGCCGAATCCGAGGTGAGTCGTCTTACCCCATCCAATGTAGCTGTTAGGTGTTGTGGCTGTGTAGAACGGCACCATGCAATCACGAGGACCACCAGCATCGTGTGTTACCACGCTGTTCTCGTGATCGACGTTCTTGTTTATCTCGTTAATAACACGGTAAGGATTAAGAGGAGCCTCATTAGAGTTGAGGATCGGCGACCATTCAGCCATCCATTTCTCCTTAACAGCTGCGATCTGTGCTGCGACGCCGGTATCACGTCCACCTTCACCAATCTGTGCCTTAACTTCGTCAATGAGTGCAGCAAGAGTTAGTTTTGCATCGCCAACAAGCCCGATATCAGAAGGAGTCCCCTTGTTGATGTCTTCGTTACTGATCGTGTTGTGAATTATAGATTTCTTGCCAGCTGGAACCTTACGTGTGTAGCTGTTCAGTGAAAGGCTAGTGCCAATTCCGATAACTACGTCACTTTCATTAATCCATTCGAATGCTGGCCCAGTAGTTGCACCACTACCAGCTCCAAGAGAAAGAGGAAGTCGTTCGTCGTACCCAGACTTTCCTTCCATTGTGGTGAACACCGGAATATCTGTTAGCGCAGCGAATTCGGCAAGTTCTGGAGATGCCTGTGCCATAAGAACACCAGCACCTGCCCAGATCATTGGCCGATCTGCAGCTAATAGTGCCTTCACCGCGTCTTGAATGTCTGTCTTAGAAGGAACCGACTTACTTACTGAAGGTGACTGATAGTTTAGTGCGTCTGCTGGAACTTCCATTGCGCAAACATCTAGAGTCATCTCAACTACTACAGGGCCACCAACACCGTTCCTGAGAGCCTGGAACGCACGTCGCATCACATCTTTGATCTGTGAAGGCGTATCGATCGACTCAACAGACTTTGTTACACCCTTCCAGTTCTCAACTGCTGAAAAGTTTGGACGTACGTGTCGTTGTTCGATTGGGTATCCGCCTGGGAGTACCAAAATCGGGACATTGTCACCAAATGCCTGTGATAGGCCACCCATAGAGTTTTCGGCACCGGCTGCGTGCTGCATTGCGACAACACCAAACTTATTACCGTTGTTCATTCGGCTGTATCCATCGGCAGCCATGATGGCGCCGCGTTCATGGCGGAACATTACGGGGCGAATACCTTGCTTCGATGCTTCCTCAATGAGTGCGTTGCTTGGGAAACATGTCATTTCGCTAACGCCCTCTTGCTTGAGTATCTGGGCGATGAATTCTGTTCCGTTCATTCAATAATCTCCGTATATACGCCGACGTTGTTCGGACTAGGATCGATTTTGACCACGAATCTTTATTGTCCGAGGCGTGCAGATTCTAGTCCTATTCGTGAAGGACTACAAAAGTTTCTGTAGGGAATTTGTATGGAACTCTTGCGCGATGAGTAGCAGTGAGAAGTCTTGAAATGTTGAAGTTGAACTGATTAATGGTTGAATTCTTTGTAAATGCATACCAAGTCGAACTCAAGAACACCACGCATACGGAGTATCGGATTAGCGATATTCATAACGAGTGACGTTACTTAACGGCAAGCCTTGTAAACAAGAGACGATTATAAAAAAGAGAAGAACGAACAATCCCCATCAAGCTGGAGTAACGCCCTAATGCTTAATTAAAAATCCATTTCCGCAGATCGGGCCCGAATGCGGTATTTTCAATCTTAGGATGGGGTAAACAAGCTTAAGATAGATGAGAACGTGATGTAGCTAAATCAGGTCAACGAAAAATAACCCAGACTATGGGGGGCTCAACGTTTAGATCTCAACACGAAAGATATATAGAAGCGTACAAATCTTAGTCGTGGTTTCGACTGGAACGTCGGTTTTTTAGTAGAAAAATATCGTAAATATAAACATTCAGTTGATTCAACTGAATGTTTTGTTGTTCGGAAATCTACTACTTAGTTGTGCCGGTGATCTGGATAGGGCGTATTATGCTTGCCGTAACAAAACCGCTTGTTCTTTTACCTGTGAATACTCCAAGGGAGCCCGACTATGGGTGCCACGACTGGCCCACTGTCTGAAGAGCTGCTTGCTCAGCTTAGGAAGATTGATACACCGACCATCGCCAATGCGCTTGAACTGATGGACATCATGCCTCGTACTGAAGGTTTTATGCGACCGGAAATAAAGTCGCAGTCTCCTGTATCTGAGACATACGTTGGATATGCCGTTACTGGGGTAATCTCGGCTCGGCAAAAATCCCCACGAGCTCTCGAGCGATCTGACTACTACGAAGCAATTTTAGATATTCCGTCGCCTCGAATGATCGTGTTCCATGATCTCGATTACCCTGCAACGATCGGCTCTTACTGGGGTGAGATTCAGGGCAACATTGCTCTTGGTCTCGATTGTGTAGGAGTTGTAACCGATGGCGGAGTACGTGATCTGAAAGAAGCTGAAGAGATGGGCTTCCCGTTCTGGGCGAAAGAAGTGCTCGTATCACATGGATATGTTCACGGCGTCGCATACAACGTGCCTGTTGATGTTGGCGGAGTATACGTTCAGCCAGGCGATTTGATTGCCGCTGACCTGCACGGGGCTATCATGATTCCAATCGATGCTGCTGAACGCCTTCCGGCTGCCGCTGAAGCACTGGCTAATCAGGAAGACGCTGTAATTAGCGTTGCACAGTCAGGCAATGTCACTGTTGAAACGCTGGCTGAAGCATGGGCTGAATCTGGACGCCGCGGAGCAAAGTCGAGCTACTAGCTCAGTTTAGATAATTGAATGTCACAAAAAAGGCCGGGGCAACCCGGTCTTTCTTGTTAATACGTCGAATTGTTCGATTAAGAACGTTAACAAACATGCGGTTTGATTTGAGACACTTATTTCAGTTGCTCCAACCATCTTTCTCTTTCGGATCCCGCCGCATACATGATCGTCGTAGATAATCTGACCAAAACTTTCGGTGGTAGAGACTTGCTCTCGACCGTTTCATTTACTGTCTCATCACACGAGAAGGTTGGAATAGTTGGCGCAAATGGCGCAGGGAAAACAACTCTCCTCAAAATTATCGCCGGGGATGAACCTTCCAGTGGGGGACAAGTAAACGTCTCAGAGGGCGAACTTGCATATCTGCATCAGGAATCTGATGTCTCACTCGATCGTTCACTCGGTGAGGAGATGTGGACCGCACTGCCTGAGGTAAACACGTTAAGACATCGGATTTCTGAGATTGAGATATCTCTTTCCATCGAAGAGGGAAATGCTGAGAAATTAGTTGCCGAGTTAGATATGGCACATGATCGGTTCCGAGTACTCGGTGGAAACGGTGTCGACTCAACGATTGCCCGGGTTACGAGTGGGTTAGGATTTTCGACAGGAGATGTCGATAAACCTTGTGGCGATTTTTCTGGTGGTTGGAGAATGCGGATATCACTTGCGAAAATTCTGATTCGTCGTGAATCTCATCTTCTTCTTGATGAACCTACAAACCACCTAGATCAAGTGTCAAAGGATTGGTTAGCAGACGAATTGGCCAGCTATCCAGGTGCGGTGTTAATGGTCACGCATGATCAAGCATTCCTCGAAAAGGTAGCGACTCGAATTCTCGACGTTGAGCATGGTCGAGTGCAGTCGTACCCTGGAAGTTTTACCGAATATCAACGAGGCAAGATCACTAGGGCGCAACAACTTGATGTTCAGGCAAATCGTCAAGAACGAGAAATCGCTCGACAGGAACAATTTATAGATCGGTTCCGTTCTAAAGCGACTAAAGCGAAACAGGTACAGAGTCGTATCAAAGCGCTAGACAAATTGGATAGGGTCGATCGTATGACCGGTTCCAAGTCGACCAAGTTTCAAATCAAATCGTCCGGCAGAGTTGAACGGCTTGTTCTTGAAGCGAAAGCCATATCGCACGACTGGGAGGATTCTCCTGCTCTTCTGGACGTATCGATAAATGTTGAACGGGGCCAGAAGATCGCTCTTATTGGTCACAATGGTGGAGGTAAGAGCACGCTACTTCGTATTCTTGCGGGTGAAGTTACGCCGACTGAAGGTGACATAAAATGGGCAGACCGCGCAAATCGTGGATATTACGCTCAGCATCAAGACGAATCACTTAACCCTAATTCAACGGTATTGGAATCTGTGCGTGAATCTGCCCAAGACCAGCCTGATGGCGCACTTCGTGGAATTTTGGGACGTTTTTTGTTCTCATCCGATGACGTGTATAAAATGATCCGGATGTTGTCAGGTGGCGAAAAAAGCCGTGTCGCTCTCGCTAAATTCCTTGTTCAACCGAACAATGTCTTACTTCTCGATGAACCTACTAACCACCTCGATGCTGCTACACGAGAAGAGTTGATAAGTGCTCTTGCTGATTATGACGGCACCATTATTTGTGCGAGCCATGATCCAGCAATCGTCGAAGAGATAGCTACCCATGTCTACAAAGTAGAACACGGCGAGTTAACATTTTCAGAAGTTCATGCCTAGATCGACAGATCTCAGGATTTATTGCTTGACCGATTCAACCGGATTCACGGTAACTCTGTGTAATGGAACATCACCTGTATTGATGAACTGGTGACGTACTCCGCTCGGAACGAGAACCGCATCGCCTGTCTTGACGGGATATTCCTTGCCGCCGCACACGAGAATTCCAGAGCCTTCAGTAATGAAAGCCTGGTGCTCCCACTCATGTGTGTGGTCTGGGCTAGATTCACCGGGAGCATGCTTTACGTAGAGCATTACGTAAGACGATACTCCATCTCCAGCACCTAGAAGAGGATTGGAGTTTCCTTGTTCGTTCCGAATTACCGGTTCCACAAATATTGCCTCGTTAATAAATGTCACATCTAGTACACGACCGAGATGTTACTCAACGCTGGCGTAGTTTGCACTGATCGTTAAGACTAGGGAAAGACGCAACTAATCGACTTGTCGCCAAAACGGCTTTCTCGTTCGTATTTTATCGAGAACTGATTCATTCCACGGTTCCATTTTATTTCCATCAGGCTGAGGTGTTTTACCACTCCAGCCCAGCCGTTTGTGAACTCGTTCATCCTTGTAATAGACGATGTAACTGATTGTGAGAACTGAATCGAACATATCTTGGTTTGTCGATTCAAATTGTCTGATCGCTTCATCTTGCTGAGATTCAGATTGTGAAATGAAATCTTGATTTTTGTTGTAGAACGTTTTTACCGCAGTTTCGAATATCTCTTGAAATCGAGTTTGTTGCCCTGACAATCGCACGATTTCGTCGATTAGTCCCATTTGTCCTGCGCCCGGTAGATCACCTACGGGTGGAATTAGACGGTCAAGCATGCTTGTTAGAAGTGTTTCGTCAATTTGAGTCTTTGCAGAATTTGTAATCATTAGATTAGCCCTTCAAATCCTGTCGATTTGCAACGATGTAGTCAGCGGTTCTGAGTGCCAAAGCTTGGATCGTAGGCGTTGGATTTACTGCCGCGCCTGTGACAAATATACTGCCATCAACAATGAACAGGTTATCGACATCATGGGATTGTCCCCATTTATCGACCACTGAACTTCTGGGGTCATCGCCCATTCGTGCGGTGCCCATAAGATGCCAGCCTGATTGACGCATCATTGGATCAACAAAAATGTCGGAAGCACCTGCAGCTTCCAGTACCTTTTTTGCGTTCACAATAGCGTGATCAAGTTGATCTCTAGAGTTCTTGCTTAATGTGTAATTAAGTCTTGGCGCTGGAATACCGTCGGAATCTGTGAGTTCGGGGTCAAGATCTACAGTGTTGTGCTCTTCAGGAAGATCTTCGCCAATCACCGCCATAGCCATCAAACTGCCAAGACGTTTTTCGAGTTCTTCGTGATGTCCTTCTCCCCAAGGAACAGCGTTTCTAAAACCGCCATTTGCGATCCATGCTGGTCCGAGGCTTCTTTGGAATTGGTATGTGTATCCGCGGACGAATCCTCGGCTCTTGTCGGTTTCGTAAAATTCTTGACTCATAGCGATGTTCCCAAGCGGACCCTGCCATGTGTCCATCTTTTCTGGGAACGTACCTGAGATCATCGCAAAAGGGTGGAACATCAAATTTTTACCGACTAGACCGCTTGTGTTGGCGAGCCCGTTGGGATGTTCGTCTGAAGTCGAGTTCAGTAACAATCGAGGCGTTCCTATGCCGTTAGCTGCCATGATCACTGCACGAGCGTTTTGATGTTGGTCAACACCTTTGGAATCTATGTAGTCCGCTCCGGTGGCTCGACCCGATTCGTCGGTGGTAATTCGCCGAACCCTGGCGCCAGTTTCAATGGTTGCACCGCTTCGAAGCGCTCGAGGCCAGTATGTGAGATCTGTGCTTGATTTCGCACGCTGGTAGCAGCCCATATGATTGTGACCGCAGAAATTACACGCATCTCGACCTTCGCCATAAGGTTGGGTATTCACATAACTGTCGGAAGGCCACCAGTGCCATCCAAGTTTCTCAAATCCGCTGATCAACTTGCGGCCGTCTTTGCCCAAAGGAATCGGAGGCATCTGACGTGGGCTTCTTGGCGGATTTGCCGGGTCACCGTTAATACCCGAACAACCCATGACCTCATCGTTTAAGTCATAGAACTCTTCGAGTTCCTCATAGGAAATCGGCCAATCATCCGCTACGCCGTCGAGAGTTTTTACACGAAAGTCAGAAGGGTGAAACCGTGGAGTGTGGGCTGTCCACAGAATCGTGCTACCCCCGACCCCGTTGAACATCACGGGAGTCACAGGCGAATTCGTGTCGTTGATAGGGTAGTCCTCGTCGCGTTGACGCTTATTTGGGTCAGGCGCCCAATTGGTCAGCATCTCGAATTCGTAATCTTTCGAAGCTGATGCGTATTTCGATGGGTCCTGCCAATAACCCTGCTCTAAGCACTTCACGTTGAATCCTGATTCAGCAAGCCAAGCAGTTGCCGCTCCACCAGAAGCTCCGGCGCCGATTACCAGTACATCTACAGATTTATCGGTTGTGGTGTTCTTACTCATCATGAGTCCCCTCTGGTTGTACACATCGAATGATTCAGAATTACGAAATCATAGACCTGCTACAAGATTCTTGTGCGTGTGGCAGTGTACGCGTCGATCATGCCTTGTAAAATGCCTAAAACACTGCCTAAACACCGAACGAGAGTTGTATGATTTGCCGGCTTCGGACTAATCAACAGGAGAATCAATTGAGCGGCAACATCAAAGTAACCGATGTGAAAATCGTGAATCTTCGGACGGTTAAACATGTAGGAAAGATCGAACCTGCGTGGAGTCCTGGTAGCCAAATGTCTTTTGATGTCGGAGGCGGCTCGTACACCGAGGTGCACACCGACGCAGGTATCACAGGAATCGGACCTGGAATGAGCCCGTTGCTTCTCGATGGCGTGAAGGAATATCTACTAGGACGTAGCGCATTCGCTGTAGAAGATCACGCAGCAGCTTTGAACTATTACGTTCAGAACATGCACTACCAGGGCATCGCCGGCGTCGACATGGCGTTGTGGGACATCATAGGTAAAGCCGCCAACCTCCCTCTCTATAAGCTTTGGGGCGGCGAAAAAGAAAAGATCATCCCGTACGCCAGCATGGTTGTTCTTTCTACTCCTGAAGAGCGAGCTGAACAGGCTAGATCACTGAAGGAAGAAGGCTGGCAGGCGATGAAACTGCGCCTTCACAACGAGATAATTTCAGACGACATAAAGATCGTAGAAGCAGTACGTAATGCTGTTGGCAATGATTTCACAATAATGGTCGACGCAAATCAAGCGCAGAGTAGTGGAACGTGGCAGCCGGGAGTCATGTGGAACTTCCAACGAGCCTACGACACAGCGATCGAGCTACAAGACCTCGATGTATTCTGGTTAGAAGAACCGCTTGCGCGATACAACTTCGAAGGACTTTCCGAGCTCAGCGCTAAAGTTGAAATGCGAATCGCAGGCGGCGAGAACAATCCGGGTCTGAATGAATTTGTTCAAATGTGTGAGATGGACACATACCAAATGCTCCAGCCCGAAAGCATGGTTATGAACGGTATGACTAATCTACGCAAGGTTGGTGTACTCGCTGAACTCCACAACAAGGAACTCGTGCCTCACCACGGCGGCGGAAACATTGGTGTGATTGCTCATCAGCACCTAGTAGCTTCTTGGCGTCATGCCCCGTTCATGGAATTGCTTCACGACCCACCGATAGGTCACTATAAGAACAAGTTCTCGATGTTTACTAATGCTCCTGAAGTCGACTCCAACGGATACATGCCACTTCCAACAGAACCAGGAATCGGGCTTGAAATCGATCCCGATCTAATCATCAAAGACTAATCACTTTTCTTTTAGGAACTAACCCATTGTCTAACGACCAATTTGCCTTTATTGGTACATACACACGACTCGGATCTGAAGGCGTTTACACCCTGCGTTTAAACGGTGAAACCGGGGAACTAACGCAGATTTCAGTAGCTACGGGACTGGAAAACCCATCATTTGTGGCTCTTGATCCTTCAGGCGATCACCTCTACGCCGTGTCTGAAACCAGCGCCTTTGACGGTTCTGGTGGAATCACTGCATTCAATGTGAATCGTTCGACTGGTGAACTAACACAGATCAACCAGCAGTCGACCGGTGGTCCCGGCCCTTGTCACTTGATGGTCGATTCAACTGATTCGATGG
>Ga0302118_10001560_pt1 | contig 11378 bp, 14 predicted proteins | sample AG5_331_MG_FD_203126 | JGI IMG/M metagenome (GOLD analysis project Ga0302118, IMG submission 203126) | Marine microbial communities from Western Arctic Ocean, Canada - AG5_33.1 | ecosystem: Environmental > Aquatic > Marine > Oceanic | place: Canada: Western Arctic Ocean | collected 2017-10-01 | reverse complement strand
AAAATTGGAAATCAAAGACGAGGCTGAGCGTATCCAATCCGAAGCTAAGTCGCTGTCGGGTGATAATACATTCGTTGGCGCAGTTGGAATTAAGTTAGGTTCTACACCCACTATTCCAGATGGGCATGTTGAATATAAGAAGGGTGAGCAGGGTGCTATCTTTCCTAAATCCAATATTGGCGAGGACCTTGATGGTGAATTGTTTAAGTTAACACCCATTGCTGACATGGTTCTAACTCATGATTTAATTGTAAACACAGTAAAGGACAACACTTATGTCATGATTTGGAACGTTCCCTTTAAACCTCGGTCGGCGGTTGAGCGTATGTCATTCGACGGTACAAAGTTCGAATGTCTCGAATTTATCCAATATCACCCAAGTGCACTATATTGGGATAATATCATAACGAATACAACATTTGACAGACACAGGGTTAGCTACATGTCCCGAAACGGTAAGCCGATTAAAACAAATCGATTCCTGACATGGTTGAATACAGGTGGGTATGATAAAAGGAAGAAATGGATATCCAAGTTATCCTATCCTATGAATATGTTCCCACAGTTTAAGAAGATCAAACGTATGTTCAAATCTTATAAAGGTTTAGGCAAAGAGAACACTAAGCGTATTAATCGCGCAGATGGTGCTATGAATGAACTTATTAATGAGCACACTCCAGACGACCCAACGGGTGCGGCGACTGACTACATCCAACATGTGATTACCAGACGGTGAAACAAAGGACGCATTATGAACCTATGTGACATATTGGGAACAGCAAGAGACGTAGACAGGGCTATTAGATGCCCTACATGGCCCCCGAACCTCGCTTGGTACCACGGAACGGGCAATGCCATACGCTGGCGCAACGGAGTCAGCGATGAGGAGTTCTCACCCAAAACAGGAATACCTGTTCAGTTCTCAGTTTCGGATTTTTTACGTCGGGACTTCGTGTTGCACCCTGACGTTGATTACCATGGGAATCCATTATCATGAATAGGTTCAACCTGCACCATTCTAAAGTATGCCATATGGAAAACGGTGATGTAATATACTGGTGCCAATGGTGTGGAATGAGAGACACAAGGCGAAAGCATAAACCATGATCACCGCCATTGGAACTTCGATCAAGATGATTGGCGCAGCGAATGAATAAAGACGTACAAACATTGGGAGAAGAACGTCAGAACGCCCACCCAAAGGGAACACCTAGATACTACGATAACCCAAACGTTGAGGATACTATAGGTATTGCAGGGGAACTTAAGTTTGCTGAACGTTATGGATTAAAGATCGACGACTCCATTCGACCCGATGGGGACGGTCATGTTGACTTTATGGTTGGCGTTACCATAAAAGATAAAGATTATACAATTTCCATAGATGTCAAAACTGCACAAAAAGCTTACAACCTTCTAATTAAGGATTTTGAAATTGCGGTGTGTTCAGATATTCTGGTCCTTGCCATGTATAAAGAGGGTGAGGTTACATTATTAGGTTGGGAAACAAGACCCGTTATGGCAAAACAACCCACGAAGGTGTTCTCATCACTAGGCATAAACAATTACTATCTATCAAAATCAAAGCTCAGGACCATGGAGGCACTAGATGAGATCATGGCAGGTGCTGTACAAATAGAAACGAAAAGGTTTGATAATGAATAATATAAACATAGCAGACCTAGGTCCAGAAGTATCCTCTGATTTAGAAATAATGAAACCATCAAAGGACTATGTATGGAAGTGGGAGTGTTTACTAGAACTCGACCGTGACTTCCCTAGACGCCTTCTCAATATGGAAAAAGACTGGTACGATCTGGTTCATAACTATATACACGATGATTGCTATCTTGGGGAACAATACTATACATGTCCAGCCGTGGACCCCAAAGACTATATGGAAGCTGCTGCACTATTGGAAAGCGTTGAAGAGGATATAATGTCAAAGTGTATTGATGATCCATGGTGTAACCCATGTAGGAAGCTTCAGTACGTTATTCCACAGCTTAGAACACGTATGACGATGGTTCCGTGTGAGACTCCAGAGGGTATGCTAAATGAGCATCAGTAACGAAAGGGCTAAAATCGTAATGCCTAAAGATGAGGTAGCTAGACTGATTTTGGTCTCTCAGAGTCTGATTAAAAAAGGTTTACAAAATCGAAACATAGCATGTTTTGAAGATGCGATAATAATCGAGTTGGGGGTTTTGGCGGGATTAAGCAACATGGAGATAAGGAACCTGAAAAAAGAAGAATGTTTAGTTGGACACGGTAAGCGGTACATACACATAAGCAACAGTAGAGGTGGGCGGTCACGCGACGTTGAAATTCCGAATTCCTTAATAAGGGACATTAGGGGTTTGCTTGTCTTCCTTATTGATATTGGAAAAAATGAGATATCACCATATTTAATAAGGACAGAACGATCTTTAAAGATGAGTGGGTCGGGTCTACATAGGCGATGGAAAGGGTACACGGACTATACAATCCAATCAGCAAGAGGGGCTTATGGGAGGTACGTTTTTCAGGCAACCGTGGATTCTGCATTTGTTCAAAAACAGATGGGGTTATCTAGAGGTGCCAACGTTTTTTATTATCAATCAGATGAGTGTAATAAAACGAACAGGAAAGGTTTAAAAGATTACGAGTTAAGTTTAGAGGGGATAGCGAAGACACCTGAAAGGCCATTACCCGCAGCGGAGGAACAACTTAGGAGTTTTGTATATGTTGTAGAATCAAATGGAATATACAAAATAGGCCATACGACCAATGTACCCCGAAGGGTGAAATCAATTCAGACGAGTTGTCCCTTCCTAGTCAAGCCCCTTGTAATTATAAACGGGGGGGTGGAACTGGAAAAATCTCTCCATACTAAATTCAAAATTAAAAATACATACGGAGAGTGGTTCATATTAAAACAAGAAGATATTGAAACAGTATTGAAACAATATGATGAGAAGATAGAATGGGTGGCGGCATTTTGAACGGAATCTGTATAGATTGTAAAAATATTGGCGCAATACACGAACATCATGTAGTACCAAGAGCACTAGGAGGTACATATACAGTTCCGTTATGTGAATACTGTCACACTAAGGTCCATGATAAAAATATGAAAATCTCTACACTAACCAAAGCCGCCCTTGCTAAACGCAAAGCGGAAGGTAAAACGCTAGGTAGACCAAAAGGTTCTTTATCTACGTCAAAACTAGATGGGCGAGAGGTTGAAATACTACACATGTTGGACAAGGGTGTAAGTAAAGCATCGGCGGCTAAAATGCTTGACGTATCGCGGGGTACATTGTATAATTGGTTAAAGAGTAGGCACAGCACACCGTGACCGGAATCTGTGTAGATTGTAAAAATAATGGTTTGATACATAATCACCATGTAGTACCAAGAATACTAGGAGGGACATATACGGTCCCTCTATGTGAAGATTGTCATACGAAGGTTCACGATAAAAACATGAAAATCTCTGCATTAATAAAGGCGGGACTAAGAAAGACTCAAGAAAATGGAACCACTCTCGGAAGACCAACTGCGTTGTTTGACAAGGCAGAGGCTGTGAAGTTAAGCAAGAGTGGCCTCGGATGTAGAAGAATTGGTAAAAAATTAGGAGTATCGTATGGTACAATATACAAATACTTAAAAACAGTGAAAGGTTTGCATTTACAGGGTAATGTAAGTGTGTTATCCGATGTCGACCAGAATACATAACCACCCCGAATGAAAAAGTTGAATACTCAAATTTGTAAACTTTGTAATACAAAAAAACCTTTTGATGAATTCTCCCGCCATGGGAGATATAAAACCGGATTCAAAAGTACATGTAAACTTTGTTTAAACGAAATAGCAAGAAATAAAAGACAACTTGCAGCATTGAGTGAAAAAGAGAATCCACCTGAATACAATAAAAACGATAGACCCGAATTACAATCCCATGTTGGAAAACACTTTGGATCATATAAAATTATTGAGTACCTTGGGAGTATATATATAAATGGCTCAAAAAGATATCGTCTAATCAAAGAATGTAGGTTTTGTAAACACCAAACCACAATATACTTAAGTGGAATAAAAAAAATGGAAAAAAACCGAGAAAGTTTTTGCATGGCGTGTCGAGAGACAATTAAAATAGATGAAAACTTAAAAAAATGTTCGTGTTGTCAAAAATGGCTACCTGCCACATATGAGTTTTTTGGAAAATCACATGAGAGGAAATTCGGATTAGATTATTACTGTAGGTCATGTAAGCAGAAGAAAAGAAAGAAAGCAAGACAAGCAGACACCTACCTACCCAATGCACGTCGATATATTCAACAACGTCGAGATACGGACCACATATTCAAACTCGGAATGAATACACGTGCATTGATTAGAAACAACCTGAAAACAAAATTCAACCATCAGAAAAACACCAAAACAGAAAAGATGTTAACAATACCCATATCCCAATTTGCTGAATATATAGAGGCTCAATTTGAACCGTTTATGACTTGGGATAATTATGGAGAAGAGTGGCACTTAGAACATATTGTTAGTTTGGGGTTGGCCGATACTGTTGATGAAATATATAACTTAAATAACTATATAAATTACAAACCTCTTGGTAAAACTGAAAATTTAACATTAGGGAAACGTATAGTTGAAGATTGGATTACACCCGAAATTAAAAATAAATATTCGATAATCATTGAAAGGAATTTACATGTGGTCATTTCCCTAAAGGAATTTCAACATGAACTCCAATTCAAGGTACGAAATATACCTAAGAAACCTTCGACCCCTTAGACATGTTATCCTTGGCCCACAGGGGCTGTAGGTTCGTGTAATGGAAGCATTCCTGCTGTTGGATAGGGTCCCTTAAGTCAAACGACGCACAGGGCCGTATATGGTCTTGGTGCCACTTGCCATAGTTATCCCATGTCATACCCTCGGTAAATTGACTCTCAAGGTGCTCACGGACCTCTAACCAAGAGCACCCAATAAGTTCAATAGTCTTAAAGGCACGCTCACCATAACCATCCTTAATAGCAGACCGTATCCTGCGACGTAAATTCATTTCAATTTTAAAGGTAGGATGGTTCTTCATTTTATCGTCACGTTTCTTCTTCCGGTGTTCAATAACCTCGGGTCTCCTAACATACTCTACGTTATATAATCTTTCTTTTTCTTGAACAATGGGGTCTTTTCTACGTTCCCTATCATATAGACGCCCTTTCGCATTTTTTTTCTCCTTACGAACAGGGTCTGCCATGAGCTTATCTTGACTGATTTTAGAATTTGCCAAACATCTAGCACGATATTCAGGGTTTTCGGTGTACCGTCGCTGTTCCCACGTTTGGCGAGCCGCCTTGATCGTTGGGATTTGATTATATTCTTTTCTGCATTGTTTACACCAATAACTATAACCATCTGATCTGTTTCTATCTTTTGGGAATAACTCGAAGGGTTTCCGTTGCTTACATTTTGAACATAATTTATCCATACCTATATGTTACCAAAGTTCGAAAGCGTTTTCAACCCACTACAAACCTTTACAAGTCTTTACAAGCAAAGGTGGCGGGTAAAGGTTAGGAAGAACTGAAAAGGTTTGCCAATATTAAAAAAGCTGGATTTGATATGGCAACTGAAGAAGGTTGGATTAGTTAACAAGGTGCGCTGACTAGTAGCTCCCCATAGCCCCACCTATATCTGTACTTTGTGATTGAGCCACGGACTGTCGCTTGTGCTCTGCTGCCATTGCGGCTAACATCTTGTCAAGTTGGGCTAAACTTGCCCTATTCTTAGTTTTTATATAGTCATCAACATAGGGCTTCAACACAGAAGGTTCAGTACCCCTTGTGCCGCCACCATAAACAAATTCACCTAATTTATCATCAGTCATCTTATGTTTACCAAAATCGTCCCATATTGCTTCTGGATTATTATGAAACACGGTTTTTAATTCTAGTGGCCATGCTTTAACAATACCTAGTTGACCCATAAATTGTGAGATATAGGGTGACGACAAAGACTCTTCTTGGTAATAATTTTTAAATGTTTTCATAGTTGGTCCTAATTATGGAAGTATTTAACCAAAGGTATATAAGGTCAATGGGATTCAAACGATTCTCAAAGTTGAGAAAGAGGTTTAGGAAAACGGTTTCGAAGTTTAGAAAAAAATAAATTTTTTAAATTTTAAAGATTGGCTTTGCCCCTCAGAGGCCCCCCATACTTTTGGGTAGTATACACAAATTTCGGTACTTCGTCAATGAAAAACGTAATAAATCTTTTGTCAAGAAAAACTTTCATATATTTTCAACCTGTGTGGGATTATAACAAACGGTTCCATACATGTCAAGAAAAAAGATCAGCATGGTGCAAAAAGAAACCCCACCCTTTCGGGCAGGGTCAGCACTTTGTGCTTGACTTACCACCAGCGTTGGTCTGCTGGCACAGTGTCCAGCACGTACCGACGATGGGCCTGAGCCTCGGCCATTGGCACTGCCCATGTCCAGCCCTGACCAGCGATGTATCGACGTTCGGGGTAGTTGATGCGCCCCTCTTCTTCTAGCTGAGCACACTCGAACCATGAGAGGGTGTCGCCCTTGCACTGCGTGACGCTGATAGCATGTATCTCGAACGACTCATCACAACGTTCAATGTCGCGAGTGATCAGATCATACGCAGTGGACTCATCGACGCCTATCAGCATGAACGTTGAGCCTCCTTTGTTCTTCCAGTACTGTGGGCACTCACCCTTGCCTTCCCACGTGTGGGCACCATAGTTCTCGCGTTCCTGCGTCTCGACTACCCAACATGGTACCGACACGGTAGCGAGCGCGACCAGATCGCGTACTGCATTGCCTCCAATGGCTTCCAAGATTGCAATGGCGAGCGGATGTGTATTTGACATGTGACGAACTCCAGTAGTGAGGATCGAAAAATACGATCCAACATTCACATACTACTAAACCGTAGTGTTGCTGTCAACAACATTGGAAACAACTCCTACGGTTTGGAACGGGCGCACAGTATACCAGAATTTTCAAATGTTGTCAACAATTCTTTTCAACTATTTTCGAATGGGTTTCGGCGGCGCAGTATACCAGAAGTTTTTAATGTTGTCAACAATTCTTTTCAACTATTTTCAACGGTTGGAACGGGCGCACAGTATACCAGAATTTTCGGGATGTGTCAACCCCTTAAAAATATAAAAAAAACCCTTGACAACAGGTGTTAAACTGTTGCCAAGGATCGTGTCCTTTAGGATGTCCGTGAAGGGGTCTAGAAGACGTCCAAAGGGAAAAGGGGCACGAAGCCCCACCCTTAGTCGGCTAGGCGGAACTTGCGCCCTTTGACAGGTGCCAGCAGGCTATCCGTTGCTGCCTTCACTTCTGCCATCTTTCCGATCATGTCCTTTCGACTATCGGCACGATCCCGAATGTCTTTGGGGGATGCGTCACCAATCAAAGCACGTGCTTTGTCAGCAACTGCTTTCAATGCCGTGTCGTTCGTCATGTCACGCTTTTCCAATGCGTCAATGAACTCCAACACGTTTCCGATTGTGGAATCGTGAAACCGTGTTTTCTTGTCGGTCTCTTTATCGTTCAGACGTTTGACAAGGTGATCGACCAGATCGGCCATGCCTTGACGCAGACCGTCACGGATGTCGGATGCTGCTTCCATCCATTGCTTTTCAGCCTTCTCTGCAACGACTGCCCGAACCGCATCGGGAAGGTTGTCTGGTACGCCAAGTGCCAGATAATCCCATGTCATTCCGAACTTGCCTTCGACTTGATCCACACCCTTGTAATCGGATGCTGCGTACTGGTCGCCAAGTTTAGCTTGTGCTGCCAGAATGATGGCAGGATAGACTTTGACAAATGCCGTCACGAGGCCCTGACGTTCGCGTGAACGTGTCGTAAGGTACTGGTCAATGCCTTGTACCGAATCGGCTTTGAGTAAGCGCACGTTGCGCCTTCCCAACAACGGAACCGTCTGACGTTGCACACCTATGTAGGTAGCCGAATCAAACTTTCGGATGGCGTCGAATTCGGCACACTTGGCCGATGTGCTTGACGCAGAAGCGAAAAGCTTTTTCACGATGCGTGTCATGTCCTTATCAGCGGAGGTCGAAACCTCATCCATGTTGCCTTCCCGCTTGTCGCCAATGCGGGAGAATGAAACGGTCAAGGCGACTGCCTGTGATCGGTCAATCTGTGCGACTTCCATGTCGCTGATCTGTGCTGTGGTTTCGGTGTTCATTGTGTGATGCCCTTCGTCTGGTGGTGGTGGTTAATGTGTCCGTGGTCGTGAGAGTGTGTCACGTCGCCGTGGACGTGTCCGAACATTTGCATGCTCGCAGTTGCGGTCGCAGCAATCGCAATGATTGCTAGTGTCAGTATGAGTGCCTTCATGTGGCTCCTTTGGGTTAATGGTAGTATCATCAGATCTGGAATACCAATCCAGATTACGATCACGGTCTTTCAGGTCGTGAACGTTTCAACGTTAGTGGTGGTGGTGGTGATCACCGTGAGAATGCGTGTGAGCCTTCAGGCCCTTTCGCTTCTCGTTTTTAACCGATCCGCCAAGCAGATCGGAAGCAAACTTGAGGAACTTTTCAGCACTCAAATGGTTTGCCATAGACACGGCATCGGTGGTCACTTTCATCGTGCCGTCTGCCAATATTTTAACCGTCATTTTGTCTGACATAATCCTATCGCCTTTCAACTTCAAACGTGTTCATGTCCGACTTGGACTGCTTCCAATTCCAGCCATATTTTTTAGCTGCTTTTTTCAATGCTGCACCAGAGTAAGCAGGTGCAATCTTATCGGCCAGACCGAAGTCAGACCGTGATGCGTTGACCGTGGTGCCGACACCCTTTTGCCAGACGACCGACGAACCTGACTGATTTCTGGCAGTCAATGCATCGGTCACACCTGTCACGCTAAACCCGAGCGCAGTCAACGCAGATGCAAGCACATCTGCGTTGGCTTTACTGAGGTCAATCTGCGTTGTGCGGATCGAATTGCATGGCATATTATGCGACTCCTAATTTACGACCCGTTTTCGTTTCGGGTTTCGTGTTCATTTCATACACCCCTTTGTAGGATGCACTAATGTAATTGCCACTAGCCTCACGACGAAGCGTATCAATCGCCTTTGCACCAGACTTGGCGACAGGAACAATATACGTTGCTGCTTCGACAAGTGAGATTTCGAGACGTTGCGCCAATTGGCAACAGGTGCGGATTTCGGCACCAGTCCAATCGGTATCGTCTGGACGTGCGTCACTTTCCAAATCAAACTTGGAAAGGTACAACTTCCAAATCCCATCACGCTCGACCTTGTTTGGCAGGTCAAAAAACATGGTGGACAACTTGAAACGTCGTTTCAATTCGACTGGAATTTCGCCCATCGCATTGCACGTCGCCACGACTAGGATTCGATCCTGCCCAATGGCATCTACTGTCGCAATAGCAGACCGCAGATTAGCCTCAGACGATCCGACTAGTGACCCCTTCATGCCTGACAAATCGAATTCGATTGTAGGGCACTCGGCTTCGTTTCCGATTGCCTTGGCGATAGCAGATTTGCCACTACCAGCAACGCCTATCAATAAGCCTCCGTCGACGTCCTTATCCTGCATCCATTTCAGCATCTGGCCTAGCATGGCCTTATTGACTCCGCTCGAATCATTCAGACCCGAAACGGCCTTTTCGATTTCGTCGATAAACACCACGCACTTGGGCTTGAACTTTTTCGACGTTGCCACTTGGGTATACAACGACTTGGCATTATCCAAACCACCAAGGTCGCCAAACGTCTCTTTGCCACGGTAGACGCTAAGACCTTCGGTCGATTCAATCGCTTTGTTTTTCCGCTCCCAAAGTGACTCGGTGTCGACGCCTGACTTAACCAGACTCATTGACAAACATTGCTCAGCGGCAAATCCCGAAATCCCGACGGTCGCGTTGACGGTCGCATCAAGGTGATCGTCTGACAACGGTGCCAGTTCCGCATCTTCAACCAGACTGATCGCAGATGCTCTCAACTCCGATTGCGTGGGCAGCGGATGGTCGAGCACGATAAAGTCGTCGCGCAGGTCTGGTGTCAACTTGACACCGAGTGGAACCAATGCCACCAGCATACGACCGCTGGTCTTGAATTCGTCTCGCAGATTCCAGATGCCTTGCCGAATGAAGACTTCCGTCAGTATCTTTTCTGCCCCATAAAGGATGAGAACAGAATCTTCGGCCATCTTGTCAATGGATTCCAGCATGGCGTCTGGCCTTGCTGTGTCAGTCGGGTCGCCACCTGTCATCGTGTTAGCGACAGGCTTTGCATCTTCATTACAGGGATGCACCCCTCTTACCATGTCCCATCGCATGACAGGATCGTCGGAGCATGACAGGATGATCGCCTGTACCGCAGATGGGTCGGACGTCTCTATAAGGACGAGCGGCACCCCTGCACGTCTGGCTTGTTGTATATTCTCACATAATGTCTTCATAATTACGCTCCTTTAGCTTTACGGTGCTTTTTCAATTCACGATGGGTCATCCATCGCTCGATTTTCGATCCGTGTTTACTCTTGCGAGGCATGGAACGTTCAATGTTTTTGGTTCTATTCATTTTAAAATCCCCTTATAGGATACGGTTAATGTCTCATCAGGTAAGCTACAAGCTCACGACGCCCAATCATTGGGCGTTTCGACATAGGTTAAAATTTCCTTTGGTTTGTATGGTTTCTATCCATAATATATCGTGGGTATTGTCAACCGTTTCGGGTGGTTTCGACTTCCATCAATGCGACGATAAAACCGCTTGAAAATCTACTTGGCCATTTTACTCGCGCTTTTAGACCGCTTTTCGTCTCTCGCCTTATTCAGGCAACCTACTAGTGCAGGTACGGGGCGTGCGCTGTGATTTCAAAGAACAATGTCGCTCCCCCAAGCAACCAAACAAACAAAAAACTAATAACAACCATTACTATAAACAATACCCACAATAAGTCAAGTTATTGTGTGATAAGTTTAAAAATAACTTTCGACCCAAAACGTTGATTAGGGGTTGACAGACCCCACACACATCTGGTATAATTCGCGCCTGTTCCAAAACTTTCCAAACTTTCCCAATCTTTTTAGTTGACAGACCCCCACATGTTGTGGTATAATCGGCAGCGATTGCAAAATAGTTGAAAAGAATTCTTGACAGACCCCCACATGTTGTGGTATAATCCCTCAGCGTTGGGAATTCAGGTGGGCGACGAGCGGCAGCATTATAGCATAATATTGTAAAGGTTCAAGACAATTCGTTCGAATATTAAAAATAGTTTGGGACGAATATGATTGACAAGGTTGGGAAGATTTGGTATAAGCGTGAGAAA
>Ga0302118_10001557_pt1 | contig 11385 bp, 8 predicted proteins | sample AG5_331_MG_FD_203126 | JGI IMG/M metagenome (GOLD analysis project Ga0302118, IMG submission 203126) | Marine microbial communities from Western Arctic Ocean, Canada - AG5_33.1 | ecosystem: Environmental > Aquatic > Marine > Oceanic | place: Canada: Western Arctic Ocean | collected 2017-10-01 | reverse complement strand
GATAATGCCTCCGCCTGGGTCGAGGATGGCTGGTTCAATACCGGTGATATTGGCTACATGGATGCCGAAGGTTTCCTCTATCTCTCGGGACGCGCCAAAGACCTCATTATACGCAGTGGCCACAACATCGATCCAGAACTGATCGAAGAATCTCTTAATGTACACGCCGACGTAGTGACATCCATCGCAATAGGATTGCCCGACCCCTATGCGGGCGAGCTACCCATGGCCTACGTGGTGAAGGTAGCTAATAGCTATGTAACCGAGCAAGAACTTATCGATCATTGCGCTAGCGCAATGTCCGAACGCGCGGCGATTCCAAAAAGAATCGAGTTTATAGATGCAATGCCGCTCACCGCTGTCGGTAAAATATTTCGACCGACTCTACGTCAAAAAATTTCAGAACAAGTCATGCGTGAATTACTAGCCAAAAAATCGCTAGATGTGACTATTACGAGTGAAATTCAGAAGAAGCGAGGACTGGTTCTCAGTATCGATGTAGCCGACAAGACTAAGATTGACGAAGTTAAGAAACTTGTCGAGGGATACATATTTACGAGTGAAATTAACTAAATTCTATGCTGGAGAAGCGAGCATGAATATTAAGACAGGCACTATGCCAGCTGGACTTATCACCTGCGTATTGCTACTGCTATTTCTAGCCTCTTGCACGGCTACAGGCTTGACGCGAGGAACACCTATCGAACGTAGGCAGGCTATTCAAGACATGCGCCAGGAAGTACTCACACAACTCTATTCAGTCAAGCCCGACACAAGAGCACAGATAGCAAGTGCGAGTGGCTATGCGGTATTTTCCAACGCCAATATAAATCTTATCTTAGCCAGTTTTGGTGGGGGTATTGGCATAGTTCGATCCAACGGTAGCGACACTTATATGCGCATGGGTGAAGTTGGCATCGGCATAGGTGCAGGCGTGAAAGACTTTCGCGCCATCTTCGTCTTCCACAATAATGACGCACTGGAACGCTTCATGGATGTAGGCATATCGATTGGTGGACAGGCAGATGCGGCGGCAAAGGCAGGAGATTTAGGCGGCTCTGTAAGTGGAGAAGCGATCCTAGATAATGTGACGGTATATCAATTGACTCAAAGTGGCCTAGCTCTTCAAGCCATTATCAAGGGCACGCGTTACTGGCAAGACGCTGATTTGAACTAAAAATCAGCAGCAGTCTGGACAGCACCTAGTTGCGGCTTTTTCTAGATCCCTGTGCGAATACACTAAAGCCGGGGCTTGAGTCGCGCAGGATAGTAGACGAATCAATAATCTTTACCTTATTATTACCCGGTTGATAGATATTATCATGCAATGCCAAAATTCTCCCAGCCGTATCCGCCCAGCGCCGCGCCTCAGGCTCATTCCCCAATCGCAAATAAGTGCCAGCAAGCGCGCAGTAAAAATCCGGCTCTTCTTCTTTTAGACTTACTGCTCTTTGAAATGACTCGCGCGCCTCGTTGAAATCTTCTGCGTCAAATTCCATACTACCTTGTGAAAATTGATTCCTTTGCCTAGAAGATTTCTGGCTGTAGATATGAAAATTATCGCTGCGTACTTCGACCCAGCGATCTCTGAGTATCTGCTCTTGTGCAGAGCTCGAGGATGAGAGCAACGACAGCACCAACAGTAGACTTGGAGGGATTACTGATAGGCTGGCGAAACATGCTAATTCGCCGGACTAACGAGGAGAATTCCAGCATATTACTCTAGCATGTCAAAGCTCAGTGCTTAAAGGAAAAGCACAAGCCCGCCCCAGGCCCTCTATGAGAGGGCTACATGGCTGGATAATTCGGCCCACCACTACCTTCCGGAACTACCCAATGGATATTCTGCGAAGGATCCTTGATATCACAGGTCTTACAATGCACGCAGTTCTGGCCGTTAATCTGAAATCTCTTACTCCCATCTTCCTCTTCAACAACCTCATACACACTTGCAGGGCAATAGCGCTGAGCCGGTTCATCATAGAGCGGTAAGTTGTGCCCGATGGGGATAGCCGAGTCTTTCAACTGCAGATGGCAGGGTTGGTCTTCGGCGTGATTCGTATTCGATAGAAATACCGAAGACAACTTATCGAAACTAATCTTACCATCGGCTTTGGGGTAAGAAATTTTTGGGCTCTGGGCCGCCGGTGTCATCTGCGCATAGTCATGTGACTTATCATGAAATGTAAGCGGGAACTTGCCGAAGAAAATATTCTGTTCAATAAAAGTTAGTGCACTGCCCAGCCAAAAACCGAACTTGTGAAGGCCCGAGCTAAAGTTTCGAGTTTTGTACAACTCATCGAAAAGCTCGGAATTTGCGAAACGCACCGTGTAATCAACCAGCTCCTTCTCTGACGATTCGGCGCTCAGCGCCTCGAACAAGGTTTCTGCCGCGATGATCCCGGACTTCATGGCCGTATGACTGCCTTTTAGCTTAGCGGCATTCATCGTACCCGCGTCGCAACCGATAAGCAGCCCACCGGGGAATGTCATCTTAGGCAACGAGTTTAGGCCACCTTTTATCAGCGCTCTAGCGCCATAGCTTAACCTCTTGCCACCTTTTATATATTGCTTGATGGTTGGGTGCTGCTTGAATTTCTGAAACTCATCGAAGGGGCTAATGTGTGGATTTTTATATCCGAGGTCCACGATGAGACCCAGGGATACCTGATTGCCTTCTAGGTGGTAAAGGAATCCGCCACTAGTCGCAGCAAAACTATCCCTGATCATAGGATAGCCTGCCGTATGCACAACTAGGCCTTCCTTATGTTGCTGCTCAGAAATTTCCCAAACTTCCTTGAGGCCCAGTCCGTAGTGTTGGGGGTCGCTATCTTTGTCGAGTTGGAATTTATCGATTAATTCCTTACCCAAGTGACCGCGACAGCCCTCTGCCAGAATCGTGTACTTTGCATGGAACTCGAATCCAGGCTCAAAGGAAGACTTCCGCTCGCCATTAGCATCGACGCCCATGTCTCCAGTCGCAACACCTTTAACACTGCCGTCTTCATTGTAGAGAATTTCTGCGGCTGCAAAGCCCGGAAAGACTTCCGCGCCTAGCTCCATCGCCTGTTCGGCCAGCCAGCGGCAGAGGTTGCCTAAGGAAATAATGTAGTTGCCATCGTTGTGCATCTGTCTTGGAACCAATAGTCCCGGGAACTTGAAGGACTTCTCAGCAGAGGGTAAATAGTAGACATCGTCTCCTGTTACCGCCGTATTTAAAGGGGCCCCCCTTTCCTGCCAGTCTGGAAACAATTCATTCAGTGCCGAAGGTTCGAATACCGCGCCCGACAGGATATGTGCCCCTACTTCTGAGCCCTTCTCGAGTACGCAGACTGAAAGCTCAGTCTGCGCTTCCTTAGCCAACTGCAAAAGCCGACACGCCGTTGACAATCCAGCTGGCCCACCACCTACAATGACTACATCGACTTCCATTGATTCACGTTGCATTTAAAACCTCTGGTCTACCTAAAGACGCTATCAAGCTATTTTGGTTTGTCAGCCGGCTCCAATATTCCCTCTGGGACCCGCTTTGTTCGCAGGCTGCTATTATCCTCAATTCGCGGAACAAGCGCAAAGCGGCGCTTATCTGGGCACATTACAAAATGTCACAAACAAGAGCCTCCAACTGATTCTTTAACTGGTCGATTATGTGCATACTTACGTCCAATTTCGGGCGGCCTTTGTCGCGTAATACGTAATTCAGAGTTAGTAAAAAATATCCCCCGGAGTCTTGTATGTGTTGTAACTCAGCTTCGAATCATGCTCTCTCGCTTGCTCTTCTCCTAAGCGGAGCCATATTCTCCGCATCCGCGCTAGCACAAGAGCCCACGACTAACGATTCGACAGTTACCTACCCGGCGGAATTCTTCGCTCAATACGAGCCCTTCTCGGTAAACGATATGCTCGATCGCATTCCTGGCATCAGCGTGGCACGTGGTGATGCTGGCGGAGGAAATGGCGGCCCCGGCAGCTCTAGCGGCTCTAGTCGACGAGGTTTAGGCCTTGGCGGTGACCAGATTCTAATCAACGGTCGACGCACGACCGGTAAGGAAAACGAAGGTAATAGCCAACTCAGCCGGATCCCGGCAAATCAAGTGCAGTATATCGAGATCATCCGCGGCACTTCAGGCGAACTCGATGTTCGCGGTGGCAGTCAAGTCATAAATATCGTGCTGCTCGAAGCTGAAAGCAGCGCTTCCATCGCCTATGAGATCAACGCCGACCATCTTCATGATGGCGAACTAAAACCAGGGGGAAGGTTTTCACTCACGGGCCAACGCGGCGCGCTGGACTACCTTTTTAGTGCCGAGTCCGAGCCACGATGGGAAAGACGCAAAGGGTATGAGGACAGCTTCTTGGCCGACGGAACTCCAAACGACTATGTCAGCCGAGTTACAACTACCGATTCACAGCCTCTAGTATTCAGCGCTAACCTCGGCTACGAATTCGGTGAAAATGATATAGCCCATATCAACGCCCAGTTTGAAAACAGAGATGCCCCTTCTATAATTGAAAGAACCATTTTTAACTTTGTGGACGTCCCGAGAAAAGACACTGTGCAATTCGATGACACGAATCAAATCAGTGAATTTTGGGAGATCGGTGGTGACTATGAGCACACTTTCGCCAACAATGCGCGCTGGAAAACTCTCTTCATCCTAAATAAGAAAGAAGACGATAGCACTCGCGAGCGCTTCAATGTTGATGCCAAAGCTCGCGAGAAGGACCTATTCCTCGCTAATTTTAATCGCTATCAGGAAAGAATTATTCGCAGTTCCTATTCTTTCGCCTTCGCTGGCAGCCAGAATATCGAGGTTGGCATAGAGCGGGCTCAAACGATTCTCGATTCCTCTCTACAACTCGGCTTATTATCCGACACTCGAATGGTCTCTCAGGACTTCGGCGGGCTGTCGGAGGTAAATAATACGAATGCCACGGTAGAAGAGCTTCGCTATGAATCGTTCATAATTCATAATTTACAAATTAATAGCCGCATGTCGCTTGAGACCACATTAATTATAGAGACTTCGGAGATTGCACAATCTGGAGATGTCAGCAAAAAACGCGACTTCGATTTTATTAGACCAAAAGTAGACTACCGTTTTGATTTAACACCATCACTACAATTTCGTGCGACCGTAGAGAAAAATGTTTCACAGTTAAGCTTCAATGACTTCACCGCAAATACTAATTCAGGCGATGAGGATCAGAACACGATAGCTGGAAACCCTGAACTACGGCAGGAACAATCCTGGCGCTATGACTTAAATCTTGAATACCGCTTTAATGATGACAATGGTGTTATAAGTTCGAATATCTACTACCATGACCTCGAAGACGTCATCGATCGAGTCGATGTTTCAACGCTTACAACCATTCAGTCTGCGAATGGTAATATTGGCGACGGTGAGCGCTATGGGCTACGCCTTAACGGCAGTCTTCGATTAAACTTCATAGGCCAACCTGGAATATTGGTAACTACAGGACTAAACCTAGAAAGCTCGAGCGTTACCGACCCTTTCCTCGGTATCGATAGGCGGCTCAGTTATTTTAGCAACAATCGTCAGGGCAGAGGTAACTACAGCCTAGGGTTCAGGCACGACATGCCAGAGCGTGATATAAACTATGGTTTTACCTACCGAAACAGCATTCTAGACAACAATAAGGTATACGATATTAATAGAATCGAATCGTATAATTCAGACCCTTTCTCGATTTTATTTGTTGAGTATCAGGGCTGGGAAGGGATGACTCTCCGATTCGAAGCTACTAACCCCCATGAAAGTGAGCGCTGTCGTGTTCGCCTTCGCTATACAGGCGGCACGATCGCAACCGGTGTCCTCAGCGAGCTAGAAGATTCCTGCAGCCATACTGGCGAGAAGTATGCGATAAAGATACGCGGCACCTTCTAAAACCGCTGCGAAATCTCTACGTTAGCAGATCGTTTTCTCAATCTGCTAAAGCTTCTCCAATCAAAGTCGATAGCCAGTCCTTGGGTAATGTAAAACTTCTCGAAAAGCAGCGAAAGAAGGCACTTTTGCCATCTTTATTACACAATTTGTCACAGTATTGCAGATACCCCATCAGTATAATCATGCCCCGTTAGAATACTAACTTCGATCCATCCAAAAACTTTCTGAGACCTTCGATCTAGCTTGTTGATCAGCAGAGTTATTCTAGATAGAAAGGTTTGGCGTGAAACCCGATAGACCTATGGAGCATTACAATGACACGGCGCCTTTCTCTGCCTGAAAAGCTTATCCGACTTAGCCTTCTTGGCGTCGCTATAGCGGGAGTGAATCAAGGCTTTGCTCAGCAAGCCGAGCCACAGGCCGTCGACGAATCTACTGTAGTGTATGAGGCAGGTTTCTTTACTCAATATTCTCCAGTGTCCGTCAACGACATGATCGATCGTATTCCTGGAATCAGTCTTGCACTAAACGGCAACAGAAATAATCGGGGCAATAGTCGCGGTCTGGGCTCAGGCAAAGGCGAAATCCTCATCAACGGTCAACGCACGACCGGCAAAAACAATGAGGGACGCAGTCAGTTGAGCCGTATCGCTGCCGATCAGGTCGACTACATTGAAATTATACGTGGCACCTCCGACGATATGGATATACGTGGCGGTGGTCAGGTCGTTAACGTCGTACTACTCGATGCACAGTCCCGCTCCAGCATCTCCGCCGAGCTCAATATGGACCGCCTCCACGACGGCACAGTCGATCCAGGCGCTAAGCTTTCTTATACCGGCCAGAATGGCGCATTTAACTACCTATTCCACATCGAAGCCGAACCGCGTTACGAGAACCGGTTTACCAATGAATTTAGCGTTGATCCAGATGGCGAGTTACTGGAGACCCGATCCCAGGACAATTTGCGCAATCAAACTGAGTACGAGACCAGCTTCAATCTTGGCTACCAGTTTGAGAAGAGCATGGTGCAATTCAATGGCCTCTTCGCAGAGAACAATCCGCCAACAGATATAACGCGAACCATCAACGACTATACCACCGGCACCTTGATCACGACCAAAGAACACGAAAACGAGATACGCGAACGTAACAATTGGGAGATCGGTGGCGACTACGAATACAGCTTCGACAGTGGCAGTAAGTACCGCTTCCTATTTATTGTGAACGATAGAAACTTTACCTATACACGAGATCGCTTCGACGTATTTGCCGACTCAGAAGAAAAGGATCTCTTCCTGTTCTCTGCCGGCCGCGACCGCGAACGTATAGGTCGCACCTCCTATACGTTTGATCTAGGCAGTAACCAAGGAATGGAAATTGGTTTCGAGGGCGCCCAGACAATACGCGACTCAGACCTTCGCTTGGGCTTGCCAGGCACAGGCATCACCTCAGTCGCCCACGGTGGACTCGTACCACAATCCGTCAACAATGCGAGCTCCACAGTAGAGGAAGTACGATTCGAGAACTTTGCCATCCACAATTGGCAAATCAACGCCCGCATGTCCTTAGAAAGCTCATTGATCTATGAGACGTCGACGATTACCCAGGCCGGAGACGTCACCAACGAAAGAGATTTTTCTTTTGTGCGCCCCAAACTCGACTACCGCTTCGACATCACTCAATCCCTGCAACTTCGCACGACAATTGAGAAGACTGTTTCACAATTGAGCTTCTACGATTTCAGCGCCAGCACCGACAACTCAGATGACGATCAAAATACACAGGCTGGCAATCCCGAAATTGCGCAGGAGCAGGCTTGGAACTATGAAATGAATTTGGAGTATCGCCTACCCAATAGTATTGGCGTACTCAATACCGAACTCTATTACCGAGACTTGACCGATGTTATCGATCGCATTGATATTTCTCCCAGCGCTACCGACCTGCAGTCGGCAAGGGGCAATATTGGAGACGGTAAACGCTATGGTGCTAACTTCGATGCGAGCACACGTCTGGTCTACCTCGGCGTTCCTAACGCCCTGCTCACACTCGGATTGAGCTTACAAGACTCGCAGGTAACAGACCCCTTCCTCGGCACACAGCGGCGCCTACGTAGAAACGGTCGCTGGTTCGGGCGAGCTAATTTTCGACACGACATTACTGAATACAATTTTAGTTATGGCTTCAGCTACTTTAATTTCGCACGCGACGGTAGTGGGCTGACGCAAATAGACATCAACGATACAGAGACCGATATTGGCGAATATGGCCTAAACTTCTTCGCCGAAAAACAAGCCTTCAACGGAGTCACTTTTCGCTTCGACATACAGAACGCCAACAACCAAATCCGCTGCAGAGAAAGGGTTCGCTTTGTTGGTACGACTGCCGCCGGAATTGTAGAAGAAGTTGAAGACTCCTGTAACGGCACCGGCGTAAAGTATGCCTTAAAAATTAGACAGACATTCTAGGGCACTCTACCCTCAAAATTGGTTCGAAAAAAAAAGACAGCGGGGTAAGACTTCTTGCATACCTATCCATCGGTACAGTTATCTGTGTGTATCTATGATTTGCCATATTTTCCACCCTCCATACGTTAGATGGTGGCGGTTTCTGTGTATTTCTGATCAAAGTAGCCGGGCTACTGATAAATGATTGCATCAGTGTTACAAAACTTGGCAAAAAACTTATCTCTAAGTCAAAGATGCCGCTCACAGACAGTTTGGATGCAGGCCCTGCAAGAGTGGGAAACCAGAACGAGAGATTCGTAAGATCAAAAGGGAGTTTTGAAGCTAACGCCGCTAGCCAGGCGAGCAGCGCGTTACGATGTACTCGTTAATTAGCAGCAACCTTGGTAAATACCATCATGTGCTGCCAAGGCAGAAAGCCTAGCGTGTCAGTCCATTCCAGACCGAAAACACCCATTTCTTTTACTACCTGCTCTTCTGTCATCTTGTGCAACGGCCGAATAGGCACCGAGTCGTCTTCACCGCGGTATTCCAGCAGGAATATGCGACCTCCAACTCTAAGCGCTTCGTTGATCCCATTTATCATCTCGAAGGGGTGATCGAACTCGTGATAGGCATCGACCATGATTGCAGCATCGATAGAATTAGGTGGCAAGTTTGGATCATCCACCGTGCCCATAACACCTTCGATATTAGTCACGCCGTCCGCAGCCTTGCGCTGGTCTATGATTGCCAGCATCTCCGGTTGAATATCCACCGCCAGCACCTTGCCTTCGGGTACCAGTTTCGCGATCCTAAAAGAGAAATAGCCTGAGCCAGCGCCGATATCAGCAACCACGTGATCTGGATCCAAGCCCATGTTCGCGACTACCTCATCAGGCATCTCTTCCTGAATACGACCCGGACGGTTCAGCCAACCTGCAGCCTGATGCCCCATCACGAAAGAAATTTCACGACCCATGTAGAACTTACCAATACCCGTCGTTCTGCGCTCTGGGGCTACTACATACCCCGGAAACTCGGCCGCTTGCACGGGCGTGATGTAGAAAAGGGTCGAGGCGAAAATAGGTAGTATGCCGAGTCGTAACTGTCTAGCTGAAATCATGGGCTGACCTTTGTATTTTACTGTACTGGGCCGACTAGCCTCAGAAGCAGGAGCGTGTCCGCAGAGCGGAGAGTAATGGGATTGTAAATCAGCACTGTGCGGCAAACAAGAAGCCCGGCAGCTTGTGAAATGCCCCGGGCTTGTGGATTCAATCTGCTATGAGAGCTTCAGAGTAACCTTAACAGGCTCTGCCCGCTGCCTTTACACTTGGGGAAAAGGCTGCTGTCAGCAACCTTGCCGGCGCCTTTACAGACATTACAGACATCTTGATAGGGCTTTTTCAAAATAGAAGTTAGCTTATTTTGAGCTTGTTCCGATACGTTCTTATTTTCAGCCAAAGTCATACGTAAATTCTCCTGCGATGCAGTCTGTTAAAGCACGTGACTAAAGTCTTTAGAACATTTTAGTCTCAATGTGGTTGGCATCTCATTTAACAGAGAGTATGCAGAAGTAGCGTGACGAAATACGTTAACCACCTCACAAAAATAAGCATGGGTGTAAAATTTATCTACAGGTAAAATATCTCTATAAATTAGTTGCTTATGTTAATATTTCAGCTCAAATTTAAGAACATTCTCACATAATGGAAGCAAAGTATGACGCAGGTTTTAAAAGGAATTCGGGTACTAGATTTTGGTCGTTACATCGCAGGGCCCTACTGTGGCACGCTCTTAGGGGATATGGGGGCCGAAGTTATTCGAATTGAAAAGATCGATGGCAGTGAGGATCGGTTCCTGTCCCCGATCAGCGATAAGGGCGACGGAAGCCTATTCATGCAGCTGGCACGCAATAAAAAGTGCCTGACACTCAATCCGATGAAGCCCGAGGGACGCGAAATCGTCAAAAAGCTGGTGAAGACCGCCGACGTGGTCATTGCGAACCTTCCACCGGACACACTCGAGGCGATGGGCCTTGATTACGAGAGCCTCAAGGCTACCAAGCCAGATATTATCCTCACTACAGTCTCTGCCTTCGGCCGCGGCGGCCCCTATGCAAACCGCGTCGGCTTCGACGGCCTAGGTCAGGCCATGTCGGGCGCCATGTATATGTCAGGCACACCAGACCAGCCGGTCAAGGCCTACCCCCCGTATATCGATTTCGGCACTGCCAGCTTATCGGCTTTCGGCACTATGGCTGCCTTGTTCGAGAGGCAGAAGACCGGCAAAGGTCAGATGGTAGAGGGCTCTCTTTTTAACACCGCACTTACTATGATGAACGGCACCGCTATCGAGCAGAATGCCATTCAGCTTAATCGCGTGGCAACCCTCAACCGCTCGCAGACCTCAGGGCCTGCCGACACTTTCAAGACGAGAGATGGCTGGGTATTAGTGCAGTCAGTTGGTGGACCTTTATTTAAACGCTGGACCGATCTAATGGGCGAAGACCATTGGATAACTGATCCGCGCTTTAAGGACGACATTTCTCGAGGCGACAACGGCGAATTGATCAGCGAAAGAACCGCGGCCTGGTGTGCCCAGAGAACTTCGAAGGAAGTACTCGCAGAAATGGAAGCAGCAAGATTGCCAGCAGGCCCAGTACTCTCGCCTCAGGAAGTGCTAGATGACCCGCATGTTACCGCGAAGGGCTTGTTCCAACTCGTGGAATATCCTGGTCTGGACAAGCCAGCCCCATTGATGAAGACACCTGTCGAGCTATCGGAAACACCGGGCGAAATCCGCACGCGCCCGCCCACACTCGGCGAGCACACTGACGAAATCATGCAAGAGCTTGGCTATAGCGAAAGTGAAATCGCAGAGCTGAGAGAGAAACGAGTCGTCTAGTCTTATGATCGCGCAAGGGCTATTAATACAAATAGCCCAAAGATCAGTTAGGGCCTACCAATTATTCTTTGGGCAAGGCATAGACAATAATGCTCCCGGTTCGTTGCGACTCAGTGCCA
>Ga0302118_10001556_pt1 | contig 11390 bp, 8 predicted proteins | sample AG5_331_MG_FD_203126 | JGI IMG/M metagenome (GOLD analysis project Ga0302118, IMG submission 203126) | Marine microbial communities from Western Arctic Ocean, Canada - AG5_33.1 | ecosystem: Environmental > Aquatic > Marine > Oceanic | place: Canada: Western Arctic Ocean | collected 2017-10-01 | reverse complement strand
CCTTTGTATATGTCGTATCGAATTCAACCATAATCCAAGGAATAGATTTTACATGAAAACAAAACTACAAGCGTTATCCAACTGGATACGATGGCTTACAGACTGGCGCCCGGTAAAGAGAGCCGCGGCAACCAGTTTGTTACTCGTCAGCATACTGGCGGGCCTCACATACGCCAGCTACACTTCGTATAAGATTGGTCAGGAACACGGTCTTCGCCAAGGCCAGTGTGAGCTTGGGTGTGCATTTTTAGATATGGAGTATGCGTTTTATGATGAGTCCTGGGCTTGCTGGTGTCAGTCTAGTCCCAACTCATACTACACCGTACCAGTTAGAAGAAATTTTTAGAAGAAAGTACTTGACAAAGCACACAGAGTGCATTATAATAAGTATATAAGATTTAGCAAGACAAAAGATTTGTTGTCTTGACTATAGGCTAGCCAGCCATAACAACCAAACAGGAGAAAATAAAATGGCAATTGACATGAGCAAAATGAGGGCCCGAAAGCAGGCTATAGAGAATCGAGGATCCGGAGGAAGTTCTTACTTCTGGCGGCCTCAAGATGGGGAACAGACTATTCGTATTGTTCCTACCGCAGATGGGGATCCCTTCAAGGATTTCTGGTTTCATTATAATGTAGGGAACAACACCGGTTTCCTAAGTCCTAAGAAGAACTTTGGGGAGCAGGATCCGCTCGACACTTTCGTGCGTAAACTCTTTAACGAAGGTACTGAAGACAGCATTAAGATGGCAAAGAACCTAATGGCACGCCAGCGGTTCTTTGCACCGGTAATCGTCCGCGGCGAAGAGGCGAAGGGTATTCGTGTCTGGGGCTTTGGAAAGATGGTTTATGAGCAACTCATTAACCTCGTTCTTAACCCTGAGTATGGTGATATCACCGATGCAGATGTAGGCACGGACATTCTGCTGCACTACGGCAAGCCAGCCGGAGCATCATTCCCGCAGACTAAGCTGACCCCTCGTCGGCGCCCTAGTTCGCTATGTGATGAATCTAATGGTGGCGCAGAATTCTGCGTAGAACTTCTGGAGTCAATTCCAGATTTTAATTCTCTCTTTGAGAGAAAGACCCCGGAGGAAGTGGGGACTATGTTAGACGCTTATCTTTTAGGAGATGACGGCGCCGAGCAAACATCCACAGAGTCGACTAAATACGAAACAGACTCTTCCTCTTCTGTACCTCCCGCGTCCACTTCGAGTGTCGACCGTGCATTCGATGAACTTATGAATGCGTAGCTTAACTACATAGGTACAGCCCACGGGGAGGCACAGGGAGATCAGGTGCCTCACATTTTTAACACATTTCAAGAGTATAATCTACAATGGCGCGAACTAAAATAAAAGCAGGTAAGCTTTCTGTGTCCGATATGCGGTCGCTTATTAATAAGAAGGCCGGCCATGCCGTGGCACACAATTTAAATGAAGAGAACCCGACGGAGGTTAAAGACTGGATCCCAACCGGCTCGCGCTGGCTTGATTCTATTGTCTGTCGAGGCAAGGTAGCAGGGATCCCTATTGGAAAAATCAGTGAGATCGCTGGCCTTGAGGCTACGGGAAAGTCCTATATGGCCGCACAGGCAGCAGCCAGCGCCCAAAAAATGGGAATTGATGTTATCTATTTTGATTCGGAATCTGCGATTGATCCGTCATTCCTGGAACGAGCCGGCTGTGATCTAGAGAATTTACTATATGTCCAAGCCTCATCGGTAGAGTTTGTTTTAGAAACAATCGAAGAGTTACTGGGTACGAACGATAACCGAATGTTATTTATCTGGGACTCACTTGCGTTAACTCCTGCTGTGTCGGATATTGAGGGAGATTTCAATCCTCTATCTTCGATGGCAGTGAAGGCTCGTATTCTAGCGAAAGGTATGTCAAAACTGACTGTACCTATTGCAAATGCCCAGTCCACATTTCTGGTTTTAAACCAGCTTAAGACTAACATCACCCGTTCCCCTTCCGAAGCGATGACAACTCCATATATGACACCCGGAGGGAAGGCTATGATTTATGCTTACTCTCTGCGTATTTGGCTCACCGGCCGCAAGGCAAAAGCAAGCTTTGTCCTTGACGATAAGGGATTTCGTATCGGATCCGAAGTCAAAGTCAAGATAGAGAAGTCTCGCTTTGGTACCCAGGGTCGTCAATGTAATTTCCGTATTTTATGGGGCGAGGACATTGGAGTACAGGATGAAGAATCGTGGTTTGATGCAATCAATCCTTCCCATAGGCTGCTACGCTCTGGTGCTTGGTATACCCTTCTAGACAAAGCTGGTAAGCCAATTGGCAGCAAGTTCCAGGCTAGCAAATGGGTTGAAAAACTATCTGATGAGACTTTCCGTGAAAATGTGCTAGAAATTATGGATGAAGAGATCATTATGAAGTTTGATAAGCGCATCGGATCCGCCAAAGAATTTTATGGCGAGACTACTGAGTAAAACTCATTTGTACTCGTCAAAATAAAAGGAGAATTACATGATAGGATTACTTTTGTGGGGATTGATATCGCTCCCGTCCGTGGAGGCCCACCGGCCTAATGGAAAGCACAAGCTGGAGAGTTACCATCTTCACAAGGATGTGCGACACCCAGGCTCTCACTGTGCCTCCCAACATAGGGTTCACAAGAGATCACTAAAGCCAACTCCGTATCGAATGCCTCCAAAGAGTCATTGGGTGTGGGTCGCCGGCCATTGGGGTGGTCCCCCTGACAACCAACGCTGGGTAGAAGGTCGATGGGCAATCCAGCCCAATGCCCCTCGGCGCTGGGTACCAGGGCACTGGGAATCGCGATAAACCGCTTGACATCCGGCCGTCCCTGTGTTATATTAATAGTATATGGGAGTCTTTATGGACGGTATTCGCCGTCAACTACTTGCCGGTAAAGAGCGCCGGTTCATAGAATTAGGAAAGAAGGTCGCAGAGATGTCAGACTTCAGAGAGTACCGCCACGGCGCCGTCCTGGTTAAAGGTGGCAGTGTGATTAATACTAGCGCTAATAAGAACAGTTATGCGCCATGGGGCAACCGTTTTAGAAAAAGAGGTTGCGGGCATGCCACACACCACGCAGAGCTTGGTTGTATTCTGGGCCTTGATCGTTCTGTTACAAAGGGTGCGACTATCTATGTAGTGCGCCTAGGCAAACGCGGAGATTTAAAGCTGTCCAAACCCTGCGCAATGTGTCGTGAAGTTTTGCAGTATGTTAGAATCAAGAAGGTTGTATATACCATCAGTGATAGACTAATCGGAAGCTATAGGATTATAAACAATGAATAATTGGAAAAGAATTAAACTAAACACTGGAGATATGGTTGTTAAATATGATAATGGAAGAGCAGAACAAGGAATTTTGCACAAAAAGCGGGATCCGTATTACGATTACGGAAGAAAGCGCAATGTCGGCGCCTTGTGGGAGGTCTTAGGATGGCAAGTGCGCATATTGGAAAGCTTCTTGAAGAAGAGGATCGACGATCAGTGGATCAATCATTACCCGGCGGCGAAAAAATGAAAAGGCTTTTAGTAATTGATGCTCTAAACATGTATTTCCGAGCATACATCGTAAATCCCAGCCTGTCTACTAATGGCCATCCGATTGGAGGTGTTAAAGGTTTCTTGGGAATCTTACAAAAGCTGGTTCGGGAAACCCGACCGGATGAGATTGTTGTATGCTGGGATGGCGAGGGCGGAAGCCAACGCCGTAAATCCCAAGACAAAAATTATAAGCAAGGGCGAAAGCCAATTCGTCTCAATCGCGACATTAGAAACCTGACTGAAAGCGAAGAGGTTGCTAACAAGATTTGGCAACAAACTAGATTGGTAGATTATCTCAATCAGCTTCCAGTCATGCAGCTGATACTGCCGGCAGTGGAGGCTGACGATATCATTTCATATGTCTGCCAAAACAAGAAGTATGATTCATGGCAGAAGGTCATCGTGTCTTCGGACAAAGACTTCTTCCAGCTATGCGATGGGGAGACCGTATTGTACCGGCCCATTCAGAAACAAGTGCTTAGTTCCAAGAGAATCGTTGAAGAGTTTGGTATTCACCCGACTAATTTTGCCCTTGCCCGCGCAATTGTCGGAGACAGGAGCGACAACTTGCCTGGAATTAAAGGTATCGGTCTCTCAACTATTGCAAAGCGTTTGCCTTTTTTGGCTGAGCCCAAAGCTCATACTATCGATTCCGTCATTGAACACTGTGCAAAGACTGATAATGAGCTGAAGGTCTACAAAACTATCGTAGAGAACCAAGAGATAGTTGAGCACAACTACAAGATGATGCAGTTGTACTCACCATCTATTAGTATACAAGGCAAAATCAAACTAAAATATACGATGGAAAACTTTGATACAGAACTGAATCAGACCACTTTCAAGACAATGATGATTAGTGATGGCTTCGGTGTAGTCGATTTTACAGATTTATTTGCATCTATGAAAAGAATTGTGGCGAACAACGCGTAGAAATAACTATTTATTAGGTAATGTCTGATTTCCATAATAAATGGCGGGATTTTCTCGCGGAAGAAGAGCCGTTCCAAAAACAGATGAGGTCGAACCTCCCCGGCGAATTAGATTTTCTTTTAAATCGCGGGAGCAACGACAAAAGAGAAGGCACCGGCGTAAAAGGGGCCACTTTTCCGTCTGGTAAATCCGCGCCCCCGCTTGAAGAAGACATGAGGCTCCTTCGTGAAATCACAGAAGACGAAGTAGAGCACATCCGCGCAGCCATTGACGAAATGGGCCCTGACGAGCTAGCGTTTAACAAACTCTTCGCCGGCGAGACTCGAAAGGTCATTGACTTTCCGACAACAGATACCTCTACTGAGCTTGGCCAATTTGGAGAATTCTTCAAAAGCCAAGAATATGAGGTAGATTGGGAAAAGGGTTTGGTTTCGGCCGAGCGCGATGTCTCAACCTCCGATGATTTGTTGAATCAATTGACATCAATGATGAGTGGACCAGAGATCGGACCCAAAACAAAGAAAATTCAGATGAAAATCGGCAAGCTGTTCGTTAAGTTGGCAGATCTGAGTAGGAAACAAGCAGAAATAGTCAAAAATGATTCGGAATTCCAAAAAAATGAAGATTATAAGCGAATACGCGATCAAATTCTCTTTTATATCCCAAATCCAGGTGTTGCTGGACCAGCAGGTTACGATTTGGGTGATTTGGCGACTAAAATGGCGAAATATTGGCAAATAAACGCCGGATACATCAAGAAAGAGATAAATAAGCTTGCTAATGACCAATATTCAATTATAATCAGCCGCGACCCAATCGATATTTTGAGAATGTCCGACTTTGATAAGATCACCTCTTGCCATTCGCCGCCATCCCGCGGCGGCGGAGGAAGTTACTATCGTTGTGCCATCGCGGAGGCTCACGGCCACGGAGCGGTAGCATATGTCGTTGAGACGAAAGAACTGCTCAGAGGAACTGAATCAGACAACATTCAAGACGCAGAAATCGCTATTAACGATGCAAGAGAGATTTTTTATGACGAGGCAAGAGGGAGTCATGTCGGCATCGTGGAACCAATATCCAGAACTCGTCTGAGACAAATGAGGTACGACAACCCAGATCCCGAAGGCGGGTATGATATAGGCGTCCAGTTGGCTGTACCGGAACAAAGAATATATGGCAAGCAGATCCCGGGCTTTGGAAATAGAGTTTTGCAGTGGGCACAAGCCAATCAAGAAGAGCAAATAGCACTGGGCCCGCAAACTCCGGAAGGCAAACTAGATTTAAGCAAATTTATTAAGTTTGGCGGCTCGCATGAGGACACGAGCAGAGGCGAGTTAGTCACCAGATTGTTTGGCATCGGGAGATCGCAGGCAACGGGACACTTGAAACAAGACACAGAAACAGAGGACTTCCTGGATGTAGATACTACCGAAGCCTTGGCCGCCGATTATCAACAAGAGGTTGATCGGATAGAAGAGGAATGGAACTCTCGATACCAGGCCTGCGAAGTCACCGGCGAGGCAGATGCTGACAACGAAATGGTGGTGATTAGTCTGTCCGCCGGTATGCAAGTAACTTGGAACTTAGACGAATGGTCCTCTCTCCCGACTCTCACCAGCGCGCGCTACGCGGTTTCCGAATTAAACGATATTGGTTGGGATTGGGCGGTTGAATCTGGTGCAGGCATCCGACGAGCAGGAAATCAAATTTACTTAAGTTTTAGTATTGATCCGGCAAAGCTTGGGGCCAACTGGGCCACAGGGGAAGTGCTATGGCCAAGCCAAGAACCATGGGCTGCAGACCCTCCAGATTTTGAAGACTTTTGCGTTGCGATTAATACGATTGATGACATGTACGATGGAGTTAAGGAACAGCTGTCCCGACATTATAAGCGCGAAGGAAACTTGGCCGGCGCAAAGTTTTATAAGATGGCTATGGAGATCTCAAACGGCGACATCGATCCATACGAATGGGACATGGAACTAGATGATCGGCACGACCCCGACGAGGCAACAGAAATAACAGCAACTATTAAATTAGACTTCAGCCCAGAGAAGTTCGGAGTTAGCCCGGAAATACTAACTAAAGTTTTAGATTCCAGGGAATTCCATATTGCGATAAAGAAAGAGCTTCTGAGAGAGGCGATGTCTGATGTAGGAACAGAAATGTATTTAGACTTTGAAGCCAGTGCAAGCCCCAGCGGGTCCGACATTGAATTGCGGCTTAGCTTTATTGTTAGAGATCATCACCCAGATATTTTAGTCGACTTGTTAGAGACTGCTGTGTGGCAACCCGGCACAGTAGATGACGAAGATAAACTTCGCTCAATCTCCGAGTGGACACTACAGCAAATGCTGAAATCAAGACTGCCATCTTCTATGCAGGAGCCAGACACGCCTCAAGAATTAACCGAGCATAAACACAGGCAGACTAAGCATATGTATAACAAATGGAGGAAGTTCTTATGCAGTTAATATCAACTCATATATACAACCTATGGAGGAGATTGAAAAACCTGTGAGCCATGGCGATCCTAAAAACGGCATATGCCATATATTTTTCGCAGGTAATTTTTCAGATTTTTAGTTTTTAATTATGAAGCTTTATTACGATAAATGGAAAAAATATCTAACTGAACAGATCGAATCCGCTTACCCGGATTTGCCGGCCGATCTTAAGTCCGGTGTAGATGCTCAAAAGGATGAATATAGAGCTTCTTATGCTCTCTCCGTCGACCCTGCGAAGCATGGCGCTTCTGCACAGGTGTGGTTAGATGATATCAAAAATAGAACTGGGTGGGACGAAGAAACGGCTGCGGAATATTATAAGGCAAATATATTGTCGAATTTAGAGCCTGCCATGGCAAATGAACCACACTATAAACATCCCAAGGCCCCAACTGCAGGAGCAGTGTATTCTGGCCCCAGCCGCCCAGAAGACGATCCAAACGGGAAGGTATATATGGGCAAAAAAGATCAACCAGATGCAGGTTACGGTTCAGAGCGTTATAAATCGGTTTACGGCCATGAACAAGGCCATGCGTTTGACTACGAATTAGGGGGCGACTTTGAGCGACCCATGGAGGACCGCCCTACAAACATGGGCCCCGATGGGGTTATTCGTCCAACCTCGCGGGTGAACTCAAATGCTTGGAACCAGAGAGAGAAGTTTGAACTCGCCTTCCCGGGGATTGTAAATCAAAATCTTGGTGGAAACCGAGTTGGTTCACCACATTGGCGCTTGATTAATGAGCCCTACGCTGATATACTCCAACTAAGAGCACAATATAATAAAGAGTGGCAAGAGGGCAAGAGAGCGACCCCACACCTTACTGTTGGTGATTTGCGTAACTTAGAGAAAAATCGTGTTAACGCAAGCAGGCGCGGATCCGACGCCGGCCAAGATTTAGGACAACTGATATACAATATGAGAAACCCTGATTTAGAAGATCAAGAAGTTGTTGACATTCTTAATTCAATTGCTGTAATGGACTCCCCTGCAGGTCCAGTGGTTGCAGAAAAACTTATTTTTGATAAATGGAGAAACTATATAAATGAGGACAAACAAGTGGACACCGATAAGATAGCCAAAGCAGTTGTTTATGACGGGAATAAGGTTTTAATTCTCAAACGCTCCGAAAGCTTAGATAAGCATCCGGGAGAATGGGACCTTCCCGGCGGGCATATCATCGAAGGCGAAGATATGCAAGACGGACTTCTTAGAGAAGTATGGGAAGAGGCCGGCCTAAGAATAAGTCGCCCAGAAAAGCTTTATTCTCAAGGGAAGAATACTTATTATAAAGCTCAATTACCGCAAAAAAAGGTTAGTTTAAGTAACGAGCATATGGACCACAAAATGGTTGATTTACGCGATCTGAAAAATTATGATTTACCATCAAAATATGTAGATGCGATAACGAGGGCTTTTAAATGAAAATAGCATACGATAAATGGCGGAAATTTTTGAACGAGCAGCTCGACCCAGGCGCCTCAGCCGACCCACAAGATACAGAAAGCCATGTCCACGACACTGAGGATGAGAGGATAAATCAATGGAATACCCGACATATTCCGGCCGGCTTCTACGATTCCGAGCTTCCCACAGAAAAGGCTGTAAAAAGCTGGGATAAAACCCGTGATGAATGGTCCAAAAAAGACCAAGGCAGAGCCTCAGAACTTTATGGCTCGTCCTACGCCATGCCCGATGCAAAGGGTTCCGACGGAGGCTCTGGGTATCGATCTTGGAATCGGTTTTTGACAAAGGAATTCCTGCCCGGCACCTCATGGGAAGGCCGAGAAGATGATTATTATAAAGAGCACATACTGCCGCAGCTTACACAGAGAGCAAACCCTGCCGCTACCGAGGCCGGCCTTGTCCATCGCGCCCAAGGGACGACGGGGATAGAAAATTCTAGAGTCGGACCACAGACATCGTTCTATCAGCGGACAAAAGGAGAACCTCAAATTTCTATGGCTTACGGCCTGCAGAATCCATCGCACCCTACTTCCCGCAATGCAGGCGGCGGAGGAACAGAATATGTATCACCGGAGGAAACTCGCAGACTTTCTGCATATGGTGATATCCTGCGACATGAAATTGGTCATGGCATATCCGACATAGACCTCTATACGGGCATTGGCAACGAAGATAGAACCAAAATGTGGGGCGCCTCCGATACCGGCGCCGAGCCCACAGTAGCCCCAGATCTGGCAGGATCCGCTATGGGCACCATGGCCGACTTCCAATTGGGCAAGATAAAGCAGCTTTTCCCGCACATTCCAACCGTCGGCACCGACTACGGGGATCCGGAATGGACAGCGCAGTACAAAGCCCAACGGAACGCTCCGCACGATGAGCGACCAGAAGAAATATATGCTGGCCTGACCTATCAGCGCGCTCAAATAAATCGAGCAGTAGATTTAGGCCTCCGCGACTCTCGCGAGTTCACAGCCAATGATGTGCGCGCTATGATCTCCAGCTCAGAAGAAGTTAAGGGAGGCACTACATTTCAGGCCAACGACTTAATTCGGTCTTTACGAAAAAGAGCGCTGGGAGACCGGGGAGGCAGTTACGATGGCGCCGCCAAGAAAATGTCCGATAAGGAAGCCAAGAGCATCGCCGATCAACTAAACTCAATTGCTAAAACAAGCCCTCAACAGGCTAGCCAGCCAGAATCTATGGTCGCGGAGAACTTAGAGAAGGCTGTATTTGATAAGTGGCGCGAATTCTTAAAAGAAGAGGCCATAACAAGCACGGAAGTCTCCCTATACCTCGCTCCATCGCCAATACATGGAGAGGGAGTTTTCACAGGGAAACACATGCCAGAGGGCACAGACTTAGGGATTGCCCATATTAAACAATCTGAAGGTCATGAAGTAACATCACTCGGCAAATATCATAACCATTCTGCAACACCAAACTGTGCGAATGTTTTAAAGGGAGATAAGCGCCATCTTGTGGCCTTGAGAGATATAGGGCCAGACGAAGAAATAACAGTTGATTACACACTGCAGTCCGATTTAGAACAGCCAGGAGACGATTGGCTGTGAAACTCCTACTTGAAAATTGGCGAGAGTATTTGAACGAAGAAGTCAAATTTAGTGGTATCCTTCAACTAATACCTGAACCACAGATCACTTCGCAAGCAAAATCGCTTATAAACACTTTACCCCCCGAGGCAGTACCTCTAGGGGATGATCGCTTACATATAACACTTGCTCATCAAAGCGTTTTAAAGCCATTTCGAAAGCAACTTAAAGCTTTGGCAAAAACCGGCGAACTTCCGGCATCGCCACCGGTTATTTTAGGAAACGAATGGGAAGAAAGAGTGGATGAAGAATTGGGCCGTAAATCTTGGGTCGTATGGGTGGAAAATCAAGACGAATTGCGAAATTATGTTAATCAAGTTATGGAGTTAGTGGGCGGTTCACCCGATCCGGAACCGAATCGTCGTTTTCATATCTCACTCGCAAACCTGACTGGTAATCCTGGGGATTCTGTTAAATGAAGCTCCTACTTGAAAATTGGCGAAGGTTTATAAATGAAGAAACCTCATTCGATCTTAAAAACGCCCCCACTGCTGATGATCCCGGCAGTCCAAAAGCTCGCGAGACCGCGTTTGTGACAAGGGTTAAAGAGACAACCGACAAACTCGGCTTTCACTATGTTGGAAAGCTCGGCAAAGGTCAAATGGGCGAAGTATTTTTGGTCGAGAATAAAGAAACCGGCGAGCGTAACGCAATGAAGGTTGTAACCCATCGCCTCTATGGTGGTCCGGACACCGCTGATCAGGAAGCTAAAAACTATCGATTTGCGATGGGAAACAAAGCCTCAATGCCTGAAAAATATGCCAAGTATTTGCCCGATGTGTATGAAGTAGTGAATGAAGACAAAGACTATTATATCTTTATGGAAGTTCTCCAAGATATTCCAGATCGAGTGAAAACCGATCTGTTCAGATTAAATGATAAGGACAATGACTTGTCAAGGCACGAAAAGTATGCTAAAATATTTAAAGACCCCGAAGCTGCTTATGAGATCATTACAACCGCTCTCTATGGAAATCTTATATTGAGTCAAGGATCTCGTGATGTTATGAAGAAAATCCTTATGGAAGTCCCGAACAAGGTTATAAAGAGAATTGTCAATGATGATGAGGAACTCATTAGCTGGGGCACTGAGGGAGGCGAGCGAGTTATTAACTGGGTTGCTCCGAGTGTGATCGCGGACTTGATCGTTGAGGAATCTATGGAATATTTAAAACAGGATCCCAGTTGGTCTGATTCTTTACCTGATGCATTTCGGAATTCCCTCGTGGGTTCTATCGAAAGTACCCTCGAAAAACAAATAGTGCCCATTCACCAAGGGCACGGTGAAGTTTCGCTGGCCGGCACCGCGCCAAAGAGCATA
>Ga0302118_10001554_pt1 | contig 11395 bp, 10 predicted proteins | sample AG5_331_MG_FD_203126 | JGI IMG/M metagenome (GOLD analysis project Ga0302118, IMG submission 203126) | Marine microbial communities from Western Arctic Ocean, Canada - AG5_33.1 | ecosystem: Environmental > Aquatic > Marine > Oceanic | place: Canada: Western Arctic Ocean | collected 2017-10-01 | reverse complement strand
TCAAACGCATGCTCCGCGTCTATGAATGCGGCTACACCACCTATTTTCTGAATTTCCGCAATCGCACACAAGGCTAAGGTTGTTTTACCGGATGCTTCTGGACCGTATATTTCAACGATCCGTCCTCGCGGCAAACCTCCAATTCCAAGAGCAATGTCCAGGGCTAAATTTCCAGCGCTGACTGCAGGAAACTGAACCACTGTCGAACCGTCCATTTTCATAATTGAACCTTTACCATACTGGCGTTCAATTTGCGAAATTGCGGTATCCAAATCTTTTTGTCTTTCTTCAGTCAACATAATTTCTCCTTAAAATAAATAATAAAATTTGCCCAGTTTTAACTGACTTAATGTTTGATTATTCAGGATCAGTCCTTGAGAAGTACTGGGGTTACAAGTTGAACTTAAAAACGCCTCCGGACACTACTCATGATAAGTATTTATCCCTGTATATTTAGACAAGTTTAATCTGTAAATAATAATCAGACTGTGCTGAAGTCGCAATGCTATATTCAATTTGGAGCGAAAGTACGGTTATTTTCTGGCAGTCGCACTCCGGTCCTTGACTGATCAGGCCTGGTTAATTATTGTGATAAAGCTGAAAAGTAATTAATTCTCTTTTTGTTATTTCGAAAATAAATATATTGCAATAATATTAGTAATATATGCTCATTCGTATTATTCTTGAAGACACTTTATCAGCTATTAGCATGACTTTCATTAGAGTTTTCTGAAGCTGACAAACTGCGGTCTACCTTGAACCTTAGAAGCTTATCTGACTATAATGTTAATATTCTTTTTCACGATTAACCGAGATTTTTAAAATGAAGAAAGTACTTGTTACTGGAGGTGCAGGTTTTGTAGGATCTTTCCTTTGTGACCGCCTGATTGATGAAGGTCACGAAGTTATTGCAATTGATAATTTTTTTACAGGCAGCAAATCAAATTTACAGCAGCTTGAAAGCAATCCCAATTTTGAATTGATACGACATGATATCGTGGAGCCCGTGCTATTGGAAGTGGACTGGATTTTCAATTTGGCCTGCCCGGCTTCTCCGGTTCATTATCAGTACAATCCGATAAAAACCGCAAAAACCAATGTTATGGGTGCTCTTAACATGCTGGGTCTCGCAAAACGTCTTAACGCGCGTATTTTACAAGCCTCCACTTCTGAAGTTTACGGAGATCCGCAAGTACATCCCCAACCTGAAAGTTATTTTGGTAATGTCAATCCTGTTGGTTTGCGAAGTTGTTATGATGAAGGCAAACGTTTGGCAGAAACTTTAATGATGGACTACCATCGCCAAAGTCAGGTTGATGTAAAAATTATTAGAATCTTTAACACTTACGGTCCAAGAATGCATCCAGATGACGGCAGGGTTATCAGCAATTTTATTGTCGCAGCACTTAAGGGTGAGCCTATCACAATTCACGGAGACGGACTCCAGAGCCGTAGTTTTTGCTACGTCACAGAATTGGTGGATGCAATGTACCGCATGATGCAGACAGAAGATTTTACCGGCCCGGTGAACACAGGAAACCCCGGTGAATTTACCATGATTGAGTTAGCGGAAAAAGTCCTCAAAATGACAAACTCAAGTTCCAAACTGATTAAAACTGCAGCACGGCCTGACGATCCCGGGCGACGTAGGCCGGATATTACGCTGGCCAAAAAACGGCTAAATTGGGAGCCTGTTATAACACTTGAAGAAGGTCTACGTCCAACCATAGAATATTTTGATGAACTTTTAAAACGTGCCTGAAAAGTACTATTAACAAAAATTTTGCTGCATTCTTTTGTGATTTATTTATTTTTGCAGAAGGTGCTGACAAACTTTAATTTCAATCCCCGAGAACCTGCATGCCCACTCTGCCTGTTCCACCTGAACTAATTAAAATCGCAAAAGCAGTTGCGAAGTCCAATGGTCGGAGCCTTCTCGTCGGCGGTGCTGTGCGGGACCACTTCATGGGTAGAAAATTTTCCAAAGACATTGATGTGGAAATTTACGGAATTAGTCCGGAAATTCTTGAATCCGTGCTCGGAAAATTTGGACATCTTCATGCAGTAGGGAAAAGTTTTGGCGTGCTGAAGCTTAAAACTTCACGTGCAGAATATGATTTTAGTCTGCCCAGATCCGAAAGCAAGTCCGGAAAAGGTCACCGTGGATTTCTGGTAACAACTGACTCCTCAATGAGTTACCAAAAAGCCGCTTCACGTCGTGACTTCACTGTCAACAGTATCGGTTTTGATTTATTAACAAAGGAAGTGCTGGATCCTTTTGATGGTTTAGCTGACTTAAAGCACAAAGTACTGAGGCATATCGGCCCCTCATTTGCCGAAGATCCGTTACGGGTTTTAAGGGCAATGCAGTTCTCCGCACGTCTTGAATTTGAAATTGCTGCTGAAACAGTAAAACTTTGCAACCACTTAGACCTTACCGAATTATCAAGGGAACGGATTTTCGAAGAATTCCGGAAGTTGTTTTTAAAAGCAAAACGCCCTTCCATAGGTTTGGAAGCAGCCAAAAAGCTCGGAATATTAGCGTATTTTCCGGAGCTAAAAGCTCTCATTGGAGTACCGCAGGATCCGGAATGGCATCCGGAAGGTGATGTCTGGATTCACACTCTACTTGTAATGGACGAGGCGGCACAGTTAAGAAAAGGTGATGAAAAACAGGATTTGGAATTAATGTTCAGCGCGCTTTGTCATGATTTTGGTAAACCGCTGACTACTGAATTCTTGCGTGGACGTTGGCGTAGTCCTGCTCATGATATCAAGGGTGTTGTACCAACAGAGAAGTTTTTACGCAGAATGACTGATGATCGAATTTTAATTGAACAAGTTACAACTCTCGTCAAAGAACACCTCCGACCGGTACAGCTTTTTAAGGAACGTGAGCGGATTAATTCCGGAACAATCCGGAGACTCGCCTTACGTGTCCGCATACCTGAGTTGGTTTTATTGGCCAGGGCAGATTATTTTGGCAGAACACTCTCTGAGGATGAGCGAACACATTTTGAAGCAGGAGACTGGCTTTTGGATGAAGCAGAACGCATGAACGTGCGTGACGAAGCTCCTCGTCCATTGCTCCTTGGCAGACACCTCTTAGCCCTCGGCATGACACCCGGACCTGAAATTGGTCTTATTTTAAAACAGGCATTTGAAAGCCAGCTCAACGGAGATTTTCAAAAAGAAGACGCTGCAATTTCCTGGGCAAAGTCTTATCTTTCAAATTAGTCAGCTCTTGCTCATTCCTGACGGAATCGTTATAATCCAAGTAATATTCAAAGTATTTTTTTCCTAACTATATTCAAAGACATGTCATCCAAAACGCTCGCCAAAAATCGTAAAGCACGGTTCGAATATGAAATACAAAAAACCATGGAAGTCGGCATCGTCTTACAGGGTACAGAAGTAAAGAGTATCCGTGCAGGTCAAATCAATCTCGCAGAAAGTTATTGCAGGGTGGATGACAGTTTACAAGTATATTTATTGAATGCTCATATTTCTCAATACGATTTTGGCAACCGCCATAATCACGACCCACTCCGACCGAGACGTCTGTTGCTTCACCGTTCTGAAATACGACGCCTGTATGGACAGGTTAAAGAGCAGGGCCTTACAATGATTCCGCTTAAAATTTACTTAAAAGGAGGAATTATTAAAATGGAATTGGCATTAGGACGCGGAAAAAAACTGCATGATAAACGTCAAACTATGAAAAAACGGGACGCAGAGCGTGATGTAGAAAGAACTCTCAGCGAACGTGATTAATCAGGAGCAAGATGACAGAAAATGATCTGCAACCAACTGACTCCGATCCTGCATGGTCTTGGCTGGCCCTGAGTTTAATTTCCGGAATTGGTTACAAAAAGATCCGAGAACTGATTGAGCATTTGGGCAGTGTGCAGGAACTGTTGAAAACTCCACCTGAAATGCTTGTCAGTAAGTTCAAACTCTCAGCAAAATTAGCCGGACTGATTGCAAAGGCAACTCAAACACACAGTTTCCTGATCGAAAAACGAATCATTGGTGAAACTCCGGGAATCCGGCTTTTTTGTCCTGATTCATCCGGATACCCTTTGAGCTTGAAGCAAATATCGACACCACCAAGTGTTTTGTACTGGCAGGGTAATATAGAGGATGCGGAGAGTCCGTGTCTTGCTTTCGTCGGCTCCAGAGTTTGTACAGCCTACGGAAAACAACAGACCCGTAGACTGGTTAAAGAACTGGCACTAGCTGTACCGGAGATGATAATTGTGAGCGGACTTGCAAAAGGTATTGATACGGTGGCGCATGAAACAGCATTGGAGTGCGGCTTAAAAACCATCGCTGTTCTCGCAGGTGGATTACAGCATATTTATCCTCCTGAAAATAAAACACTGGCTGCGGAAATTCTAAAAAATGGGGCGTTGGTTTCCGAATTTCCCCTTGGTGTAAAACCTCTTGCTCGTAATTTTCCTATCCGGAATCGTGTCATCAGCGGTTTATCGATGGGAATTGTAGTAACCGAAGCGCGTAAAAAAAGCGGTGCAAAAATCACTGCCGCGTTTGCACTTGAGCAAAACAGAGAAGTGTTTGCCCTGCCGGGACGTGTTGATTCCTCTGCGAGTTCCGGTACTAACAGTTTGATCGCACGTCAACACGCTAAACTGATTTGCTGTGCCGCCGATATTTTAGAAGAATTATCACTATTTTCTGCTTCTACTACTCAACTTCCTTTTGATTTCGAAACTACTCAATCAGGATTAAAAAAAATAAATCCGGTTGATTTGAATGAAATACAAAAGAAGATTGTTTTAGCCCTGAATGACGGAATTGAGGAAATCGATGCAATTCACTCACAAACCAAAATTGAAATGAATATCTTGCTGGCTACCTTGCTAGAATTAGAATTAGCTGGTAAAGTAGATAGCTTCGGCGGTCAAATATACCGTCTTGCGGTCGAACTTGATCTGTCCACAAATTAAAACTTGTAATGAGTATCAATGGAAACTAATTTTTACGTTGTCGGAGATAATCGGGGAACAGCCTTTTTTCTGAGAAATATCAAATTTTTTATCTGGCTACTGTTAGCTATTATTTTTGCTTTGTCCATTACAATCGCTTATCTGTATTTTACACGAGAGTTCGATCAAGAACTGTTGACGGTACGTATCCAAAGAGAAAAAACACGCAGTGAAAGTCTGGTTAATAAATTAAAACAAACCGGACAACAAGACTCTGATTGGGAGCAGCAGGTGTTGTCTCAGTCTTCTCAGAATAAAAAACTGAATGAGCAGCAGGCAGCACTACTGGAGCGTCAAAGAAATGAACTTAATGAGCTTAACTCAATTCTTAAACAGCGCGAACAGGTGGTTCGTCAATTTCAACTTGAAAAAACTTCTTCTCAGGAACAGATCAACAACCTTCAACTTAAAGTCCGTTCCCTCCAGCAGCAGCTTCTGAGCGCACAAACATCTTTAACTGAATCTATAGCAGAAAATGAAATTGTCCAAGCAAAAATAACTGAACTTGATGCGGAAAAAAACAAACTTGAGCTAAAACTTAAAAAACCTACACAAGTTGCTGCTACTATTGCCCCGGTTAAAATACAAAAATCACAAATAAGCGATAATTCTGCTATCTCTGTAAAAAAATTAAAAATTAATAGAAAGAATAGCACAGTAAGTATCAATTACAACCTGACCAATAATTCGAACAGGCTCCAACTGGGGCGAACTGGAATGTATCTTTCTTCCAAGAAAAACCTTGAAAAAGATATTCCGTTTCGTCTCGAAAACTCAACACCTTTTAGAATAAAAAGATATAGAATCATTTCCAGAAATTTCTCCAAAGTAAAGGCAGGTAGTTTTGTACGAATCCTGATCTGGAATGACAAAAAGGAGCTGATAATTGATAATGCTTATCCAATAAAGTAGTAACAAAAACTCCTTTACTTTCCGCCCTGCCTCATGTCTGCTCTCTTAAATCTTGAAAGCGTCAGTAAGCGCTTCGGTTTTCGTAATATTCTAAACAACATTAACTTCTCGCTTGATACAGGAGAGTTCGTGATGTTGATTGGAAATAACGGTGCCGGCAAATCGACGCTGCTCCGTATAATCAGTTCACTGATGAAACCGTCAAACGGGGAAATTACTTTCCGCGGCACAAACCAAAAAGATAATCTGCTGGAATGGCTGCAGATAATGGGCAGTATCACTCACGAAAACAGGTTATATGCAGACCTGAATTCAATAGATAATTTACGCTTGTACGGAACCCTTTACGGAGTTGAGGAGCTGAATTCAAAAATCGATGCTGTTTTAGCGAAAATAGATCTGTCCCATGTCGCGCAGTTGCCGGTTCGTAATTTCAGTAGTGGAATGACAAAACGTTTGATGATTGGACGTTTGATGTTGTGCAAACCAGAAATCCTGATTCTTGATGAACCATACACCGGACTTGATCAAAACTCATTCCGCTGGTTTCAGGAATATCTACGGGAATTTCACCAGCAGGGAGGCACAGTGCTGATGGTTACCCACCAAATTGAACTAGGACTGGAATTGGCAACCCGTGTCCTGGTTTTGCACCGCCAAAACATCATGCATGATATTTCCTCAGCAGGCTTGAGTGTGGAACGCTGTAGTGCACTGCTGGAAGAATAATGGACTTTAATACTTACCTCGAAAGTTTTTCAGAGTTAGAACAAATTCAACAAACCTCAATCCGTGAAGTGATTTTGCAACACAAATCGCTGAGCAGAATGGGGAAGCAGAGTACAAAGTCTTTGCTCTCACTCCTGGAAGCAGCACTTTCCTGCGGGTTGTCCCCCGTTTTGCAGTGGGACATCCTCAGCACAGAGCAAACTTTCCAGCACTGTCTTACACTTCTGAATCGTTTGCCTTTAGCAAAATTTCACGCAATCCGTGTGCAGGATCTTGGAGCGGCTGAGTGGATCCGGCAGGAACATCCGGAACTTGCTCTGCAGTTGATTGTTGAAACCGGAAACCATAACATCACCGGACTTCAGCGTTGGACAGAATACTTTGGTCCGCAATTACAACGCCTCGTTCTTTCCACAGAACTACCTAAATCCGTGCTGAATGAGTATAGTAAAATTTTAACCGTGCCTTGTGAAATATTAGCTGTTGGTAGAATTTTGTTGTTTTACACTCCTCGTAAATTACTAAGTCCGCAGGATTTTTCAACGAACTCTCCGGATTTTCTGGAAAAAAAATTAGTCCCCGGAGATCAACCGCAACAACAGTTTCCAACCGTCGAAAATCAACATGGAACTTTCATGTTTCATCATCGTGATTTGTTTTTGCTGGATTATCTTCCGGAACTGCAGAACACAAGTTTGGAAGTCTTAAGACTTGATTTACAGCATCTTGATTTATCCGCAAACTGGCTTATTAAATTATCTGCGTTGCTAGAGTCATTTGATAAAGAAAAATGTACTGCCTTAAAATCAGCCTGGCCCACTAAAATAACACACGGTTTCTTTAGAGCAAACCGAACAGACCTTGCGATTGAGCGTATAAAAAATCCTCACCTGAAGGATCACGGAGAAACTCTGGTGGGATATGTCGTTGAAGCAGTCAAGGGTGAGCAGCTGATTATTTTGGCCCGTAAAACATTCCCATTTGCTAAAGCTTTACTGGGAATTACTCCGGAAGGTCGGGAGTGTGATATTGCGACCGAAGACATACAGACTACAGACGGTCAACCTGTAACAGAGATTATTTCAGGAAATCTGTATCAAGTTCCGCACGTCAAATATGTGACTGCACAGACGCTTGTCTACAGCCGTTATGAGTGATTGCAGCTTGAATATTTCTCACAAACACGTAAGCTTTAAAGGCCTTTTCTTTGAAATTTTCGGTGCTACCTGTAATAATATTTCAAACCTTTTTCGTTCAATAATCCCCGTTTAATACTGCACTCAAGGTTCTTCATGCAGGTCTTCAGTTACCAGGATAAAACAACTTCTTTTCCAAGTTCAGTTGTTACTATCGGAAATTTCGATGGAATTCATTTAGGCCACAGAGCTTTAATTTGTTCTGCGGTACATGAAGCTAAAGCACGCGGATGTGCCAGTGCTTTAGTGACTTTTGATCCGCATCCTCAAGAAATAATTCATTCCCAACAATCAGTTTCGCGAATTTGTACGGCTGTTCATCAACTGCGTTTACTTGAAGAACTCGGTCTAGATGAGCTGCATGTGATACCTTTCACAAGGGAACTTTCGCAAATGCCTCCTGAAGAATTCGCTCTTCAGTTTTTGATCAAACGTTTTGATTTGGCAAAACTAGTCATTGGTTACGATTTTCGTTTTGGAAAGTACCGTGCAGGAGACTTCATTCTGCTGGAAACTCTCAGCCAAAAATACAACTTTTCACTAGAAGAAGTTTCTCCCGTACAGGAGAAAGGTCAAACAGTAAGCAGTACCCTGATACGGGAATTAATACAAGAATATCGTTTTGCAGAAATACCGTCTTATCTTGGTCGTGATTTCAGTATTTACGGAGAGGTAATTCACGGGGAACAGCGTGGACAAAAACTAGGATTTCCTACCGCAAACATCCAGCCGGGAATCACCTTAGCTTTGCCAAACGGTGTCTATGTCAGCAAAATAATATTTGCAGAAAAAATTCATTTTGGCGTTACCAATGTTGGTAAACGCCCTACATTCGGCGAAAATGCTATTACGGTTGAAACTTGGCTTTTTGATTTTGATGAAGATATTTACGGTAAGGATTTGGAGGTTATTCCGCTTTTTCAGTTGAGGCCGGAAAAGAAGTTTTCCTCTATGGTAGATTTGCAAAATCAAATTAAGCAGGACATTGAAACCGCACGTCATTACCTGACTGAACATGAAATGCTACCTGTTCTTACATCAAGCTGAAAAAAATCGCCAACGAAATTATGGCCAATGTTTTCAGGGCCGTGCATGTCATGGCTGTTATACCCCAATCCGACTGCCGCCGGTTAAAGTCACAAAAGTAACTATACCCCAACCTTGATCCTGAACTGAATCAGAGTCGATCTTTTTTTCCTCACAGTTGAAATAAAAGCTTCAATGTCAGCACAGCCGAAAGACTGTTCATGTACATTGTTTTTATCACCAGGATGGACAGTAATTTCTGCTGGAGGTCGCCCGCAAATTAATCAACCATCTCCAGCGTCTACATGCGTAAGCTTGGGGTATCTTTAATAAAAGCACGAGCCGCCTTGGCATTTAACTACAAATTATTGTATAGCTGCCTGTAATTAATTGTTTTTATGTTTATTTCAGCACCTCATAACTTGACTTAACAAAGCCAAAATCATAGCTTTTGGTTTCGAGGTGTTTAAGTGGAACATCATTTTTTAAGTATCCAAACAAAGGAATACCACTGCCTAAAATTACCGGAATGACAGTAATGCTAAAATCGTTGATAAGTCCGTCAGTGATGAATCTTTGAATGGTGATTCCACCATCAACATATAATCGTTTAGCTCCCTGGAGCGCTAAGCGCTCACATAATTCTGTCGGAGTTTCTGCGGAATATGAGACCGTGTTTGCCAAATGCTGAGGGATAATAATGTTACTGCTGCTTAAAACAATAACCGGTTTTTTTCCATAAGGCCAATTGCTAAATGACAATATTTTTTCGTAAGTTTTACGGCCCATGATCAAGAAATCTATGGATTCAAAAAACACCTTGTATCCACAGTCTTCACCCTCTGTAACGGTTGCACTTGCAGCATCTAACCAATCGAGTTCTCCGTCTGTTCTGGCAATAAAACCATCCAGACTGATTGCAATGAATACAGATGCTTTTAAACTCATTGATTTGCTTTTGTGATTGAACAACCCCGTGATTAGGAGATGAAGAGTTAAACCCGCTTAAACCGAGCTGAAGAAATAAACAGTAGAATTAATCAATTGTGAAACGCATGATCGGTCTCGACTTTGAACGACCAAGAACTTCTTTAAACCCTGCTTTTTTGAGTTTCCGGAACTTCCATTGGAGAATCTCCCTATCTTCCAAGAAAGGCAATTTGGCCGCCGAAACATCTTTTATAAAAATCAACCGCCTCTTCGCAGTCACCGTTAAACATCAGCTAAGGATTAAATTGTTACAAGTTCAAATCTCCAGCTGATTTTGTTATTGTGCAAACTAAACTCTATGAAGGGGATTTTAGTGGAACTGATAAAAACACTCCAAATTCCTGAGCAATATTACAGCTAATCCGTGCATGAACCTTACCCTGCTTATCATAAAAACTTGCTTTTTCTGTTAACGGAAAAACACCTTCATGCCAGACATTTGGATGAATATACAAACCTTTTCCGCCATCAACGTAGAAAGCGACAAAATCTGAGGGCTTGACATCATCTCCCGGTAGAGCCAGAGGCACAACGAAAGGTAAGCCGTCTAAGGGGTAAAAAAGCTGTCCGCCGTCCGGATGGTAATTGACGTGCCACAAAAGAACACGTTCATGGTCTCCAGAATTTTCTGGATCCTTTTGTGCTTCTCCGGGGTTTTTGGACCAGCCCAGGAGATATTGATCGTTTACTGCCTGATTTTTTCCATACAAATAATCACCCTGCCACCAAAATTCGAAAGTTCCTGAAACTGTACCGGCCTCATTTCCGGTTCCTTCATCTACAGGACGTCTCCCTTGTGGGGGCCACGTAACAATTTCTACAGGATAATCATGGTAATCATCAACAAGTTCTCCGTAATTTTTCAGTGACTCAGGGGTTGCTTTTAGCAATGGCACATCGTAAAACGGAAGTTTTTGAGGAACATCCGGAATTAAATAATCAATTGTCTTAACAGCCGGCATAGTATTGCTACTTTCTTGTTTCATTATTTCTGTATTGCAAAATGAATCATATTGTATTGAGTTTAGTTTTGGTCTCTCATTATTACCACTGTTTAAAACTAAAGTATACTTCAACCAAGCATTGGCTGTTGAATAACTTGTCTCATAGCATCCAAGTCCACATCGTCCTTATTTCTAAGATTGATGCGTCCTTTTCCATGTTTTACGTCAGGATTAGCAGTCAGACATTTTGAGAATTTTTCAAGCCTACAGCTATAAACAAACCAATAGTTCTTTTGATTACCAATAGCAAACCAGCCATTTTCTGACTCATAAGTGGCATTAAATATTTAAAACTAACTTTAGATTCAGGGAATAATTCCAAAACCAATTTATGAACGGGCAAAGCCTTTGCACTCCGTTATTCCTGCAGTTCAGTAAAATAATGTGTTATCTCCATAATTCCACGTAAGTGATTTTTTCATTATTCAGACTGATGAACTGAATCCTTTTCCATGTTTTTTATATTCTTCTCGTGGAGGACTAAAAATGTCCAACACAGTCGCGCCTAACTCAGAGGTTCGAATACCGT
>Ga0302118_10001553_pt1 | contig 11400 bp, 10 predicted proteins | sample AG5_331_MG_FD_203126 | JGI IMG/M metagenome (GOLD analysis project Ga0302118, IMG submission 203126) | Marine microbial communities from Western Arctic Ocean, Canada - AG5_33.1 | ecosystem: Environmental > Aquatic > Marine > Oceanic | place: Canada: Western Arctic Ocean | collected 2017-10-01 | reverse complement strand
GTTTACCTCCGCTCTTCATATAGGGTATCGCATCTAGAAAATTGTCGAATTCATAAACGCGATCAATGACAGGCGTAATGTTATTTGTTGTCATCGCTTGAATTAAATCTTCGAACATACGGCGGCTACCAACGATAATACCCTTGATTGTGAGGTCTTTGATGATGAGATTGGCAAGCCGCGTCAACACAGCGGGCTCAGCCACACCTTCACCGTGGACAACCGGATTAGCACCGATGTACATGACACGACCGTTAGACGCTGCGGATAGCAAACAATTCTCCATTTCCTGCATACCCACATTATTAAGAATAACGTTTGCTCCTAACCCACTCGTCAACTCCAGGACTTCACTCGACCATTGCGGGTTTTTGCGGTAGTTCACCGTTAGATCCGAGCCAAGCGCCTTCATGCGCTCTAGTTTCTCATCACTGGATGATGTCACGATGACGCGCGCGCCCAACATTTTTGCCCATTGCAGGCCGAACACTGAAACACCGCCAGTCCCTAGCGTAAGAACTGTATCACTTGGTCGCACCTGCCCCGCTTCGACAACCGCGTTCCATGCGGTTAAACCTGCGCTTTGAAGAGTACTCCCATCTTCATATGACATGGATTCTGGCAACTTGATTAACGCATCGGCAGGCACAACTACTTGTTCCGCCAAGAAACCATCTCGTGTTGCCGCAAAGTCTTCCTGGGCCATAGAGACATTCCAGCACCCGTCGAGCCACTGCCAGTAGTGGGTCATTGTAACACGGTCACCGACCTTAACCCGCGTCACACCAGGCCCAACTGCGAGAACATCACCGGCATTATCACTAAGCGGGACGCGCGTATGAGGCATGATTCGTGTCGATAAGGTACCCTCCATAATAGACAAATCACGCGCATTCAGACCTGTAGCACGAACCTTCATAACAACCTCACCGTAGCCCGGGACAGGGTCCGGGCGATCAACGATGTGTAGGCTTAGGCCCTTAGAATAGTCTCCAATCTCATATACTCTCATTACTCAACTTTCCTATGGGTTTGCTTGTGTCGTCGCTACACCTTAACTAAGGATAAACTTTCTGAATACCGTGCAAAAAAGAACGAGTGAGCGCGCCGCACCTATGGATTCATTAGAACATATCCTCGCACTGAATTTAAAACTGCAAATCGCTGACATTGGCGCTGCTATCATTATTGAAGAGCCGCCATATCAGCAGCTAGTAGACGCTGGACTTGCTCACTTGCATGCCTTCGATGCGGAAGAACGGAACCATCACGCTCTTAGGATCAAGTATGATGATAAAATTACTGTGTACCCCGATATCATTGGCGATGGCCGAACACAGACCCTGCATGTTGCCAACATGCCTGAAAGCGGGATGACATCTCTTCTAAAACCATCACAAGACCATCTAGAATTCTTTAATGGCTTCGAGAGCTTTGGGACTATCAAGGAGACCGTGGACGTAAAAACAACGCGCCTTGATGATATTTCAATCCTACCTTCGATCGACTATCTAAAAATAGATATCCAAGGTGGTGAGCTTCAGGCCCTCCAGAACGGCGTACAGAAACTAGCCAGTTGCATCGCCGTGCAAATGGAAATTTCCTTCGTACAGCTATACGAGAACCAACCCCGGTTTGGAGAGGTCGACGTCTGGATGCAGGCACAGGGTTTTATGCCGCACTCATTTGCTGAGATTAAACGCTGGTCAATAGCCCCGACCATAAGAAACAATGACATTAGACAGCCGTTTAATCAGCTTCTGGAAGCCGACATAGTCTACATTCGCAACCCAATTGAATGGACTGATATGTCTTACGACGCCATGAAGAAGCTGGTCTTGATTGCACACTATTGTTATTCGAGCATTGACCTCGCCATTTATCTCATCAAAAAACTTGAAGAAGCGAACGAAATACCAAAATCGAGTGTAGCTGCCTATATCGAGTTTGTGCGCGGTCCAAAGCCATAATAATGACAGCCGCGGCTATGCACACAAAAGCGTATGTGGCATAGAATATCTGGCAATCAGTGTCTAGCGAACACTCAGCCCTCATTAAGGGTGATTTTGACTATGCTGTTATCCCCACCACAACTGACAAAAATTGCACCAGCGCTATCCACAGCAATGCCAAGTGGCGTATTCTTCGGCAGGTGATGATGATCCAGAGAGATCGGCAACCCTTGTGCCAAGACAGTGCGCTCATCCGTCAACAAATCAATTGCAGTAACCGAACCTCTGGCGGGCTCGACAACAACAACACGTCCATCCGGCAACATGGCAAGACCAAGCGGATTGACCAAGCCCGACACCACATTCTTACGCTGCCCCGTACTCAAGTTAACCCGGCTAATCGTGCCAGTCCCAACTTCAGTCACCAGAACTGAGTTGTCACTCTCCAATAACAGCGCAACCGGCTCTTCTAGTCCCGTGGCTACATCTTCAAAATGTTCACCCACAAGACGGACAAGCCTCCCACCGTCTGCATCGGCGATGATCGCGTCACCATTACCGGTTAACACAACGCCTCGTGGCGCCATAATGTCCCGGGACAAGTACACGACCTCGTTGGTCTTGCGGTCAATCTTTCGAACAGCACTATAGTTTGTGTAGGTCGTAACAATATAGTCTTGATTGGCCGCAGCCGACGACGATCCACCTAAGCTCCACATTTCGGGTTCGCGAGTAATCTGAGCAGTCTGCGGATCAAGGAAACGGTAGCCGAATGGATCAGTAATCAAAATTGATTCTTCTCCATTAAGAGTGGTTAGCGCCATCCCTAGGGGTACCGTGAAAGATCCGGCGGTGACCGTCCAGCTTTTCATAGTCTTCGGATCAAACCCGGTAATGCCGCTAACGGCCAAGTCGGCAAGATACATGATTCCGTTTTTATCGATCACTAGGTTATCAAGGGGAGGAGGGAAATTAGCGTAGATCCTAGACCCTCCGGTTTGGATATCCGTGACCCATAAGTCGCCCGTCATATAGTCAACATTCCAGACGTCTCCGTTAGCATCTGCTTTGGTCGCGGCTGTTGTTCCCACACCTTCAGCAATGACATCAAACACACCTGTATCCACGTCGATAGCGAATAGCTCATTTGTCCCAAAATGGGGCGCGTAGAGCCGACCATCCGGACCAAAACCGAAACCATTGAGGCGTCCTTTGTTCTTTGCGACCAACCTCGGGGGTTCGTTTCCGATCACATCCAATTCCCATAGTGCGTTTTCACCCGCACCCGACTGCGCGGTAAATAGTCGCCCATCTTTATTGAATGCGATGGGGTTAACGCGCGGAACGTCAGCCATAAGCACTTCTGGCATACCACCGGGGCGTTGAATGCGGATTTCACCGGTCGTTTGCGCTGTCCAGGCAAGGAGCCCTTCTACTGGCGTGCCTTTGGGACCAACCGCAACGTCATCAGACTCGCCATAAGGTGAAGGGACGGCGACAGTTACGAAGCCGGTATCAGGATCGATCCGATAAACGGCCTGCGCATGGATACTTGTGCCGTAAATCATACCGTCGGGGCCAATATCGATGCCTTCAATTGCCTGAATCACTGATCCCGGGACCACTATTTCGACCGTCGCAGGCCGCGCTGGCGTCAGAGCCAGGGCAAAGCCAAGAGAAAAGGTCGTGGTCAAAGCGGCCGAAACGGCAAGTAACGTCGTTGAGCGCATAACTCATAGTCTCCAAAATCTAGACGGTTGGCAGATTTCATTGTGACCTATCGTGATAAGTCAGAAAAGCGTAACTCGAAGAAACAGCCCCAATCACTGCGGAATAATTAATTTTTAACCCACCGCTATTCGCCAGTCGAACCAAGACCGAACGCTCCTTCTCATCCTTATCGCCATATGAGACCGTTAAAGCTCATTCTTATAAATTCCTGCCAATTTATAAAGAAGGCGGCACTAGACTATGTTGTTTCCAAGCATCTCAGTAGATGAGCACGGCCACAGTTATTTGGGCGAGGCCGACCTTCCTCAATCCGGCAATGAGCGACGTGTTGGCGCTGCTAGTCAGGACGTTAAACATTGGCAGGCCGCAAAATATTTGCCCGGTCACAACGTCGATTTCAAGACCGTCGACGATATCCAATTCGTTTCTGTTATGTCAGGCCGGATGGAGCTGACCGTGAGCAACGGCGAAAAACACTACCTGTCACGCGGCGACATGATGTTGTTGCGGGATACATCTGGTCAGGGACACTGCACGCGCGTGCTGGGTCATGAACCTTGCCAAGTTATGATTATCGCGATGCCTGACCTGGGGGATTTCGTCGTATGAAAATCGCGCCTATAGCCTCGTTTGTAACAATAGCCCTCGCAGCCTTCAGCCTAACGTCGGCCTCGGCTCAGGACGCGCGCATCATCCATGTTCCTGGAGTAGAGGCACCTGTTTATGCAGAAGCAGAATGGGACCTACCGCTGCCGAAGGCAGACACGCCAATGTACGACCGCTCGTTCATCGCCGAAGGGGGCGCCGCAGCCACTGCACCTGACGGTGCAAGCCGGTACACTGCGCAGGAATACAACTTTCCAATGGGTGCACTCCGAGTATTGAAGTGGGAATCCGGCCCTGTCATTCATCAGATCACCTTTGAGACCCAACTCTACATGCTTAAAGGCACGGCATCGGTCGGCGTTGCCGGCGATATAGTCACGATCAACGCCGGGGATGCCGTATTCCTACCGTCAGGTATTTTACGGAACTCTGACCCAGATGGTGAAACAGTAATTCTGACCTATATCGTCTCAAACACGAGCGATGCGCCCAAAGCAAAAGTCGTGCGAGGCGAAGGACTCAACGTGATGGCTATTGCGCAATGGATGGATGGTGAAGACCCAACGACCGCAACAGATCACGACGCAATACTCAAGGCACCCGATGGCGCAGCAAAATTCACTGCCAAACGCTACAGTGGCGATGGAAACTCATTCCGTCATGCGGTGCTCGAAGCTGGTGGTCGCACCACGCCTGCTACCAATGGACGTGACATCCTCATCTACATAAACAAGGGCCGGATGAAACGCACGGAAGACGGCGTCGAGTATACGGTTGAGGCCGGCGACGCAATCCGAGAGGAAAATGCCAAGAGCGGCTACTGGGAGATTCTGGAGGCTTCGGAATTTATCGCGACTGATATGCCGTTTGACCCGTCCCAGCCACGTTACAACCTGCAACGGTCGACTAACGCAGTGGCCGGCACCGGATATCGACAAGAGTAACTACCCATGAAGGAAACTCGATCATGAAACTCTGCGCCATGGACATGGATAAGAACGACCGTTCCATCATGACAGAAACTGAAGTACCCCTCACCCAGGTGAGCGATACGGAATGGATCTCAGAAAAACAGGACGCCAAGTATTGGGGTATTGCCATAAGTCAGCCGGGAGAGCCATTCCCAGGCGGACCGACAGAAATGCATTTGACCAATGGTCCACGCATCGTCTGGAGCATGCAGGGCCACGCGGAAATTACGCAACAGGACGGAACCACCTGCCGCCTGGCCACCGGTGAAGGCATCTACGTGGATGGGCGCGCACTACACCACTCTGTATTCGCCCCGAGCCGCGTCCCAGTTATAACCCTCAACGTAACCTTCCCAGGCACGGTGGATTACGAGTTCAAATAAAACTTTTGGTGTTAGTCACGGGTTATGGCTGCGCAACGCAAAAGCGTCGGACGAACATTAGCCTCGTCTAGAATTCCTCAAGTAACCGCCCAAACCCTTGAACCTTGTCGCCGATACCGTTCGCGCGCAATGCGTGCCAATACGTTGCGGCATTGATGGATATCACTGGCTTATTCAACCATTTCTCGGCGAATGCAGCCAGCCTCATCATACTCATGTTGGTGCCAATCTGAACTATAGCGTCGACATCCGGCCCATCAAGTTCTTGCAAGACTTCAATCAACCGACTGTCCGGCACTTCAGAAATCGCAATGGCACTTGGACATTGCAAATTAATATCTCGAACAGTTTCGAAACCACAGTCAGAAAAAAACTGTTTCACTTCCGCATTTGCTGATGGGTAGTAAGGGGATACAAACGCTATACGCTTAATGCCGCCGTAAGCCTCTAGTGCCGCGACACAGGAATGCGATCCTATCGACGCCTTGATATTGGATTCTGACTCAATACGTTCCAGAAATTCGTAAGACCCCTTTTTACCTCCATAGAAAGTAACCGCCGACATCCCCATGACGAGATAGTCAGGCGCGCAGGTCATCACACTTCTCACAGCATCAATAACGTTGTCGGCGATACCACGCGTTAACGCCATAAACTGTTCATCGCTCTCAATAGTTCCGTCTTTGACCAATATTCGGCTGTAGTGATTTGTGACACCGGAAACGCGGAGGTCGTCAAAGTCAGGCTGGACTATGGTGTTGGTCGACGGGCCCATGACACCAAATTTACGTCTCCATGCTAACGCGTCAGTCATTATTATGTTTCACCCTTGGGCTTTATGTTGAGCATTTTGTCAGTGTTTAAAATTAGTCAGGTGTTCAAGACATACTACTTGCGCCACCATTCGTATGATACGAAAGCTAAGAATTATAGAGGCGGGATAGGAATGGTGGTTCGCCACACGACTATTCTGGCATTACAGGCGAGTACATTCATTTTTATGGCGCAGCCCGCACATAATGCTCACGGCGCGGACAATACCATCGAAACGCTGTCGGTAAGCCAATTTCGAGGCAATGATCGCGTCCTCAATAGCTTGCGAATACTAGGGGAACTCCACAATGCTATCTGCACCACAAGAATTTCAGCGAGGCTGGCGAACATTACTGGCTTGCGCGGTCGGAAATGGATTCGGTCTCAGCGGGTTTGCCTTTTACACATTTGGCGTATTCGTTGTCCCGCTGACAGTTGCCTTCGGCTGGACCCGCGGTGAAGTCTCAACTGCTGCAAGTTTTCTCCTTCTAGGTACCGTGTTCACAGCGCCCATTGTAGGCACGATCGTTGATCGATTCGGAGCCAAGAGAGTGGGGTTGATTTCGATGGGCTTACTCTCAATCGGTTATGCGTCATTGACGCAATTGGGAGGTGAAATCGCATTCTTCTATGCTATGTGGCTGACGATGTCTCTCGTCGGCGGAGGGACGACACCTGTCGTTTGGACACGCGCGGTAAACCTTTGGTTCGATAAAGGCCGTGGCCTGGCCCTCGGCCTAGCCTTAGCCGGATCTGGTTTAGCCGGAATCGTTGGACCAGGTGTCGCGACTGCACTAATAGAAAAGTACGGCTGGCAAGCCGGCTATCTAGGAATCAGCGCATTGATTCTTCTTGTTGCATTGCCGCTAATTGGATTGCTGTTCAACGATAGTGCTCCGTCTCATGATCAAATCGAGCAGGTGGACGAGACCCCCACACACCCCGGGCTTACGTTCAAAGAGAGTTATAGAACGATTGTGTTCTGGAAGATCGCAATTGGGTTCTTCTTTATATCGGCGATCATTGCTGGATTACTAATCAATCTAGTCCCGCTATTGATTGATAGAGACATGAGCGCGATGGCTGCGGCACAGATTGCAGGTGTGCTCGGCTTTTCCGTCCTATTTGGTAGAATAGGTGTCGGATTCCTGATCGACCGCTTCAGAGCCCCACTAGTCGCAGCAGTAATGTTCTCGGCCACTGCTGTAGGCTGTTTGTTGCTGACACTGGACTCCGCGCCAACTTGGGTCTTCCTAATCGCCGTTATTACCCTCGGCTTGTCAGCGGCAGCTGAAATTGATTTAGTCGCATTTCTGGTTAGCCGTTTTTTCGGCCTGAAAGCATATGGCAAGATTTATGGAAGCCAGCTGTCAATTTTTTATCTTGGTGCCGCGGTCGGCCCCCTTGCGGTCGGAATGTCATTCGATATTACGGGCAGTTATACGCAAGTATTGTACGCGGCTATTGGGGTCTTGCTCTTCGGATCAGTCGTGATTGGTGGCTTGGGAAAGTCCCGTGACTTTTCGAATTAGGGAAACGACACTGTCATCCAAGTAACAAACTCCATAATTTCAGAAGGTTTTACATGAATCGTCGAACTGCATTGGCAGCGCTGCTCTCTATCACCTTCGCTATTGGCGTTCCAGCTTACGCACAAATTACGTCTCGCGAATTTCACGCAGACCTATCGGCCTGGAACCAGACACGACTAACAGAAAGTACCGCACTTGGGTCTGTAGACCTCCAACTCGAACTATCCACTCTGACACTATCCTGGGATATTCAGTTTAGTGGTTTAGTCTCAAACCCCCTTGCGGCCAGTTTGCATGGACCTGCTCAGCCAGGAGCAAACGGACTGCCGTTCATCGATTTAGCGCCTAACGGCATCGTCAGTCCCCTAAAAGGATCAGCCGTAATCACGGAAGCACAAACTCAGTATCTACTGGCTGGGTGGACCTACGTGAACATCACCACCAAACTCTGGCCTTTTGGCGAAATTCGCGGTCAATTAGATGTTGGCTCACGCAATTAATGTATAATGGTAAAGCTCTCGCAGCCTCTGCGCTTTAAAGCTCAGAAAAAGAGGCTAACGCAGGCCATAGAAAAGTCGTCCAACCGGCGGTCGTCTCGCCGAAGTGAATTGCACCTCTTGGAGCCAACCATCCATAGATGCACGCCTAAGCCGAAGCTAAAGGATATAGTGTGACCCAAGTCAAATCGCCATTCTCACTCACTCACTCTGCTGTAGCTCTGTTGGCCGCGTCCACCCTAGCCCTGACGACCCCAGCGCCAGCACAGGAGCCCGTTTCGACCAGCGCTCTGGCTAACAACAATGACCCAATTCAGCGCGGTTCGTATTTGGCGACAGCAGGAAACTGTATGACGTGCCACACGAGAGAAGGTGGTGACCAATTCGCCGGCGGGGTAGCCTTCCACACAGACTTTGGCGTGATCTACTCAACCAACATCACCTCCGACGAAACCTCAGGCATCGGCGCTTGGACAGAGGGTCAGTTCATCCGTGCCATGCACAAAGGCAAGTCGGCTGACGGATCAAACCTTTACCCTGCGTTCCCCTACCCGTCTTTCAGCAAGGTTTCGGTACAGGACCTAACGGACCTTTTTGCTTTCTTTAAAACAGTTGCGCCATCGTCCGATACACCGCCGGACAACGACATGGGATTCCCATTCAATCAGAGAAGCTTACTGGGTGTTTGGAACTATCTCTTCTTTGATGGCGCACGCTTCGAAGCTGATAGCACTCAATCCGAAAACTGGAATCGCGGTGCGTATCTCGTTGAAGGCCTTGGCCACTGCGGCACCTGCCATACGCCACGCAATGCATTAGGAGGTTTGCAGTCCGATCACGCGCTCAGCGGCGGTACATACAACGACAAAGTAGAAGGCGATAAAATCCGCCCCTGGTCCGCAGTCAACCTAACTTCTGCAACTGACGGTCTAGCCGCATGGTCGGAAGACGACATTGCCTCTTACCTGAAGACTGGTCACGGCGGCACAGCTGGCAGTTTTGGCCCAATGAATGAAGTTATTACGATGAGTTCATCACAACTGAACGACGGCGACGTGCGCGCCATCGCCCTTTACCTTAAGAGCCTGGCTCCAATAGAGCGTGCACCGCAGCACGAAATGGGCGATCAGGACTTCAGAGCTGGAGAGTTAGTATATACAATCCATTGCGGGACCTGTCATTTGCCCACAGGCCTCGGTGACCCGAGCATTGGTCCTCAACTAGCCGGGAGCAGTATCGTGCAAGCGGAAGACCCCGCGTCACTAATTAACGTCATCATCTACGGTGCCGAGACGCCCACACCTTCACCACCAAGCGCCTGGAAAAACATGGAAGCGTTCGGCGACAAGCTGGACGATGACGAGATCGCTCTGCTGAGCACTTACCTAAGGTCTAATTGGGGTAACCGCGGCGGACCAGTAACCGAAGCCCACGTGGGAAAACAGCGTTAACAGGGTATCTAGCCTTGTCCAGTATCCTTAGTACTCCACGATTCACAGTACCCATTTTTACTGGCTAGCCCTTCAAATATGCTGCACTCACCACAGTTAGGAACTTCGCCGTCTGGCCCCAGAGGTTCGGGGATAAAGAAGGCGCAGTTGAGACAATCCTTGCCGGGCTCGGGCGAAGATTCTGTATATTTATTGGCCTGACGGATGCTGTTTTCACCGAAGCTCAAGCTATTAGGGTCGGCGCACAAGGCAACCTTTTCCCCGCCATCACAGGCGGCGAGAACGCCCACAGTAGCCATAGTGAGTGGCACTTGAATTCCAAATTTGACGACGGAGCGCCTGCTGAATCTCGTATTTTTACTCATGATGAACCCTTAAGTATTTGCCTCACAACTTTCATATTTATCGCATGTAGGCTGAGGTCTAAAACAATAATTTTCTTCGAAAAGGCTATAAATGTCCACTCTCGGATCTGACCTATGGACGTCGCAGAGTGCCCTGCAGCGCTTCTCCAGAGTGCATGATCACGTTCACCGCCCGATTACCACCGTGTCGATAGCCTAGAAATGAGCCTTGGGTCTTGTCTCGCGTATTCGTGAAAAGATGCCGGCCCTTATAGGCCCACTGACGACGGCCATCAGACAAAGCCAAGATCGCCCAGTTACCTCCTGGTGCGACGTCATCTTCGCCCGCCGACATAGGAACCCACTCTTCGGCCAAGCACTCCGCTCCACATGCCGGAGCTGGTGTGGCTAGCCGCGAGAATAATTTGCTGGGGTCCCAGGTGTAAATCGATTTGTAGTTTTCGTCGGCAAGCATTTCACCAGCATCGGTGTCCTGGACCCTCACCCAATCTGGATAGGGTAGCCTTGGCTCAAGCACCATGACCTCCATCGTATTTCCATCAGCATCAAATGCAACACCGTGCCCTGCAGCCTCACCGAATAAGACGTCATTAGAGTATCGGAATAAGGGTCGCCCCTCGCGCGCCCACTGGTTCAAACCATCTTCACGTGTGATGACGTCCCAGTCACCGATAGAACGGGCAACACGTGGTGCCACGACGGGACTCCATTGCTCCACGCAAGCATTCTCCACGCACAACGATGCGGCATCCACGTCAACCTGAGGCGTATACAATGTCTTCTGATGCTGATCCGCGGCGACGTGCCCCATAAGCGTCTTTCTAGCACTAATGCCAGGCGGCGTCGGGGCGTAGATGAAGGAGATGTCCCACAGCAAGCCAATGCCTTCGCCGTAGGTGTCGCCCGGGCCCTGATCCATGCTGTATCGGTATAATGGCTTATCTTCGTATGCCCACTGCTGGTTGCCATCCTCGCGGGCAAACACCGACCAGCCCTCGCCAGTAATCGCGGATTTAGAGGCTAGATACGGCGGCCATGCCACCGCGCAGTCTTCAACACAGCTTGACTTACCCGGCGTTATGTCGCGCTTAGATGTATA
>Ga0302118_10001549_pt1 | contig 11411 bp, 9 predicted proteins | sample AG5_331_MG_FD_203126 | JGI IMG/M metagenome (GOLD analysis project Ga0302118, IMG submission 203126) | Marine microbial communities from Western Arctic Ocean, Canada - AG5_33.1 | ecosystem: Environmental > Aquatic > Marine > Oceanic | place: Canada: Western Arctic Ocean | collected 2017-10-01 | reverse complement strand
CGATAACCAATGTGTTGTCCAATTTCTTGTTCACGATCTGAATCAAGACCATCAGCTCCAACTACAAATGTTTCTTCATTAGTACTCATAATAGCTCCTTATCTTAAAAACGTGTCATATCAGGACGACCAACCGTGTGCTGTGAACCTGCAATAGGAACCTGTGCACAAGCCGAAGCCTCCATAGTAAGAGCCGCTAGATCTTCTGGCTCTAATGAGTGTATATTTGTCTTGCCACAAGCACGAGCCATCATTTGAGTCTCGATTGCTAGTGTATGTAAGAAGTTGTATACACGCTCTGATGCTTCATCCGGATCAAGACGCTTTCTAAGCTCAGGATCTTGAGTTGCAACACCAACCGGACAACGTCCAGTATGACAGTGATAACATTCACCAGCTTTAACGCCCATTTCAGCTTCATAATCCGCTTCAGGAATATCTCTATTACAGTTAAGTGCCATAAGAGATGAGTGACCAATAGCTACTGCATCAGCACCGAGTGCTACTGCTTTAGCAACGTCACCACCATTACGAATACCGCCAGCATAGACCAATGAAATTCTTCCACTCATTCCAACATCGTCAATCGCTCTTCGAGCTTGTCGAATTGCCGCAATCCCTGGAACGCCAGTTTCTTCTGTAGCAATATGTGGTCCCGCTGCAGTTCCGCCTTCCATTCCATCAATATAAATACTATCACAACCAGTTTTAGCAGCCATTCGCACATCATCGTATACGCGTGCAGCACCAAGTTTTAGCTGGATAGGAATCTGACCATCTGTCGCTTCACGAATCTCTTCAATTTTAAGCGCCAAATCATCTGGTCCAAGCCAGTCCGGGTGTCTCGCAGGAGAACGCTGATCAATACCGGCTGGTAAAGAGCGCATTTCAGCAACTTGATCGGTAACTTTTTGTCCCATTAGGTGACCACCTAGACCAACCTTGCAACCTTGTCCGATAAAAAACTCAACACTATCTGCTAAACGTAAATGCTGTGGGTTAAATCCATAACGAGACTGAATACACTGGTAAAACCACTTGCTTGAATAGCGCCTCTCATCTGGAATCATTCCGCCTTCACCAGAACATGTAGCAGTTCCAGCCATTGTAGCACCACGAGCTAGAGCTGTTTTAGCTTCATAACTCAAAGCACCAAAGCTCATACCAGTAATATAAATTGGAATGTCTAGCTCTAATGGTCTTGGAGCCTCTGGCCCAATAATTGTTTTAGTTAAACATTTTTCTCTATAACCCTCAATAACGAAACGGGTTAACGTTCCAGGCATAAAAGTCAAATCATCCCATGTTGGAATTTTTTTAAATAGAGAGAATCCTCTCATTCTGTATCTACCCAAATCAGATTTGATGTGAATATCGTCCATCACTGCTTTAGGGAAGATGAAACTTTTACCTAGTCTATGGTTTTCTGAATCACTCATAATATTTCCTTTTGTTTAATTTGTTAAATGTACGATTAAAGAATTAGTTTTTTCTCGTTTGGCTCTAAATTTGCATAGTTCCATAACATTTTTCCAGAAGTATGTTTTTGCATTTTCTCAACGCCTCTAGGAGTCTTCATACCATAAAGAGCTAATTTTTCTGTTAAGTAACGAACATCAAGCTCAGTCATATCTGCTTGAACACAGTCAACGCCTAATTCTTCAACTTCACCACCAACATAAATAGTGCCGTCATACATTGAGTCGCCTAAGTTCATTCCAGCATCGCCAAGAACAATCATACGACCACGCTGCATCATGAATCCAGAAAATGCGCCCGTCTTACCACCAACAATAATTGTGCCACCCTTCTGATCAATACCAGTACGAGCGCCAACACTACCTTTACAGACAAGATCACCACCACGAATAGCAGCTCCGAAAGTAGAGCCAGCATTTTTATCAATTACAACAGTGCCCGCCATCATATTTTCAGCACAAGACCAGCCTACACGACCTTTAATATGAACATTAGGTCCGTCAATCAAACCACACCCAAAGTAGCCCAAGCTATCTGAGAAAGTTAAGTTAAGCCTATTTAAGATACCAACTCCAACACCATGCCTAGACATAGGATTATCAACAGTAATATCACCGATACCTTTTTCCATTAACTCTCTGATTTCACGATTAATTTCTCTTGGCGTCATGTCAAGGGCATCAATCGTTGCACTTTTAGTAGTGTCAACATCAAATGAGTGGAAATACGTTAAATTTTCACTTTCATCAATAGAGAAGAATTTTTTCTGAGTTCTCCCTTTTAACTGCTCGTCATGAAGTCCCATTTCCTGAGACGTTTCTTTTCTTAGTTCTGCCATACTTTTACCTCTCCGTGATATGGGTCAAATGTTTCAATACGATGATCAAATAAAGTTCTAATTGCAACCTCTTCAGAAGCTAGCGCAATCATATCTTCACCTTCATATACAACCATTGGCTTAGCAGCCATAACATCCTTGGCCATGCCAAGCTGATCTTTTGTTGCAACCAAATATGTGAACACACCATCAAGGTAGTCAATTGAACCTTTCATAGCGGTTTCTAAATCGTCACCTTGACTCATTCTATCGGCAAGATAAACAGCAATAAGCTCTGAGTCACAGTTGGATGAAAAACGGTGTCCTGATCTCTCAAGTGAGCGTCTATTTGTCCAATAGTTTGTCAACTGTCCGTTATGAACTACGGCAACATCACTAAATGGATAAGCCCAGTAAGGGTGAGCTGAGCGAATATCTACGTCAGACTCTGTCGCCATTCTGGTATGCCCAATTCCGTGAGTACCGTTAAAGTCATTTAAGCCGTACTGATCAGAAACAACCGATGCATCACCCAAATCTTTAACAAGTTCGAGTGAGTTACCGATAGATAAAATTTCAACACCCTCAACATCTTCAACAAAGTCAGCAACTTTTTTCATATCGCCAGAGAATTCAACCTCATAACGGTGCGCGTATTCTGTTGGGCTTTCTTTCTTGACAACCTTAACGCCTAACTCAGTAAGACGTGAATTAACCGTCTCAAGACGATCTTTAATAATAGCATGTATATCATAACTACCTTCTAGGTCAGCGGCTTCAGCAACTTTAAATCTTAATATTTGATTTCCATTGTCTTTGCCATACATTGCATATCCAGTTGAGTCTGGACCTCTATGCTTTAAAGCCTGTAACATCGATGTCATTTGCTGACCAATGTTTACGCCTTTTCCAGCTTTTTTATGAATAATTCCTGCTATTCCGCACATAAAATAATCTCCCTTTCCCGAAAAATTGCCCACCGTTAAGTGGGCACTCTAAAAAAAACTAAAGAAAACTTAGCCCTATGGCAAGCAATCTATATAAGTCTCTAAATCCCAATCTGTAACTGTGGCATTAAATCTTTCCCATTCATCTTTCTTATAATGGTGAAAAACTGTATACATTTCATTTGGCATCGATGATTTAATTACCTCATCATTTTCTAACTCATTTAATGCTTCACCTAAAGACATAGGAAGTTTCTTAACTTGCTTTCCTGCCTCCATTGCTGCATAGATGTTGCGCTCTTCAGGCTCACCTGCATCAAGATTATTATCAATACCATCGCCCATAGCCTTTAATAGCGCTGATCCCATTAAGTAAGGATTAACCATTGAGTCAACTGAACGGTATTCAAAACGCCCTGGCGCAGAAACGCGAAGTGCACATGTACGGTTTTGATAACCCCAATCTGCAAAAATTGGCGCCCAAAAGCCAGTATCCCAAAGACGGCGATAAGAATTTACTGTAGAAGAGCCAATTGAAGTTAGCGCTGGTAAATGCTTAATAACACCACCGATTGACTTAAGGCCAATTGGACCAGGCATCTTTTCATCGATTGAAGGGTCCGGCATAAATGTATTCTTACCACCCTCTTTATACATAAAGTTTCCAGGCATTCCTGGAAGCTCTCCTTCGCCAGCAATTTCTGGATGGAATACATCTTTACCACCTTCCCATAAAGACATATTATGGTGACAGCCTGATGCAGATACTCCCATAAAAGGTTTACTCATGAAGCATGCAATTAAACCAAACTCACGAGCAACTTGCGCACAAATTTGACGATAAGTCGTCAAGCGGTCCGCATTTCTTAATACGTCATCAAACTGGGTATTAAGCTCTAATTGACCCGGCGCATCTTCGTGGTCACCTTGAATAATATCAAGACCCATTTGCTCTGAATATTCAATAACTTTCATAAACACAGGGCGCAACTCTTCAAACTGATCAATGTGGTAACAGTTTGGCTTTGTTACTCCGCCATTTGGCTGCCCATCATCGCCACGCTTTAGCCACATCATTTCTGGCTCTGTACCGCAACGCATATCTAGCCCATATTGATCTTGGAATTCTTTGTGTTGTCTATATAAGTTACCACGACAATCTGATGTTAATGCTTCACCTGGATTTTCACGCTCTTCACGGTTTCTATAAAGTCTACAGAAAACACGTGCTACTCTCTTGTCCCATGGAAGCTGACAAAATGTGTCAGGATCTGGAAGACCTACAAGTTCAGAAGATTCAGGACCATAACCAATATAATCTCCGTGACGGTCTACAAATAAGTTGGCTGTTGAGCCATATACTAGTTGAAATCCTTTTTCAGCGAGTCGCTCCCAGTGTCGAGCAGGAATACCTTTACCTACAATGCGTCCTGTAACTGAAACAAATTGATAATATACATATGTAACGCCCAATGCTTCGATCTTAGCCTTGACTTCTTTTACAAGTTTGTCGCGACCGGGCTCGTTAACGTGCTGTTCTAAATCTGTCATTTAATCTCTCCGAAAAAATAAAAAAAATCTCTATTAAAGATTTACCCCCTAAGCATGCTTTTATTTTGATTCGTAAGATATAAACCAAAACAAAAACACTAATAAACTTGCTGTTGTTTGAGCTATAGAGGGCAAATGAATTACTATACAAATGCCTCTTTTTGACTCCAAAAAAAAAGGAGTAACAGCAAATTAAAGTTTGAGTATACGCCAAATAATATTCCATTGTCAAGAAATTTAGTTGATTTTAAAGAAATTTAATAAAGCTTTGATTTTCTTCTAATTAATCGCAAAAAAATAAGAAAAAAGTTGAAATTTTAGATCGCGTTTAAGGAAATAAAAATTTTAAAAAACCCAAAAAATATTAGGACTTGTAATTAATCTAATCCGAATTATTTGAGCAGATAACAGTTAGAAACTGGCATTCATCACTAATTATTTTTTTAGGCCCGTGCGGCTTGTCTGAATCGAAGTATATGGAGTCGCCCTTTTTAAAGTGATAGATCTTAGTGCCATAGTAATAATCCATCTCACCTTTTAGCATGTAAATAAATTCGACTCCCTTGTGCTGAAAATCAGGAAAATCATAATCCCTTGAGGTTACCGTAATAAGGCAAGGCTCAACTTTAAGAGACCCACTCACGTTATGTCCAAGTAATTGATAGTGACGACTTTCGTCTGAGCCTGCCCTCTCAATTGTCAGCCCTTCGCCTGATTTAATAAAGGTTGGCTCTACATCCTTATCGTGCTGCTTAAATAATGATGTAATAGAGATGTTAAGCGCGTGACAGATTAGTTGGATTGTTTTTAAGGAGGCGCTAATTTGGCCATTCTCAATTTTAGAGAGCATGCTGGCTGATAATAGTGACTGCTTAGAGAGTTGCTGTAAAGTAACGCCAGCATTTTTTCTAGAAATTCGAACTTGCTTTCCTATAGACGCTTCTAATTGTTTATCGCTACCAAAACTGGGAAGATTTTTATTTACAATTGATACGCTTTCTTTAATTGCGCTATTATTAACTGAAGCCATGGACTGAATAATTTACTTAGAATAAAAAAAAATATACTGTTAGTAAAATTATCTTATCACAAATACAGCTAATAAAATTAATTAATTAGTGCTTTTATGTTCTAGAACGACGACTCCTACGCTCTTTAGTTGGCTTCGAATCATCCCCTTTAAAGATTGCTCTAGAGCCTTCTGACATTATACCAACCTTCTCTTCAATTTCAGCTAGGGTTGGCGGTGAAGTTACTATATGCTCATCCATAGCTTTTCGCATTGCCCTTACATGCTCAAAAGTTGTTCCGCAGCAACCGCCTATAATTTTTGCCCCAGAGTTCATTGCAATTTGAACATACTCCGCCATTAGTTTCTCAGTTCCAGAATAGACAATATTCCCATCATGGAATTCAGGAATGCCGCAGTTTGCTTTTGAAATAACGACTGTATTTGGCCCAACATTTCGAGATATGTCATTGATTGTTGCTAGAGTGTCTGGCGCGCCTACACCGCAATTTGCTCCAAATCCAGTTAAGCCAAGACTTTTGGCTTTAAGCGCAAGATTCGCTGGGGTAATACCCATCATTGTTTTTCCCGCAGTATCAAAACTCATAGTTGCGCAAACAGGTAATCCAATACCTTTTAGCGCATCAAGAGCGGCCTCAAGCTCTTCCATTGCGTACATCGTCTCTAGCCATAAAACATCTACGCCGCCTTCTGCAAGGCCTTCTGCTTGAGCTCTAAAAGACGCAGTTGCTTCGACTGGAGTCATCAATCCATGCGGCTCTATCATTTCGCCAGTCGGGCCCATTGATCCTGCAACAACGACTAAGCGATCTGCGCTATCCGCAACTTCCCTTGCGATAGTTCCAGCAGCCTTGTTTAATTCAAACACCCTACTTTCAAGATTATGCAATTTGAGCCTATAGGAAGTGCCTCCAAAGCTATTGGTTAAAAACAAGTCAGATCCTGCATCTATAAAGCCTTGATGAAGAGAGCGAATTCGTCCCTTATGATCTACGTTCCAAGTCTCAGGAGGATCTCCAGTCTCAAGCCCCATTGCAAATAAATTGGTACCTGTTGCTCCATCAGCAAGAACGTGCTCTTTGTCTTGTAGAATTTTTAAAAAATTATTCATTTAAACTAAATACTAATGACGTGTGCAAAAAAAATCAGTATAAATATAAATATACAATGCCTTAATTAATCTCAATTTTAATAAATTCAGCCTAGATTTGTTGTTTTTCATATAACAATATTCTAGATATAGTGCAATTAATAGAAAATTATATATCAATGTAACTAAATTTCATTTTGAATCCTATTACTATTATTACAACAATAGTAATTATTAATTTTAATAATTAACTACTGCCAGACCCTATTCCCTATATAATTTCAATCTAAATATTTAACTCACAAATTGTGAATATTTTGAAGTCAAAGCAAGTGCCAAATTGCATGCTATTAAGTAGCCATAAAACTGACCTTGTTCAGTCAAAAAAAATATTTAAATCCTCCCTCTTTCTTTCCTTAAGCCTCAATAATAATGCCTAACAACACTAGCTCACACGATGATGTGATTAATCGCTTTATTGATTATGGTGAAAATAATTTTGAATCAAATTCCAATACCACAATAGTTAGTCAAAGCGCTGCTCAGCTTGGTGTTCTTCGTTTAATTTATGCTTTTCGATTTTCTGGTCACCTTAGAGCAAAGCTTGACCCTCTTCAAAGACCTAGGCACCACTCAACTCCATCATTTACTTTGGAGGAGTTTGGTTTGAGCGAGACTGATTTAGATAAGACTTTTGATATGGGCTCTTACCAAGGTCCAAATTGCAACACCTTAAGAGACCTCTTTACGTCTCTTAATAAGACATATTGCAGTAGTCTTGGCGTTGAATATATGCATATTCCTAACCTTGAAGAAAGAAAATGGATTCAAACCAAAATTGAAACCATGTCGCTCGAGAAAGAAAATTCAAAAGAATATAAAAAATGGTTACTTCAAAGATTGACTGCAGCGGAAGTATTCGAAAAATTTCTGCATAATAAGTACGTTGGTCAAAAACGCTTTTCTTTAGAGGGGAGTGACACCTTAATACCTTTATTAAACATTTTAATTGAGCAATCAGGCGAGCATTCAATGAAAAGGATATGCTTAGGAATGGCTCATAGAGGACGCCTCAACGTTCTAATCAATATTATGGGTAAGCGAGCTGAGAGTCTATTTAAAGAGTTTGCGGGAGAGCTTGGGCTTGGTAAGAATCAGACAGGTGACGTTAAATACCATCAAGGCTTTTCATCCGACGTTCGAACGGAAAAAGATGATGTGCATCTTGCGCTGATGTTTAACCCGTCTCACCTTGAATTAGTGAATCCAGTGATTGAGGGCTACGCTCGCTATCACCAAGATAAAATTGAAGATGCAAATCGCCAACAAATACTGCCAGTCCTTATTCATGGAGATGCCGCTTTTTCAGGACAAGGAATCGTGATGGAGACACTAAATATGTCTCAATCTAGAGGCTATAGAACCATGGGCACCGTCCACATTATTATTAATAATCAAATTGGCTTTACTACGTCCAAGCAGGATGACGCAAGATCAACGGATTATTGTACGGATGTTGTTAAGATGATTAATGCTCCTGTGTTTCATGTGAACGCTGAAGATCCTGAAATGGTTAGTTTTATTACTCGATTAGCGCTTGATTACCGCATGCGATACAAAAAAGATGTGGTTATTGATTTGATGTGCTACAGAAGACATGGCCACAACGAAGCCGATGAGCCAGCAGTTACTCAGCCTTTAATGTACCAAGCAATACGAAAAAAACCGACCACACGAGCGAACTATGCGACGTCATTAATGAAGCAAGGCGTTATTGAGCAAAGTGAAGTTGACGCTATGATTAGTGATTATCGTAAGGAACTTAAAGATGGTGAGAGAGTTGCCTACAATATCATTCAGCCTAAAGATAAAAGCAAAAGAGCCTGGGAAATGCTGTGGGAAGATTACTTCGATGCTACGTGGCTAGAGCCTTATGAGTCCGCTATCAGTAAAAAACAAATTAAAGATCTCAACAAAAAACTTCAAAAGGTGCCAGATCACTTTGAGATTCACCCGCGAGTTAAGAAGATGATGTCAGAAAGACAAAAGATGGCGGATGGAAAAATTAATGCAGACTGGGGTTTTGCTGAGACTCTAGCCTATGCAAGTCTTACAGATTTTGGAACGCCTATTAGGCTTACAGGTCAGGACACCGGAAGAGGGACTTTTTTTCATCGCAATGCAGTGCTCCATAACCAACTAGCAAACGAAGATTACACGCCGCTTCAAAACATTAGTGACAAGCAAGGAAGAGTTCAAATATTTGACTCAATCCTGTCTGAAGAGGCTGCACTCGGATTTGAATACGGCTATGCAACTGCGAACCCTGAGTCACTGGTTATTTGGGAAGCTCAGTTTGGAGATTTCGTTAATGGCGCGCAAGCAATTATTGATCAATTTATTGCATCAGCTGAGGCCAAGTGGGGTCGCCTATCCAACCTAGTTATGCTTCTTCCTCATGGACTTGAGGGTCAAGGGCCTGAACACTCATCTGCACGACTTGAGCGCTTTCTTCAGCTTTGTGCGAGTCACAATATGCAGGTATGCGTCCCTTCAACCGCGTCCCAAATATTTCATTTGATGAGACGGCAAATATTAAGAAAATTTAGATCGCCTCTAATTATTATGTCGCCAAAAAGTTTACTCAGAAACCCTCTAGCAGCCTCGCCTTTACATAAGTTTACTGAAGGTAAGTTTAGAGATGTTTATGAAGAGCAATATGACAACATCAACCCTAAAAAAGTTGACCGCGTTATTATGTGTAGTGGCAAGATATTTTATGAATTATTAACGCGTCGTCAAGACGATCAGATTAATAATGTCGCAATACTTAGGCTTGAGCAGCTCTACCCATTCCCTGAAGAGCAGCTTATGAAAGAGCTTGTAAAATTTCCAAATGCCAAGGACATAGTTTGGTGCCAAGAAGAGCCAATTAACCAAGGCGCATGGTACACTTCCAGGCATAATTTTATGGAAAGTATCGTTAAAAATCAAACCCTTCATGTCGTTGCGAGAGAACTTTACGCGGCGCCTGCTGAAGGAAGCATTAGACAACACAACATTAACCAAAGCCACATCATTGAAAAAGCATTAGGCATTCAGTCAATGAGCACAGCTAGGAGCATTAAAAAATGAAAGAAGTAAAAGTACCCGTCCTCCCAGAATCTATAAACGAAGCGACGGTCGCTGCTTGGCATAAAAAGCCTGGAGATTATGTAGAGGTTGATGACGTGATCGTTGAAATTGAAACAGACAAAGTTGTTTTAGAGGTTCCCGCAGAAGAGGCAGGCGTTCTAACTGAAATTTTAGCAAAAGAAGGTGAGACCGTTAACGCTCAACAAATTCTTGCTCTTTTAGACGATGACGCTGAAAAAAATGACGACAAGACTGAGGTTCCCAAAGAAACTATTAAAGAGACTCCAAAACAGGATGTAGTAGAATCTTCTAAGGAAACAACTGAAGAGACTCCTGAAATAAATCTTCAAGAGAATGTTCAAGAAGAGCCTATAGCCACTCCAGAAACTCACTCATCTCAGCCATCGAGTAATCGAATGGAAGAGAGAGTTCCAATGAGCCGCATGCGCAAAACAATTGCAAAAAGACTTCACTCTGCGACTCAGAATACAGCCATGCTTACAACGTTTAATGAAGTTGATATGACTGAGATATTGGCTATGAGAAAAAGCTACAAAGAGGCTTTTGAGAAAAAGTACTCTGTTAAATTAGGCTTCATGTCATTCTTTGTTAAGGCTGCAGTTGAGGCGCTAAAAAAATTCCCGACAGTTAACGCCTATCTAGATGGAGAAGACATTGTGTATCACGCATACTGCGACGTTTCTGTTGCCGTCTCATCAGAGCGAGGACTTGTGGTCCCTGTGCTTCGTGATGCTCACAAAATGGGAATGCACGACATAGAGAAAGGCATCCTTAATTATGCAGGTAAAGCGCAAGATGGGACTTTAGGAATTGAGGAAATGAGCGGCGGTACATTCACTATATCGAATGGAGGCGTTTTTGGCTCACTTTTATCAACTCCAATCTTAAATTCACCACAAAGCGCTATTCTGGGAATGCACAAAACACAAGAGCGCGCTGTTGTTGTAAATGGTGAAATAGTAATAAGACCTATGATGTATCTGGCCTTATCCTATGACCATAGAATTATTGATGGCAAAGAAGCTGTTCAATTTTTAATCTCAATAAAAGAAGCTTTAGAGGACCCTGTCAGGCTATTGCTAAAAGTTTAAAAAATTAAATATTTCAGATAAAAAAAGGGCGGTATTTTCATACCGCCCTTTTTAGTTTATTACTTTTACAGGTTACTATTTGTAGTGATCTTGTTCGTCATTGTTTCCTTTGACTAAAATCGCCACCAACATAACCGATGCAATGACCGTATACCATCCAGGCATTGAACTGCCCGCACCAATATACATACCCATATCAATCCAACCATCGGCATTATAGAGTTCTGCAAAAGATTCAGCAAAATATCCCA
>Ga0302118_10001545_pt1 | contig 11420 bp, 8 predicted proteins | sample AG5_331_MG_FD_203126 | JGI IMG/M metagenome (GOLD analysis project Ga0302118, IMG submission 203126) | Marine microbial communities from Western Arctic Ocean, Canada - AG5_33.1 | ecosystem: Environmental > Aquatic > Marine > Oceanic | place: Canada: Western Arctic Ocean | collected 2017-10-01 | reverse complement strand
ATGCAGGTCTTCGTGCAGAGGGACCGATCGCTGCGGGAGCTCCTGGAGCACGCAGGACGGTTCGGCGATTCCGACTACGCCGTATTCCACGACGGGGGACGCAGGCGGGTACTGACCTTTGCCGACCACGAGCGACGGGTGGCCTCGGTGGCGGCTGCCATGGCCGACCGGGGAGTCGCTGCCGGTGACCGGGTGGCGATCCTGGCCGCCAACTGCCCGGAGTGGATTGTCGCGTTCTGGGCAACGGTGTCGCTGGGAGCGGTGGCGGTGGCGTGCAACGGCTGGTGGACACGCGACGAGATTCGCCACGCCCTCGCCCACACAACTCCGAAATTGCTGGTGGCCGACGCGAAGCGCCTTGCCCGCCTGGAAGGTGCTGATCCCGGTATGCCAGTCGTGCTCATCGAGGACGACTTCGCCGACCTGGAGTCGTTCGCCCCCGACGCTGTCCTGCCAGATGTCGCGATCGACGAGGACCAGCCGGCCCTGCTCCAGTTCACCTCGGGGACCACCGGTCGGCCGAAGGCGGCGGTGCTCAGCCACCGCAACGTGGTGGCCTTCGTCCAGGTGGTGAGCTTCCTCGGAGCGGCGCAGACGGCATCGGTCGGGTTGCCTTCCACGGGGCCGAGGCGCCCACGCCTGGCTGTGTTCCCCATGTTCCACATCTCCGGGCTGCAGAGCGCCAGCATCACGCCGATGGCCACCGGGGCCGGCAACGTCTGGCCGATGGGAAGGTTCGATTCCGCCGCGGTGATCCGCCTCACCACCGAGGAGAACATCTATGCATGGAACGGGACGGCCACCCACATGTTCCGCCTCCTCCATGACCCGACGATCTCGACACTCGACGTATCGCTGGTCCAGACCGTCGCCATTGGTGGCTCATCCACCACGCCCGAACTGATACGAGCCACGGAGGAACGGTTTCCCCACCTGGTCGACACGTTCACCTCCGGCTATGGCCTGACCGAGGCTGGCGGCATGGTCAGCCACGCCAGCAACGCCATGCTCAAGGCCAATGCCGACAGCGTGGGCATGGCAATGCCGACCGTGGCACTCCGGATAGTGGACGAGGACGGAGCCGAGGTGCCCGAAGGCGTGAACGGTTCGATCTGCGTACGCAGCCCGCTGGTGATGCTCGGCTACTGGGGGGATTCCGAGGCCAGCAGCGAGGCGTTGGCGCCGGGCGGGTGGCTCATGACGGGTGACTACGGCCGGCTGGTCGGCGGCGAGTTGTTCCTCGCATCCCGACTACGGGACCTCATCCTGCGAGGTGGCGAGAACGTGTACCCCATCGAGGTCGAGTCACGTCTGGAGCAGCACCCGGCGGTCGCCGAGTGCGCCGTGTACGGCGTCGACCATGCGTCCCTGGGCCAGGAGGTCAAGGTGGTCGTGGTCCTGAACGCCGGCGAATCACTCGACCTCGCCGCAGTGCGTGCCTTCTGTGGCGAGACGCTGGCCGGCTACAAGCTGCCCGAGCACCTCGAGGTGTGGAACGCCCCGCTACCGCGCAACGCCTCCGGCAAGGTCGTGAAGGCAGTGCTGCGAGGCGAGGCCACCCAGACTTTCATAGAGGAATAGACAGCGTTCTCCACCAGGAAATCGGCGACAGACAGTGGGCAGGCGGGCGTGGCGACTCAGACCGAGCTGGCCGCCTCGCAGAGCACCCGCAGCTTGGCAACGGCCAGGTCCCGACCCAGGTAGCCCAGCCCGCAGTCCGGTCCTGCGACGAGACGCTCCCTGTCGATATGGCGGAGTGCCTCGGTGAGCCGGGCCCGTACCTCGTCCACCGTCTCCATCCGGCTCCGGGCTATGGCCACGCAGCCGAGGATGATGGTGGTGTCACGGAACCGTGGCAGCAGGGCCGCCAGGTCATTGGGCCGGTGGGCGTCCTCGAGGCTGAACCGGTCGATCGGGGCGGCGTCGATCGCCTCGGCGAGGTCCAGGTAGGCCTCGGGCGGGGCCTTCTCATAGGAGTCATCGTCAAGGTGCCGTGGGTAGCCGCAGCAGCAGTGGACCGTTCGCACCACGTTGTCCGGGACGCCATCGAAGCAGGCGGCCAGGGCGTCCACCCCGAAAGCGAGGGCGTCGTCGAGCCGCCGTGCGAAGACCGGCTCGTCGATCTGGATGTGGGTGCAGCCGGCATCGGCGAGCGCCCGCACCTCGGAGTTCACGGCCGTCGCCAGGTCGACCACAAGGGCTGCCCGGTCGCCATAGTGGCGATCCACGGTGCTGTCGGTGATCGTCAGCGGGCCCGGGATGGTCACCTTCACCGGATGGTCGGTGGTGGCCTGGGCGGCCCGCCAGTCATGTACCAGGAATGGCTCGCCGGCCGCCACCGGGCCCGTGATGGTGGGCAGGGTGGTCGTCAGGACGCCGCGCATGGTCGTCTCGAACCGGTCCTCGAAGTCGAACCCGCTGAGGTGGCGGCAGTGGTAGTGGATGTAGTTCTCGCGTCGCACCTCGCCATCGGTGACCACGTCGATGCCAGCCTCCACCTGGTCGGCAATGACCTCGGCTGCGGCCCGCACGAACAACGGCTCGGCGTCCGTGCCGGCTGAATCCATCTCGTCGGCCCAGCGTCCCGCATAGTCGCGGTCCGGCAGGTCGAACCAGTCCGAGACCGGTACGTAACCGGGCTTGGGGTAGGCGCCTATGACGGTGGTGGGGAGTCCAGGTCCTGAAGCGGTTTCCATGGGCGTGGACGGTAGTTCGTCTCAGGTACCTGCCTGCCGGGCCACGGGTACCCGTGTGGGAGGCTCCCATGGTGAGCGACGACACCCTTGAAACTGCCGCGGGCAACCGGTATCTGGAGGGGGACATGGCTCCGGTGGTTGACGAGGTGACCGCCACGGACCTCCCGGTGACGGGGACCATCCCGGAAGAACTGGAGGGACGGTGGCTGCGCAACGGGCCCAACCCGCTGGGTGACGTTGATCCGTCCACACACCACTGGTTCATGGGTGACGGGATGGTGCATGGTGTGCGCCTCCGGGGCGGGCGCGCCGAGTGGTACCGCAACCGCTGGGTGAGGGGCCCGCGGGTCGCGGCGGCCCTCGGCGGTACTGCACCGTCAGGCACGTCGTTCGGAGATCGGGACTTCGGCCCCAACACCTCTGTGGGGGGCTTTGCAGGGCGAACCTGGGCCATGGTCGAGGCTGGCCCCACTCCGATGACGCTCACCTACGAACTGGACACCATTGGATTCGATGGATTCGACGGAACCCTTCCGGCGGCGTTCACCGCCCATCCGAAGTACGACCCGGCGACCGGCGAACTCCACGCGGTCTGCTACGCCTATCCGGAGGCCATGGACCGTGTGCAGCACGTGGTGGTCGGCCCCGACGGCCGGGTGTCGAAGGTGACCGACATCGCCGTCGAGGGGATGCCCATGGTGCATGACATGTCGCTCACCGGCTCGAGTGTGCTCGTCTACGACCTCCCGGTCTGCCTGGACATGGAAATGGCAATGGGCGGTTCGCCGTTCCCGTTCTCGTGGAACCCCGACCATGCGGCCAGGGTGGGCGTGCTTCCCCGGGCCGGTACTGCTGACGACATCGTCTGGTGCGAGGCGCCGCAGGCCTATGTGTTCCATCCCGTCAACGCCTATGACGCCGAGGACGGCACCATTGTCGTGGACGTCTGCCGGTACGACACGGTGTTCGACCGTGACCGGCTGGGGCCGGTCGGCGACTCGATTCCCACGCTGGCCCGCTGGATCGTCGATCCGGTGGCGGGTCGGGTTGTCGAGACGCCGCTGACCGATGGCGCCCATGAGTTCCCGGCCCATGACCCGCGTGTGGGGACTAGACGCCATCGCTACGCCTTCACCGCTGCCGGTCTGGGGCTGGGACCGACCGCCCGGGTGGACGTGGAGACGGGTGAGACAGTTCTCCATGATCACGGGCCCGGCAGGTTCGGTGCCGAGCCGATAGTGGTCCCGAAGGAAGGGTCCAGTCTTGAGGGTGACGCCTGGATCATGGTGTGCGTCAACGACCGGGCCGGCGGGCCGGCGGACCTCGTGATCCTGGACGGAGCCGACCTGGGAGCGCCCCCGGTGGCCGTGGTTCACCTTCCGCGCAGGGTTCCGGACGGGTTCCATGGATCCTGGGTGCCCGATACCACTGTGGCGCCGGTAGGAGCGCCGGCATGAGCGGCGGTATGAACGCGCAGCTGGCCCAGGCGGAGCGCGGCGCCCTCTGCGACCTGCTTCTGGAGGTCGGGCCCGACGCACCGACGTTGTGTGAGGGTTGGACCGCCGCTCACATGGCGGCCCATCTGGTGCTTCGGGAACGCCGGCCCGACGTGGGCCTCGGCCTGGTGCTGCCGGGTCCGTTCGCCCGCCACACGGAGCGGGCAACCGAGCGCCTCGCTGAACGGTCGGCCGAACGGCTTCCCTTCGAGCGTCTGGTGGCGCGGATCCGTTCAGGCCCGCCACGGCTCCTCAGGTTGGTTGACGGCCCGATGAACATCGTCGAGTTCTTCGTCCACCTGGAGGACGTGAGGCGTGCCACCGACGGCTGGACCCCCCGGACCGGGCTGGACGGCCTTCAGGATGCCCTGTGGCCCTTCCAGAAGTCGGGTACGAAGCTCCGCACTCGACAGGTCAGGGATGTGGCCCTGGCGATCGCCCGTCCGGATGGTGAGCCGGTGGACATTCGTACCGGCGCTAGGCAGGTGACCGCCACCGGTGATCCCGGCGAGCTGACGATGTTCTTCTTCGGGCGCCGCGACCAGTCCCGGGTCGAGCTGACCGGAGACCCCGACGGGATTGCCGAGGTGCTGTCGGCGCCTATCGGCTTCTAGGTGAAGGTCAGCGGTAGGCACCACGACGCCGGCGGCGGCGTGCACCGGTTCCCGGTGCCACACGGCGTGTCCGGTGCGCTCCTGGCCTGTGCCGTCGACATCGTGGGGCCGGCGCCGGATGCTGTGATGGCCGAGTTCGAAGTGGACACCGTGGTCTGTCTCATGGAGTCAGAGGAGGTTGACCGGCGGTTCCCGACCTATGCCGCCTGGTTGGCGACAGCCGGGCCCAACCGGGCGATCCATGCGCCAGCGCCGGACCAGGGCGTGGTCGCCGATGGCGTCGCCGCCGCGGTGGCTGCCGACGTGGTGGCCCGCCTGGAGGCGGGCATGACCGTGCTCCTCCACTGCGGTGGCGGCTACGGCCGTACCGGGGTGGTCGCCGTCCAGGCCCTCGTCGCCTTCGGCATGGATCTGGAGGACTCGCTGGTGGCCGTTCGTGGGGCCCGCCCGGCGTGTGGGCCCCAGAGCGATGCCCAGGATGAGCAGCTTCGCCGGCTTGTGGGCGTCACCGGCACCGGCGACCCGGGCCATCCGGACATCAGGGTCGATGCTGCGGGGGTCGTCGGATGAGCAGCCGGCGCGCTGCGACCCATTCGTGCCTGGTGGTCTGCCCACCCGGTCTGGAATCGGTGGTCTCCGACGAGCTGGCCGATCTGGGAATTCGAGCCCTGCGGTCCTCCAAGGGAGCGGTGTCGGCCGACATGACCACGAGGCAGCTCTATGCGGCCAACGTGTTCCTGCGGTGCGCTACCCGGATTCTGGTCCGCGTGGCCGGCTTCACGGTGCGGACCTTCGCGGACCTGGAGCGTCGTATAGCCGAGGTGGAGTGGGACCACTGGATCGGTGCGGGGGACTCTCCCCGGTTCCGGGTAACCAGCCGGAACTCCGAGCTCTGGCACGACGGTGCGGTGGCCCAGCGCTTCGAGGCTGCGCTGGGCTCACCGGTGCCCGGTGCCCGAGAACAGCTGGTCGTGGTGAGGGCCGTGAACGACCGCTTCACGGTGAGCGTCGACTCGTCGGGTGCGCCGCTCCACGAGAGGGGGTGGAGGCAGGCAATTGCGAAGGCACCTCTGCGGGAATCCGTGGCTGCCGGCCTCCTGGTGGCAGCGGGTTGGGACCGGACCACGCCGCTGGTGGATCCGATGTGCGGCTCCGGGACGATTGCCATCGAGGCTGCCCTGATAGCAGCCGGCGTGGCCCCCGCCGCCGGCCGTGAGTTGGCATTCCGGTTCTGGCCCGGATTCGAGCCGGGCACCTGGGCCAGCGTCGCCGCCGAGATCCAGAATCTCAGGAGCGAGGCTGGCGACCCGCCGAGGATCGTGGCTGTGGACCGCGATGCCGGCGCGGTGGATTCTGCCCGGGCCAATGCAGAGAGGGCCGGGGTGGCCGACCTCATCGAGTGGCGGACAGCCCCGATAGCGGAACTGGAGCCGCCCGACGGTGCGGGCGGACGTCCGGGCCTGCTGGTGGCCAATCCACCCTGGGGTGGCCGGTTGGACGGCGGTGACCTGCGGAACCTCTATGCCACCCTGGGCCGGGTGGCATCCGAGGGGTTCGGTGGATGGTCCCTCGGTGTGCTGGTGGCCGACAGGACGCTGGCCCGTCAGGTCAGGCCGGGTCTCGCCGAGGCGCTGCAACTGGATCTGGGTGGTCGGCGGGCATGGTTCCTGACCGGCCGACTCCACTGAGCGCCGGCTGTCGGGTCAGCCCACGATCACGGTGGCGGTCATGTCGGGATGCAGGGCGCAGTAGATGGTGAAGGTTCCGGCCGACGACGTCTCCAGCAGGTAGTTGTCTCCCGGATTCAGCAGTCCGGATCCGAAGGCATCCGGGTCGGGAGCGTCCTCGGTGCCGGCGCTCACGGTGTGCGGAACGGAGTCGCTGTTGTTGAAGTACACGTGCTGACCGACGGCGACGCGGATCACCCTCTCGAAGGCGAAGTTGGCGATCAGGGACTGGTGGGCACCTTCCGGGAAGTCGCTGCCACGCACGACCTTCTGGTCATGGATTGCCGACGGCGCTGCGGTGGGGGCGATGGTCGGGTTCCACATCGAGAACACACCGAGTTGGTTGTCGTATCCGGGAGCGACCCAGGCATGGATCATCCAGCCGATGGCGTCGTGCCAGTTGCCTCCGGAGGCCTCGCACTCGGCCATGGTCACGAAGCTGTCGGTGCCGCTTACGTTCCCACGACAGATGTTGAAGTGCGAGTGCCAGTTGTCCAGGTCCCCGGTGAATGCCGTTGGGTGCTCCCAGCCGATTACCTCTGGCGGCTTGAGGAAGGCGGTGCCCACTAGCACGAGGTCCGGTCCGTTCCAGCCGTTGGCATCGCAGTAGCCGAGAGGACCGGTGGTGAGCGACCCGTCCGCCGGTGCGTAGAGGAGGATCTCCGGACGGCCCGGGTCGAAGCCGTCGCCGAACCAGTCGGGCTGGTAGAAGTGCGAGCCCATGTTGGATGACTGGATGGAGTCGGAGATGAAGCCCTCGGCACAGGTCACGTCCACGTCGGCATGGAGTGCGGCGAACTCAGCCAGCTGGTCCAGCTCGGACACGAGCGTGGCGAGCTGCTGAGGTGTCAGGTCCAGCTCGGGTGGGATCGGTTCTCCCGAGGCGAGCAGCTCTACGAGGTCGCTGTAGGAGCACGGCAGGTCCGGGTCCTGGCAGCGGGTCTGTGGACCCAGGGGACCCTCGACCAGGGTAGGGATGACGCCGTCGGACGTCTCGCGGAACACGTAACGGGTGTAGCCGGGGGCGCCACCGGCGCTCGGGTCCAACGTCGGCGGGAGCAGAAAGGCGGCTTCGGCCTGGGTGAAGGACGAAGCCTCGGCGACCAGGATCCGGAGAAGCTCGGCACGTCGACCGGTATCGGCATCTGCCGGTATGGCAGCGCTTGTGGTGGGAGGGGGCGCGGTGGTAGCTGGTGCGGCGGTGGTCGCGGTGGCTGGTGCGGCGGTGGTGGCTGGTGCGGCGGTGGTCGTGGTGGGAGGGGGCGCGGTGGTGGCTGGTGCGGCGCTTGTCGGGCTAGCTGTGCTGGTGGTGGCCGGTGAGACGGTGCTGGTGCTTGGTGGCGCCACCACCGGTCCGTCAGTGCCTGCTCCGGCGCACGATGCCAGCAGTGCCACTGCGGCTATCACGGCACCCGCGGAGAGTCGGTTCATGTTTCAAGAATGCCGGTTCATGCCTGGGCAGTGGGGGGCGGGATCCGATATCCGGGATCCACCTGTCGCGGCCCTTCGCGTCTGGCCAGGGCGGCCGCCACACCGCCAGCCAACCGCTCGTCCCTGGCCGCCACGTGGGCCGGGTCGCGTTCGGCGAACTCTCCCATGACCTCGCGGGCGAAGAGTTCCATCGATTCGCAGATGTGCTCGTGACGGTTGCGTCCCGCCTGGCTCACGAAGATGACCTGGTCGATGCCGGCGGCCTCGTACTCCCGGAGGAGTTGGCGGATCTGGTCCGGTGTGCCGATGGCTCCCCTCAGCGAGAGCAGCCCCTCACTCTCCATGCGTGCCCGCAGGCTTACCGCTGTCTGGGAAGCCGTCTCGCGGTCGAACCCGAAGGCGCTGCGGTTCTCCTGGAACTCGGCCCAGATGTCGGTGGTCCCGGGGTGGTGATTGCCGAATCCGTAGAAGTGGCCGAGCGAGTAGCCGAAGAAGTGGGCGCCGTCGATGCCGCGCTCCAGGGCCTCCTCCTCGTCCTCGTGGCACATGAACGGCAGGACGCAGGCGATGTTGGGGTTGACGGCGAATCCGGCCGGCACGCACTCCTCCGAGGCGATGATGTCGTGGTACTCGCCAACCCACTGTTCGGCCTCGCCGGGCTCCACGAAGGCGAAGGTGAGGGCGCCTATTCCCTTCCGGGCGGCCAGATGGATGGTCTCGCGCTGGCTGCAGGCCACCCATAGCGGGGGATGCGGTCGCTGGTACGGCTTGGGCACCACGTTGCGCGGGGGCATCTGCAGCCAGGGGCCGTCCCAACCGGCGAACGGCTCCTCGACCATCATCCGGGTGGCGGCCTCGATGTGGTCCAGCCACTGTTCGCGCTTGGTGGTCCGGTCTATGCCGAAGCCCTCCAGTTCGGCGTTGGACGACGACTCGCCCGAGCCGAAGTCGACCCGTCCGTCCGACAGGAGGTCCAGCGTGTTGATCCGCTCGACGACCCGGGCCGTGTGGTTGTAGGCGCCGGGTAGGAGGGTGATGCCGTGGCCCAGCCGGATCCTCTCCGTGCGCTGGCTGGCGGCGGCCAGGAACACCTCCGGTGCGGAGCTGTGGCTGTACTCCTCGAGGAAGTGGTGTTCGACCTCCCACACGTAGTCGTAGCCGAGCCGATCAGCCAGCTGGACCTGGTCCAGGGCGTCCTTGAGGAGCCGGTGCTCGTCGCCGTCCGACCAGGGGCGGGGCAGCTGGTGCTCATAGAAGAATCCGAACTTCATCGCACCCGACCCTATGAGCCGGAGCACGACAGCATTCGATCGGGAAGCGGGATCTAGGGTCGCAACGTGGATAGGCGGCGGCTGGCTCTGGTGGTTATCGGTGTTGTTGCGGTGGCCGTCATCGGCTGGTGGTTCCTGCTGCGATCCGCCGCTCCGCCCGCCCCCGACCTGGCGTCGGCTGTGGAGACGGCCAGCGCAGCCCAGACCGGTTCGACGGTCGCCACCAGCACGACGGTCACCCACCCGACGACTTCGTCCGCGTACGAAACCACCACGACAACGCAGGCTCCGGTGGCTACCACGGCGCCAACGACGACAACGGCTGCTGCTGCGGCCAGCACTGTGCCACCCACGACGACGGCTGTTGCTGCGGCCAGCACGGCGGGGACCTGGGCGGTGGACACCGACATCGGCTCGTTCAGCGACTTCACCTCCACGTGGGTCGGCTACCGGGTACAGGAGGTGCTGGGCAACGGGATCGGCTCTGCCACAGCAGTCGGGCGCACGCCCCTGGTGGTCGGGTCTGTCGTGCTCACCGACGACGCCATAGAGGCCGTCGAGGTGACGGCGGATCTGCGGGGCCTACGGTCCGACAAGGTGTACAGGGACGGGAAGGTCCGTAGTGCACTGCACACCGACGACCATCCGACGGCCACCTTCGCCCTCCTGGGGCCCGTCACCCTCGGGGACCTGGATGGCGATGGGGTGTCGGTCGATGCCGTTGTGCCCGGCACGATCACCATCAACGGCATGACCGGTCCCGTCGAGGTGACGCTGGCAGCGACCCTTGTCGGCGACGTGGTGACCGTGGTCGGTTCGTTCCCGATCGTGTTCGCCGACCACGGCATCGAGGCACCCGGTGCGTCGATCGTGGTGTCGGTTGAGGACCACGGCATCGTCGAGTTCCAACTGTTTCTGACCAGGTGACCAACCAGGCCGGATCGGCCGGCCAGACATCCGGCGCCAGCCCGTTCAGTTCCCTCCGCCACCCGGCCTTCGCCCGCTTCGTAGCCGGTCAGACCCTCTGCGGTACAGCACAGTTCCTGGGCGGCCTGGCCACGCCATTCCTGGTGAACCAGCTCACCGACTCGAACACGTGGGTGGGGGCCTCGTCGTTCGTGGCGCTCATCCCGGCCGTGGTCGGTACCCCCCTCTCCGGCACCCTGGCCGACCGGATGGATCGCCGCATGCTGCTGCTCGTCGGCCTGTCGTTCCAGGTGCTGGTCATGTCGGTGGTCGTCGGCCTCTACGTGTCAGGCGGGTTGACCCCGTGGCGCATCCTCCTCCTGAACTTCGTAGGTGGCTCGGCGGCTTCGTTCCAGTGGGCGCCGATCCAGTCCATGGCGGCTGTGCTGGTTCCCCGTGAGGCGCTGGTGGCAGCAGTCCGGATGGTGTCGATCACCTTCACGATCGGGCGGTCGGCGGGCCCCGCCATCGCAGCGTTGACCCTCGCGTTCCACGGGCCCGGCCTCGCCTTCGCCGTTTCACTGGGCCTCTACGTGGTGGGGCTCGCCATCCTGGCAACCGTGCGTACTACGTGGTCGCCATCCGGGGCCGAAGGGTCCCTCGGCGACGAGTTCCGCGAGGGGCTGGCGTACGTCCGGATGAGGCCGGAGATGCGTATTGCCTTCCGTCTGGCGTTCAGCGTGGCGGGCCTGGGAGCGGTGTTCGCCTTCGCTCTGGCCGCCGGTATCGCCGATGACCTGTTCGCGAGGGGAGGTGGTGGGCTGGGGGTCCTGTCCACGAGCCTCGGTGTGGGATCCCTGCTGGCGAGTGCCTTCATCAGCGGTCGTGGTGGGCGCATGTCCCGCGCTGTCCTGGAACGCCGTTCCATCCTCCTCTACGGGGCGGGCCTCGTGGTTGTGGCCTCATCGTCGTGGCTGGGTGTCGGGATGTTCGGGTATCTCCTGATGGGTGGAGCCCACATGCTCCATGGCACCACGCTGAGTACCTCCCTGCAGCTCCGGGTGGACGAGGAGTTCCGGGGCAGGGTGATGTCAGTGTTCCTGGTGTCGGTTCTGAGCGGAATTCCGATCGGTGGGTTGGTGTTCGGGATCCTCGGCGACCTGATCGGATTGCGGTGGGTCGTGCTGGGTGCGGGGCTGGCGCTGTGCGTGGATGCGGTGGTTACCGGTCGTCGGGGGGCATTCGACCTGCTGGACCGTGAGGTTGAGCCTGAGGTTGA
>Ga0302118_10001543_pt1 | contig 11421 bp, 10 predicted proteins | sample AG5_331_MG_FD_203126 | JGI IMG/M metagenome (GOLD analysis project Ga0302118, IMG submission 203126) | Marine microbial communities from Western Arctic Ocean, Canada - AG5_33.1 | ecosystem: Environmental > Aquatic > Marine > Oceanic | place: Canada: Western Arctic Ocean | collected 2017-10-01 | reverse complement strand
CTCGACGCCAAGATCAAGGCCCAGTACCAGATCCGCGCCGACGCCAAGTTCTTCATCGAAACCGCCGGTTTTCTCGGCGACAAATACATCGGCGTCATCCCTGGCGACAACAAGCTACCGCCGCTCAAGAACGGCGCGACCGTCATCTGTCAGGAATCATTCGACCTCGTCCGTGCCGCCCGATCGGCGACCGATCTTATGGACGAACTCAAGACCGTCGCCTCGCAGATCACCAACATCGTCAATCGCATCGACAGCAAACTGCTCGACGAACAGACGCTCACAAACCTCGCCGCCGGATTGAGCAATCTTCGCGAGATTTCCGCCGAAGCCTCCGCCACCATCGCCGGCGTGAACCATCTCATCCTCACCAACACGCCACCCATTAACGCCGCCATTGAAAACGTCGTCACATTTTCCGGGCAACTCAAGGACGCGGGCACCGATCTGCGGAGCCTCATCAGCACCAACAGCGTCGTCATCGACGAGTCGCTGGCCAACATCAAGGCAACCACCGAGTCACTCCGCAACCTCGTCGCCGCCGCCGAGCGGGGCGAAGGCCTCGCCGGCAAACTCTTCAGCGACCAAGAGCTTGCCCAGAATCTTTCCGTCCTCTCCAGCAACCTCGTCGAGGTCAGCACCAAGCTCAACAAAGGCGGCCTCTGGGGCATCCTCTGGAAAGATAAACCGAAAAAACCGGACGACGACAAACCCAAGAATCAAAAGTCACCCGCTGGCCGAAATCGCCGTTGATGCCCAAGCCGACCGACATCCGCGTCGCCGCCACCGAGCTATTTTTTCTGCCGGTCGAGACCCGAGTGCCGCTAAAGTTCGGCCCCGAGACACTCACCCACGTGACGTGCGCCCGCGCACGCCTCACCATCCGCTTGGCCAACGGCGACATCGCCACCGGTTGGGGCGAAACCCCGCTCAGCGTCCAGTGGGTTTGGCCAAGCGCCCTACCCTACAATCCTCGCCACCAGTCACTTAAAGATTTTTGCGTCCGCTTGGCCAAGGCGTGGGCGGCGTTCGACGCGCTTGGCCACCCGCTCGAGTTGGGCCACGACTTCCAGCAAGCCGAACTGCCCAAGCTGCTCAACGCCTTCAACGCCGACAGCCCCGTCGGTGAGCCGATGCCGTGGCTGGCCGCGCTCGTCTGCTGCTCGGTCTTCGACCTCGCGCTGCACGACGCGCTTGGCCAAGCGCTTTGCCGGCCGACTTACGAAACCTACACGCCCGAGTTTCTCAGCCGCGACCTTGGCGAATTCCTCGAGCCGGCCAACGGCTCGGATGTTGAATTCGCCAACCGCTTTCCCGCCGATTTTCTCGCCGCCAACCCGCCGACAACGATGCCGGCATGGCACCTCGTCGGCGGACTCGATCCGCTCGACGAAAGCGAGTTGACCGGCGACGAACCGGACGACGGATACCCGGTGCTGCTCACCGACTGGATACGCACCGACGGTCTCACCTGCCTCAAGGTCAAGCTGCGCGGCAATGACGCCGCATGGGACTACGCTCGCTTGGCCAAGGTCGGCGCAATCGGCATCGCGCACGGTGTCCTCTGGCTGACCGCCGATTTCAACTGCACCGTCACCGACCCCGTGTATGTAAACGAAATCCTCGACCGGCTTGCCGCCGATGAGCCGCAACTTTTCGGCATGATACTCTACGTCGAGCAGCCGTTTCCGTACGAGCTCGAGACGCACCGCATCGACGTGCACAGCGTCTCCGCCCGCAAGCCGCTGTTCCTCGACGAGAGCGCGCACAACTGGAAACTGATCCGCCTCGGCCGTGAGCTTGGCTGGACCGGTGTCGCACTCAAGACCTGCAAGACGCAGACCGGTGCGATCCTCGGTGCCTGCTGGGCCAAGGCGCACGGCATGGCGCTGATGGTGCAGGATTTGACCAATCCGATGTTGGCGCAGATTCCGCACGTGCAATTGGCGGCGCGAGTCGGCACGATCATGGGCGTCGAGACGAACAGCATGCAGTTTTACCCGGAGGCATCGGCCGCCGAGGCCAAGGTGCACGCCGGCATTTACCGGCGACGCGGCGGGCAAGTCGATTTGTCCACGCTCACCGGCCCGGGCTTCGGCTATCGGCTGGAGGAAATCGCCCGCCACCTGCCAGACCCAGAGGCCAATTTTGGGGAAATTAAAACAGCGATCAAACAGTGACATTTTCAAACAATATCAGGCCGGATAAGGGTGAACAGGCTTGGCAAGCGTGAATGCAAGGTCGCGTTAGCGGCGCAGAGAATCGCAGTCCAAATGCTCCCGCGAAAGCTGGGACGAATATGGTGTGTGTGTGCTCCCCCAAAAAAAACGCAGCCGGCGTCCTTTTGGGAGCAACCGGCTGCGGGTCAGTTCTTATTTAGTATTTCCAAATCGGGCCTTCGCCCGTGTGTTACAAGGAGAGTGACTCCTCGTTGATTCGCGTGAACGAATCGAGTTGGGGGGCCTTGAAGCCACCCCGGTCGGCGTTCGCCAGACTCAGGATCGTGTCCAGATCCTCGCTGACAGTCATCCGTCCCCACCGGGTCTGGATCATTGTCTGGTCACCCACCGGTTCAACGGAGATGACCGTGTCGAGGTTGAACAGAATCCTGGAATTTTCCTCGGTATAACCGCTGGGCGAAGCCTGTGTCAGTTTCACGAAGTGTGCCATTTTCTGTTTCCTTTCTTCCGTGCTGATTGACCTTCAATCAACAACGAGTTCATTAAGGCACAAGCCGGCGTGGTGTACAAGGGGATTCACGGTTGTGATGGTTTTGTGACCTTGGCCATGCGGATTGCAACGCCGGGTCCACGAAGTTATTCCGCTTGGCCAAGCGATTGGCGGACGGGTCGGCTGCGGATGTAGAGGCACGAGAACTGCGCCGCTTGGCCAAGCGAATAAACGATGTAGGCGAAGATGGCTCCGGCCAGCCAGTCGCCGTGCGCCCCCACGGTAAGCCCGACGATGATCACCACGAGAAACATCGCCACCGACTCGGTGACGCTGCGGGTGTTGTGCGAGTGTACGAGCAGTCCCTGGAAAAAGCTGCTGCCAAAGCCGAACGCGGCCAGTGTCAACGCCGCCCAGACGGCTTGGGAGGCGAGCTTGGCCAAGTCCGTATCGAGTCCGCTGACGGTGCCGAACCAGCCGTTGGCCAACGGCGAGGCGATGATCAGCAGTTGCAGGCAGAATACGGACAGCGCGGCCTGCCATGCGAAGCGTCGCAGGACTGTGTAGCCGCCGGGCCGCTCGACCAGCGCCACCACCACCTCGAGAAAGGCCAGGCTGATCGAGCGAAACAAAAACGTGAAGCCGTTGAGTGCCGGGAGGATGGCCAGCGACTCGGTGGGCGATGGCATGCGGCTGATGCCGGCGGTGAGCATCGGCTGCGCCGCGAGGCCAAGCAGCGGGCTCAAGGCGAGCGGAATGTAGAACGAAAGGAATCGTTTGCGGTTGAGGGGCGGCTCGTCGGACTGCGCCATTGGCAGGATGTCGCGAACGATTGGCCGAACTTTCCACGCGATGTAAATAGCCTCGATCACCACGCCGGCGGAGACGGCTGTTGTGGCGGCGATGATGCCAAGCTCCGGCAGGCCGGCGCGCTTGGCTATGGCGTAGCAGGTGGACAGCACCGTCACGACGGCGATGAGGCGGGTGAGCGTGCCCCAAGTGACGGCTCTCGAGTGGCCGAAGCGGATCAGCACACCCTGATTGAAACGGCGGTGCGCGATGGCCCATGTCCACGGCGTCATGATGATCATGCCGAGTCGGCTCGCCTCGAGGATGTCTGGCTCGACCCCGAGCAGGTCGCCGACGAGCAGGTCGAACAGCGGCGTGACGGCGACGAGCAGGTGCAGCGCCGACAGGCCGCCGCCGGCGATCATCATGAAGCGCCACAGTTTTTTGTACGAAACGAGGTCGCGGCTGAGCTTGGTGCTGGCGGTGAGCAGCATGATGATCGGAGCCTCGATCAGCAGCGAGAGCGGGAACACCACGCCGCCGTAGGCGCCGAGGTTCACTTCCGGATTGGCCAGGCGCGCCACCACGGCGCTGAGCAGCGGCAACTCGATCCCCATCATCAGCCAGCTCAGGGCGAGTGGGAACCACGTCTTCCAGACATCGGCACTGGTGACGGGTTGACTTTTTGAGTTGTGCATTGGATTTTCCCTCCCGACTTTTGCGAGGGTGTTCCCCTTGGGGAACGAACCTTTAAGGCAAAGGCGGAGGCAGAACGATGCAAATAAATACAACAGTCAACCAGGCAATCAACAAGCAGATCGGGATGGAACTCGGCGCTTATCTCCAGTACCTCACGATTTCGACCTACTTTGACGTGGAGGGGTTGAGCGAGTTGGCGGCGTTTTTCAAGGCGCAGGCCGAGGACGAGCGCGCCCACGCCGAGCGGTTCATCAACCACGTGGTGGCCTTTAACGGCAAGCTGGAGATCCCTGCCATCGAGGCACCGCTCAGCACGGTGTCCTCTGTCGTGGAGGCGGCCCAGTTGTCGCTCGAATGGGAGATGAAAGTGACCGAGGAGATCAACGGCCTCATGAAGCTGGCCGCCTCCGAGGGCGACCACATCACCGAGAATTTCCTGACGTGGTTTTTGGACGAGCAACTTGAGGAGTTGTCCACAATGAACAGGCTCCTGAAAGTGGCCAAGCGGGCCGGTGACAACGAGCTCGCCGTGGAGGAGTTCATGGTGCGGCAACGTGGGCAGCAGCAACCCAACCCCCCAAGCGCGGATGAGTAGCACGGCCGCGGCCGTCTCGGTGCGGCTCGTGTTGTTCGACATCGACGGCACGCTGGTCAGCACAGGCGGCGCCGGGGTGAAGGCGTTTGGCAAGGCGTTCGAGGCGGCGTTCGGCATCGCCAACGCCACCGCGAAAATCAAGTTCGCCGGGCGCACCGACTACTCGCTCTTCCGCGAGTTATGCCAACAGAACGGCGTCGGGCACACGCCGGAAAACCGCGAGTCATTTTTCAGCCACTACCTGCGTCTTGTGGACAGTCATCTCGACACGAACGAGGGCGGGCCGTTCCCCGGCGTGGTGAGGATGCTCGACGACTTGGCGGCGTTGCCGGACGCGCCGGCGATTGGCCTGCTGACCGGCAACATCCGCGACGGAGCCAAGCGCAAGCTCGGTGCGTACGGGCTTTGGGACCGGTTTGCGCTGGGCGGTTTCGCCGACGACAACGAGGATCGCAACCTCATCGCCGTCGCCGCCGCGGCCAAGGGCGGCGAGTATCTCAAGCGCCAATTGGCCGGCCCGGAGATCGTCGTGATCGGCGACACGCCCAAGGACGTCGCCTGCGGCAAACACATCGGCGCACGCACGCTGGCCGTGGCCACGGGCGGGGCGACGCTGGAGGCGCTTCAGGCCTGCGAGCCGGACTGGGCGGTGGCCGATCTCACCCACTTGTCCGCCGCTGAAGTCCGCGGCGGCTGATTTCGCGCTTGGCCAAGCTCTTGGCGGCAGAAAGCTGTTTTCATTCCGGGTGAGCTTTGCTATCATCATCTTCATCTCGAAGCACGAATGAGCACGGAGCAATTTTCACTCAAGGGCAGGACGGTACTGGTCACTGGCAGTTCGACCGGATTGGGCAAGCGGATGGCGATGGCGCTTGGCCAAGCGGGCGCCAAGGTTGCGTTGAACTACAGCAACAATGAGGAGCGCGCCGCCAAGGCGTTCGCTGAGTTTGAGGCCACTGGGGCCGAGGGGGCGATGATCCGCGCCAACGTGACCGACGAGGCCGACGTGAACCGCCTCGTCGCCGAGGCTGGCGAAAAGCTTGGCCCGGTGGACATCGTGGTGCTCAACGCCACGCCGGCGCAGCCGCAGAAAACGATCGAGGAATACGACTGGGATTTCTACCAGAGTATGCTCGATTTTTTCATCAAGAGCCCTTACCTCGTGACGCGCGCCGTGCTGCCGCACATGAAGCAGCAGCGCTGGGGCCGCATCATCAACATCGGCTCGGAGGTCGTTCACCTGGGCATCACGCCGTTCACGGCATACGTGGCGGCCAAGGGCGGGCAGAACGGGTTCAACCGCAGCCTCGCGCACGAGTTGGCACCGTGGAACATTACGGTGAACATGGTCGCGCCGGGCTGGATCCCGGTGGAGCGCCACGAGAACGATCCGCAGGAATTGAAAGACGGCTACTTCGCCTCCATCCCGATGCAGCGCTGGGGCAAGCCGGAGGACTTGGCCGGCACGATTGTTTATCTAGCCAGCGAGGCGGCGTCATTCGTCACTGGCCAAAACATCCACGTCAACGGCGGCGTGACCGTGCACTGATTTTTACACAACGCAAAAACAACCCCATACAAACATGATCAAAAAACTGACCCTTTGGACGGCAGCAATCGCTCTGGCAGTCGCGGTGGCGTGTTCGCCGAAAACCTCGAGCGACGGCGGCGACGGAGACGCCACCATCGCCTACGTGACCAACGGCATCGACCAGTTCTGGGATCTCTGCGCGGCGGGCGTGCGCCAAGCCGAGGAGGAATTCGGCGTCAAGTGCGAGATCCACATGCCGCCCAAAGGCGTAGTGGACCAGAAAAGCATTATGGAAACGCTCTTGGCTAAGGGCATCAAGGGTATCGCCGTTAGCCCCATCGATGCTGAGAACCAAACGCCATTTCTCAACGAGTTAGCTAAGCAGACTGTGTTGATCACGCACGACGCCGACGCACCCAAGAGCGACCGGCAGGTGTACATTGGCACCGATAATTACAAGGCCGGCCGTGCGCTTGGCCAACTGGTCAAGGAGGCGATCCCGGACGGCGGCGAAGTGATGATTTTCGTTGGCCGGTTGGAGCAGTTCAATGCCAGACAACGTCGGCAGGGTGTCATCGACGAGTTGCTCGATCGCCCGCACCAGGCGCTTGGCCAGGTGAAGTTCGACGAAGTGGCCAAGGTGTTCAAGGGCGACAAGTACACGGTGCTCGACACGCGCACGGACAACATGGCTGAGGACGTCGCAAAGGCCAACGCGGAGGATGCCATCACCAAATACAAAGATTTGGCCTGCATGGTGGGATTGTTCAACTATAATCCGCCTAAGTGTATTGAGGCGATCAAGGAGGCCGGCAAGCTTGGCCAGATCAAGGTGTGCGGCTTTGACGAGGCGGATGGATTGTTGCAGGCGATCAAGGACGGCAACGCACACGGCACCATCAGCCAGCAGCCGTGGAAGTATGGCTACCAGTCGGTGCGCGTGCTCAAGGCGCTGCTCGATGGCGACACCTCGGTGATCCCCGACAACAAGTTTATTGACGTCGGATTCAAGGTTGTCACCAAGGCAAACATCGACGAGTTCTGGGCCGAGAAAAAGAAGATGGCCAAGTTGGGCGCCCATAAATAATGGGGGACACCCAAACACCGATCCTCGAGGTCGCGGCCCTTGAGAAACAGTTCCCCGGCGTCCGCGCCCTTCACGACGTCGATCTCACCCTGAACCGAGGCGAGGTGCTGGCGATGGTCGGCGAAAACGGCGCTGGCAAAAGCACGCTGATGAAAATCCTCGCCGGCGTGCACACACCGAACGCGGGAACCATCAGGATCGAGGGCAGGGAAGTGAGGATCCAATCCGTGCGGGACGCGCAGGCCCACGGCATTGCGCTGATTCATCAGGAGCTGAATCTCGCTGATAACCTCGACATCGCGGCAAATATTTTTCTCGGCATCGAGCCGCACACGGTCGGTTTCATCAATAGCGGACAAATCCACGCCGAGGCCGCCGGCCACCTCAAGCGCGTCGGGCTGGATTTCCCCACCGAAACCCTCGTGGAGGACCTCACGATCGGTCACCAGCAGTTGGTGGAGATCGCCAAGGCACTGTCGGTCGACGCGCGGATCATCATCATGGACGAGCCGACTTCCAGCCTCTCGCAGACTGAGAGCGAGAGGCTTTTCAAGGTCGTTCACGATCTGCGCTCGCAGGGGATCAGCATCATTTACATTTCCCACCGGTTGGGTGAAGTGATGGAACTCGCAGACCGGGTCGCCATTCTGCGCGATGGCGAAAACGCCGGCGAACTGGCCGGCGAACAGATCAGCCACAACGCCATGGTCAAGCTGATGGTCGGTCGCGATCTCTCGCAATTCTACCAGCGCAACACCACCGAACCGGGTAGCGTGGTGCTCGAGACCGAAAACCTGAGGACGTCGGCGCATCCCCGAAGCGGTTTGTCCTTTTCGGTTCGCGAAGGCGAGATTGTCGGCATCGCCGGGCTGGTTGGCGCAGGGCGCACCGAGCTGCTTCAGACGCTGTTCGGAGTCACCCCGGCTGTTGGCGGAACTCTGAAGATCGCCGGCAAAGTGATCCACCCCAAGACACCCCTTGAGGCGATCCAGTCCGGCATCGTCCTTGCGCCGGAGGATCGCAAACAGCACGGTCTCATTCTCGAGATGAGCGTCCGTGAGAATGCCAGCCTCCCGCGACTCCGCATGGACCAGAAAGCCGGTGCAATTGATTTCGGCGCGGAGATCGCGCTGGCCGCCGACATGGTGGAAAAGATGGACGTCAAGACGCCCGGCTTGGAGCAGGTTGTTCAGTATCTTTCCGGTGGCAACCAGCAGAAGATCGTGCTCGGTAAATGGCTCGCGATGAAGCCGCGCCTGCTGCTGCTCGACGAGCCGACCCGAGGCATCGACGTCGGCTCGAAACAGGAAATCTACAGATTGATGGAGGAGTTGGCCGCGACCGGCGTGGCGATTTTGTTCGTCTCCAGCGAAATGGAGGAGGTGCTTGGCATGGCCGACCGGGCGCTGGTCATGCACGAGGGCGCGATCACCGGCGAACTCGCCCGCAACCAACTCAGCGAAGAAGCCGTCATGCAATTGGCCACCGGAAACAAGGCCGCCGCCTGACCTGATCATCATGAACAAAAACATTCTCGGAATCCTGGGCCTGTTCATTTGCATCTTCGCCTTCACGGCGGTAAGCAACGAAAATTTCCTGAGCGCGTACAACCTCCAAAACCTGCTCAAGTGGTCCAGCCTCTACGCCATCATGGGCATCGGCGTGGCGTTCGTGATCATTACTGGCGGGATCGACCTTTCCATCGGGTCGGTGATCGGTCTTGTGGCCTCGCTCATGGCGCTCATGGTCAGGAGCGAATGGAACCCGGCCGTGGCTGTGCTTGTGTTGATCGCTCTTTCGCTGGGCATCGGTTTGGTTCACGGCCTGCTGGTCACCAAGATGAAACTGCAGCCGTTCGTTGTAACGCTTTGCGGGCTTCTGTTTTACCGTGGCATCTCCCGCTGGGCCACCGACAACCAAAGCATGGGCTACAGCAATACCGAGACGCTCAATTCAATTTTCAGCGGCAAGATGGCCATCGGCTCATTCAGCTTGCCCGCACCGTTTTTCTTCCTCGTGGTCGTGGCTGTTTTGGCCGCTATTTTTCTCAACCGAACCATCTGGGGACGCTACCTGCTGGCCCTCGGCAACAACGAGGAAGGCGCCAGGTACAGCGGCATCGAGACCGACCGATTGAAGATCACCGCCTACGTGATCTGCTCCTTTTTGGCTGGGTTGTCCGGGTTGCTCTTCGCCTACGAATTGGACTCTGTGCAACCGGCGCAGACCGGTGAGTTTTACGAACTTTACGCCATTGCCGCTGCCGTGCTGGGCGGGTGCAGCCTGCGCGGAGGGCAGGGAACCATCCTCGGAGTGATTATCGCCGCGGCGGTCATTCGTCTTCTGCGAAACTCGATCAACCTGCTCGGCATCTCCACCCACCTCGAGTACGCCATCATCGGCATGGTGATCCTCTGCGGTGTCTCGGCCGACGAGATCATCAAGCGCGTAATGGCCAAGCGCCGCACAGCCCAACTCAACGCCGCCAAGAAGTAGGGTAGGGCGTGCTGTCCCAGCGCGACGCAGGTTGTTTTACGACGGACGGCTGGGGCCAGCAGTCCCCATCTTTTCACCCTTTCGGTGGATTCGCGTGGGCGCGGTGGTGGATCTTTTTGTGAAGGGCCAAGAGGCGGTGCAACTCGATGATAGGCGTCTTGTGATCGTCCACCCGCAGGTCGATGAATCGGTCGTTGCCACCGGCGTAGCCCCCGTTTTTTCGTACCACGAGCAGGGCGGCCGATTGCCGGCCTCGCGAGTCGCCACCGGCGTCCTGTCCTGCCATCAATGCGTCAGCCAGCCAATCGCACAGTCCGCCTTTGGCCTGTTTTTGTGACTGCTCGAAGCTGGCGGCCATGGCGTCCACGACTTCCCTGCCGGTGAGAATATTTCCCTGCGCGCAGAAATTGGATTTCTCGATGTGGCCGGCCCATTGATGACAGCCGCCTCCGGTGAACGATGCGCTGTTACCCTTGGCATCGACGATGCCGAGTTGCCGCAAACGGCGATCCTTGTCGGCCGAGGTGAGTGCCTTCACCGTCTCCCCGGCCGTCTGGCCCTTGGCCAAGCGCTCAAGGCCGTCGGGACCGTAGCTGACATTGGCGTACGATTGGGTGGCAATGGCGCCGACGCCGGCCTTGGCCCACGGCACCACGCTGCCCACGGCGAAAAACTTGCTCTGCACCGCCACGCCGAGGTCGCCGGTGCGCGGATCGAACCCCACAACCGAGAACGTCGCCACCGGCTTGGCTGTCGGCTGGGCGCTGTGTTCCGCTTGGCCAAGCGGCTTGGCCAAGGCGGCCGGTGCGACGGCCAAGCCGGCTAGCCCTTGGGTGGTTCGCTTAATGAAAGTACGTTGATTGATCTGGTTCACGCCCCCGATGCTATCGTCGAAGCCGAAATGGATCGATCCCAAATCCGCGCTACCCCAAGCGGGTGGCTTGTTTTCCGGAGGCGCGGCTCTTATCTTCTCCCGGCTGATGCCCATCAAGACGCTCAAGCAGAAAATGGCCGAAGGATTGGAGGTGAGCGTGATGGCGATCAGCGCCTTCCCCAGCCCGAAAATCATCGAGGTCGCCGGAAAGTTCGGCGATCTCGATGGCGTATGGATTGATCAGGAGCACTCCGGGTTGCCCAATCAGGATTTGGAGATTTTGCTCTTGGCTTGCCGCGCCGCCGGGCTGGATGCCTTTGCGCGGGTGGCGCCGACCGATTACGCCACGGTGATGCGCCCGATGGAGGGCGGCGCGAGTGGCATCATGATGGCGCAGGTTCGCAGCGTCGCCGAGGTCGAGCAGTCCGTGCGCTGGATGAAATATCACCCGGTCGGCGAGCGAGGCATGTTCCTCGGCAACTTCGAGGCGGAGTTCGGCACTAAGTCGGCGCCGGAGCACGTCGCCGACAGCAACCGCGATCGCTGGACGCTGATCCAGATCGAGACCGCCGAGGCGGTGGAGTGCGTCGAGGGCATCGCGGCGGTCGAGGGCGTCGACTGTTTGTTCGTCGGGCCAAGCGACTTGTCCAACAACCTCGGCAAGCCGGGCAACCCAATGG
>Ga0302118_10001539_pt1 | contig 11436 bp, 12 predicted proteins | sample AG5_331_MG_FD_203126 | JGI IMG/M metagenome (GOLD analysis project Ga0302118, IMG submission 203126) | Marine microbial communities from Western Arctic Ocean, Canada - AG5_33.1 | ecosystem: Environmental > Aquatic > Marine > Oceanic | place: Canada: Western Arctic Ocean | collected 2017-10-01 | reverse complement strand
CGCTTCTTCTAGAGTCTATGCTACCGCAATATCCTCCGCAGCCTAGCATGAGAAACTTGCCGTTCCAGGTTTTCGTCGGCATGCGGAGTTCGAAATGGGTATGCGGTGCGATAAGGCCCGACACGCGGCAGGACTCTGGCAGGCCGTCAACGGCTGCATCGATTGTAGACTTCAATATTCGAGTTGGTGCATCTGGCATGGCGACCATGCGATGCTCAATTGCAGCACCTGGAGTGCTCAATGCCAAGCACTGCTCTTGTGGGCTTTGCGCGACCACGGGGAAAGCTGCAAGCGATAGGAACAATGAAAGCGTCGTAATACCGTGCTTCATGGTGAGTACTCCATCCTCGAAGTCTATAAATTCCACATTAGGGTATAATGTAAACCTTAACCTAATTGGTTCCAGCGCCAAAACTCATTGCAAAAGACGCATACATAGTGGAGCTAATAAAGCCCCCAGTTAGAGTAATAATCAATAGGCGGCGTGCTTGTTTCCGAAGTGAATGAATCATGGGCAGCACTTCGGTATTCTGGACAACGCCACATCGTTACACAGAGACAGTCATGGTAACCGTGGGCTCAACAGGTATTTTTTCCTAGCCTCTTCAAGGTCTTAGCTTAGTCTCATCGAAGAGGGGAAGGCTTACCAGATATTCAGAAAGGACGATTGCCATTACTTGATCGCTTATAGGCATTGGCTAACATCATAACATATTTCTCCAAGCGCTCTTGCAAACGGGCCCTCATCGGCTGTTTGAATATAGGGCGCTGTTAAGACCATAAATGGGTGGAATTACTGATGTTGGGTCTTCGTGACGTCTGCAGTTTCTAGGTCCGCATGCAAGAACGGCCTCCATTGCATTGGAGGCCGCCCTGTAAACGCAAGAGAACTCTTAAGCAAACCAAATTTGGTTAGCGTGTTGGAAAGGGTTCGTCGCCTGAGTAATCGTAAAAACCCTTACCGGTTTTGCGCCCAAGCCACCCAGCTTCGACATATTTAACCAGAAGAGGGCAAGGCCGATATTTTGAGTCTGCTAAGCCTTCGTAAAGTACGGTCATAATAGATAAGCAGGTATCCAGCCCAATGAAGTCAGCTAGCTCTAACGGACCCATCGGATGGTTCGCACCCAGCTTCATAGCCGTGTCGATGGCCGAGACAGAACCAACGCCTTCGTAGAGCGTATAAATGCCTTCGTTGATCATCGGAATGAGAATGCGGTTTACGATGAACGCTGGAAAATCTTCCGAGGATACCGTCTGTTTTCCAAGCCGTACGGCGACTTCGCGAACAGCAGAAAAGGTGTCTTCTCCAGTCGCTATCCCGCGGATGAGTTCTACGAGTTTCATCACCGGAACGGGGTTCATGAAGTGTAGGCCCATGAAACGCTCGGGGCGATCTGTACCAGCGCCAAGGCGTGTAATTGAAATTGAAGATGTGTTGGAGCAAAGAATGGCGTCTTTTTTGAGAATCGGGCAAACGTCATCGAAAATTTTACGTTTGATGTCTTCTTTTTCGGTCGCAGCTTCGATCACCAGGTCAACGTCGGCCATAATGTCGAGTGCTGTTGACGTCTTAATTCTATCGATTGCTACGTCTTTGGCTTCAGCTGTAATGCGTTCTTTGCTGACCTGACGCGCCATGTTTTTATCAATACCGGAAATCGCTTCCTTGAGTTGGTCTTCGCTAATATCAAAGACCTTAACCTCATAGCCTGCCAAAGATGCGACGTGAGCAATTCCGCGGCCCATTTGTCCAGCGCCGATGACGCCAATCGTTTTTATCTCGTAATCTGATTTAGACACTCGGATCTCGTCCTTTCTGGACTGCATTGTGCGGCCGCCACCGTCATTCATTTAACAATTCTTGTGAGTATACGCGACTTAAAGCGCGTCGGATAACCTTGGAACTACGTCAAAGAGGTCGCCGACAAGGCCATAGTCTGCGATTTGGAAAATTGGAGCATCTTCGTCTTTATTAATGGCGACAATGACTTTGCTGTCTTTCATACCAGCGAGATGCTGGATAGCGCCTGAAATGCCGATAGCGACATAAAGGTCAGGGGCGACAATCTTTCCTGTTTGCCCAACTTGGTAGTCATTTGGCACATAGCCAGCATCAACTGCCGCGCGAGACGCGCCGACTGCGGCGCCTAATTTGTCCGCAAGGGCTTCAATGATTGCAAAGTTCTCTGAACTTCCGACGCCGCGTCCACCAGAGATCACGATACTTGCAGACGTTAGTTCTGGGCGTTCTGATTTAGAGAGTTCCTGGCTAATGAATGTGGAAACGCCAGGGTCTTCAGAGGCAGAGATGCTATCAACAGAAGCCGACCCGCCGTCAGCAGCCGCTTTATCAAACGAGGAGCCGCGTACAGTAATTAGCTTGATGGCATCATTACTTTGCACGGTAGCGAGTGCGTTACCGGCATAGATTGGCCGAACAAAGGTGTTGACTGATACCACCGCAGAGATATCGGAGATCTGAGCCATGTCTAGAAGCGCCGATACACGCGGCATGAAGTTCTTACCGAATGTTGTCGCTGACGCCAAAATGTGAGTGTAATCGCTCGAAAGGCTTGTCACTAAAGCTGCAACTGGCTCTGCCATTTGATGCTTATACTGTGCATCATCCGCTACTTTGACTGATGTGACGCCAGCCACCTTGGCCGCTTGTTCTGCGACAGAGGCGCACTCTGAGCCAGCAACAAGAATGTGAATATCACCACCGATTGCTATGGCAGCTTGCGCAGTGCTTAGTGTTGAAGGCTTAAGCTCTGCGTTATCATGTTCAGCAACAACCAGGCAGGTCATGAGATCACCTTGGCTTCATTACGGAGTTTATCGACAAGTTCAGCCACGTCGGCGACTTTGACACCACCTTCGCGCTTCGGTGGTTCTTCAACCTTAAGCGTTGTAATTCGGGGGGTTGGATCTACACCCAAGTCTTCTGGTGTGACTGTGTCGATTGGTTTCTTCTTTGCCTTCATAATATTAGGCAAAGATGCGTAGCGTGGCTCATTTAGCCGAAGGTCTGTGGTCACGACGCAAGGCATGGAAAGGGCTACCGTTTCGAGCCCGTCATCAACTTCACGTGTAACAGTGGCTTTGCCATCAGACAATTCGACTTTCGAAGCAAAAGTACCTTGGGGCCAACCCATCAGAGCAGCGAGCATCTGACCGGTTTGGTTCGCGTCGTCATCAATGGCTTGTTTACCGACGATCACCATGTCGGGGCTCTCTTTATCAACGATGGCCTTTAACATTTTGGCAACGGCGAGAGGCTGAAGTTCATCTTCCGTTTGCACCAAGATGCCTCGATCTGCGCCCATCGCTAGGGCCGTTCGAATTGTTTCTTGACACTGTTGAACACCCATACTGACAGCTACGATCTCTTCAATCGTGCCGGCCTCTTTGAGGCGAACCGCTTCTTCGACTGCAATTTCGTCGAATGGGTTCATGGACATTTTGACATTTGCGAGCTCAACGCCGGAATTATCCCCTTTGACGCGAACTTTGACGTTGTAGTCGACCACACGTTTAACGGCGACCAGGACCTTCATGGTGAGGGTTCCGTATACATTTTGAAAAAAACCGGGAGATTTAGCGCTGCGGCTATGCAAAAAAACGTTATACACAGCCATTTAAGTGTACACACCTAATCCTTTGGTCGTGGTGAGTCAATGCTCAATATGCTGCGATGCAGCATTGCGTTCACCCTGTAAAGCGGTGTCTTAGGAGGGGTTATTTTCGATGACGTGGGTTGCTCCGAGGTCGTTTAACTGTGCGTTCAGCGTTTGCCGCCAGGTTTCCAGAGTACGTCTCCGACACTAGCTCTATTTGCGACCCTTGCCATGACGAAGAGTAGGTCTGAAAGACGGTTTATGTAGGTTAGGGCGTGCTCGTTAATTGGCGCTTGAGTGGCGAGGTCAGTCATCGTTCGTTCAGCTCTTCGTGCCACGGTTCTTCCGTGGTGAAGGTGCGCCGCGGTTGCAGTGCCACCAGGCAGCACGAAAGATGTCAAAGGCTCTAGTCCAGCATTAAGGTTGTCAATATTGTGCTCAAGGGCTTCAACTTGAGAGGTCGTCATTCTTAGGCTAGTGCCGGGTTCTTCAGCATCATGCGCTGGTACACAGAGGTCAGCACCCAGATCGAACAAATCATTCTGAATACGAGCCAGGATTGAAACGATGTCTGATTGGTCGTCAGGGCCCTCTTGAAGCGCAATGACCGCCAAGCCCAGTATTGCGTTGGTTTCATCGATATCGCCATAGGCCGCGACCCTTGGGGCGTGTTTTGGGAGCCTGGTGCCATCGCCAAGCCCGGTTTCACCCTTATCTCCCGTGCGCGTATAGATTTTGTTGAGTTTTACCATCTGTAGGGCCCATCGGATTAAATCACGGTGTAGAATAGTTCCGGCTGGCGTTCACCGTTCGTATGTTTTCCAGTATGTTACCACTCTGGCGCTCATGATATAGGCATTCTTCACTTGAATAGGCTCGCACCCACACTGTCTCTGTACATTGGCTGGCAATTTATTGTCGCCTTTGTCAGCGTGTTGCTTGTGGTTATGGGGTTAATCATGTTGTTCGACCTCATTGAACTGGTGCGCCGCTCGGTGACTGCTGGTGACTTAGGGCTGGGGACATTAGTCGGCTTGGCCGCCTTAAAGCTACCGCATACCCTGCAAGATGTCCTCCCGTTTGCGGTCATGATTGGCATGATGTTTGCGCTATTCCGTCTGGCGAGAAATTCGGAACTTATCGTGATGCGTTCTGCCGGTGTGTCGGTTTGGCAGTTTCTGGCACCGACCATGCTGCTGGTCGCAGGTCTCGGTATTTTTAACCTCATGGTCGTCAATCCGTTCTCAGCAAGCCTTTACCAGACGTATGAGCGGCTGAAAGACGAGTTGCTTCTTAAACGCGTAAACACCTTGAATATTGGTGTCGGTGGTATGTGGTTACGAGAAACATCTAAAGACAGACAAATCGTTGTGCATTCGCGCGGCGTTCGTCAAGACGGCAGTATTCTATACGTCACGGGCGTTAGCTTATTCGAGATGGATAAGGCTGATAGGTTTGTAAGGCGGTTTGAAGCTGAGACAGGACAATTGCTGGACGGGTTCTTAAAGCTTGATCGCGTGTGGGAAAGTGCTCCAGAAGTGAAGCCTGCGTTCCACGAAGAACTATTCTTACCTATAAAAATTTCGATAAGCCAAGTTCAAGAAAGTTTTGCGGCCCCTGAAACTATGTCGTTCTGGGAGTTGCCTAAGTTCATAAGGTTCTCCGAGGAATCCGGGTTTTCGACACGACCTCATCGCCTGTATTGGCACTCTTTGTTGGCATCGCCGTTTCTATTTTGCGCCATGGTGCTCGTTGCGTCAGCTTTCTACTTGACCACCAATAATCGCTTGGGTGGTTGGATGAAGCGCGGGTTAGCCGGCCTGGGTGCAGGTTTTATGCTCTACTTTTTTTCGCGTCTTACATATGCGCTTGGGTTGTCTGCGATTTTGCCCCTTCCTCTGGCGGCCTGGGCACCGACAACTGTGGCCGCCCTTCTAGGTCTGGCCTACTTATTTCATCGAGAAGACGGCTAGCCAGGGCATGACGACGGATAGTTTGACCGACGAGAACAACCCGGTTTGGTTTTCTATGGCATTGGCCACAGTGCTTACGGTTACGATGTTTCGTATCCTCGTCGTGGCATCGTCTCCGTTCCCGCTGTTCTTTGACGAAGCACAGTATTGGATTTGGGCGCAAGATTTGGCGTTCGGATATTACTCAAAGCCACCTGTTATTGCGTGGGTTATTGCTGGAACAACAGCGCTGTGTGGCGATGGTGAAGGCTGTGTGCGAGTTAGTGCTCCGCTCTTTCATGGCGGAACATCGATGCTCGTATTTTTGTTGGCGCGCGCGCTTTATAACAGTCGCGCTGGGTTCTGGGCCGCAGGATCATTTGCGTTACTGCCTGGTATTAGCCTGTCTTCGATGATTGTCTCGACGGATGTTTATCTATTATTCTTTTGGGCAATTGCATTGCTTGCGTTGCTCCGGGCTGAGGCAACGGACCGCTGGGCGTGGTGGATTCTGTTTGGCGCGGCGCTGGGCTTTGGATTTCTGAGCAAATACGCGATGGTTTTCTTCTTGCTTGGTATTGTTGTGGATGCTGTATGGCGCCATTCAGCTGACCCAGTCTGGAAGCGAACAAAATTCTGGTCGGCGACAACCCTTGCTCTGGTTTTGTACATCCCGAATTTTATGTGGAATTGGTCAAGTGGTTTTTCCAGTTACATCCATACCGGCGAGAACATCAATATAGGTGGCGATCATCTTAATCCCTTAAAGGCGCTGGAGTTTTTCAGCAGCCAATTCGCGGTGTTCGGGCCAGTGTTGTTCACGATGTACCTCATCATTGTGTTTCGCCGTTTGGTCCTGGGGCAAGACCGCCCTTTACTAGACGACACCCAGCGGAGACTGTTCGCGTATTCTTTGCCGATTGTAGTGTTGATTACGATTGAGGCATTTTTTACGCGTGCTCACGCTAATTGGGCCGCGACTGCTTATGTTGCCGCTACGGTCTTGGTTGCCGGTGAGGCTTTGAAAATAAATCGTGTTGGGTGGCTGAAAGCGTCGCTTGCTGTTCATGTCTTTGCCGCGATCCTTCTCTATAATTTTGATCTGATTGCACGTACGTTAAATGTTCCGGTTACACCTATATTAGACCCTGCCCGTAGAATGCGCGGATGGGACCATGCTGGTGACTGGGCGACGGAGTTACAAATTGAGTTTCCGGGAGTAAGGCTACTTTTTGATGACCGCAAAGTCATGTCAGCGCTGATTTATTACGCGCGACCAAATCCCTTCGATGCGGTCATGTGGAATCCTACAGTAAAGCGCAATAATCACTACGAGATTATGACAGAGCTCAGCACAGCAGTTGGGGAGAACTTTCTCTATGTGGTGCGACATGATTCTCCGGAGAGAGCTAGTATGTCTTTTACCGATAGCCGCCTGATCGCTACCTTCCGGTCTAGGTCATACTCTGGTAATGCGCTTGAGCTCAGCGCGTATCTGCTTAGTGATTTTCGAGGCTACAACTAATGTTGAGTGTGATTATAGCCCAGGTGATTGCACGGCCGTGGTGGGTGGCTATCGTTTGTGCCGTGTTGGTGAGCGTCTTTCCGCAGTTGGACCTGTGGGTGAGTGGCTTATTCTTTGACGGTAGCGCCGCGGCTTGGACCCCACGTTCGAACTTAATGCAGTTTGCTAGGAGCGGTGTGCCGCCGCTTATTATTGGCATGCTTCTTTTCATTCTGATTCTGTGGGTGGCAGGGCGTGTTCTTGGTCAGTCCTTTTGGAGCGTAACCGGCCGTAAGGCCGCCTATCTCGTAACAACGCTATTGATTGGACCTGGCTTGATCGTGGAGAGTTTTCTCAAGGTGTTCCATGGCCGGGCGAGGCCGCGAGATGTCGTGCCATTTAGCGGTGATGATCCCTTCACGCCAGCCCTCTGGCTTTCGGATGCGTGTGTGCGTAATTGCTCATTCGTTTCAGGGCATGCGGCGTTGGTATTTTGGGTCACGGCATTTGCCTTTCTGCTTCCTGTTGGCCAAAGGTCTCCGATAATTTCTGCCGGTGTGGGGATTGGCTTGCTTATGGGTATCGCGCGCATGGCCGAAGGCGCCCACTTTCTTAGCGACATCATTTTTGCTGGTATCATTGTTGTCGCAGTCAATATCGTGTTGGCGCGCCTTATATTAGTTTCCCCCCACGAATGTGGAGATTCTTGATGGCGCTTGTTGGCAAGTTATCGGAAAAGATTTCTGGCTCACTGGTCGGGGGGCCTAATAGAGGACCTTTGCAGCCAGCGCAGAAGGATGGGCGCCACGCTTAATGTTAATAGATTCTGAGGTGCTTGCGGGTTTGCAAGAAACTGTTGGTGTCTTTCCGCTGTGGAATACTGGTGTAAGTCCAGAATGGACCGGTGTGGATGGCGTGATAGTTTGGGTTAGGCGTTTGAGGTGCTCCAAGCGGGTCCTGATATTCTCCTGTTCGACCGCGATTAGGGTGCTTTTGTTTCGTGTTCAGGCTGCGCGAGTGAGAATAGCTCCGGAGTGGCGGAGTATTTGAGGTCTTTGCTGGAGCCCGCCATCGAGCGGATTCCTAGTAATTAAGCGTTGCCCGAGACACCGGAGGAGGGGCAGTTAGAGTTTCGGGTTCCGGCTGATTAGCGTCTTTCTTGCTTGGTCTCGTGGCACAAGCCGTTATGCTCAGAGCCATGGAAAATAAATATATAGATGGCCCGATGGGTCAGGTTCACGTGCGCGAACTGGGCGAAGGTCCAGCGCTTGTCCTTTTGCACCAAACAGCTTGGTCTTCGCTCCAGTTTAAGCATGCAATGCCCTTTCTGGCTAAACGCGGTATCCGCTGCGTTGCGGTTGACACCCCAGGCTTTGGGCTGTCCGATGGACCTTATGACCCTCCCTCGATTGAGGACTACGCGGAGTCACTTGCCGAAACACTTAAGAAAATTGGGCTTCCAAAAGCTGCCGTTCTTGGACACCACACTGGTGCGTCCATTGCAGCAGCCTTTGCGTCATCCCATCCTGAGATGGTGAGCCAATTGTTGCTTCATGGCGTGCCAATTTACACGCCGGAGAAGCGTGCAGAACGCCTTGCCAAACCACATTTTGATCAAACACCAAAGGCAGACGGCTCGCATTTTACAGATCGTTGGGTTTTAGGTGACACGGTGTCCGGTGGGTCCGCGACCCCTGAAGCACTTCATTGGTCACTTGTGCACTTCTTTTGGGCTGGGTCTAACGAATGGTTCGGCCATCACGCGGCATTTAAGTACGATATGGAAGCCGATTTTAAATCGCTTACCGTACCAACAGTCGTAGTTTCAAATACTGGTGACGTCTTGCATGAACGGATGCCATATCTTCGCGAAATTCGGCCGGACATCACTTATTCAGAGTTGGATGGCGGAACATTTCACATTATTTTTGAAGAAGCGGAGCGCTGGGCATCATTCGTTGCTGACCACGTTTTAGGGGCGAACTCATGAAGCCACGTCGCGCGTATGTCGACGGTCCGACGGGTCAGATTCATTTCCAGATTCTGGGTGAGGGAATCCCCTTGATTCTCTCTCACCAGTCACCGAGTTCATCCAACATGTTTCGCAAGGCTTACCCGTTTCTTGCGGCTTCAGGTATTATGGCGGTTGGTATTGATACGCCCGGCTTCGGAGGTTCAGAAGTGCCCGCGCTGCGCCCCTCGGTTCGTGATTACTCCAGCGCTTTTGGACCTGTCCTCGACCGTCTTGGTCTCGAGAAGGCTCATTTTTTAGGTCACCACACCGGTGCTGCGAACGTTACTGAATTTGCACACCTTCACCCTAATCGCGTTGAATCTCTCATATTGAACGGGCCCCCCGTGTTTTCTGCGGCGGAACGCGATGGTCGCGTCGGTGCGCCGGGACCGATGAAGGTTGAGCCGGACGGCAGCCACTTTAAAACGCGATGGAATGCCCGTATGGCGGCAACTGATGGGTGGACTGATATCGATGCGATGCATCACAATTTTATGCAGACGTTATGGTCAGGCGAGACATTTTGGCACGGCCATAAGGCGGCGTTCGAGTACGATATAACAGATGCCTTTATGGGTCTTAAGATTCCTACGCTAATCCTTACTAATACCGGTGACGATATTTATTATCTCAGCTGCCGAGCTCGGGGTATGCGGCCTGACATGGCCTTCACCGAATTGGCAGGTGGTACTCATGATATTGTTGATGAACAGCCCAAAGCATGGGCAGAAGCCGTTGTTGCATTCATCAAAGGCGTGTGAGGTGGCCCCGTATTACTCGGCTATAATAGGCGTATTCATTGATTTTTCTGGAAAGAAAATAAATGAAGTAGATAAATAGAAAGAAAGACCGCAACTGCAAGAATTATATAAAAACTAGGTTTTATTTTTTTTATTAGACCCAAAAAGAAAGTTTAGTCGATCTCTGATAGTGTGGATTTATGGCTCCCCAGACCCCCAAAAGCATTGCGAATGTTTATGCGGTTGCGACCGCGTACCCTAAACACATCCTGCGCCAAGATGACGTGGCGGCAAAGGCCGCTCATATTTTTGGACATAAGCCGGAGTATTTTAGACGGATGGCGAAAGCCTATGGCAATGCGGGCGTTGAGAGGCGTCACTCCTGTGTTCCACTAGACTGGTATCTTGAGCCTCATGGCTGGCCTGAGCGGACAGCATTGTATGAAGAGCATTCCATCGCCTTGCTTCAAGAGGCAGCTGTAGCGTGTATGGGTTCGGTTAAGGTGAGCGCGGATGAAATTGGTGCAACTGTCGTTGTTTCGAGCACTGGCATCGTCACGCCGAGTTTAGACTCACTTATTCAAGGGCCACTAAGTTTAAAGCCAACCGTGCAGCGCTTGCCGATCTTCGGTCTGGGGTGTGCCGGTGGAGTTATTGGTTTGTCCCGAGCCGCAGCTTTAGCAAGCTCTATGCCGGGTCAATGGGTTCTGTTCTTGTGCGTTGAGCTATGTGGCCTAACGTTCCGCGCATCAGATGACAGCAAAGCGAATTTGATAGGTACGGCGATTTTCGGCGATGGCGCGGCTGCGATCTTGGTGAAGGCCAGCGTAGGTGGCAACGTTCAGGAAAGTGCGCCGGTAGCTACAATTAACGCTTGGGGTGAGCATACCTGGCCAAATTCTCGCGCTATGATGGGTTGGCGTGTCGAAGAAGATGGACTGGGCGTTGTTTTCTCACCTGATATTCCGAATGCTGTGCGTAAAGAACTTAGGCCGGTGACCGACGCGTTTCTCGCAAGAAATGATTTGGAATTGGAAAACCTTGATGGCGTACTTTGCCACCCTGGAGGAGAGAAGGTGCTTGCAGCCTTGGAGGGCGCGCTTGACCTTAGCGATGACGCTCTTATCCATGCACGGACTGTCTTGCGTGACCGCGGTAACATGTCGGCAGTCACAGTTCTCGCGGTCTTGGAGCAAGCAATTCAGTCGCGTGAAAAGGGACACCACCTCATGACAGCACTTGGCCCCGGGTTCACGGCCGGTATGGCCCTATTGAATTTGCTATGACGGATGGCGGATATGAGATGTCTTGGCCTGTTCTAATTTTGCTGCTTTGTGTGGCAGGCCAAAGGCTCTGTGAGCTTGTTTTAGGTAGTGTAAATACGCGTGCGCTTTTGGAGCATGGGTGGGTCGAACACGGCCCTCGGCACTACCCCCTATTCATTCTACTTCATAGTTCGTGGCTGTTGAGCTTGTTTGTCTGGGCCCTGGTAGTGGAGCCTTCACTAAATTGGCTGCTGTGCGGGTTATATATCTTCTTACAAGTTGGTAGAGTGTGGGTGCTACTTACCTTGGGTCGCTTCTGGACAACCCGGATTATCTCGCTT